>QWCQ01000193.1_pt1 | contig 51279 bp, 58 predicted proteins | sample 1972701 | NCBI WGS metagenome assembly QWCQ01 (sample SAMN09866704, study PRJNA288562) | Human gut metagenome isolate pre4_stool, whole genome shotgun sequencing... | reverse complement strand
CACCATGCCCAGCGCCATCACCTTACGGAATTTCCAATAAGCAGAATCGGCACTCGACTGGTCGGTTCCCTGCGTATATTCAACCGGATATGAGCTGATGCCCTGATACAGCGGCAAGAACAAACCTAAGTCGGCCATGCCCATGGCAACGTAAGCAACGCAGCCAATGGCCTGGGGCAGTTCGGGACGCACCTGTAGGATGTGGGTCTGTGTAGTCCTGAAGATAGATACCGGGCGATAAGGCTCTTTTGGATTGCTATGCAGATAAGGGTCGTGTTCGGTATTGTCGTAGTGGAAGCGGAACGCTGTACGCAAGTCTGTTATGCTGATAGGCTTCTCAGCTTTGGCATAAACAGGGAATGTATTTTTAGTGACGTCATTCTTAATCGCTGGTGAAAACATCTGTTGCAGACCCCATACGCGCGGATAGTTATAGGTAGTGTCGAGTTTGACGTCGCGCACATACGATATATGGAAATCAAATTCGCCCTTCTTTGGGTCGTGTAATCCATGTTTTTCGGCAAACTCAATCAAGTCGGCAGATGCCAAATAGTTTTCTTTGTCGTTAGGGTCGTACTGGCGGAAACGACTTTGGTTGCCGGTGACGAAATATTGCTCTTTCGGCATTCTGCAAGCCAACCACCGATGTCCGCAGGCCGTTTCCAAGTACCATATCTCTTGTGCGTCTACGAATCCGATGCCAAAACCTTCGGCGATACCATGTTTCTCGATGAGCATGCCCAAGCGCTCTACGCCCTCGCGTGCGGTGTGAATGTAAGGCAGTACGACGTTGAACACCGCATTCTCAGCCAAACCCGTTTCTACCAAGGGATCATGTTTTAACACCTCGTCGCTGCTGAATATGCTTTCAGTAGCACTCATGCCTACGCCGGCAGTGTTGAAACCTGCGCTTCCCCAGTGGCGTGGAAGGTTGAAAGGTGCCAATGCGCTGTAACCCAATGCTTCTTTGGACAGTTCACAGCGGAACGGACTGTCCAGAGCGATAAATTCCTTCGGTCCCTCTTTCGTGTCTTCGTACAGTTCGTAGTTTTTGGCTTCCATGGCATCCCAGTCTTCCGAACGGGCTACAATCATGGAACCGTCGGCTGTCATCTCTCTACCTACTATGATGGTAGTACACTCTGATGGTAATTCACTTACTTGGTTGTTCTTCTTTTTCATAGTTGCTGTGTGTGATATTATGATTTGAATGATGATGTTGTGCGGTATTAGTCCCCGCTACTTGCAAATTTATGAATATTTTTTGGATGATGTATCGATAGGGTTGTAAATTTTTCAAGAATTACACGGCTCTTTCATTTAAGAATGTTGGCTTACGTTTGTAGCCTATCAATCGAAACGTTTTTCGATGAAATGGCTACCGCTGCAACAACTTTTTAACACAAATGCTGGGCGTTTTTTCAACCAACTTGCTCATGCGCTGAAAATATGCGAAAAATAGAGGTGTTTTGTTATTTTGTTGATTATTAGCTTGTTATGCGATTTAAAACCACAAAGCACCATGAAAAGGTAAAGTGGTTTAAAGGTTAGATACCTTCTTTTAATACAAAAAGGCCTGCTATATGATGCAAATTGGGACGTAAAGTCATGCGCTTTAAGACTCAAGACCATACATATTGGAGTTCAAAAGCATAGATATTGCCGATTTGTTCTGTGTGAATGTGGTAAAAGATGATGATTTCAAGGCTTTGAAAACCTAAATTATCCTCCCGGTTTATCTATTTCGCAATTTTGTTTTGTCAAAGAAAACGAATCGATTTAACAAATAAAAGGTTTGTTAACAAACACGAGTGGCGATGGCTAATTCTCAGCCATCATCCCATACATGATCGTGAAAGGTTGTAACTTACGAACTTCCAATATGTAAATGCTCGTATGAATTTTATTGTTATCATTATCAATAGGTTAATGAAGTTAAATTATTTGGAAGATGTATGCACTTTTCGTAAATTTAAAGCGTAAACCAACTGCGTCCATAAGTTGTTCGACGCAGTATAGATGCATGTCGTTAAACCTACAGAATCAAGATCGTAGCGCATGAATTCATCCACAATAATGACGATGTTAAGCGATACAGTTATGAAAGTCAACGGGTATATATACCGTTTTATGAGATGATACCTCAGGAAATTGAAACATATATAAAGGAAGTTGTTTTACGTGAACCTAATATTAGTGAGAATGAGTATCAGAACTTTTGTACTATCGAGCACTTACAAGAGCCGGAAAAATATCGAAATGAAGTAAATGCATACGAACGGGAGGTGCAGTTGTTTTCGGATGTATCTCCTAAATATTATAAAGAACGTAGATATGCAATTTGGTATTATAGTTTGTTGGAGTATTTTGCCAATGAATATTATAAACGATAAAATATAGAAGTATGATGGTACATTTATTAAAATTTTTCGGTTTTATATTCATCTTGTTGAATACATGCACGGTGCACGCCACCGATCTTTATCAGCTTCGTGCATACTATATTGCTCCTAAGAAAATAGAGATAGAGATGACGAACATCTCGCCTCGAGAGCTGACGGTGATGTGTGTTTTCAGGCCCAGTACAGTTTTCTTTATGGGTAAGAACAAGGGCAATGAGTTGATAAAATCTAAATCCTTTGTTTTAGATGCCACTGATTCAATGTGCACACATATCATCATTCCCAAAAATAAGGTTTATCGCATGCAACTGGATGTAGACAGTCGTGATTATAAACAGGCACATTTTTCAATGCGCATGGTTGGGTATGAAAAGCCTTTCTCTGGACATTGGCTGGGTGACTGGCTGCCAGATAGAAATGATACGATACAAATTGAACGTGGGAAACATCAGAATAACATGAAGGATGAAGTGCGGCGTGATACAATTAGTGGGAAGCCAGTATACAGAGATGTTGACCAAGAAGCAAAATTTCCAGGTGGTATCTTAGCCATGGATAACTATATTTACGAATCTTTAAATAAGTTCTTGTTTGGAGAAGGTGCGTTTGTAGTCTATCGTGTGAGAGCCGTAGTAGAAACCGACGGACGTGTAACCCATCCTCATTATCTATATTATGGGGATCAACCTGAATGCTTTCCGCCCAACAGCATTTCTGGATTTACCAAAATGATTATAGATATGCCTCGGTGGCAGCCGGCGCAGAAAGATGGAAAACCCGTGAGGTCGTTTGTTTTAATAAGGGTGTTCATAAAGCCGTAAACAAAGGAAATCAGGGATGTTATCCAAGGCTCGTCGAACAGTTGAGTTCAACTTATATTGATGTTTTGGCTTTTTAAAGAATCACAGGACAAATAACCGCTGAATATACCCAAAAGCGTTGCCTTATACTTCTATGTCGCGAACTCTTGATGATGCGCATCGTGTCATTTTTAGCGATTGCGATATTTTTTTCTATTTTTCATTCTGGCAGTAATAACACAAGAAGACCAGCCCCGGCACCTTGTAGGGACAATCATAAAAAATAAAGTTACAATGGAGAAATTAAAATTTGTTCTGGTTGGTTTCATTTGTATGTTTGCTCTATCGGTCAATGGCCAACAAGTGTGGTTGTGAAGATTCAAAATCGAAGTGCAAAATTTGTTGGTGTTTGGATTGTATTAAAACCATGAAAAACACCGCGGAGGTTTGCCATTCGGCCGGGGGCGCGAAGCCCCCGAAAAGCACAATCAGCAATACAAAAAAACAAAAGGGAGACCGCAGTCTCCCAAAGATTAATTAACTTTGTATTGTATATGTATCATCAATTAACCTCGGTGCAAAGGTCGCAAATTTTCGCCTTATTCGAAAGGAAAACAGCGAGAAAAGAAATTGCCCGCATTGTGGGCACGAGTGAAGCTACGATTAGTCGTGAGCTAAAGAACAACAGCACTCCATCGGGAAACTATATCTGGACGAAGGCGCACGACATGGCCATGCAGCGCAGAAAGAGGACGGTAACGAACGCCAAACTCTCCGACGAATTGGTCTGGAGAATCAAGGAATATATCATCAATGACTAGTGTTCTCCACGACAAATATCAGGTTATCTGCGCAAGAACGAGGGGATAAAGGTGTCCCACCAGTCCATCTATAACATCATCCACAATGACACAACAGGGGAACTTGCCAAGCACACAAGGCATAAGATGAAATACAGGCTTCGTCCCAAGAGCAGGCATCTTCCAATCAAGGACAGGTTGAGCATCCATGAAAGAAGTAAGGAAGTTGACGGGAAGAGATTCGGGGATTTTGAGATGGACTTGATCGTAGACCCTGCCCAGCACGCCATACTCACGCTGGTGGAGAAGTCCACCAATATGATGCTCATGCAGAAACTGCCATTTGGAAAGCAGTCAAAGCCTCTGGCAAAGGTGGTCAGGAAACTGCTGCTGCCATACAAGGACAGTCTGAAGACCATTACAACAGACAACGGACCTGAATTTGCAGCACATAAGGACATTACCAAGTACTTAGGCGTATCCGTGTACTTCGCTGATCCATATTGCCCATGGCAAAAGGGAGCTATTGAGAATACACATAAGCTAATCAGGCAATATATACCGAAAAAGGATTCGTTTGAACGTTATACAGAAAAGAGAATAATGTCTATACAAAAGAAACTGAACGAAAGGCCGAGAGAATAATTAAACTTTTCTACGCCTAAACGAGAGTTCTTCAAACACATTCTGTAATTTTGCACTTGCTGGTTGACTCTACGTGTTTTAGTCAAAACATCAATAGTAGTAATTACGAAATGTTTAACTCGATTTTAATTACCAAATAGCATGAAATATAGGAAGAGAAATATTGTAAAAGGTGTAAGTGCTTATCAGTTAAAGGAGAATTGGTTGATTCATGATTCTGGGAAAGAATTAAGAAAACACGAATTATATTTAAATAATAAGAATATTGGTGTAGAAGGCGTGTCCGATTACTTTATAAATAAAAGTGTTATTCTATTTAATAAATGGGATGGAAATGACAGCTTTTCCTACGATTTGAAAACTGGCAAGATTGAGGTTATTATACATAACGCACAAATAGTATCTATAAATAAATATCTCATTTATGAAGATACAAACAACGTCTTCCACTACAGGAATAACAATTTTGTAGATGTTTTTTCTTCTAAATATTTCTTTAATATATTGGAAGACAACTACGGGATTACTTATACTAAAACACATTTATCAAAAGCAAATTTTCAAGATGAAATTCTCTGGCAATTTCCTCTTTCTTCATTGGGAGGGACGGAATATGAACCCGGCAAAACCGATAAAATAGATAAAATTTTAGGCATTGCTCATGGCAATATTTGGTTTTATACAGATTTTGGAAGGTTGGTAGCTTTAGACTTGGAAACGGGGGATGTGGTTAAAAAGATATCGGGCAATCCTTCCGACAAGAATTCTACTTATGAAATGACTTTGGGATTAGGAGATTGTTTTTTCCGACCATTAGATAAAAACATTGTAAGTGTTAGTGGATTTGATTTTCAAATCATCGACACTGAGCAGTTAGCAGTTACAGAGCAGTATAATTTCTTAGAAGCCGATCCCACGGGCATAGGAACTTATCGAAGTGTATATAGTCCGATGCTTCAAGGAGACTATTTTACCTTTTTGGGGATTAAAGAGGAGGACTTTGGATACATTCGTTGGATTGGTATTTTCGATTATAAAGCCCGCAAACTTGTTTGGGAATATGAAGTCATCAGCGAAGAGGAATTCGATGAAACGAGAAACCAATTAGTGCCTCCCCAACCATTGTATATGAGCGGTAATAAATTGTATGTCAAAGATATCAAAGACAATTTGCATATCTTTGAACGAGAGGATATACGATGATAAAAGAAAATATGAAGAAAATTAAGATGCAGAATAGGAATGAATTAATATTTATGTTTGCTTTCTTAGTCTCTTCCTGTCTCAAGGAGACTGCTGTTCCTATCGAATCGGCATTCACCATAGAGACATCAGAAGATAAGACCTCACCTGTAACTATCCAATTGAAAAACGAAAGTTATGGGGCTGATGAATATGAATGGACATTTGAGGGGGACAACCTAGTAGTTCTACAGACAAAAAACCAGGAAAGGTTATATTCACACAGGCTGGTGAGCACAAAATTACCTTGCGAGTTTGGAATAGTGTAGAGGAAAGAGCAAGTCAGCAGACCCTCAGGGTTGATTCCACCATGACGATAGACTTTGATTTTCCGTGGCAATCAATGATATTGCTCCGGGAACTGTCTCCATCATCAACAAAAGCAAAGGTGGAAGCCAATACGAGTGGACATTTGAAGGAGGTGTTCCCTCTACATCCAACCGACAGCATCCGGGCACGATAACCTTTGCGGAAGGTGGTGAGCATAAGATTCACCTAAGAGTATTCAATGGCAGTAAATACAAGGAACGTACTAAGACGCTAACCCTACAACCTCCTATTCAAGCCGACTTTTAAGTCGTACTTCCCTAACGCTGTCTCTTACAACCGTTTTGTTGAACTTGAATGTAGGGTGTTTTTCCCTCTTATGTTCTTTCTTAATCTGCGTGCATTTGGAAGATGTGCAGGTGTTACATTTGTTGACTCAACAATGAACATTACCCTTAACTTGTCAGAATAAGGTCGGGATGAACCCGAATTGGGGTATAAAGTTTAATACACGAGAGTACGTTTTACGGATTCTTTTCGCGCCCTTCACGAACGATAAGTGATGTTGATATACATTTGTTTTCGACGTAAATTATTAAAACGAATGCTATATTTTGTTAAATTTTTAAGCTCATGAAAAATTGAACTTATTATTTTGTACGAGTTTTAATTATTATTTGTACCTTTGCAGCCCGAAAAGGTTCATTGTATCCTATTTATTAAATGGGGATATTGTGCCTTCTTTCGATATTGCTTCGATAATATACAAAATAATATATAAATTAAAAAGTAAAATTATGCCTACTATTTCACAGTTAGTAAGAAAAGGCAGACGGGTGATTGAAAGCTCAAGCAAGTCGCCGGCTTTGGACAACTGTCCTCAGCGTCGTGGCGTTTGCGTGCGCGTGTATACAACCACTCCTAAAAAGCCTAATTCGGCGATGCGTAAGGTCGCCCGTGTTCGTTTGACCAACCAGAAGGAAGTAAACTCTTACATCCCAGGAGAAGGACACAACTTGCAAGAGCACAGTATCGTGCTGGTTCGTGGCGGTCGTGTAAAAGATCTTCCTGGTGTTCGTTACCACATCGTTCGCGGAACATTAGATACCGCCGGCGTTGCAAACCGCACACAGCGACGTTCTAAATATGGAGCGAAGCGTCCTAAGGCAGCTAAGAAGTAAGCTGAATACAAGAAAGATTCTAAATCAGCGGGTTCTGTGGTTGGTAAGAATGTAGATGATACATGACTTCAGAACCGGAGATTGGAAAATGGCTCAAGAGCCCAGTGACTTAGAATCTTTTCTTTATCCCATTAAAATAATATTTATCGTTTTGCTGGAGAATTATTATCAAGGTTGAGTAAATGCTCAAGAGTGGGTGTTGAAGATCAAAACAATAACAGCCTCCGCAGACACAATTTTTTATTAAGTAAAAATGAGAAAAGCAAAACCAAAGAAGCGTGTGATCTTGCCAGATCCAGTCTTCAATGACAAAAATGTATCTAAGTTTGTCAATCACTTGATGTACGATGGAAAGAAAAATACAGCGTACGAAATCTTCTACAAAGCTCTGGACACCGTAAAGGCTAAGATGGGCAATGAGGAAAAATCTCCATTGGAAATTTGGAAGCAGGCGTTGGATAACATCACTCCGCAGGTGGAGGTGAAGAGCCGTCGTATCGGTGGTGCTACGTTCCAGGTGCCAACAGAAATCCGTCCTGATCGTAAACAGAGTGTTTCGATGAAAAACTTGATACAGTACGCACGGAAGCGTGGCGGAAAGAGCATGGCAGATAAGCTTGCAGCAGAGATTATGGATGCCTTCAACAACCAAGGTGGCGCTTATAAGCGTAAGGAAGATATGCACCGTATGGCCGAGGCAAACCGCGCATTCGCTCACTTCAGATTTTAATGATATAATAAGGTAAAAAGACAATGGCAAATCGCGATTTACATTTAACACGTAACATAGGTATCATGGCCCACATCGATGCCGGTAAAACAACAACTTCTGAGCGTATCTTGTTCTATACAGGAAAGACTCATAAGATTGGTGAGGTGCATGATGGAGCAGCTACCATGGACTGGATGGCCCAGGAACAGGAGCGTGGTATTACCATTACTTCTGCTGCGACAACCTGTAACTGGAAATATTTGGGCAAAGATTTCAAGATCAACCTGATTGATACTCCGGGACACGTCGACTTTACCGCTGAGGTAGAACGTTCTTTGCGTGTGCTGGATGGTGCAGTAGCAACCTATTCTGCAGCTGATGGTGTTCAGCCACAGTCGGAAACAGTGTGGCGTCAGGCTGATAAATATAATGTACCGCGCATAGGATATGTGAACAAGATGGACCGTTCTGGTGCAAACTTCTTCGAGACTGTTCAGCAGATGAGGGACATCTTGGGTGCCAACCCTTGTCCAATTCAGATACCAATCGGTGCTGAAGAAAACTTCAAGGGTGTAGTAGACCTTATTAAAATGAAGGCGATGTATTGGCACGATGAGACCATGGGTGCTGAATACGACGTTACGGATATCCCTGCAGAATTGGTGGACGAAGCGAACGAGTGGAGAGATAAATTGTTAGATTCAGCTGCTAGTTTTGATGATGACTTGATGGAGAAATACCTCGAGGGTCAGGAAATCGATGAGATGCAGTTGATTAAGGCAATCCGTAAAGGAACTTGTGCCATGGAGCTGACTCCTATGGTACTGGGATCATCCTATAAGAACAAGGGTGTTCAGCCATTATTGGATTATATTTGTGCATTCTTGCCATCACCTTTGGATACCGAGGCTGTTGTAGGTACTAATCCTGATACAGATGAGGAAGAGGATCGTAAGCCTTCTGAAGAAGAGCCGACAGCTGCTTTGGCATTCAAGATTGCGACAGACCCATTCATGGGACGTTTGGTATTCTTCCGTGTTTATTCAGGTAAAGTCACCGCAGGATCGTATGTCTATAATCCTCGTACCGGAAAGAAAGAACGTATCAGTCGTTTGTTCCAGATGGACTCTCATAAGGAAATCCCGATGGATTCAATCGATGCAGGTGATATCGGTGCCGGTGTAGGATTCAAGGATATTCGTACGGGTGACACCTTGTGCGATGAGGCTAAGCCTATCGTATTGGAGTCTATGACATTCCCCGATACCGTGATATCGATTGCCGTAGAACCAAAGAGCCAGGCTGATATTGCTAAGTTGGATAACGGTTTGGCCAAGTTGGCAGAAGAAGACCCAACGTTTACGGTTCGTACCGACGAACAGAGTGGTCAGACGATTATCTCTGGTATGGGTGAGCTGCACTTGGATATCATCATTGACCGTTTGAAGCGTGAATTCAAGGTAGAATGTAACCAGGGTAAACCACAGGTTAACTATAAGGAGGCTATCACCAAGGATGTAACTTTGCGTGAAGTTTACAAGAAGCAGAGTGGTGGTCGTGGTAAATTTGCCGACATTATCGTTACTGTAGGTCCTAAGGACGAGGATTATACCGAAGGCGACTTGCAGTTCGTTAACGAGGTTAAAGGTGGTAACGTGCCTAAGGAGTTTATTCCTTCTGTGCAGAAGGGTTTCCAAGATTGCCTGAAGAATGGTGTTTTGGGAGGTTTCCCTGTTACAGGCTTAAAGGTTACGTTGACTGATGGTTCTTTCCACCCTGTTGACTCTGACCAATTGTCTTTCGAGCTTGCCGCACACAATGCATTTAAGAATGCTTGTCCGAAAGCTGGTCCTGTTTTGATGGAGCCTATCATGAAAGTGGAGGTGGTGACACCAGAAGAGAACATGGGTGACGTTATTGGCGACTTGAATAAGCGCCGCGGTCTTGTACAAGGCATGGATGAGGCGCGCAGCGGTGCACGTATCGTTAAGGCGATGGTGCCATTGGCCGAGATGTTTGGTTATGTAACAGCATTGCGTACCATCACCTCAGGACGCGCAACCAGTTCGATGGAATATGACCATCATGCACCCGTTTCTACTTCGATTGCGAAGACGGTGCTTGAGGAGGTTAATGGTAAAGCAGATCTCCTGTAAGAAATGAAAATCAGGAAAGAGAATCACGTCTTAGCGTATGACTCTTAAGACGTGTATCTCTCTCCTCACTATAAATAATAAATAAATATCAAAGATGAGTCAAAAAATTAGAATTAAGCTGAAGTCCTACGACCACCAGTTGGTTGACAAATCAGCCGAGAAAATTGTGAAGGCAGTAAAGGCGACAGGTGCCATCGTTAGTGGTCCTATTCCATTGCCTACTCACAAGCGAATTTTCACCGTGAACCGCAGTACTTTCGTGAACAAGAAAGCACGTGAGCAGTTTCAACTCTCAAACTTCAAGCGTTTGATAGATATCTATAGCTCATCAGCCAAGACTGTTGATGCTTTGATGAAGTTGGATTTGCCAAGTGGTGTTGAGGTTGAAATCAAGGTGTAAAGGTGATATAGTTGTGCAATGGACATAGAGGTTTTTTTGAATCCATTTATTTGGATGTTTTTTTGGATTGTGCTTACACCTATTTCTATTTATAGATTATGGAACGAGTTGCAAAAACCAAAAAATCGCAATGTAAGTGGTATCATAGAATCTTCTCTAGTGTTGCTTGCTTCTATTATCTATATAGTGATTAAAGTACTGAAATGAAATATAACTTATATACATTTTTGTCGTGTCTTCTTTAGCATTATTATCTTGTTCGCATGAGATAAATACTTTAGAAGTATAAACTCGTCAACTAAAAAACTCATAAACAAAAAAACTCATAAACTAATAATTTTATTGAAATGCCAGGATTAATTGGAAGAAAAATCGGAATGACATCCGTTTTCAGTGCCGACGGTAAAAATATACCGTGCACTGTTATCGAAGCTGGTCCTTGTGTTGTAACCCAGGTAAAAACAGAAGAAACTGATGGTTACAAGGCTCTTCAATTAGGTTTCGGAGAAGCAAAGGAAAAGAGAACAACCAAACCTTTGTTGGGAACCTTCAAGAAAGCCGGCACAACACCTAAAAAGCACTTGGTCGAGTTCAAATTTGATGGGGAGTATAACCTGGGTGACACTATTACTGTTGAGTTGTTTAACGATACAGAATTCGTTGACGTAATAGGCACCTCGAAAGGTAAAGGCTTCCAGGGCGTAGTTAAGCGTCACGGATTCGGCGGCGTAGGTCAGCGTACACACGGTCAGGATGACCGAGCTCGTAAGCCGGGTGCTATTGGTGCATGTTCTTATCCAGCTAAAGTGTTTAAGGGTATGCGCATGGGCGGCCAGATGGGTGGTGACAGAGTCACAACTCAGAATCTGAGAGTGTTAAAAGTGATTCCAGAGAAGAACCTGTTGATTGTCAAGGGCTCGTTTGCTGGATGCAATGGTTCAACTGTTTTAATTGAGAAATAATGGAAGTTAGCGTATTAAATATCAATGGTCAGGAAACTGGAAGAAAGGTTACGTTGAACGAAGCTATCTTCGGAATAGAGCCAAACGACCATGTGCTATATCTTGATGTAAAGCAGTATCTTGCAAATCAGCGTCAAGGAACAGCTAAGTCGAAAGAGAGAAGTGAGTTGAGTGGTTCTACTCGCAAACTTGGTCGCCAGAAAGGTGGTGGCGGTGCACGTCGTGGTGACATCAACTCGCCATTGCTTGTTGGTGGAGCTCGTGTGTTTGGTCCAAAACCACGTGACTATCGCTTTAAATTGAATAAAAAAGTAAAGAATCTTGCACGTAGATCGGCTTTGTCATACAAAGCACAGGAGAACGCAATCGTTATCGTGGAAGACTTTACTTTGGATGCTCCAAAGACTAAAGATTTCGTAAATATTGCAAAAAATCTTAAAGTAGAGGGCAAGAAGTCGCTCCTGGTTTTGCCAGAAGCAAATAAAAATGTATATTTGTCGGCTCGTAATCTGCAACAAGCAGATGTGATGACGGCATCTACACTCAATACTTATAAAGTTTTGAATGCAGATGTTCTTGTTGTGACAGAAAACTCGTTGAAGGTGATCGACAATATCTTAATTAAATAAAAGGAGACAATAGAACATGGCATATATCATTAAACCATTGGTCACTGAGAAGATGACTAAGATTACAGACAAGTCTTCTATTGAAAAAACTTATAAGGTGAAGGGCGAGGACCGCACAAAGGTTGCAGAACTGAAGTACGGCTTCATCGTTCGTCCAGAAGCCGATAAGCTCCAAATTAAGAAAGAGATTGAAAGTCTGTACAATGTTACAGTAATAAATGTGAACACAGCTCGCTACGCAGGGAAGCGCTCAAGCCGCTATACTCGCGCTGGACTTGTGAAGGGACAAAAAGCTGCGTTCAAGAAAGCAATCGTTACTCTGAAAGAGGGCGATACAATTGATTTTTACAGCAATATTTAAATAAAAAATGGCAGTACGTAAATTTAAACCGGTAACTCCGGGACAAAGACACAAGGTTATTGGCACGTTCGAGGAGATTACTGCATCCGTGCCAGAGAAGTCTCTCGTTTACGGTAAACGCTCTTCAGGTGGTCGAAACAACACCGGAAAAATGACTGTCCGCTACATGGGTGGAGGTCATAGAAGAAAACTTCGTTTTATCGATTTTAAGCGTGAGAAAGATGGTGTTCCAGCTGTAGTAAAGACAATCGAATACGATCCAAACCGTTCGGCTCGTATCGCTTTGTTGTTTTATGCAGATGGTGAAAAACGTTACATTATTGCTCCTAATGGACTACAGGTAGGTGCTACGCTGATGTCTGGTGCTAATGCTGCACCTGAGGTAGGTAATGCACTTCCTTTAGCAAACATTCCTGTTGGTACAGTGATTCACAACATTGAATTGCGTCCAGGACAGGGTGCGTTGCTTGTCCGTTCGGCTGGTAATTTTGCTCAGTTGACTTCTCGTGAGGGCAGTTATTGTGTGATTAAGCTCCCTTCTGGCGAAACTCGTCAGATATTGAGTGCTTGTAAGGCTACGGTAGGTAGTGTAGGTAACTCTGACCATGCATTGGAACAGTCAGGAAAGGCTGGTCGTTCACGCTGGTTAGGTCGTCGCCCACACAACCGTGGTGTAGTGATGAACCCTGTTGATCACCCAATGGGTGGTGGTGAAGGCCGACAGAGTGGTGGACATCCACGTTCACGCAAGGGCCTGTATGCTAAGGGTCTCAAGACACGCGCACCTAAGAAGCATTCTAATAAGTACATTATTGAAAGAGCTAACAAATAATCAAGTAAACTAAGAGTAAAATATGAGTCGTTCACTTAAGAAAGGTCCGTATATCAACGTAGCTCTGGAAAAGAAAATTCTCGCTATGAATGAGAGTGGAAAGAAGAGCGTTGTTAAAACATGGGCAAGAGCTTCAATGATTTCCCCTGATTTCGTGGGTCACACTGTTGCAGTCCATAACGGAAATAAATTTATCCCTGTTTACGTTACAGAAAACATGGTTGGACATAAGTTGGGAGAGTTTTCTCCAACTCGTCGTTTTGGTGGCCATGCCGGTAACAAGAAATAATAGGGACAAACCATTTAAAAGTAAAAATTAATAATGGGAGCAAGAAAGCATATAGCGGCTGAAAAATTAAAAGAAGCCCGCAAAAATTTATACTTCGCAAAGCTCAAAGGTGTTCCTTCATCACCCCGAAAAATGCGCTATGTAGTAGACATGATTCGAGGTATGGAAGTTAACCGCGCTCTCGGAGTATTGAGATTCTCAAAAAAGCAAGCTGCTCAAGATATAGAGAAGTTACTTCTTTCTGCAATTGCTAACTGGGAAGCTAAGAATGATCGTAAGGCTGAAGATGGAGAGTTATTCGTCAGCCGTGTATTCGTAGATGAAGGTGTTACGATGAAGCGTATGAGACCGGCACCGCAGGGTCGTGGGTACAGAATTCGTAAGCGTAGTAACCATGTTACTTTGTTTGTTGATGCCAAAACTAATGACGAAAAATAATAAATAGAATGGGACAGAAAGTTAATCCAATAAGCAATCGACTTGGAATTATCCGTGGTTGGGATTCAAATTGGTTCGGTGGTAAGGACTTCGGAGACAACCTTGTAGAAGACAGGAAAATCCGCAAGTATCTTAATGAGCGTTTGGCTAAAGCTAGTCTTTCACGCATTATCATTGAACGTACCTTGAAGCTCGTTACCATTACTATTTGTACAGCAAGACCTGGTATCGTCATTGGTAAAGGAGGTCAAGATGTAGATAAACTCAAGGAGGAATTGAAGAATCTCTTCAACAAAGATATTCAAATCAATATTTTTGAGGTAAAGAAGCCTGAACTTGATGCCAACATTGTAGGAAACAATATCGCTCGCCAAGTAGAGGGTAAAATCGCTTACCGCCGTGCTATCAAGATGGCTATCCAAAATACGATGCGCGCTGGTGCAGAGGGTATCAAGGTTCAAATTTCTGGACGTTTGAATGGTGCAGAAATGGCACGAAAGGAAATGTACAAAGAGGGTCGTACGCCTTTGCATACATTCCGTGCTGACATCGATTACTGCCAGACAGAAGCGCTTACGAAAGTAGGCTTGCTCGGCATCAAAGTTTGGATTTGTCGTGGAGAAGTTTACGGTAAACAAGAATTGACACCAAACTTCACACAGGATAAGACGCATAATGGTCGTCCAAACGGTGGCCGTAACGGTGGTCGTGGTAATCGTAGAAGAAACAATAACCGTTAAAAGAAAAAGTTATCATGTTACAGCCAAAAAGAGTAAAATATAGAAGACCTCAAGATGGACGTGGAAACAAAGGAAACGCCCACAGAGGAACACAGCTCGTTTTCGGTTCGTTCGGTATCAAGACGCTTGAGCCCAAATGGATCGATAGCCGACAGATAGAAGCTGCACGTGTAGCTGTAAACCGTTACATGCAGCGTGAAGGACAAGTCTGGATTCGAATCTTCCCGGACAAACCAATCACTCGTAAGCCTGCCGATGTCCGAATGGGTAAAGGTAAAGGTGATCCCATGGGATGGGTGGCTCCGGTTACACCGGGACGTATCCTCTTTGAAGTGGAAGGTGTAAGCTTTGATGTAGCTAAAGAGGCACTGCGCTTAGCAGCTCAGAAGTTGCCTGTGAAGACAAAGTTTGTTGTACGACGTGATTACGATAAAAACGCTTAAGGTATGAAGATGACAGAATTAAAAGGACTCGCTGAAAAAGACTTGCGAGAGAAGCTAGAGAATGCAGAGGCAGCTTACAGTCAGATGAAGCTGAATCATGCAGTATCTCCTTTGGAGAATCCATCTCAAATTAAGATAGCTCGTCGTGACATCGCACGTATGAAAACTGAACTGCAGCAGAGAGAACTTAATAAATAACAATGGTTCAGATGGAAACAAGAAATTTAAGAAAAGTAAGACAGGGTGTCGTTGTTAGCAACAGCATGGATAAGACCATCGTCATTGCATCAAAGTTCAAGGAGAAACACCCTATATATGGTAAGTTTGTTCAGAAAACAAAAAAATACCATGTACACGATGAAAAGAATGAGGCTAATGTAGGTGATACAGTACTCATTATGGAGACACGTCCTTTGTCAAAAACAAAGAGATGGAGATTAGTTCAAATAGTAGAAAAAGCTAAGTAATTATGATACAGGCAGAATCAAAACTTACAGTATGTGATAACAGCGGCGCACGTGAGGCTCTTTGCATCCGTGTACTCGGTGGTACCGGTCGCCGTTATGCAAGTGTGGGAGACGTTATCGTTGTTTCAGTGAAAAACGTAATCCCATCAAGTGATTTGAAAAAAGGTGCAGTATCTAAGGCTTTAGTCGTTCGTACAAAGAAAGAGATTCGTCGTCCGGATGGTTCATACATTCGTTTCGACGATAATGCTTGTGTTTTGTTGAACAATGCTGGGGAGATAAGAGGAAGCCGTATCTTCGGTCCTGTCGCTCGTGAGCTGCGTGCAATAAATATGAAAGTGGTTTCTTTGGCACCAGAGGTTCTTTAATTATTAAAATAACAAGCAAATGAGTAAGTTACATATAAAGAAAGACGATACAGTGATTGTACTGTCCGGTTCGGATAAAGGCAAGACTGGAAAGGTGCTCAAAGTGTTGGTCGACGAAGAACGTGCCATCGTTGAGGGGGTGAATATAGTAGCCAGAAGTACTAAACCTTCTGCTAAGACTCCTCAAGGAGGCATTGTTAGGCAGGAAGCACCTATACATATTTCTAATTTGAGTTTAATTGACCCAAAGAGTGGCAAGGCTACTCGTATTTCTATCAAACGAGATGGAAAGAAAGTGATACGAATCGCCAAAAAATCAGGGGAGGAAATCAAATAATATGGATACAGCGCAATTCAAGAAAACTTATAAAGAGAAAATCGCTCCAGCATTGAAGGAACAGTTTCACTACTCTTCAACCATGGAGGTTCCCGTTCTCAAAAAAATCGTCATCAATCAAGGACTTGGTAATGCAACTGAGGACAAGAAGATTATTGACGTTGCTATGAATGAAATTTCATCTATTACCGGTCAGAAAGCTGTTACGACGTATTCTAAGAAGGATATTGCAAACTTCAAACTTCGTAAGAAAATGCCGATTGGTGTGATGGTAACCTTACGTCGCGAGCGTATGTATGAGTTCTTGGAAAAACTCGTACGTGTAGCTTTGCCTCGTATTCGTGACTTCAAAGGTATTGAAAGCAAGTTTGATGGACGCGGAAATTATACGCTGGGTATCGAAGAGCAAATCATCTTCCCGGAAATCAATATTGATGCGATTGATCGTATACAGGGTATGAACATCACTTTTGTCACGTCTGCCAAGACTGATGAAGAGGGATACGCATTGCTCAAAGGTTTCGGTCTTCCATTTAAGAACGCAAAAAACGATTAAAAGAATATGGCAAAAGAATCAATGAAAGCTCGCGAAATTAAGCGTGCGAAGCTAGTCGCTCGCTACGCTGAAAAACGCGCAGCTCTTAAAAAGGTTATAGCAACAACAGAGGATCCTGCAGAAGCTTACGAGGCTGCTCGTAAATTGCAGTCAATTCCTAAGAATGCGAATCCTATCCGCCTTCATAACCGTTGCAAGGTAACGGGACGTCCAAAAGGATATATCCGCCAGTTCGGCCTTTCTCGTATTCAATTCAGAGAAATGGCTTCGGCAGGATTGATTCCAGGCGTTAAGAAGGCTAGTTGGTAATTGTTAACGCAATACTGACACCATACATCAAAAAGATGCTAATTTAATATTGTCGGGGTAGTCCCGATTAATTAAACTTTTATAAAATGACAGATCCAATAGCAGATTATCTGACAAGACTCAGAAATGCGATTATGGCACATCACCGTGTCGTTGAGATTCCTGCGTCTAACTTGAAAAAGGAGATTACTAAGATCCTTTTCGAGAAGGGATACATCTTGAACTATAAGTTCATTGAAGATGGTCCTCAGGGAACAATTAAAGTTGCTTTGAAGTATGATCCTACTACAAAGCAGAACGCTATCAAGAAATTGAAGCGAGTGTCTACACCCGGTTTGCGCCAGTATACCGGTTACAAAGACATGCCGAGAGTAATTAACGGACTAGGTATTGCAATATTATCTACGTCTCAGGGTGTAATGACTGACAAGGAAGCTACCGCACAAAAAATTGGCGGTGAGGTTCTTTGCTACGTATATTAATTGGAGGTTAGAATATGTCTAGAATAGGAAAATTGCCAATTAGTATTCCTGCAGGAGTAACAGTGAATTTCGACGAGAAGACTAATGTCTTTACCGTCAAGGGACCCAAAGGCGAATTGTCTCAGGAGATAAATCCTTCTATCAAACCATCCATTAGCGATGGACAAATTACTTTCGAGGTAGATGAGAAAAGTCCGGTAGATTATAAGCAAAAACAAGCTTACCATGGTTTGTATCGTTCTTTAGTCAACAATATGGTCGTTGGCGTAAGCGAAGGCTATAGTAAGACACTCGAACTTATCGGTGTTGGTTTCCGTGTATCTAATCAAGGTAACCTTGTAGAGTTCTCTCTCGGATATACTCACCCAATCTTTATCCAGCTTCCTAGTGAAGTGAAAGTAGAAACTAAGTCAGAAAGAAACCAAAATCCGCTCATTAAGTTAGAGTCGTGTGATAAGCAACTGTTAGGTCTCATTTGTGCTAAAATTCGTTCTTTCCGTATGCCTGAGCCTTACAAGGGAAAAGGTATTCTCTTCAAGGGAGAGGTTATTCGTAGAAAGTCTGGAAAGACAGCTGCGGCTAAGTAATTTTAATTTTTTACGATTATGACAACAAAGAAAGAAAAAAGACGAATGAAGATAAAGTTCCGTATTCGTAAGAATGTAAACGGAACAGCTGAGCGCCCACGTCTAAGTGTTTTCCGCTCTAATAAACAGATTTACGCTCAGGTAATTAATGATATAACTGGTACAACTCTTGCTTCTGCTTCCTCTTTAGGCTTGGAAAAGATGCCAAAGGATGAACAGGCACAGAAGGTTGGTGAACTCATTGCGCAAAAGGCTCAAGCAGCTGGAATAGAAGCTGTTGTCTTTGACCGTAATGGTTACCTCTACCATGGTCGTGTTAAAGAGTTGGCAGATGCTGCTCGCAAGGGTGGACTTAATTTTTAAACGGTTATGGCAATGAATAAAGTAAAGATAAATAGCGACGTAGAATTAAAAGATCGTTTGGTTGCAATCAACCGTGTTACAAAAGTGACAAAAGGTGGCCGAACATTCACTTTTGCTGCTATTGTCGTCGTAGGTGATGGCAACGGAATTATTGGCTACGGACTTGGTAAGGCTGGTGAAGTAACATCTGCCATCGCCAAGGGTACTGAAGCTGCCAAGAAGAATTTGGTGAAGGTTCCAGTATTGAAAGGTACTATTCCTCATGAGATAGAAGCACGTTATAGCGGTGCACGCGTATTCTTGCGTCCGGCTGCTGCTGGTACAGGACTGGTTGCCGGAGGTGCTATGCGCGCAGTGTTGGATAGTGTTGGTATTACAGATGTGTTGGCTAAGTCGAAGGGATCTTCTAACCCTCACAACTTGGTTAAAGCCACGATTTTAGCGTTGAGTCAGGTTCGTGATGCATACACCGTCGCAGGCGCACGTGGCATCGAGATGAATAAGGTATTTAACGGATAAGGAGACTGAAGAATGGCAACAATAAAAGTAAAGCAAATCAAGAGTAAAATTGGCGCTCCTGTGGACCAGAAGAAAACACTGCTGGCACTGGGACTTCATAAAATCTCTCAGATTGTTGAAGTCGAGGATACTCCAAGTATGCGTGGTATGATTCGGAAGGTACATCATTTAGTATCCGTCGTTGAATAGTAATCTTTTAAGAAGTAAAATCATGAAATTATATAATTTGAAACCAGCAGAAGGCTCTACTCATTCACGTCGTCGTATTGGTCGTGGTCCAGGTTCTGGGCTCGGCGGAACTTCTACCCGTGGACACAAAGGAGCTAAATCTCGTTCTGGTTATAAAAAGAAGATCGGATTTGAAGGTGGTCAGATGCCACTTCAACGCCGTGTACCCAAAGGTGGCTTCAAAAATATCAACCGCAAGGAATATTTCGCTGTAAACTTGTCGACACTCCAGACGTTAGCAGAAGAAAAGAACCTTACCAAGATTGGAATCGCCGAGTTGGTGGCAGCTGGCCTAACCAATGGCAAGAAGCTTGTAAAAATCTTAGGAAACGGTGAACTGACAGCTAAAATTGATGTAGAAGCAAATGCATTCTCAAAAACTGCTGAAGAGGCAATCAAGGCAGTAGGTGGTAACACAACTAGAATCTAAGTAATGAAAAAGTTTATTGAGACACTAAAGAACTGTTGGAAGATTGAGGATTTGCGCCAGCGTCTCCTCATAACTCTTCTGTTTACGGCCATCTATCGTTTTGGCTCGTTTGTAGTACTGCCGGGTATTAATCCTGCTTCGTTAGGACAACTCCAAAAGCAGACTGAAGGCGGCTTGATGTCGCTGCTTGACATGTTCTCTGGTGGTGCATTCTCAAATGCGTCAATCTTCGCACTTGGGATTATGCCCTATATCTCAGCTTCTATCGTTATGCAACTTCTAGCTGTTGCAGTACCTTATTTCCAAAAGATGCAACGCGAGGGCGAGAGTGGTCGGAAGAAGATTAGCATGTACACTCGGTATCTGACAGTATTCATTTTGCTGTTGCAGGCTCCTAGTTACTTGATGAACCTGAAGTATCAGGCTTCACAGGCTTTGGCTACAGGTATCTCATGGACAGTTTTTATGATTCCGGCTACCATTATCTTGGCTGCAGGCAGCATGTTCATCCTTTGGTTAGGTGAACGTATAACAGATAAAGGTGTAGGTAACGGTATCTCATTAATCATCATGATTGGTATCATCGCCCGCCTTCCTCAGGCTTTTGTGCAAGAGGCAGGTTCACGCTTAACAGCTATTAGCGGAGGTGGATTAATCATGTTTATCGTTGAGTTGCTGATTCTATTTGGTGTGATTTGTGCTGCAATCCTGCTGGTACAGGGAACTCGTAAGGTCCCCGTACAGTATGCCAAAAGGCTGGTGGGCAACAAGCAATATGGAGGTGCACGTCAGTACATCCCATTAAAACTGTTTGCTGCCAACGTAATGCCTATCATCTTTGCTCAAGCATTGATGTTCATTCCTTTGGCTATTGTTCAGTATCAGTCTGATAATGCATCTCCGATAGTTCGTTCTCTCATGGACCCTCACAGCTTGTTGTATAATGTCATCTATGTGATTCTGATTATAGCATTTACGTATTTCTATACAGCCATTACCCTGAATCCTGTACAGATGGCAGAAGATATGAAGCGCAATAATGGTTTCATTCCGGGGATTAGACCTGGTAAGGATACTGCCGAGTACATTGATACGATTATGTCTCGCTTGACCTTCCCTGGTTCGTTGTTCATTGCTTTTATAGCGATTATGCCAGCTTTAGCTGGTCTGTTGAACGTACAGCAAGGTTTCTCACAGTTCTTCGGAGGTACGTCTCTCTTGATTCTCGTTGGTGTCGTTATAGATACGCTGCAGCAAATAGAGAGCCACTTATTGATGCGTCATTACGATGGACTGCTAAACGTGGGACACACGAGAGGTAATCATGTATCAGCCTACTAATCTTTAGTCTGAGAGTGAATATATTCTTAAAGACTGAAGATAAAATAGACTTGATGCGTTAGACATAACATCTGACAGGAGCAACGCTCACTGATGTTGGTAAGTCTGTCAATGAAGGTGTCACGACACCTCTGTAGAATTGCTTAACTAACGTGTTTTGTCAGAGATTGCGAATCACCCCGAGCTTGTTGAATAATCCATACTCGTATGGAGATTCATTCCCGGAGAACATCTCTGCCTCTATCAATTTTGTAGTTCCACATGGCATTCCAGACAAGCAACGATTTTGCGTGAGGGTGACATCAGCCCAATCGCAGTTGCCATTCATCATGGCCAAGTGGAGATTTTATCAACGTTTAAGAATATTGAACTTTTAGAAAGAAATAATTAATTATGGCTAAACAGTCCGCAATAGAGCAAGACGGAACCATCGTGGAGAGTTTATCTAACGCAATGTTTCGCGTAGAGCTTGAAAACGGTGTAGAGATTATAGCACATATCTCAGGAAAAATGAGAATGCACTATATCAAGATCCTGCCTGGTGACAAGGTAAAGGTCGAAATGAGTCCTTACGACTTAACTAAAGGCAGAATCGTTTTCAGATATAAATAATCAAGTATAAGATATGAAGACAAGAGCATCATTAAAGAAACGTACACCCGACTGTAAGATCGTTCGTCGTAAAGGTCGTCTGTTCGTCATTAACAAGAAAAACCCGAAGTTTAAATTACGTCAGGGCTAAAAAAGATGAAGTGTTGCATCTCTTTCAATGACAATTGAAGTGTGCAGCTCAAATCCAATTAAAGTTATTTATTTTATTAATTTTATCAACAAATGGCAATAAGAATTGTTGGAGTAGATTTGCCCCAGAATAAGCGTGGCGAAATCGCATTGACCTATATCTATGGTATTGGTCGAAGTAGTTCAGCAAAGATATTGGATAAGGCTGGTGTAAACCGTGACTTGAAGGTTAGTGAATGGACTGACGATCAAGCAGCCAAGATCCGTGAAATTATCGGTGCTGAATTCAAAGTAGAAGGTGATCTCCGTTCAGAGGTCCAGATGAATATCAAGCGACTGATGGATATTGGTTGTTATCGTGGCGTTAGACATCGTAATGGTCTTCCAGTTCGTGGTCAGAGCACTAAAAATAATGCTCGTACACGTAAGGGTAGAAAGAAGACTGTTGCTAATAAGAAGAAGGCTACTAAGTAAATTTAGTTGAGAGTTGAGGGTTGAGAATACATTTTTCTCAATACATTAAAACTTAAACTCCTAACTTTTAAACTAAAAAAGATTATGGCAAAGAAAACAACAGCTTCAAAGAAGAGGAATGTAAGAGTTGATGCACTGGGACAGTTGCATGTTCACAGCTCATTTAATAATATTATCGTTTCATTGGCTAACAGCGAAGGTCAGGTTATATCTTGGTCTTCAGCAGGTAAGATGGGTTTCCGTGGCTCTAAGAAAAATACTCCCTACGCTGCACAGATGGCAGGTGAAGATTGCGCTAAAGTCGCTTTCGACTTGGGATTGCGTAAGGTTAGGGCGTTCGTCAAAGGGCCTGGTAACGGTCGTGAGTCTGCCATTCGTGCGGTTCATGCTGCAGGAATTGAGATTACAGAGATTATTGATGTAACCCCATTGCCACACAATGGATGCCGTCCACCAAAGAGACGTAAGGTATAAATTCTTATCTTGAGCCTGGTTTAACTGTCAGGCTCCTGATATTATCACTAGAATAAGTTTATTTTTTTTATATTATGGCTAGATACATAGGTCCGAAATCTAAAATTGCACGTCGATTTGGTGAACCCATCTTCGGCGCTGACAAAGTTTTGTCCAAGAGAAACTTCCCTCCTGGACAGCATGGCAATAACCGACGCAGAAAGATGTCTGAGTTTGGTGCCATGTTGGCAGAGAAGCAAAAGGCAAAGTACACATATGGTGTGCTTGAGCGCCAGTTCCGTAATATGTTTGAGAAGGCTGCAAAGTCTGATGGAATTACCGGTGAGGTTCTCCTTCAGAACCTTGAATGCCGTCTTGACAATGTGGTCTTCCGTATGGGTATAGCCCCAACGCGTGCCGCAGCTCGTCAAATGGTTGGGCATAAGCATATCGTTGTTGATGGAAGTGTTGTCAATATTCCTTCTTATGCAGTTAAGCCAGGCCAAATTGTTGGTGTACGTGAGAAAGCGAAGTCTCTCGAAGTCATCGAAGCTTCTTTGGCAGGTTTCAACCATAGTAAATATCCTTGGATCGAGTGGGATGAGAATTCAAAGAGTGGTAAGTTCTTGCATCTGCCAGAACGTGCTGACATCCCTGAGAATATTAAGGAACAGTTAATCGTTGAGTTGTACTCTAAATAAATCATTAAATTAATGGCGATATTAGCATTTCAAAAACCTGATAAAGTAGTAATGTTGGAGGCTGACGACAAGTTCGGTAAATTCGAATTCCGTCCACTTGAGCCTGGCTTTGGTATTACCATCGGTAATTCATTGCGCCGCATTCTCCTTTCATCACTTGAAGGCTATGCTATCAACACCATCCGTATAGCTGGTGTTGAGCATGAGTTTTCTTCAGTACCTGGTGTAAAGGAAGATGTTACCAACATTATCTTGAATCTCAAGCAAGTTCGATTCAAGCAAGTAGTAGAAGAATTCGAGAATGAGAAAGTTAGTATCACCGTAGAGAATTCCACTGAGTTCAAAGCGGGCGATATCGGTAAGTATCTGACTGGATTTGAAGTGTTAAATCCTGATTTGGTGATTTGTCATTTAGATGCTAAAGCTTCCATGCAGATAGACTTGACCATCAATCAAGGACGTGGATACGTTCCCGCTGATGAGAACCGTCAATTCTGCACGGATGTCAATGTCCTCCCAATCGATTCAATCTACACCCCAATCCGTAATGTTAAATACTCAGTAGAGCCTTATCGTGTTGAACAAAAAACCGACTATGATAAGCTTGTTATTGAGGTAACCACGGATGGTTCCCTATCCCCAAAGGATGCACTGAAAGAAGCTGCCAAGATTCTTATCTATCACTTCATGTTGTTCTCGGATGAAAAGATAACACTCGAAAATCCAGATCAAGACGACAACCAGGAGTTTGATGAGGAAGTGTTGCGCATGCGTCAATTGCTTAAGACGAAACTTATTGACTTGAACCTTAGTGTTCGCGCACTCAATTGCCTCAAAGCAGCTGAAGTTGAAACTCTCGGTGACTTGGTGCAGTACAACAAGACAGACTTATTGAAGTTCCGCAACTTTGGAAAGAAATCGCTTTCAGAGCTTGATGATTTGCTCGAAAGTCTGAATCTATCATTTGGAACCGATACATCAAAGTATAAACTGGATAAGGAGTAAGGTTTTAGTATGTGAGTTATTAAGTTTTTATGTAGTTGAGTTTAGAAGTTTAGGTTTGGATGTATTGAGTAATCAATAGTCAGAACTATGAATGAGTAAACCTTCCATCTACTTGAATCTATAACGTCTATATTAGCAAATTCACTCTCATCCAAAACGAACAAAACAAAAAAATGAGACACAATAAAAAATTCAACCACTTAGGTCGTACTGCATCTCATCGTGATGCTATGCTTGCTAACATGGCAGTATCCCTGATTATGCACAAAAGAATCACTACGACCCTCGCAAAAGCAAAGGCTTTAAAAAAGTATGTAGAGCCACTGATTACTCGTTCAAAGGACGATACGACCAATTCGCGTCGTGTTGTTTTCCGCTACCTCCAGAAAAAGGAAGCTGTGACAGAACTGTACAAGACTGTAGCTCCAAAAGTAGGAGACCGTCCTGGCGGTTATACGCGTGTTATCAAGCTGGGTACACGTCAAGGTGATGCTGCTCAGATTGCTTTTATCGAGTTAGTTGATTTTGATGACAATATGGCAAAAACTGAGAAAGCAGTTAAGAAAACTCGTCGTAGCCGTCGTTCTTCAGGTAAGAAGAATGATGAAGCTGCTAAGGCCGAAAATGCTGTTGAAACAGACGATGCTGTTAAGACAGAGCCAGCTGCAGAAACTCCTAAAGATGTTTCTGAGGCAACAGCTAAAGAAGAATCTTCTGAAGCTAAAGCTAAAGACGAAGTTTCAGAAGAAACGGCACAAGACGAAAAGGAAGCTAAGTAAATTTTACCATATTGGTTTCAATATGAACGCTCTCATCCAATTGGGTTGAGAGCGTTTTTATTAGTACACTCGGCAAAAGCATTTTAGTCAAGTACTGTGCAGAATTTGTGAAAGCCTAAATATTGTATGCTTACTTTGTAGTTGTGATAGTTTTCTAATTGATTATTAGGTTGTCAGTGAAAACACAATTTTCTGTTAATAATTCCCAACAAGCAGCACAGCATGTTGCGAAAAATACTATATTTACCAACAATAAATTTGACTAACCAAACTATTATTTGAGATGAAGAAAGTATTTTTGATGGCAATGGCAGCCATAGCGTTTATATTTGCGGGCTGCGGAGACAAGAAGACAACACCTAACGACAATCAGGCAGACACAACGATTGTGATGGATGCAAGTGTAGACGCAACCGCCGACTCTCTGACGTCTGAACTTGATACGCAGTTATCGCAGAACAACACGGATGCCATTCAGGCAAGCCTGACATCGCTGCAAAACAAGTATGCTGAGTTGGTGGCTTCTGGCAAGCTGGACACGGCCAAGGCCTATGCCGCCAAGATTCAGCAGTTTTTGAACGACAATGCAGAGAGAATCAAGGCTGCCGCAGTTAACAATCCCTCTATTGCTGCGCTTGTATCGGGCATTCAGAATCTTCCTACAACAGCTGAGGCAACAGCCGAACAGGCTGAGAAAGCCGTGAAAAACAATGCGAAAGACATGATGAAAAAGGCTGAGCATGAGACCAACAAGGCCATTGATAAGGCCAAGCAGGAAACCACGAAAGCCACTGACAATGCCAATGCCAAAATGAATGAGGCGAAAGACAAAGCCGGCAAGGCGCTTGACAAAAGTGCAGAGGAAGCCAACAAAGAAATAAACCAGGCCAGAGGGCAAATCCGAAAAGGACTGGGGCTGTAATTCCAGAAGCACTTACTACTGGGATATGTGGAGTTGTAAACACGTTAGCCCAGGGCAGATGTCCTGGGCTAACGTACTTTTGGGCTTTCAGCCCGTCGTCATCTCGATCAACATTCGCATCGTACACCGCCAAAGGCCGTATGCGATTGAATTGAGCGGGGTGGCGCAACGACGAAGTCAGGAGGAAAAAAGATTCCTACCTCACTATCTTCATGGTCTTTTTACCTTGCTTGACAATGTAGAGGCCATGCATGGGCAGTTGGTTTACAGAGAAGGCTGCTGCTGGGAGTTGCAATAGCTTGTGACCCTGCAAGTCGTACACGCTGACAGGTGCTTCGGTATCACTTACCGTTGGTGCTTCAATGGCTGTTACCCAGTCGTAATTGGTGCGGTTGTCCTTGATAGTGAAGGTGCCATTGGCGATGTTAATCACCACACTGTTGGGTTTGCCATACTCTGATCTTACCACTTGCCAGTTGGCATCGCGATCATCCTTGAAACGTAGATAGACTTGATAATCGCCATCGGGTAGGTCTTTAGGAAGTCTAATGTTTTGCCACGAAATTGAGTACCACTGGCTGTCATCGGCTTGATAGTTTGTTGTCTTAAGGTTGCGTTGTTGTCCATTGCCTTCGATAACTAAAGCCAGTGTACCATTGACAGGAGTGCTGCTCACGTTCCAAACCTTCGCTTCACCCATTCTGATAGCTTGCTTTCTGAATTTCTCGATGGTGAGCTGGCTGCCATAATACAGGGTGAGGTGACTCTTCCACGCTCCTTGCTGCTCTGGTTGAATGCCAACAATCATGTCTTGGTAGTAGCTATAGTTACTGCGAGCTGGTGTCAGGATGCCGATGTCGAAGTAGCCATCTTGATAGCCTCCCCAGCCCCAGTTGACATGTACTTTGCCTTCTGCGTTATAACCATCGATTACAAAAGCGTGACCGTTTTCCCATTTCGAGTCGTTGCCCGAATAGTAAATGGGGCGTTGCTCAGACAATTCCTTATACACCATGTCCATCCATTCTTGTTCAGAATAATAGTTGCGTGTATAACGATTCATGTTGGGGTTGTAGCGGAAATTGTTAATCAATGCGTTTTGTGCAGACATGGTGTATGAGGAACTGAAGCCTGGTTTATAATCCATATTGACGGAGATGCCCACCTGTCGCATCAACTCTGACACAGCTTTCGCCTCTTCGTCAGTATATTTTCCTTTTTCATAGATAGGCAACATCTTGTCCCATTGATAAGGGGATGCGGAAAAGTCAGCGGAGAGTGTCTCACCGTTCATCGTATAACTGTTCGAACCTTTGCCCACTGCGGGATACTTGTAATAGCGCATAATCTGCGTCATGGTGATGGCTACGCATCCCACAAGATAAGGTTTGCCTTTATCATCCTTTTGCACATCGTTGTTGAAGGGGGCTTCTTGTTGCCATCTGGTTTTTATGAGTGGTTCTACATGGTCGGGTAGGGGTGCTGATGGTGCGATGGCGCCACTGTAGCCATGTCCACTGGCTATACGCGAGGCAATGGCTGCGTTGGCTGCCCGTAAGTACCATTGAAAGGCGGGATTGATGTTTGTGTCGGTGGTATATGGCTTGTTTGATACACCGACAACGGCTTCAATGGCATCGTCGTTGGCCAATACCACAAAACCTACATGGCGGTTGCCAATCACTGTCAAGTCAGACAGTTGCTGAAGCGTAGCCATACTGCCGGTGTTTGTGGCTCTCGTATCTTCGATAGTCGTAGATACTGAAAGTTCTCGAGCAGCAATGGCCTTGAGTTGTGCCATGGTGCGAGGCTTTGCCGATGACGAAAGACTAAGCAGCAAGCTAAGGAAAAAAGTAGTAAATAATCTGAATCTCATTATATACATATTTGTTACAGTTGATAGAAAAACCCAATGGGCATTGGCAAGAGTTCTCCCACCGCCCATTGGGTTGCAATTGATGACAACACAGTGTGTGTTATCTTTTTATTGTTCGTTCATTTTTTAGTCCAAAAGCGCAATCCATTCTGGATTCCCATTGTTGGTCCACCATCCCCAATCAGGCGAGTACCAGTGTAGCCACAACTCAAAGGTGTCATCATCTGGATAATATTTGCCACATTCGTCTTTGGTCAGAGCGTCAATGTCGGCCTTTTTCCAAAGCCGCTCGCTATCACTATATAAACCAACAATCCAAAAATCTTTCATGCCATCGTTGTTCCATTTCTGCGTATGGATGTACTGGGGTTTCATGTGAAGTATGTTTTCACTATCTTTCCAGAAAGTAATGGTTCCCATGTCGCTGTCAATCCATTCAGCCTTTGCATGTAGACCTTTGATGGTGTAAGTTCCCTTAGGAAATTCCATGACATCAATATTCTTAAACATCCATCCATAATACCAGCTGTCCCAATTGGCGTGGTGCAGGATGTATCGGTTCACGGTGATGTCAAGCTCGGTGTTAGCATAATCGTAAGCTTGCGCATCATCCACCTTGATGTTTACTTTCTCAGTGCTTGCGGGTTGCATGTCAAAGTTGACGTTGATCTTCTTTGTTTTTTCCCCAGCTTTAAACTCCACACTTTGTGGCACTTTGAATTTGCTGTTATTAGATATTAAACGAATAGCAGCGGCTGCAGAACCGTCAGGACGCCCTACCGTCAGCTCAAGTTTTTGTGGCTCGCTGTTTTCCAAGTCTAAGACTGTTTTTGCAGTGAGGATATATGCTTTTTGTGTGGCAACGCTACTATCAGCTGTGGCAGGCTCATACTCGTACTCCTCTACGCAAGAAGCGAGAAGTGCTACGCTCACAAACAGTAGAATAGCCTTCATGGTTTGATATGTCTTTTTCATAATTTCTAATGATATGATGTTACAATATTAATTACTTCACCCATGGCGTGTATTTGTTGGATGGGTCAGGGTTGTTCCATCCTACAAGCGCTTTATTGTTAATTTGCTCTTGGTCTACAAACACGATGTTCATCCAGGCTGGACGACCGTCGGTATTGAATCTGCATCTCTCATAGAAGTTTGTGCCAGGATAGCCACGTTTAACAGAGTAGTTCAAACGCTTTACATCGAAGAATGTTTGTCCCTCGCCCCAAAGTTCCACACGTTTTTGGAAAACAATTTCCTCTACCAAAGCGTCTTTCGTGGATGCTGTGGCCGAATATTGCTTATCACGATAGTTGCGCATGAAGTCTTCTACGAGCTTCTTTCCACGTGCCATATCCTGATGTGCGGCTGCCTCGGCTTCGATAAAATACATTTCCTCAACACGCATGAGTGGGTAAGCGGTAGACTCTCCAGTAATCATGTCATCAAATCGGCCTTCTCCCGGTCTCCATTTTAAGGAAGCGTATGTGGGAAGAATAGATTTAAACTTATTGTCAACATAGACATTTTTAGCGGCCAAAGGTGAGTCGTCTGGAGCTTTCCACATCAGTTTTCTGAAGTCGGTATCACCGATTCTATCATAAACGCTCTTACCAATCATTTGCTTACATGGATTTTGGAGATATCCGTATGTAATTTCGTTGCTCTTCCATGACGTCCAATTCAGCCATCCGTCTTTAACCGCTTCATCATCCTTGGTGTATTGAACAGCCCACATCCATTTGTCAGCTTGGTTGAAACCCTTTGCTGGGTCTAGACAATCTTTTTCTGTCATAGGTTGCACGCTTGCTTTGTTGATAGCGTTTCGAGCCGCCTTTTCAGCATTGGCATAGTCGCCCATCCAAAGATAGAGACGTGCCTCCAAACCATAGACAACAGCCAGATCAGGAAGTGTTTGTCCGCGGGTGCTCTTCAAATGAATGATGTTTTGCTCTGCATTTTTCAGGTCTTCAAGAATAAATGCAGTCATCTTTTCCTTTGTAGCACGAGGATTCACACGTGCGGAATCATTGCTCATGTTAGGTTTGATGATAGGAACGGTTAGCCCAGTAACGTCGTTCCCGTCTGCATTGATGTTGCTTGTCACCTTGTTTGGCAAGAACTCGAACATACGAGCGATATCCAAATACATCATGGCCCGGTTGGCTTGCGCCACGCCTAAATATCCTTTTTGCTCATCAGTAGCGTTTTTGGGGTCGATGGTTCCGATGATATTGTTCGTGTTCAAAATATATTTGTAGGGATATTGCAACAGGAATTGCGTGCTAAGTCTGTCTTGACCGAGGAGAGTACAGTTTGCCCACATCCAAAACCAATCGAACTCATTGTCCACGGTGGCCAAATCTTCGGTCATGACATCACGGATGTGCATCATGGCACCGATTCCCCAACTGTATGAAATGTCCCATGACCACCATACAGCTTTGGCATAAGCAGGGATGGCGTTAACCATCGCCTCGGTTGCCGTGGGCGATTTGCCAACTTGGTCTTTTGTAGCTTGAGACGTTGGGAAGGTCTCATCTATACAGCTTGTGAGCAGCGAAGAACAGATTAACGAGCCCACAAATGCTTTTGTGATTATATTTGTTAGTTTCATCTTCTTATTTATTTAAGTTAGAATGTGATCGATATACCACCTGTAATGGTACGAATGGGTGAATAGTTCACATTGTTACCAGTTCCGTCAATGCTTTGTCTTGGGTCCATGCCTTGGCGTTTCGACCACAACCATACATTGTCGGCAACACCATAAATGCGTATCTTTTCCAAACCCCATGAAGTGGTTAACTTGGACGGAAGTGTATATCCCAAGGTGATGTTTTGCAGTGACAAGCTTGATGCGTTAATCAAAAAGCGATCGCTGTAAGCTGTCGAGAACTCGTCATTGCTCTGGATGCGTGGAATGTTCGATTCTGTGTTTTCTGGCGACCAAGCATTTAACATGTCTACGTGGAAAGCGTATCCACGGCTGAGCGACATGGCGCTGGCATAGGTGCCATCGTAGTACTGACCGCCAATTTGATAAGCAAAGTCAATCGAGAAATCAAAGCCCTTGAAGTTAACAGATGTACCAAACCCACCATAACCATCTGGCAGTGAGGTGCCACAGAGATAATAGTCAGCCTCGCCTGTTGTCTTTACGGTGGTTAATTCTTTCACAACGGGTTGCCCCTTGCTGTCCAACACACGCTTGCCATTGGCATCGGTCTCGTAAACGTTCTTGTAATACAAGGCTTCACCCGTTTTATGGTCAACACCAGCATAGCGATACATACGGAATACGTTGAGGGGTTGATCCTCGCCATAGAAGTAACCACCAGACATATAACCTTCAACGCCGTCTACTACAGCATTCTTGCTTTCTTTAGCCAGCTTGGTGATACGGTTTTTGTAAGTTGTAAAGTTCAGGTGTGCCGACCATGTGAAATCTTTGGTTCGGATGAGGTCTCCGTTGAGTTCTATCTCAACTCCGCTGTTGGCCATGTTACCAATGTTTTTGTAATAGCCAGTGTAGCCTGTCGTTCCAGGAAGTGTGTACCATGCCAACATATCTGTTGTGGTACGGTAGAAGTATTCCAAAGAACCACTTAATCTGCTGCCGAAGAGCGTGAAATCAATACCGGTGTTGAAGTTTCCACCTTTCTCCCAAGTGATATCCTCGTTTCCTACCGTTGCTGGTGTAATGGCAACTTCACCGTTAGAATTCACAATGTTGTACATATAAGTATATCGGAAGTTACCGATTCGGTCGTTTCCTTGCTCTCCGTACGATGCTTTCAATTTTAATTCGTTAATCCAATTAGTCTTCATCCAAGACTCTTTGCTTACCAGCCAGGCACCGCCCAACGACCAGAAGTTACCCCAACGATGGTCGGGATGGAAGCGAGAGGAGGCGTCGCGGCGATAGGACATCGAACCAAAATAACGTTGGTCATAGTTGTACTGAACACGACCGAACCATCCTTCGGTGTTGTAGTCGCCCATAGAAGAGCCTGTGTCGATAACTAAGATAGCTTGGTTCATCTCGCTACTTTCGTTTGAGAAGGTTTTTTGGCGTTCGCCAAATATGTTGTAACCACGTGAACGGTAATATTCATGTCCCAACATGGCCTCAACCTCATGTGCTCCATACTCATGATGCCAGTTGAGCAATTGTTGGTAGTTGTAACTCCAGGTTCTTTTGTGTGAACGTTGCACGGCACCCTTTTGAGCAGCATAGTGACCCAGCCAAGGGTTATGCGTGGTGATTCCTCTGTATTCATCTACAAACACACTGTTGGTTGTGGTGAACTTGAAATCTTTGAGGAAGCGTATTTCAGCAGTACCAATCGCGCTGAACGAGTTGCCCTCTTCGCCGTTTTGATTCAGCAAGTTGTCTGAAAGACCGTTTGCGTTGGGCAAGAAAGCTCTTGGTATGCCTAATGTTTGGCCATCACCATAGTCGTATGCGGGGATTCCTCCATTAGCGAAGGTCATGATATTGCCATTCTCATCACGAAGATAGAGCGGGTAGATAGGAGCTATGGTAGCCATGGCGAATACGTTATCAGGCGCACCGCCCTTACCTCCGTCTCTCAACGAGTTGCTCTCGTAGTGCGAGTAGCTGAAGTTTCCACCGAGTTTCAACCAAGGTTTCATTTGATAATCAGCTTTCATACGTCCAGAGAAACGGGTGTAATCAGAGTTGGGAGAGATACCATCATATTTCAGATAGTTTGCCGAACCAAAAAAGGTTGATTTCTCCGTACTGCCGTTTGCAGACAAGTTGTATTCCTGACGCATACTGTTCTTGTAGATAGCGTCAATCCAGTTGTCTGGGTAGAGCATGTATTTCGTGCCGTTAGGAGCCGTGATTACATTGCCTAATGTAGCGTTAGGGTTCAATTTTCCGTTCTTACCAATCAAATACTCATTGGCGGGGACGTTATAAACATTATATCCTAAGCCAAAGCTGGTGTTCGAGGTTAAGTTCTCATTGGCAAATCTATACGCTTCCAAAGGAGAGGATTGGCGTTTGTCGATAGCGTAGTTGTACAAGCCTTTGTACCACATTTCGTAATATGCGGCAGGGTGGTTGATATATTCATAGTCGGGCAGCATTCGGCTGTTTGAACCCCATTTGGCATCAAATGTGATGGAAGCATGGTCTTTGCGTCCGTTCTTGGTAGTGATAATAATCACACCGTTGGCACCACGTGCACCGTACAATGCAGCTGAAGCAGCGTCTTTCAAGACGGTTTCACTTTCAATATCAGCGGGGTTGAGAGAGTTCATGTCGCCGTCAAATGGCACACCGTCGAGAATAATTAATGGTGCGTTGCCCGAGTTGATGGAGCTGATACCCCTGATGCGGATAGCAGGAGAAGATCCACCAGGCTGTCCTGACTGTCTGGTCATCTGTACACCAGATACTTTTCCGCGCAATGCGTCTACAGGGTTGGTTACTTGTACCTTAGAAATTTCATCTTCTTTCAGTACGCCTGCCGAACCGGTAAAGGCTGATTTCTTGGCAGTACCATAGGCTACAACAATCACTTCGTCAATGCTCTTCTGCACTGGCTCCATCACTATCCGCATGTTGCTCTTGGCTGTTACGTCCAGCGGCTCCATGCCTACATAGGTAATGCGCAGTGTTCGTTTTCCTTGTGGCAAAGTTAGCTTAAACTTACCGTCAATGTCCGAGATAGCTCCTGTGCCAGAACCAACAACTTGAATGGTAGCTCCCACGACGGGTTGTCCATCCTCTTTTGAAATAATGGTTCCTGACACATCAGTTTGTGCAAATGCAGTTCCTATCATGAAGAGAAGGAACGACATCATCAAGAATAATCGTCTTTTCATATTTATAGAATTAGGTTAGTAATATAGTCTTGTTCACTCGTGCTGCGCACGTACCCGCATACTTACCCTTGTCAGTTGCCAATAGTGGTTTGCATTCGCACTTTTCAAGGGCTGGTGGCGGTTGGGTTGTAGATTGTAGTAGGTTGTTAACCGCTACAAATATATCAATTCTCGCCAAAGGAAACAAAAAAAACAAGGAAAAAAAACACGCAACATGTGCCATGTTGTTTTCGACAGTCGCGCAATTCATTAATGACAAGTGTTATATTTAGTCACCTTTATTTTTATTTGCTGCGCATTGGTGACGATTTGACATTCTTCTTCCTATTTTCAATGCAATGCGTAAAAACGTAATTTTCAAAAAAAAAGTTGTTGGATGATGTTCATTCTGTGCTTCAATGAGAGGCAACGGTGGCAAAACATGCCCTTTTTACCGACATGATATCGCGAGGAAACGCATGCCTCGCCATGCCGTCGCTTCCTCTGGGTGCGTCTTCTTGGGTGGATGGTCAGCTCGATATGTGTGCGGGTGAAATGGCGAACGCGTCGAATGTTTTCTACAGAATCCATGGCCGATTCATCTTTATTTTCTATTTTTGCAAGGTACAATATAAATATATAAGGTATGGAAATCATAGCATTACTGGTGTTTATAGTCATTGCTCTCTTGGGCTGGGGGTGTGGTGTGCTGCACGACAAATGGTTCGACTATTGCCCAACAGCCGATGAGAAGGGTGCTTTTAACAACGCTTCACACGCCTCGGATGGCGAGTTGAGCCTGAAAGATATTCTGAAGACCAACAGCATCAAAGGCTTTCAGGCCATCTAATGGTTTGCCTTGTTGGCAAGGTCGATTTCTGCTGTTGCTTGTCGTTGTAATACATTGATAATAAATGCGTTAATTATTCGTTTTCAATAGCATTGACTTTAGACGTTAAACGCAATGACTTTGAACCTCAAACTCAATGACTTTGGACGCTAAAGTCAATGAGCTTGTGAGCGAAGGTGTCTCCTATTGGATTTCGTTAGGTAATGGGGTCCTTTAGAGTAGGGTTTTCCCTATCGCCTTATCGGGAAAATCCCCGCTGCATGAAAGTTTTGTTTGCTATCTTTGTAGTGCTGGGAAACGGGCGTGAAGATATTATTTGGGTCGTTTCCTGGCGTTAAGCTGAAGTCTGTTTGGCACGCTTGACAGATGGGAATTAGGATTTAAGAATACAAGAAACATGAGAAGAGGTTTGGTTACAGCTGTTTGTGCCACGGTGCTGTTGAGTAGCTGCGGCACTTATACGGGTAGCGGTGCTTATACGGGCAGCACCCTTGGATCCGTATTGGGAAGTGCTATTGGTGGCATTAGTAATGGTGCCCGCGGCAGTGATGTCGGTACGATTGTCGGTATGGCGGGTGGTGCCATCGTGGGTGGCGCCATTGGTGCGCAGGCCGACAAGAAGCGTCAAGCCGATCTGGAACAATATCAACGCGACAAGGAGGAACGCGCTTATCAGCGTAAGCAGCGCCGACAGCGACAAAATGAACAGCGCGACGACCGCAGCTCTAATTACGAGCAGCAAGGCAAGGCCTATAGCGGCTTCGATGAAACGAATAGTGGTGACGACCGTTTGTACGATTTCGAGGGCAGTGATTACACGGGTGATTACAGCGCACAGAAGCCCACCACCCATCTACCCGAGTCGTCAAGTGTGGAAAAGTTGGCGAAGGGACTCAGCTATACTCCAGCCATCGAGATTCGTAACGCTCGTTTTGTAGACGACAATCAAGATAATGTCATTTCGCGTAGTGAAATCTGTAAGGTGATTTTTGAAGTGTACAATCGTGGCACTGAGACCTTGTACGACATCCAACCCACGGTGGTAGAGATGTCCGGCAATAAGCATCTGTCTATTTCACCCAGTCTGCATGTGGAGAAAATTGAACCGGGTTCAGGAATTCGGTACACGGCTGTGGTTCGTGCCAACAGTAAATTGAAGAAGGGAACGGCTAAGATTTGCGCGTCTGTCGTGCAAGGCAACAAAGCCATCTCGAAGGTTTGCGAGTTTAATATTCCGACGAAGAAATAATAGATAGCCAGTCATCTATGGCGCCATTGCTGCTCTCTTCCAGTTAGACAACATACTTAAATTAGCTCGATGTGGGCCAAGTAAATGCTGGGCAACAATTGTTGTTCGGCATTTTTAATGAGGGTAAGAAACCGCACTAACGGCCTCGTTTGTGATGAAAGTGATAGCCAACGCCCAACATGAGGTGATTGGGAGTTTTGAAGTCGTATAAGCTATAACCGATGTTGAGGAAAACAGAATGTGCTACATCAACTTTCAAGGCCAGTGTTTGATACCATCCTTTCAGTTCAGCATGTGCGTTGATGATGTTCTTTCCAATGCCCGCATCGATGGTGAAATAAGGCATCACAAATTCAGCTCTGGCAGAAAGTCCGAGAGACATTTGTCGGATGGCGGACGGACTCACGACATGATCCAGGTCGCTGTGCGATTCGCCAATGCCCACAAGGTGATCTTCAATGTACAGATTCGAGCTGCTGTCGTACACGCCATCCAGTGAAATGCCGGCATTGAACCAGTGATTCAGGTTGTAGAGCGGTGTGAAGTTGAAACCTATCACGCCGTATCTGTCAGGCAAAGCCACGGGGTTGCCATCCAAATACATGCCCTGTTTGCGCCATGCACCATAAACCAAGAGGTCGTAGCTGATGTGCTTGTTGAACGGCGGAATGGCTCTTTTCGGAATCAGTTTGTCATTTTTACGATTCAGGTAGTAGGCCAGACTGACTCGACCGCCTATAATGTTGAGCCCAGCATTGGGTATTGAGGTGTTACCATTAGAGTAGTGGGAAAGCGAAATTCCTGCGTTTAAGTCCAGATGGTTGGAGAGTCGCCACCTCAGATAGAAGTCGGCGTCGATATAGGCGGTCACTTTCGATCCGATGACCTTATTCTGTGGGTTGGTTTCCTGATTGTAAGGATGCCAATTGAAGGTAAGCCCCAGGTTCCATTCATAATTGAGCGACAGGCTGGAGGTGAATCTTTTGATGGGCGCACCCTGAAAGATAAAAGCCGACAGCGGGTTCCCCAATTGTGGATTCAGGTTGTGGTAAGCCACACCAATGCCTTGGTAAGCATCCTTGTACGTCTGTGCTTGCATACTGGCCTGTGGCATCTGAAAGGCATATTTCAGGCGAGTGGTGAAGGCATGGTTCATCGTTCGTCGCTCATCGTTAGCCCCTTTGAGGTACGGGTTGGTGTGCAAAATGGTCGATGGAACAACGTCCCATTCCAGTCGATGAATGGTCTTCTGCTGCACTTGCAAGGTGTCAGTATTCTCTGCATGAACATTGTTGGCAAAAAGGGCAATCCATAGAATGCTCAATGCAAGCCTTGTTCCTGTCTGAAAAATGAGTTTCATGATGCGATAATGATTACAGGAACAAAAGTAACGAAAATGATTGGTTGTGGCAATAGAATGGAATTAAAAATCAATCTGCCGTAGCCAATGCCGACATAAATGGAGGGTAGGGCGGTAGTAGCTTTGCTGATGGCTTTGTGTGGCGTGTTAAATAATGCTAACTAAGAGCATAAATGACGAAAAATAGTTGGAGGATATGCTTTTTGATACATATATTTGTGATATCAAAATAATATCAATAATCATCAAAATTATGGAAAACAAAGAGTTTACTTTTAAGGGAATGAAGGTCAACGGATTCGTCATGTTGTTCGTGTTTTTAGCCATTTTCGCCTTGGGCGTGTTCCTTATATCGGCTGGTGTCGACTCTTCGGATGGGCTCATCGGGGCAGGTGTGAGTCTTTGCGTCGCAGACTTGATCTTGTTGATGGGCTTTGTGCAGATAGAACCCAATGAAGCTCGGGTGATGATGTTCTTCGGAAAGTATCGTGGAACCTTCTCGGAAGTGGGCTTTTATTGGGTCAATCCTTTTATCAGTACAAAGAAATTGTCTCTTCGTGCCAGGAACTTAAACGCCGAACCCATCAAGGTGAACGATAAAATTGGCAACCCAGTGATGATTGGGTTGGTGCTGGTTTGGAAGCTGAAGGATACGTATAAAGCGATGTTTGAAATCGATTCGCAGACCATGGCGCAAGGTCTTGGCATCTCAGTGGGTAAGGATGTGAGCAGCATCATGCGGGCTTTCGAAAACTTTGTGATGATACAGAGCGAGGCAGCCCTACGACAAGTCGCTGGTCAGTATGCCTATGACAACAACGAGTCCAATCAAGAGGAACTGACCTTGCGTGATGGTGATGAGTCTATTAATAAGGAATTGGAAATGAAGTTGGCCGAAAGGTTGGAGATGGCCGGTATCGAAATCGTTGAGGCTCGCATCAATTATCTGGCTTATGCGCCCGAGATTGCAGCCGTGATGCTGCGCCGTCAGCAGGCATCTGCCGTCATCATGGCCCGCGAGAAGATCGTAGAAGGAGCGGTTTCGATGGTGAAAATGGCCATTGACAGGCTCTCCAGTGATGGCGTTATCGATCTTGATGACGACAAGAAGGCGGCAATGGTCAGCAATTTGATGGTGGTTCTCTGTGGTGATGATACGGCTCAACCTGTTGTCAACACGGGTACGTTGAACATGTAAGGCGAATGGCAAAGAAAGAAAACAAGAATAAAAGTTTCATTCTGCGTATTGATTCAGACACGATGGACGCTGTAGAGAAATGGGCCGCCGACGAGTTTCGGTCTATCAATGGCCAATTGCAATGGATTATCAGTGAGGCTTTACGCAAGAATGGGCGACTCAAAAAACGAAAAATGCAGGAGGTGGAGGAAGATAAGCCGGATGAAAACGCTGAAGATTCGTCCACCTAAGCATCCTGTTTCTTAGCAGATGGATGAATGTTCTTACCTTCATTTATAATCCGTAACATGGGTATGCTCACACGCAATGGCTCATTCGAGAAAATAAACATGCCGAAGAAGGAAAACCCTCTTCGGCATATTGGTTTAAATGCGCTTGTGTCGTATGCTTTACTTCTTCAGCTTCAGGTCGGTATTGGTACCTTCTCCTGCTTCTTCAAACTTGTCGGATACCAAACGCAGTGTCTGATCGTCCAACTGAAGGAAGGTTACTGAATCCATTTTTTCTGACTGTACGCGTACATAATTCTTGCCGTTGTTCTCAATCAATCTGGCTACACCAGTGGTGCGAGCCATGGTTTGTGTACCCTTCGGGGTAACAGCAACCTGCTCGTAAGCAAACTCTTTGATGCTGTCTCCGTAAATCGAAAGGCTGTACTGGTACGTGCCATCAGCGGCAGGACCTTCACCTTCGTAAACCAATGTGTCGGCTACAATCATTGTGTCGGCTGCCAAAGAATCTGTACCTTCTGCATTGGCTGCTTTCTTACCATTTTGCTGACACGCAGCGAACATAGCTGCGGCAGCGAACATAAATACTAACTTTTTCATATTTCAGTTTGTTTATAGAATGATACAAAGATAACTCTTTTTTTGCATTTATATTGCAGCTGCGTGTGGTAATATTTGTAAAAAACGAAAAGCCACCCAACCATACCGGCAAAAATGCGTATCTTTGCCGATGAAACTAAGCATAGGAGAGGCAAAAAATGGGAATCAACGTAGCTGATATCAAGGACAAGCGAATCGCTGTGCTGCTTTCGGGCGGTGTAGACAGCTCGGTTGTGGTGTACGAATTGGCGCAAATGGGACTGCATCCCGATTGTTTTTATATCAAGATAGGCCCCGAGGAAGCCGAAGAGTGGGACTGCTCGTCGGAAGAAGACCTGGAGATGGCTACCGCAGTGGCTGCGAAATACGGCTGTAGGTTGCAGGTTGTTGATTGTCACAAGGAGTATTGGAGTGAGGTAACAAAGTACACCATGGAGAAGGTGAAGGCAGGTTACACGCCCAATCCCGACGTGATGTGCAACCGACTCATCAAGTTTGGCGCGTTCGATGCAAAGGTTGGTCATCAGTATGACTTGATTGCGACGGGTCACTATGCGCAAACCGAGGTGATTGATGGTAAGAAATGGCTCGTTACCAGTCCTGATCCTGTGAAAGATCAGACCGACTTTTTGGCCCAGATATACGACTGGCAGCTCAAGAAAGCCTTGTTTCCCATTGGGCATTATCAAAAGAATGAGGTGCGCGAGATTGCCGAACGCGAGCATCTGGTCAACGCCAAGCGCAGAGACAGTCAGGGTATTTGTTTCCTGGGACAGATTGATTACAACGAATACCTGCGCCGCTATCTGGGCGAAAAGCATGGTGACGTGATAGAATTAGAAACGGGTAAGAAGATTGGCGAGCATCGCGGATTGTGGTTTCACACTATCGGTCAGCGCCACGGGTTGGGCTTTGGAGGCGGTCCTTGGTTTGTGGTGAAGAAGGATGTTCAGGCCAACGTGCTCTATGTTAGTAGGGGATACGACCCCAAGACGGCCTATCAGTCGGACTTTAAGGTACACGATTTTCATTTCCTGACCGAGCCTTTGGATATGGAGCACATTACGTTCAAAATCAGACATACGCCCGAATATCATCCGGCAACCATAGAGAAGACGGCTGAAGGCTGCTATACCGTTCATGCCACACAGCCCATCCATGGCGTAGCACCCGGACAATTCTGCGTGGTATACGATGAACAGCATCATCGTTGCATCGGTTCTGCCGAGATTACCGTATAGGGTAAAATGGCTTGTATTTTTCCTTCGTGACACATGGCTTTTTGCTCTTCCGTTCCAATAACATTGACTTTGGTGGCCAATAGCATAGACTTTGGAGGCCAATAGCATTGACTTTGAAGGCCAAAAGCATTGATTTTGGAAGGATAAGTTAATATTGTTGATTTTTAGATAGTTAGCTATCCGTTGTCGCGCGTTTTGACTAAGGGGAGACACATGGTGTGGGGATATTTCCATCAACTGGTCGATACGCTTTCTTTGACGTAAGAACGTAACCGTTTTTATGAGCCACACGAAAGTAAACAACCGCGTTGTCTGGATAGATGATTGTGTTGATGAAAAATGATTTTCATGCGAATGATTGTGAATTTTTATCAACAAAAGTAAGAGATTCGTAACATATTAGTTGAATAAGTATACTAAGAATAGTGTCAATTTGTAAGTTGAAAACAAGATAATCGAGAATTTTGATGGATTATCCTTTCTGTTACGTTGATTTTTTCTACTTTTTTATGTTTTTTTCTTGTACGTCTAGTTAATTTATACTAACTTTGCGATTCATTTTAGTAAATAATTATTTTTAACGCAAGAGAGAAATTATGGAGAAAAGACTTGGGATGGTTATGGTCGGCCTGTTCCTATGCATAGGAATGGTCTTTGCCCAAACCAAAATTACTGGAACCGTAATCTCCGGTGAAGATGGTGAGCCCATCATTGGCGCGTCGGTGCTGATTAAAGGGACTACCGTTGGTGGAACGGTCACTGACATTGATGGGCACTTCACCTTGAACACAGCTGAAGGCACAACCATTGTGATCAGCTATGTGGGTATGGAGACCCAAACGCTGAAGGCGAAGAACGGAATGAAAGTGACGCTGAGACCCGATCAGAAGTTGGTCTTGGATGAAGTAGTTGTTACGGGTATGACCAGTACAGACAAAAGATTGTTTTCCGGAGCCGCTACAAAAATTGACGCTAAAGATGCAAAAATTAGCGGTATGGCTGACATCAGTCGTTCGCTGGAGGGCCGTGCGGCCGGAGTCAGCGTGCAAAACGTATCAGGTACGTTTGGTACGGCGCCCAAGATTCGCGTGCGTGGTGCCACCTCTATTCACGGTAGCTCAAAGCCTTTGTGGGTGGTAGACGGCGTGATTATGGAGGACGTGGTGGATGTTTCGGCGGAAGATTTGTCATCGGGAGATGCCAACACGCTGATTTCATCGGCCATTGCCGGCTTGAACTCAGACGATATTGAGAGTTTCCAGATTCTGAAAGATGGCTCGGCCACCTCTATATATGGTGCGCGTGCGATGGCTGGTGTCATCGTCATCACCACCAAGAAGGGTAAGGCTGGGCAGTCGCACATCAGTTATACCGGTGAATACACCATGCGACTTAGGCCAACTTACAGCACCTTCAACATCATGAACTCGCAAGACCAGATGTCTATTTACCGCGAGTTGGAGAAGAAGGGCTTCTTGAACTATGCTGAGACGGCCAATGCCATGAACAGTGGTGTGTATGGTAAGATGTACCAAATGCTGTCGGAATACAACAAGGAGACAGGTCAGTTTGCCCTGGCCAATACGGAGAAGGCAAAGAACGCCTATCTGCGCGCGGCCGAATTTAGAAACACCAACTGGTTTAAGGACCTGTTCTCAACAGCCATCATGCACAACCACTCGGTGAGTATCTCGGGCGGTACGGAGAAATCGCAATACTATGCTTCTCTCTCGGCCATGTTTGACCCAGGGTGGACCAAGCAGAGTAGGGTGCAACGATACACGGCTAACATCAATACCACTTACAACCTCAACAAGCATTTTGACATTAATTTGATTGGAAATGCCTCGTACCGTAAGCAACAGGCACCGGGTACGTTGAACTCGGACGTTGACTTGGTGACTGGTGAGGTGAAGCGCGACTTCGACATCAACCCATATTCTTATGCGTTGAACACCTCGCGTACGTTAGATCCAAACGAATATTACACTCGCAACTTCGCCCCATTCAACATCTTCCATGAGTTGGATAACAACTATATGGATTTGCATGTATCCGATTTCCGTGTGCAGGCCAGCATCGACTACAGGCCTATTCAGAAATTGAAGATAACCCTGTTGGGGTCGGCTAAGAGTTCTTCCACCTCTCAGGAACATAACATTCTGGACGAATCGAACCAGGCCATGGCTTACCGTGCCATGCCTACGGCCGCTATTCGTGACAGGAACCCCTTCTTGTACAAAGATCCAGACAATATTTATGCGCTGCCAATATCTGTGTTGCCTTACGGTGGTATCTACGAGCGTCGCGACAACAGGTTCTTTGGATGGGATACACGACTCTCTGCCAGCTACAATGACGTGTTCAACGATACGCATATCTTGAACCTCTATGGCGGTATGGAAACCAACTTGGTTGACCGTAAGTCTACCTGGTTCCGCGGTTGGGGCTTGCAGTACAGCCAAGGCGAGGTGCCGCTGTATGCATACCAGGTTTTCAAAAAAGGTCAGGAAAACGGCTCTGATTATTTTACGATGGACAATACCCACATCCGCAGTGCGGCCTTCTTTGGTACGGGTACCTATTCTTATAAAGGACGTTATCAATTGACGGGTACCATTCGCTATGAGGGAACCAACTATCTAGGCAAGGCTACCAGTGCACGCTGGATGCCTACATGGAACCTTTCGAGTGCTTGGAACGCACATGAGGAAAGTTGGTACGAAGGCTTGTTTAAGGATGTGCTAACACACAGCACGTTCCGTGTGAGCTATTCGTTGACTGGTGACCGTCCTGCCATCACCAACGCTCTGCCTATCTTCCGCAGTTCCAACCCATGGCGACCCTTCACCAACGTGCAGGAACCGGGATTGGATCAGGTGTTGGGTAATCCAGAGTTGACCTATGAGAAAAAGCATGAGCTGAACTTTGGGTTCGATTTGGGCTTCCTGAAGAACCGCATCAACCTGAGTGCCGACTTCTACTGGCGTAACAACTACGACTTGATTGGTATTGCCAACACCGAGTTGTATGGCCCGCAGTATGCCAATGTGGCATCCATGAAGTCGAATGGTATGGAGTTTTCGCTCTCTACTACCAATATCAAGACGGAGGACTTTACTTGGAGTACCAACTTGATTTACTCACACTCGCACAACGAGATTACCGAACTCAATGCGCTGTCTCGCGTTATTGACATGGTGCAGGGAACAGGTTTTGCCAAGGAAGGCTATCCTGTGCGCTCGGTATTCTCAGTTCCATTCCGCGGGTTGAACCGCGAAGGATTGCCAACCTTCCTCGATCAAAATGGCAATGTCACTACAACGGGCATCTATTTCCAGGAACGTGATCCGGAAAAGGTGAAGTTCTTGAAATATGAAGGATCGGCTGAACCTACAGACGTGGGCTCGCTGGGCAACATCTTCAGGTACAAAAACTGGACGTTGAACGTGTTCTTGACCTATTCGTTTGGCAACGTTGTGCGTCTGGATCCGGTGTTCTCCAACGAATATGACGACCTCTCGTCTATGCCTAAGGAGTTCCGTAACCGCTGGGAAGTGTCTGGCGATGAGCGAAAAACCAGCATCCCCGTGATAGCAAGTGCGCAGCAGAATAGATTCGACAGAAACTTGTCTTATGCCTACAACGCATACAACTATTCGGATGCGCGTATCGCCAAGGGAGATTTCATTCGCATGAAGGAATTGTCTTTGGGCTATGATTTCCCAAACAGCGTACGCCAGTTCCTGAACGTAAACACGCTCTCACTGAAACTTCAGGCCACCAATCTCTTCTTGCTCTATGCAGACAGCAAGCTGAACGGGCAGGATCCTGAATTCTTTAATACAGGTGGTGTGGCCGTTCCGGTACCAAAGCAGTTCACACTCACACTTAGATTAGGACTCTAAAATACAGCAAAGATGAAAACAATAAAAATAACATATACAGCATTGGCCTTGACATTCTCGGCCCTGACATTGTCTTCGTGCGGCGAGTATCTGGACACTTTGCCAGATAACCGTACGACCATTGATACCGAGAAGAAGGTGGCCAATCTATTGGTGTCTGCTTATCCTCATTCCTCTAATCTGTTGATTAACGAGACGATGTCGGATAATGCTGACTATTATGGCGACAAAAATCCAAATGGCGACCGCTTTGGTGACCAGGTATACTTCTGGCAAGACGTGACAGAGAGTGACAATGAGTCGCCCATGAGATTTTGGCTATCTTGTTATGATGCCATCGCAAGCGCTAACCAAGCACTGGCATCCATTGAAGAGATGGGTGGTGCCAAGACAGAGGCATTGCAGACCTCCAAAGCTGAGGCATTGCTTTGCCGGGCTTACGCACACTTCTTGCTCGTCAACGAATTCTGCATGAACTACAGTGAGGGCAGTAAAGCGTTGGGTATACATTACTCAGACAAGGTAGAAAACATCACAGAGAAGCACAGTCGTGGTACCGTTGCTGAGGTCTATGCGCGTATTGAGCAAGACTTGAAAGAGGCACTTCCCCTCGTGACGGACAATTATACCGTACCGAAGTACCACTTCAACAAGCGGGCGGCCTATGCTTTCGCTACCCGTTTCTATCTTTATTATGAGAAATGGAACGAGGCCGTGAAGTATGCTGACTTGTGTTTGGGTAACAATGTGGCAGCAACTCTTCGTGACTGGAAAGCCATGAGTGAGATGACTTCTGATTTCGATGCCATCTCACAGCATTATGTTGCAGCAGATGTCGCTGCCAACCTGATGATAAGTACGCATGTTTCTCGGCTGGGTGTATTCTTTGGTCCGTATACATATTTTAAGCGTTACGCACATGGCTCATATATTTCCAACAACGAAGACTTCGAGGCAACTAATGTTTGGGGCAGAGGTGGATTCTATTATAAACCGTTTTCACGCAGAGGTAACAACTTTGATGTTGTGCAAATTTGGAAGTTGCCCTACCTGTTCGAAACAAAAGATCCTGTTTCAGGGACTGGTTTTCCCCACACGGTGAATGTGGTTTTCACTACGGATGAAGTGCTGTTGAACCGCGCAGAGGCCTACATCATGCTGAAACAATACGATAAGGCTGCGGCCGACCTGGATGCTTGGATGCACAACATCGTGAAAACAAATGTGACGTTGACACCAGAAAAGATACAGAATTTCTATAAATCGGTTCCCTATTCATACGATGATGTTTCGAAGATGGCGTCAACCGTAAAGAAACATCTGCATCCGGCATTTGCCATTGACGCAGAAGGATCCGTGCAGGAATCGATGTTACAGTGTGTATTAGGCTTCCGTCGCATGGAGACACTCCATCAGGGCTTGCGCTGGTTTGACGTGAAGCGTTATGGTATCGAAATCGTTCGCCGAACCATGGGGCCCGATGGAAAGCCAGCTGCGTTGACAGATGTGTTGAAGAAGGATGATAATCGCCGTGCCGTCCAGATACCATTGGACATTCGTCAGGCAGGTGTTGAGGCTAATCCACGTTAATTTAATCAATAAAAACGAATATGTATATGAAAAAATATATAGTATGCGCGTCGCTTTGCCTGGTATGCTTAGGGTTTGGATCATGTTCAGAGGACAAGCTCGAGGCAGAAAGTGTCATCGTTGACTCAAATGTAAAGCAAACCGACTTCGACAAGTGGATCAAGGCAAATTTAACAGATCCCTACAACATTCAGTTCGTGTACCGTTACGATCATAATGAAACGGACATGAACTATTACAATGTGCCTGCCGACTATGAGCAAGCTGTGAAACTGGCACACATCGTGAAGTATGCCAGTATTGAGGCATATGACCAAGTGGCAGGAGTGGATTTCACCAGAACATACTTCCCCAAGTTGTTCTATGCAACAGGTGAGTTCCAGTATCGTAACAACGGTACGATGATTTTGGGTACAGCAGAAGGCGGAAAGAAAATATTCTTGGCTGGTACAAATCATTTGAATAAACTTTCTACAACGGTTGAAAGTTTGAACACGTATTATCTGCGTACCATCCATCATGAGTTCACGCACATTTTGAATCAGACGAAGAACTACACAGCTGAGTACCAGAAAGTGAACGGAAGTCTGTATATCGGCGACGCGTGGAGCTCACCCGAAGGACAGAAAGGCTATCTACAGCGCGGCTTCATCTCTGCCTATTCGCAGATGGAGGCTCGTGAAGACTTTGCCGAGATGTTGTCTATGTACATCACGAATACACCTGAGCAGTGGGCGAAGTGGATGGCAGAGGCAGGAGCAAAAGATCCTGAGACCAAAGTGGAAGCACCAGGTGCTGGACACATTGCCAAGAAATTAGAGATGGTAAGGGTTTACATGCGTGACGAATTCAACATTGATATCGATGTGCTTCGCGATGAGATTTTGCGTCGTGAGGGTGATGTCATCAATGGATATGTGAACTTGACCGATTTGAAAATAGATAAGTAAAGGAGATCATCATGATGAAAACAAATAAAATATTGACAGGCTTGGCCTTGATGCTCTCGGCACTGCTGTTCCAGTCGTGCTTGAAAGATCAGGAGGATGTGTTTGACGAGTCTTCAGCCGCTCGTATGGAAAACTACCTGAATGAGGCACAGCGTGTGTTGATGAGTTCGGAGAATGGCTGGGTACTTGAATATTATCCTGAAACACACCGCAAGTATGGCGGCTTCACTTACACATTGAAGTTTACTAAGGATGAGGCTGAAGTGAGATCCGAGATTAATCCAGATGCGAAGGAAACTTGCCTCTATGCCATGAAGACAAACAATGGGCCGGAGTTGTCTTTTGACACCTATAGCCCGATGATGCACTTCTTCGCAACGCCTTCGTCTGAATTGAATGAAGCCTATGGCGGTGACTTTGAGTTTGTTATCGACAGCATCGGGCAGGATGCCATCAAGTTCCATGGCAAGCGCTCACAGAATGTGATGTACATGCGTCGCCTGAAAGAGAGTGCCGCAGCCTACCAGAAGAAAGTGGTAGACGTGGGTGATAATTTCAACCTCATTGGCTCTGATGGCACTATAGGCGGAAAAAAAGCTCATTTTGAATATGATGTTGTTGCTCGCCAGCTTACCATTACGACGGACACCGACACCCTTGAAACAGCCTACAACTATACCGAAAATGGGTTGCGGCTGTACGAACCACTAATGGTTAATGGCGTATCGGTTTCTGAGTTGACTTACTCTAAGGAAAAACTCTCATTGGCTGCTGACAAGGTAGATTTGGCCAAGGGGTGGCAGAATCCGCAGACAGTCGTTGATGAGATTAAGAGCATTGGTTCGGATGATGAGGCCTTCAGCAGAATCTATCGCAACATTGACAACCTGGGAGAGTTCAAATTTGTTACGGGTGCCGACTGGGTAAACGTGACGACCAACGGAAACGACCTGACTGTTAGTATGACTCCAAACACCACTGGTGACGTCCGCTCAGCCGAAGTCTTTGTCGTGAATGGCAACTACCATTCATCGTTCGTCGTGACACAATGTGAGGTTGGCGATGTGACTGGCAACTATGCATTCATTTATAAGGACAATAAAGGAAACCAAAAAATGACAAAGGCATCGCTGTCTGTATCCGGCAAGGATATGAAGTTTACTTTCATGGACCCAGAGGACAAAAAGACTTACAGCATTCCTGTGGCCTTTGACCAGGCTACTGGTTCGTTGAGAATACAAGGTGGAAACCTAGGCAGGTTCAACTCTACCTATTATATGATAGGCGTTCTCTTGTTTGGCGAAGGAAGTCAGGGAACATGGGACCCCCGGGCCTATATGTCAGCGCCGTTCCAGCATGACGAGAAGAATGGTACCTATGCCATCTTCGGAGGAAAGGTTAATGATTATCCCATTGAAGGACTGCTACTCTTTGCTTCTGAGATTGAGACTCCAAAGTCTTTGAAAGATATGGCTGGCTTCCTGTTCTGGTTTCAGTCGCCTATCATTGTCAAGTTGAAGAACAAGAGTCAGCCTGCCAAGAGCTTCTATGGACTGGAAGAAAGAATGCCTCAGGTAAAGCATTCTTCCATCCCAGCATCTATTAAAATGGTCGAAAAATAAATAAAGCAATATGAAGAAAATATATAGTTTCCTGCTACTTGCGGTCTTTACATTGACTTTCAGTGCATGTAGCGACGATCATGATCAAGTTGGCAGCGAGTATTCCCGCGCGTCTACTGTCAAGGTAACCAGTTCTAACCTCGTGTTTTCTGCAGCTGCCGGTACTGGTACGTTGGTGTTTGAAGCACCTTCAACAGCAACGGTGTCTGTTGATGCCCAATGGGCTTCGGCTGTGGTCAATGGCAACAAGGTTGATGTGAGCGTTAAGAAAAATCCTAAGTTGGAAGGGCGTTCGGCACTATTAACTATCAAATGTGGCGATGATTCCACGCAGGTTACTGTTCAACAACGTGGAATGATGTTCAAATACGGTGGTGAAACATCTCAATTTATCTATAACGATGCAGCCAGAACCATTAGCATCCCAGTGAAGAACGAAGGGTCTAATCTCTCCATCAAGGGGCTTGATTGGGCCGAGGCAAGCATCAATGATGAGGCCATCAGTATCAAACTGTCTGAGAACAAGTCGGGACACATCCGGTCTGGTCTCATTAAGTACACTACTGGACCTTATACAGACTCTATCTATGTGTGTCAAGGAGAGAAGAAAGACATCGTTAACAAGACTTACTATCTTGGTGGTTACGATTTGTCTAAGGTTACAGAGAACACGAAGAGCATCGATGAAGTATTCTCTGTGGTGAAGGTGATGGTGGCTGAAGTGAAAGGGCAGTTGTTGATTTATTTCCCTGATACCAACTGGATTTTACCGATGAAGCTTGATGAAGGCTCGTTGAGTTTCGATATTAACGCTGGTGAACGCATGGGTATGTATTACAATTACTACTATGTTTTCTCAGGTGTAGTTGATTATGCATACCTGGCCTCCTTCGAGAAGAACGAGATAAGTTTTGCGTTTGCAAGCGCAGAGTCAAAGTTGAGTATCTCTGGATACTTTGACTATAGTGAAAAACAAAACGCAACAATCGCTTTTATGGGTGACAACAAATTTAATGATGCCCTTATTAAGCAGTTGACGAAGGATCCGACGGCCGAGTACGATGCCAATGCATTGGGCTTCTTTATCTTCAATTCCAATAAGGTAACGAAGAAAAGTTACCAGGGCGTGGCATCTCTCTTTTATAAGCCTTTCATGTTGGAGATTACTCCAAAGTCAGCCAAGAGTACCGTTCTCGAATTTGGCAAGTCTGCCACTCAAGACGAAGTATCTAAGCAGGCTGTTCTCGAAAAAGTGAGAAAGCAGCTTCATAAGCATCCACTTTCTGGTAAACTTCCATCAGAAATTGGTAAGGTATTGAGGTAGTCGTTGAGTAAGACGTATATTGAAAGCCTGGCTTGAGTTTGTTCAAGCTAGGCTTTTTGCTTGGATTACATCCGTAAACGCCCTTGAATCCGTCCATAGATTGGCTATCTGTGTTTCTGTTATTGCACCAGCGTTCTGCTCCAAGGGTCACTATGCGCAGCGTGGAGAAATGTTCCGAAGATTTACACGACTGTTAATTTATTTCAAAATTTACAAGTTGTGAAATAGAAAAAATAGGACGCCTGTTAGCTTGTTTTGAAACGTTGAAAAACAAAAAACAAGTAAAAAATGAGGTCATTGTATGCTTTTTAGTGTGCTGTTTGTATGATTTGTCCTCCATATTTACATGCAATAGCATCCTAAAAGCATTGAGTTTGAGGGCCAAACTGCATGCTTTTGAGGAAGAAAAGCAATACTATTGAGAAGTGATAACTGTTGAGATTCTGTAACAAATTATATGATAATGAGATACGAAAAACGCTCAAAATTTGCGTTTTTTCAATCACTCCTTCTGTTGGTCGCAAATACGCGAGTATTGAGGGTGCTTGTCAAAATATTTCGTTGTTCATTAGTTGCTACACATTGTTTATAATATTTTCTGATGTGTTGACCAGGAAGTCATCCTCAACCTGTTCTGTCATCTTACTGAATGAGGTGGTGTACATGTTTGTGCTGTAAGCGTTGCTGATGTTGGTTGTTTTGATGGCTTGGGCAAGGAAGTTGCGACTCTCGACGCTGTGGCAGATTGCCAATCTTATATGCGGAGGAGCAACTAAAAAGGAGGACTGTAGCTATAAGACTGTTAAGATTGAAGAAGAAACCATAATTATAGTTATTATTTGCATTTTTGTTGTTAGATGTTTCTTGTTTTTATCATTTAATGATTAACTTTGTAATAATTACAAATAGTGAGTTATTCATTCATTGCATAACATTAAATAAATAGAATAAAGATGGAAACAATAATCAATGCACAAATTCCTGAGTTTAAGGTTCAGGCATTCCAAAAAGGAGAGTTTAAGACAGTTTCAAACGAAGATATCAAAGGCAAATGGGCAATCTTCTTCTTCTACCCAGCC
>QWCQ01000315.1_pt1 | contig 52390 bp, 38 predicted proteins | sample 1972701 | NCBI WGS metagenome assembly QWCQ01 (sample SAMN09866704, study PRJNA288562) | Human gut metagenome isolate pre4_stool, whole genome shotgun sequencing... | reverse complement strand
AAAGATGGTCGACCCAACGGCGAAGACCGTGCTTATTTATGGGCATTATGACGTGATGCCTGCCGAACCTTTCGAGCTTTGGAAGAGCAATCCCTTTGAAGCAGAAATAAGAGATGGACATATTTGGGCGCGTGGTGCCGATGACGACAAGGGGCAGTCGTTTATCCAAGCCAAGGCATTTGAATATGTTGTCAAGCACAACCTCTTAAAACACAACGTCAAATTCATCTTAGAAGGCGAGGAAGAGATTGGCTCGCCAAGCTTGAGCGACTTCTGTACCGAACATCAAGAGTTGCTAAAATGCGATGTTATCTTGGTTTCAGACACCAGTATGCTTTCTGCCGACCTGCCATCTCTCACTACTGGGCTGCGTGGTTTGGCGTATTGGCAGATAGAAGTAACAGGTCCTAACCACGATTTACATTCGGGACACTTCGGTGGTGCTGTTGCCAATCCTATCAATGTGCTATGCAAACTCCTTGCGGATGTCACTAACGAGGATGGCAGGATAACCATTCCCGGCTTTTATGACGACGTAGAAGACATACCAACAGAAGAACGTAAGTTGGTGGCAGCTATACCCTTCGACGAAAAAGCATACAAACAAAACATAGGTGTAAACGAGCTTTTTGGCGAAAAAGGTTTCTCCACCATTGAGCGCAACGGCTTCCGTCCATCGTTCGACGTATGTGGTATCTGGGGTGGATATACAGGCGAGGGGTCGAAAACGGTACTTCCTTCGAAGGCATACGCCAAGCTTTCCACCCGATTAGTACCTCACCAAGACCATGAGAAGATTGGACAGTTGGTGGTGGACTATTTCAAGCGAGTAGCACCTAAGACAGTTAAGGTGGACATCCAATCGCTGCATGGCGGTCAGGCGTACGTTTGTCCTATTGACTTACCAGCTTATCAGGCTGCCGAGCGTGGTTTCGAAAAGGCCTTTGGCAAGCGTCCTCTACCCGTGCGCCGTGGAGGTAGCATCCCTATTATTGCTACCTTTGAAAAGATATTAGGTGTAAAAACGATATTGATGGGATTTGGCTTAGAATCGAATGCCATTCATTCGCCTAACGAGAACATGCCATTAGACATGATTTGGCGTGGCATCGAAGCCGTTGTCAACTTCCATTTGGAGTTTGACAAGCTCTAATCTCACCTACAAACTCAGCAAGAGAGGAAACATCAACAGGGGTGGTTAAGCGAATAGACACCATCGCTGTTCGTGCTTCCTCTTTTCTTTTATGCCAAAGTCTACAACTGAAAGAGAAGGAAGTTGCAAGAAATAAAAAGTGCCATGTGCCTGATTTCATGTGCAAAGCCAGCATCGCTTAATGCCCAATGCGCAAAGGTTCTTTCTTCCTCGTTACATACAAACCAGCAAAAGTAAAGGCGCCATTGAGCATCAATAGTTCATATCCAAAATGATACCCCCACAGTTGCTGTGCCAAAATGTTCAACGCATAACACAAAATCGGGGAGAGAATGGCAAAATAAGGAACCCAACGATCTGTCACTTGATATTTGGTAAATAAGCCAAAAGCAAAGAGTCCTAACAAAGGTCCATACGTATAAGAGACAAGTATGTAGATGGCATCAATGAGATTGGTTGAGTTGAAGGTTCTAAATAGCAGTATAAAGATAATAAACACCACACTCATTCCTGCATGTACTCGATGCCGTAACGTCTCATCATCGGCTTTTTCCTTAATATCCACACAGTAGGTCGTAGTCAATGCCGTCAGTGCAGAATCGGCACTGCTGAACGATGCCGCCACAATTCCAATAGTAAAGAACACCACCACCATGGCACCTAACTCGCTCGTCGCTGCAAACATGGGCAACAACTCATCGCCTGCGGATGGCAGAGGCACACCCTGTTGCGCGGCCAACATGGACAACAGCACGCCCAACGCCAAGAACAGCAGGTTGACAGGCACAAAGGCAAGTCCGTAGGTACACATGTCTTTCTGCGCCTCACGCAAGGTCTTGCACGTCAAATTCTTCTGCATCATGTCCTGATCGAGCCCCGTCATCACAATAACGATAAAGATACCACTCACAAATTGCTTCCAAAAATTCTGTTTAGACAGCCAATCATCAAACACAAAGATGCGACTTCTGTCATCCTGTGCGATAGCTTTCACGGCCTCAACGACATTCATATCAAGCATGGACATCACTTGTACGATGATGAAGATGAGTGCTGTGAACATGCAAAAAGTTTGAAACGTATCCGTCCACACCAAAGTCTTGATGCCTCCACGTCGCGTATACAGCCAGATAAGCGACACCAGCACCAACGCAGTAACCATGAAAGGCACCCCGATAGCATCGAGTACAAACCGCTGTAAGAGCATGCACACCACATAAAACTTAACCGCCGAACCCGACATTTTGGACAACAAAAAGAACCAAGCACCCGTTTTATACGAACGAGTTCCCAAGCGTTGTTGCAAATAAGTGTAGATGGTGGTGAGATTCAAACGATAGTAAATGGGCAACAACACAAAGGCCACCGCCACATAACCCAGCACAAAGCCCAAGCAAGTTTGCAGGTAGGTCATGCCAATGGTGTTGACCATGCCCGGCACAGACACGAAGGTGACACCCGAAACCGATGCGCCTATCATGCCAAAGGCCACTAAATACCAGGGCGACTGTCGGTTTCCGCGATAAAAAGTATCATTTGTGGCATGCCTTGTCGTCATCCTACTCAGTAACAACAAGGCCGAAAAATAGCCTAATAGCGTAAGAACAATCGTCATGTTTTTCATGCAAAGTTAACAAATCTCGCATGTATTGACCCACAAATGCAATCTTTTTCTTACCTTTGTTGGTGATAAAACCAGGCTTATCGGCCTATTTCGGGCCATCTGAATCATCAACCCAACAAAAAAAAGACAACAATGCTGAGCAAACAAAAGAAATTCATACTTCAGGAAAACGATATTCCAACACAGTGGTACAATATACAAGCCGACATGGTGAACAAGCCCTTGCCGCCGCTAAACCCAAAGACCAAACAGCCAGTTACGGCAGAAGACTTGTCGCACATCTTCAGCTTAGAATGCTCCAAGCAAGAACTTGATACCGAAAACCGATGGATTGACATCCCCGAAGAGGTGCTGGACAAGTACAAATACTACCGCTCCACCCCCCTGGTTCGTGCCTATGCGCTGGAGAAAGCCTTGGACACACCGGCACATATCTATTTCAAAAACGAGAGTGTAAACCCGCTTGGCTCACACAAACTCAACTCGGCGCTGGCCCAATGCTACTACTGCAAGCAGGAAGGTACCACGAACGTCACCACCGAGACGGGTGCCGGACAATGGGGAGCAGCCTTGAGTTATGCGGCAAAGACTTTCGGATTAGAAGCTGCCGTGTACCAAGTGAAGATTTCGATGCAGCAAAAACCCTACCGCAGTAGTATCATGCGCACCTTCGGAGCCACCGTGGAAGGCTCGCCATCGATGTCAACACGCGCCGGAAAGGACATCATCACGCGCGATCCACACCATCAGGGAAGCCTCGGAACAGCCATCTCTGAGGCCATCGAACTGGCCACCACCACGCCTAACTGCAAGTACACGCTCGGCTCGGTGCTTAACCATGTGGCGCTACATCAAACTGTTATCGGCTTGGAAGCAGAGAAACAAATGGAGATGGCGGGCGAGTATCCCGATGTCGTGATTGCTTGTTTCGGTGGTGGAAGCAACTTTGGCGGACTGACCTTCCCCTTCATGCGCCACACTATCTTGGAAGGAAGACAGACAGAATACATTGCTGCCGAGCCCAGCAGCTGTCCAAAACTAACCCGAGGCAAGTTTGAATACGACTTTGGCGACGAGGCTGGCTACACGCCTCTGTTGCCCATGTACACGTTGGGACACGACTTTAAGCCCGCAAACATTCATGCCGGCGGTTTACGTTATCATGGTGCGGGCATGATTATCTCGCAATTGGCAAAAGACAAGCTGATGCATGGCGTAGACATTCCACAGCTGGAGGCATTCGATGCCGGTATTCTTTTCTCTCGAACCGAAGGCATCATCCCAGCACCAGAGAGCTGCCATGCCATCGCTGCCACCATTCGTGAGGCACAAAAGTGCAAAGAGAGTGGTGAAGAGAAGGTGATTCTCTTTAATCTATCGGGTCATGGACTCATCGATATGACGGCATACGACAGTTATTTGAGTGGCGACTTGCGCAATTACAACATCACCGACGAAGAGATTGCGAACAGCCTCAAAGATGTTCCCAAGGTGTAATTTTCTTGACAACACACCGCTTCATATTTGGCGTATTTGCAAACCAACCTACCTATTGGTGCAAATACGCCAAATATAAGCAACTTTCATAAGCAACTATCGCACAGCGAGTTATATCTTTTTCAGCCACTTTTAGCATTCAATTTCAAAACAATTTCTAGCCAAGAGCATTGCTTTTAGTGCGTAATTCACATGCTTTTGAAGCACAAACTCATATAGATTGATCGCCAAAGTGATGCAGATTGACCGCCAAAGTCATTGCTTTGAAGAAAAAACAGGATGTTGATGACAGAGCAATCGGATATTTGCTTCCTTCCTGCCTATCGATTTTTTCTATTTCATCACTTTTGAAGTGCCGTTTTTAGGGCTTAAAACGATGAAAATATCTAACATTTTTTGGTGCATAATGGCACGAACCTTCACCTGGAACACTGCTCCTTTGATTTATTGATTCCTTAAATTCGTTGTTGAAAACAATAACAGCGAAGTGTGTGCAGCGACACAAACTAGCTGTCAGCTTGTCACGCAATTATAAAAAATATGAAAAGGTAGGCACATTCAGATTTATTTCGTACTTTTGCATAAAATAGGCTGCGCCTTAACAAAGCAAACAAGCTTTCTTTGTCTTCGGCTTGCGCTGTTTTTGCATAAAATAGGCTGCGCCTCAACAAAGCAAACTGTTTTGAATGCTTTTGGCGGGCTCTATCCATCAGAATCGGGAAAAAATAGCTATTTTATCATATATGAACATCTTAGAATTGAGTGAACAGGAGATTGGTCGCAGACAAAGTCTCCAAGAGTTACGAAATATGGGCATCGACCCTTATCCTGCCGCAGAGTTTCCTACCAACGCATTCAGCACAGAGATAAAGGCTGACTATCAAGACGGTGAGGAAAAGCGAGAAGTGGTGATAGCAGGCCGCATGATGACGCGACGCGTGATGGGCAAGGCCAGTTTTGTAGAATTGCAAGACTCTAAAGGCCGTATACAAGTGTACGTTACGCGCGATGACATCTGTCCGGATGAGAACAAAGATTTGTACAACGTGGTGTTCAAACGCCTGTTGGACATTGGCGATGTCATTGGCATCAAGGGCTTTGTGTTCAAAACTCAAACAGGTGAAATATCGGTACACGCACAAAGTTTAACACTGCTGAGCAAGGCCTTAAAGCCTCTGCCTATCGTGAAATACAAAGACGGAGTGGCCTACGACAAGTTTGACGACCCCGAATTGCGCTATCGCCAACGCTATGTAGACCTGATTGTCAACGACGGTGTGAAAGATACATTCTTGCAACGTGCTACGGTGTTACGCACGATGCGCAAGGTACTGGACGAGGCTGGCTACACAGAGGTGGAGACTCCTACCCTGCAAGCCATTGCCGGTGGTGCCAGCGCACGCCCATTCGTCACACACTTCAACGCGCTGAACACCGACATGTACATGCGCATCGCCACCGAACTGTACTTAAAACGACTGATAGTGGGCGGTTTTGAAGGCGTGTATGAAATCGGCAAGAACTTCCGTAACGAGGGAATGGATCGCAATCACAATCCAGAATTCACTTGCATGGAATTGTATGTGCAGTACAAAGACTACAACTGGATGATGTCGTTTACCGAAAAACTGCTGGAAACCATTTGCATTGCGGTCAACGGTAGTGCCGAACGGGAGATTGACGGACAGACGATTAGCTTCAAAGCTCCTTACCGACGCTTACCCATTCTGGATGCCATCAAAGAAAAAACGGGCTATGACCTCAACGGAAAGAATGAAGACGAGATAAGAGAAATCTGCAAAAAGCTCGACATGGAGGTGGATGAGAGCATGGGTAAAGGCAAGTTGATTGACGAAATATTTGGCGAGTTCTGCGAAGGAACGTTCATTCAACCCACGTTCATCACAGATTACCCAGTGGAAATGTCACCGCTTACCAAGATGCACCGAAGCAAACCAGGACTGACAGAACGCTTTGAACTGATGGTGAACGGCAAGGAATTGGCGAACGCTTACTCTGAATTGAATGACCCAATCGACCAAGAAGAGCGTTTCAAGGAGCAAATGAAATTGGCTGACAAGGGTGACGACGAGGCCATGATTATCGACCAAGACTTCCTGCGCGCGCTGCAATATGGTATGCCTCCCACATCGGGTATCGGCATTGGCATCGACCGTTTGGTGATGTTGATGACCGGAAAGACGTTCATACAGGAAGTGCTGTTCTTCCCACAAATGAAACCTGAGAAGAAAATACCGCAGAGTACGGTGGAAGAATGGGCAGCCATTGGTGTTCCGGAGCAGTGGGTTCCCGTGTTCAGAAAGGCAGGATACAACCTGATTTCGGACATCGCGCAGGTAAAGGCACAGGCCTTGCAAATGAATGTTTGCGGGGTGAACAAGAAATATAAATTGGGCTACGACAATCCGAAGGTTGAACAATTCCAACAATGGATTGACAACAGCCAGAAATAATTCATCATGCACAATTCATGATTCACACGCTTCTCGCTAACTATCAATTGGATTGAGAAAAGAAGAATCATGACTTGTGAGCAATCATGATGAATTATGAATGAAGAATTATGAATTATAACTGCGGCAAGATAGCGATCATCGGAGGCGGAAGTTGGGCCACAGCCATCGCCAAGATTGTGGTGAGCCATGCTCATCACATTGGGTGGTACATGCGAAGAGACGACCGCATTGAGGATTTTAAGCGTCTGGGACACAATCCCGCCTATCTGACAAGCGTGCATTTCAACACCGATGAGATTTTTTTCTCATCAGACATCAACACCATCACTGGTGCTTACGATACGCTGGTCTTTGTGACACCATCGCCCTACTTCAAGAGTCATCTGCGGAAACTCAAGACCCGTCTGCGCGACAAGTTCATCATCACCGCCATCAAGGGCATTGTTCCCGACGAAAACCTGGTGTGTTCAGAGTATTTCCACCAAGTGTTTGACGTGCCATACGATAACCTGGCCGTGATTGGAGGGCCGTCGCACGCAGAGGAAGTGGCCATGGATCGCTTATCTTACCTCACCATTGGCTGCGCTGACATACAGAAAGCGGAGTCGTTTGCCGAATTCATTGCCAGCGATGTCATCAAGACCAAAACCTCATCGGACGTGATCGGCATCGAATATTCGTCGGTTTTGAAGAACGTTTACGCCATCGCTTCGGGCATTTGCAGCGGACTGAAATACGGTGACAACTTCCAAGCCGTGCTCATTGCGAATGCCGTTCAGGAGATGTCTCGGTTCCTCACAGCCGTCCATCCCATTGAACGCAGTGCGTACGACTCGGTTTATTTGGGCGATTTGTTGGTGACATCGTACTCCAATTTCTCGCGCAACCGCACCTTTGGCACCATGATTGGCAAGGGATATTCGGTGAAAAGCGCACAGATTGAAATGGAGATGATTGCCGAAGGATATTTCGGAACCAAGTGCATGAAAGAGATCAACCGGCACATGCATGTGAACATGCCGATTTTGGATGCCGTGTACAACATTTTGTACGAGCACATCAGTCCGCAAATAGAGATAAAATTATTAACAGATTCATTTAGATAACTTGAAGATGAAAAGTATTAGTTTAGACATCACAAAAGCCACTCAGTTCTTGAAACCTGGCACAATACAGGCCTATGAAGGAAAGGTAAAAGCCGTACAAGAAGCACTTGAAAACGGTACTTGCCCTGGAAACGATTTCTTAGGATGGTTACATTTGCCATCTTCCATCACACCTGCGTTTCTTGACGAAGTGCAGGCATGCGCCAACACCTTACGCGAAAAGTGCGAAGTGGTGGTGGTTGCCGGTATTGGCGGAAGCTACTTGGGCGCTCGTGCCGTGATAGAGGCCTTGGGAAACTCATTCGCTTGGCTGGTGAACGATAAGAAGAATCCTGCCATTCTCTTTGCAGGAAACAACATTGGCGAGGACTATTTGGCAGAACTTACCGATTACTTGAAGGACAAGAAGTTTGGTGTCATCAACATATCTAAATCGGGTACCACAACAGAAACGGCTCTTACTTTCCGCTTGTTGAAGAAACAATGCGAGGCACAACGTGGCAAAGAAGAGGCTAAAGACGTGATTGTGGCCATCACTGACGCAAAAAAAGGTGCCGCACGCACATGCGCTGACAAAGAAGGATACAAGAGTTTTGTCATTCCTGACAATGTAGGCGGTCGCTTCTCCGTACTCACCCCCGTTGGATTACTGCCCATTGCCTGCGCTGGTTTCGACATTAAAGCCTTGGTACAGGGCGCTGCCGACATGGAAAAGGCAACGGGGAAAGACGTAGCTTTGCAGGAGAATATTGCCGCACAATACGCTGTTGTGCGTCATGCGCTGTATCGTGAAATGGGCAAGAAGATTGAGATTATCGTCAACTTCCAACCTAAACTGCACTTCATCGGTGAATGGTGGAAACAACTTTACGGTGAGAGTGAGGGAAAAGACCATCTGGGTATTTATCCTGCCGCATGCGATTTCACCACCGATTTGCACTCCATGGGACAATGGATACAAGAGGGTGAGCGTTCAATCTTCGAAACCGTAATTAGTGTTGAGCAGCCTAACAAGAAGATGTTGTTCCCCAAAGACGACGAAAATCTGGACGGTTTGAACTTCTTGGCAGGTAAACGAGTGGACGAAGTGAACAAGATGGCCGAGTTGGGTACACGACTGGCGCACGTTGACGGTGGCGTTCCTAATATCCGAATTAGTCTTCCAGAACTGAATGAGTATTACATCGGACAGTTGCTTTACTTCTTCGAGATAGCCTGTGGCATCAGCGGAAACCTCTTAGGCGTGAATCCTTTCAACCAACCTGGTGTGGAAGCGTACAAGAAGAACATGTTCGCCTTGCTCAACAAGCCTGGTTATGAGGCTGAAAGCAAGGCCATACAAGAGCGTTTGGCTAACGAAAAATAAGATTGAATGTTTGAAAACGAAATACATGATTATTTGAGAAAGCATGACTTTGCGGCGTTCCAACCCAAAGTCGTGCTTTTTGATATGGACGGTGTGCTGTACAATTCCATGCCTCATCACGCCGTTGCGTGGAAAGAATCAATGAAGACTTTCGGTCTTGACATGACCGAAGCGGATGTGTATGCCACTGAAGGAATGAAGGGGGTTGATACCATCAGAATGATGGTTAAGCAACAACAAGGTCGTGATATTTCAGAAGAAGAGGCGCAAAAGATGTACGATGAGAAAGGCAGACGGTTCCATCAAATGCCTGAAGCGCCTATCTTTGACGGGGTACTCGACCTCATGAGCAAGATAAAAAAGAGCGGATTGAACATTGGCATTGTGACAGGTAGTGCGCAAAGACAACTGATTAAACGGGTTGTGAACGACTTCCAACACTTCGTATCTGAAGAGAATGTTGTCACGGCCTATAACATCAAGCATGGAAAACCTGCACCCGACCCGTACCTGAAGGGCTTACAACTGACGGGAAACCACCAGCCTTGGGAAGGAATCGTGGTGGAGAATGCACCCATGGGCATACGGGCTGGCGTGGCGGCTCAAATCTTTACAGTAGCCATCAACAGTGGCCCCCTACCCGACAGCACGCTTAGAAAAGAAGGTGCCGACCTTCTTTTCCATCAAATGCCCGAGCTCTGTGCGGTCTGGGAACAGCTTTTGGATGCAACCAAACACGTTTAAACCCATCTTCAACCAATGGTCAAGAAAGGTAAAATGTTTGATGAAAACCAACAAAACGTAAGATGATCACCAACATTTACTTACCTCATACCATCATTTTGCGGCGGATTTTTGTTTTAGCCACCGCATTATTGCTTGGCGGAATGAAGCTGCAGGCACAGCAATGTTTGGTGTGTGACGCCATTACCCGCATCCCCATCCGCGACGTGGAGGTGCATGCAAATGGCAAATTTGTTGGAAAAACCACCTATAGAGGACTGGTATCCTTACCTTACAATACAAAGAATGCCACGTTCTATAAACGCAATTATCTGAAAGAAACACTCTCTGCAGAAGAAATTAGGAAAGACACTGTCTTCCTCTTCCCCGCAGAATACAGCCTTGGTGAAGTGATTATTTGGGGAAAACACATGCAAAATATTGACAGTCTGAAGGCCAATCGTCCCTATTTGCCACCAGACCATGACGCATCCCATGGATTCTTTGAGTTCGATTTAGCCAAGATGCTCGACTTTAGGAAGAAGAGAGACATGAAACACCTCAGGCAGTTGAAGGAGGCATTTCGCAAGATAGATGCCGCAGAAGACCCTATAGAAAAGGCCTACCGCGAAACGTTACGCGAGCAAGAGAGGCAAGAACAGCGGGAAAAGCGGCGCTAAATGAGCACCGCTGTTCCGCTTACTGCCACCATTAACATACTCCCCGACTGTCCAATGGTTTCATAATCGATGTCAATACCCACGACAGCATTCGCACCCAATGCCTCTGCACGTTCTTGCATCTCGTGCAAAGAAGTATCCTTCGCCTCACGAAGTACCTTCTCATAAGCATTGCTACGGCCGCCAATGACGTCGCGTATACCGGCAAAGAAATCCTTCAAAACATTGGCACCAATAATGGTTTCGCCCGTTACGATGCCCTTGTACTCCAGGATTTTTCGCCCTTCAACAGTAGGAGTTGTTGTTAACAGCATTTATTATGACTTTCTAAACAGTGATGCTATCCAAAGTACTAAGACGGCACCCACTACAGCTGTTCCTAAAGAGCCAATGGTTCCACCCCAAGAGATATTCAACAGGCTCAACGTCCAGCCACCTACAACACCGCCAACAATACCCAGCAGCAGGTTCATCCAAAAGCCGAAACCGCCACCACGCATAATCTTACCGGCGATAAAACCAGCCAAACATCCAATAATAATTGATCCAATAAGTCCAAACATAATCTTTATTTTTTAAATTAATACAAATTTCTTTTACTTACGTTCCATGCGACCATCAGTTACATGGCCAGACGGTTAAAGAAGAACCAGGTTAAGGCCATCTTGCAAGATGAATGAAACTCTGTAGCCAGAACAACACCCATCTCATTCAGCAGCCGTCCCTTTAGGGAAGAACAGGTTTGCCTGCGTCTTCCCAACCCATAATTCCGTCACGGAGATTAACCACCTTAAAGCCAGCCTTGACAAGTTTTTGAGCGGCCAACATGCTGCGTTTGCCCGAACGACAATAAACATACACCGGATTGGTGTGATTCAACTTTGCCTGCGCCTTGTCAATAAAGTCAGGCTGCTGCACGTCAATATTTTCGGCATTGGCGATATGTCCTTGCGCATACTCTTCTGCCGAACGCACATCCAGCAATTGTACATGCCCGTCGTAGAGAGCGTTTTCAAACTCGTCAACTGTCACAGACTCGATTCCTTGATGACTGGAACAGCTTGCAAATAACGTACTTAAAATCACGATAATAATACCTTTCAATAATTTAATCATCCGTTTAGTTGCTCATAATCATCCTCAAAGTTACAAAAAAAGTTGATACTATCAAATAAATCTTACAAAAGTTCACTACTTGCGACATATTTGTCTTTATCTATGGTCACAGCTATCTCCTTTTGAAGAATGCCTCTAAGACAACACACGAATACCTAACTTTTCCACAAGTCGTGGCTTTTTGCGTTCCAAACATAAAAACTTTTCTCAGTAAATTTGTCTCGATTTGTTTTTTTTCTCTACTTTTGCGAAGTAACAACATTAAACGGAAAGCGATGAAAACCAAGACCTTTATTCTCTTATTGTTCCTTACTGTCTTGTCCATAGACGCATCGGCACAAGGCCGGATGATGCCCAATCTCGACAAGGTAACCATCTTTTCCAAAGGCGCACAGGTATACCGTCACAAACAAGTGGCCCTGCAAGCCGGCGAACAGACGCTCAGTTTCACGGGACTATCGCCCTACATAGACGTCAACAGCATACAGGTCAAGGCTGAAGGCAATGTGACAATACTTGGCGTCAGTCAGCGATTCATTCGTCCCGACAGTGCCATGCTTTCCGGACAGCTGCGTGCTGCCGAAGCTGCACTAAAGAAAGCACGCAACCACCAAGCTGAGGTGAAAGCCAAGCGAACGGTGATGAAGTCGCAACTGGAGATGGTGAAAACCAACAGTTCCACAGCTGCACGCACCGTTGCGACACCCCTTGAAGCCATCAAACAGCTCAACCAATATTATTATGACGAAACCATGGCCATCAACAAGCGGCTCATCGGTCTTGACGAAGAAGAGCAGCAGGCCAACCACAATGTGGAAAAACAACAAGAAGTTATAGACTCCATCGCCGGACTCAATACCAAACGGCTCACCGTAATCGATGTCAAGGTTGATGCTCCGCGAGCTTCTAACGCCAACTTCACCTTTGTCTACTACGTCAATGGAGCATCATGGTATCCCACCTACGAACTCCGTTCAGGCAGCACTGCGGATCCCCTGCAACTTACCTACAAAGCCAACATCACACAACAAACCAATGAAGACTGGCGTAACGTGCCCGTCACACTGTCGTCGGCCAATCCAAATCGGAGCAATGTGTCGCCTGAGCTAAAGACATATTGGCTCGACTACGGCCTCGCCGCACCCACCTACGATTTTGGTATAGATAACAACCGCATCTCAGGCACTATCACCGACGAGGAAGACAATCCCGTCATCGGCGCCACCATCCAAGTGAAAGGCACCACCATCGGCACCGTAAGCGACATTGACGGACACTACACACTCACGCTGCCGAATGGCAATCGCAACGTGGAAGCGAGCTACATTGGCATGGAAACACAAGTGAAGCAAGCCACAGGAAACCGTCTCGACTTCCGCATGGAGAATAGCAAACTGGCATTGGAAGAAGTGGTGGTCAAGGGATTTGGAAGCAAAAGCACGAAATCGAACGTGAAATTTACAGCTCCAGTGATAAAGGCCGACAGGGAGGTGAAGGCCGAAAGCATCGCTGACGAAAACAGCATGGATGTTAGTTCCACTGCCACCAAGTTCGGATATGAGTTTAAGATAGGGCATCCGCTGACCATTCTCTCCGACAACAAGCCCGTGAGTTGCCAGATAGGAAAATACCAGTTACCCACCACCTATGCTTACAAGGGCGTTCCCAAGATTGACAAGAGTGCTTTCCTCGTGGCTGATGCCACTGGCTGGAACGAGCTGAACCTTATTCAGGGAGAAGCCACCGTATTCTTCGACAACAGCTATGTGGGCAAAACCATCCTCAATCCCGACCAACAGAGCGATACCCTCCACCTCGCCATGGGGCGCGACAACGGCATCCACATCGAGCGAAAACTCATCAAGAACAACACCTCTCGCAGACTTCTGGGTGGCAGCAGAGTGCAAACCATGAACTGGGAAATCAGCTTACGCAATGCCCGAGCCGAACAAGTGGTCATCAGTATTTACGACCAACTGCCCGTTTCGAGAAATTCAAGCATCACCGTCACGCCTCAGGAACTAAGTGGCGGACAACTCGACAAGCTGAACGGGCAGGTAGTCTGGAAGCTGACGCTTGCACCAGGTGAAGTTAAAAAGCTGTCGCTTGGCTATCAGGTGAAGTATGACAAATACCGTCGTCTCACTATAGAATAAGGAGAAAATTGGAGTACCTGAATTATAAGGCTCATCTATTCATTGCGCACACGCTGACTGTGTAGGGCAAATAGTTTTAGAATTAGCAACTCATCGCATCAACAGTCACATACCTGTCGCTTTACTACCTTAACTTTTTGATTGGTGATGGGTGCCCACTAAAAGATTTATTGCATTCCACCATGAAGGCTGAATTCATCACTCGAAATTCAGCCTTCATTGTGTTTCTTTGTCTTCACTAAAATATAACCTCTTCCCTCATGATGGAATATCGTAAGTTGCATCATTTACGAATGGAGGATTTGCCGAACACTACACGACCTCTCCGACGCCAACGCAAGTCGGTGGGAAGCCATCTTCGGAGTTGGTTTTGCACTACAAATGGCTTGAAGTTCGGAAAAAAAAATGTAATTTTGCACGCAAAAGACCCAAAAAGATGAGATCCATCCTACTTTCATGCTTGCTGATTGCAACAACAATAGCCCATGCCATCCCTGCGAAAAAAATGTGGAGAACCTACACCCAACGTGATGGTTCGACCATACGCGTACTCATGGTGGGCGATGAGCATCTGCATTATTTCCTGACAGACGACCAGGTTCCACTGGTCCAGCGTGACAACAACTTCTTCTATGCGAAGATTGAGAAGGACAAATTGGTTTCCTCCAACATCCTGGCACACGAAGCTTCCCTGAGAACAGCCTTTGAAAAAAAGAATATCCACACCGTTCAAGAGATAGAACCACTTCGCGAGAAGGCTCCTACCCGACTGCAACAGTTAAACAGACTGCCCGCTATGCGCAAGAATCAGTATACGGGAAAGAAAAAAGGCCTTATCATCTTGGCAAATTTCAGCGACAAGACCTTCAGAGACGATGACCCTCAGAAAGTGTTCGACGACATCGTTAACAAGTCGGGATACAAAGACTATGGAGGCGTTGGCAGCGTCCATGATTATTTTTATGACCAAAGCAACGGACAGTTCGACCTCACTTTTGATGTCATGGGGCCTGTGCAACTCAAGCATACCCTTGCTTATTACGGCGGAGATAAAGACGGTCAAATAGACGTGAGGGTTTCTGAAATGATTGTCGAAGCCTGTCAAGCGGTCAACGACAAAGTTGACTTTCGGGATTACGACTGGGATAATGACGGTGTTGTAGACCAAATAGTCGTGATCTATGCCGGCTATGGACAGGCCACATCAGCGAAGCCAGAAACCATCTGGCCCCACGAATTTAACATCAAAAGCAAGAACCTGGTGCTGGATGGGGTAAGAATCAACACCTACGCATGCAGCAACGAGCTGTACGAATATTACACCGGAACGGGCATAAGGCGCGTGCGCAACACCCTCATGGGCATCGGTGTCATCTGTCACGAGTTTTCCCATTGCCTGGGATTACCCGACTTTTACGACACCGGAGCATCTAAAAACTATGGAACGGGCGACTGGGACATCATGGCAAGTGGCAGCTACAACGGTCCTTTAGGTATCGGATGGGTACCACCTGCCTATACCAGTTATGAGAAAAACTTTGCTGGCTGGTTGGATTATACCGTCTTAGGGAATGAACCCCAGAATGTTACCGGCATGAAACCTCTGCTGGAAGGGGGTGAGGCATACGCCATTTACAATCCACGGAACCAGGATGAATACTATTTATTAGAGAACAAAGGACGTAGTAAATGGGACTCTTATCTACCCAAAAACGGGCTGCTGGTGCTTCATGTTGACTATGATGCTAAACTGTGGGCATACAACATAGTGAACAATACCGAACAGAAACAATACAACACGCACCAACGACTGACCATCGTTCCGGCCGATGCCAGCTACGGCAACGATGACCGCGACACCTATCCCTTGGGCGAACGCGACAGCTTGACGGCAAACAGCACTCCTGCGCTGATGCTTTACAATGCCAACTGGGATAACAATTATGTACTATATAATAAGGTGTTGAACATTAGAAAAGACGCCAACGGCCTCATCAGCTTCAACTATTTACCCGACCCGCATTTCAACACGGCTGGAATAGAGTCAGCGTTCAAAGGCAACACCACTGCTACAATCGTCTCCATTTATAACATACGGGGGCAGCGAATGCCCACAAAGCAGCTCAACAGTCTGCCTCGCGGGCTGTATCTTCTGAATTTATCGGATGGCACCACGCGCAAAGCCGTGGTAAAATAACAAGAAGTCCGTATGCAACACCCCGTCTCTTTTTGGATTAGGCGTAAAGATGATGGAAGAATCATCAGCTATTCAAGAAAAGACGGGGTGGCGTTTTTGTCCAAAAAGATGACAATAAAACCAGCCATGGTGAATGGGGCTTCTAGAAAAAATCAATAGGCTTACAGGGAGTATAAACGTTAATTCTTAACTGAAAAACTCACAATTATTCCCCAAAAGCATCAAGATGACGCTACTAGATGCACGCTTTTGTTCGGCAAAATGCATGACATTGAGCTTTAAAAGCATGCTTATTGCGGTCTAAAAGCTATGCTTTTACGAACGAAACAGGCAACCATGAGGGCTAAAAATCATTGTAATACATCTAACTTGCTGTAAGACAGCTAATTATAAAACACGCTCATTTTGAGCGTATTTGCGACTGATTGCCTACCTACTGATAAATATCGCAAGCACAGCGAGGTATTTGTCAAGAAAAAAGATGATTGATGCAAAGTTATAGGAACGTGACTCATCACCTTTCGTCAACATCAAGTGGTGCTTTTCCAAACTTGCAGACAGAATGAAGGGAGCTATTTCATCAGTTTCAACCAAGAGCGGAAGATTTTTGGAACGCGGCTCCTTCATTTAATTTAAGGTAGCTTGCTGAAAAAAACAATCACTTTTTTTGAGTCAACAACGAATATACCTCTAAGTACGTTGTTTAACTACCTCCCCCTTAAATAAAAGTGCCATGCAGTTGGTAAATAATTTTATGTCACTCAACCGCTTTTATCATTTTTTTTGCTTATCTTTGCAAACACTTCATTGTCCGTCGGCAGATTCCATCGCCATCAACAAGGGTTTGGAAACCTGAAGAGCGGATAAAAGGTTATTTTTAACAAAAATTTATGGACGACTATCATTCGGAAAAATGTAACGAAAGGTAGAAGAGTAGTCTCCAGGAGGCTAATCTTCGACCCCATGAACCATGGAGATTAGCGAAAATGAGAACTTACTGGAACATCAACGAAATACTTAGGCCCATCGAGGAATGGCAGCCTAATTGCTGGATTCAGGTGACCTGTCCAACAGAGGAAGACCAACAAGAACTGGAAGAACGCTTCCAAATACCCGATTATTTCTTGCAAGACGTCAGCGATACCGACGAGCGTGCCCGCTACGAATATGACGACGGCTGGATGCTCATCATCCTGCGTATCCCCTACGTCAAAGAGATACGCTCTCGCACTCCCTACACAACGGTTCCTTTGGGCATCATCCACAAGCGCGACGTGACCATCACGGTGTGCTATTACGAAACTAACATGATGATAGACTTTGTGAGCTATCAGCAAAAGCGAGGCTCGGGCTTCACCGACTATGTTGACTTGACTTTCCGTTTGTTCCTCTCCAGCGCCGTATGGTACTTGAAACGGCTGAAGCAGATTAACACACTCATCGAGAAAGCCAAGCACAACCTTGATCACGAGGTGAACAACGAAAGCCTCATCGGACTGAGCAGATTACAGGACTCGCTCACCTATTTTATCACCTCCATACGCGGCAACGAAAACTTGTTGGCCAAGCTGAAGTTCAAGTTGCAGGTAGACGAGCTGGATGCAGACCTGATAGAAGATGTCAACATCGAGATGACGCAGGCCCGAGAGACTACCAGCATCTACGCCAACATCCTCGAATCGACCATGGACACTTACTCGAGCATTATTAACAACAACGTGAACACGGTGATGAAAACCCTTACTTCGGTTTCCATTCTGATGATGTCAACTACCCTGGTGGCATCGCTCTATGGCATGAACGTCATCAACGGCATGGAAACCTACAAGTACGGTTTCATAGTAGCCTTTGGCATTTCCATCCTCGTGGCCGTGGTTTCATGGGCCATCATGCGTCGCAAACGACTGCTGTAGACCGAGCATGGACAGACTCTAAAACAGACAAAACAATAAAAAAATCACTATTGTTTAGGAAATTAGCATATTTTTATATAAGTTTGCAACATCTAATGCCCTTACTATCGGCATGACAATCATCTACATAGACGAAGTGAAGGCAAACAAGTGACACATCCAGGATGTGTCAAAGCACCGGAAAACCAAATCATAAACTTAAAACAGTGAACTGATGGACTCTCAAGAAAGCACCCCGAAGCAGGGTAATTTAGAAAGCGAGAAACAAGTTGTAGGCACCGAAAACACGGTTGAACCAGCAAACAGTGAAACATCCGAAGAAGAAAAGGAAACGAATGTAGAACCACAACTAACGACCGTGGAAGAGGCTGAGCCGCAAGAGGACAAGGCCGAACAAGAGCCTGTGAGCGAATCTACCGAGGAGCAAACAGAGCAACCTGAGGCGACGAAACAGGAAGAAGAAACGCCAAAAGAGGAAGAAACTCCGAAGATTTACGCAACGAAGCAAGAGGTTCTGGACAGACTGAAGGAGATTGCCAACAGCGATGAATACCCACAGAAGAGCGAACTTGACCTACTCAAGACCACTTTCTACAAGCTGCATCTGGCCGAACGAGAGGCACAGCAGAAGGAATACCTTGAGAATGGTGGTGATCCGGAGCGTTATCAGGTAATACCTGACAAGCTTGAAGAAAGCCTCAAGGCAGAGATGGCCATCATCAAAGAGAAGCGGGCTAAGATATTTCAACAGCAAGAGGCAGAGAAAGAAGAGAATCTGAAAAAGAAACTTGAGATTATTGACAAAATCAAGGCGATGGCCACATCGCCCGACGAAGCCAACAAATCGTTCCAAGCGTTCAAGTCATTACAACAGCAATGGAAAGAGATTAAGGCCGTACCCCCACAGAACGCTAGCGAACTGTGGCGCAACTACCAGCTGTACGTTGAGCAATTTTACGACTTGCTGAACCTCAATCGGGAAGCGCGCGAATATGATTTCAAGAAAAACCTGGAGCTGAAGACGAAGCTGTGTGAAACGGCTGAGAACCTCGCCAACGAAGAAGACGTGATTAGTGCCTTCCACCAATTGCAGGAGTTGCATCAGCAATACCGCGAAATTGGCCCGGTGGCCAAAGAACTACGCGAAGAGATTTGGGCACGTTTCAAGGCTGCCTCTACCGTCATCAACAAGCGTCACCAGCAACATTTCGAGACATTGCGCCAGGAGGAAGAAGAAAACCTGACGCAAAAAACAGCCCTTTGCGAGAAGGTGGAGGACATCGTTGCACAGGAATACAAGACGGCTGGCGAATGGGAAAAGCATACGAAGGAGATTATCGCCATTCAGGCAGAATGGAAGACGATTGGGTTTGCCCCGCAAAAAATGAACGTCAAAATATTCGAACGTTTCCGCTCAGCCTGCGATCAGTTCTTCCAAAACAAGGCAGAGTTCTTCAAGCAGATGAAACAACGCTTCGCTGAGAACGCCGAAAAGAAGAAAGAACTTGTGGAGAAAGCACAGGCTTTGGCCGACAGCACGGATTGGAAGTCGACGAGCGACAAACTCATTGCCTTGCAGAAAGAATGGAAAACCATTGGTATGGTACCCAGAAAACAAGGCGACCGTCTGTGGAACGACTTTATCACAGCTTGCAACACGTTCTTCGAGGCGCGCAACAAAGCCAATGCAAGCACGAAAAATATCGAGTACGAGAACCTGGACAACAAACGAGCCATCATCGCCCAGCTAAAAGAGTTAGCTGAAAAACCTGATGAAAACACCAAGGAAAAGGTACAGGAACTGGTGGACGAATACAGCAAGATTGGACACGTTCCGTACAAAGAAAAAGATAATGTTTATCAGGAATACCACGACATCTTGGACAAGTTGTATAAGGACTTGCACATTTCGTTTGCCCGTAGACACCTTGACAACTTCAAGAACAACTTGAAGAACATGGCCAAGATGGGCGAAGACGCGTTGGACAACGAGCGTGGCCGACTGATGCACCGCTATGAACAACTGAAGTCGGAGATAACGACTTATGAAAACAACCTTGGCTTCCTCAACGCATCGAGCAAAAAAGGCAACAACCTGCTGGACGAAATGAATCGGAAAGTGGAGAAACTAAAGGATGACTGTAAGATGATTCGTGAGAAAATCAAGGCCATCGATGCTGAAAATAAGAATGCTGAATAACGCTAAAATAGCGATTTATATTAATTAAATAAATCCCAGTTGGCTTGATACCTTCTGGGATTTATGCTGTATTGTCACTCGCAACACACGATGTTTAAGCCTACGCAGACAGCTGGTAAATTAGCAATTCATCAACTTACCAGCCATCAACTCGTCAACTCGTAAACTTGTCAACTCGTCAACTATCACACTTGATGGTACACTTGCTCGAAAGGAAGGCGGTATCGTTCGGATCGAACACCGTCAGGCAGACGAATGCCACACGTGATAACCATGTTGATTTCCGTGTGGTAAGGAAGTCCTAAAGCCTTCTTGACCAGCCAACTGTCAAATCCCTCAACAGGACATGTGTCATACCCTTCCTCACTCATAGCCAACATGAACGTCTGAACGACAAGGGCACAACTCTTATGAACCGTGATACGCGTATCGCCTTCGGTCACTTGTTTCACGATAGGACGGAACAATCCAATGGTTTGCGCCAGCAATTTGCGAAACAATCCCAGCAACCAGAAGAAGCGAGTGTAAAACAGTGGCATCACAAAATCGTAATATACCTGCCATTTTTTGATGCGTTTGGCTTGTTTCTCCTTCGGACTGTTTCGCATGACATTCTCAATTTCAAACGCTTTTACAGCCTTGGCATGCGCCCGATGCTTGTCCCTACGTGTGACAAACACCACCATTTGCTGTGCGGTTTCTGCCGTTTGCTGATCTAAAAGAGCATGGGTCAGCTTTTTGAGAACCTTCGGTTGGGTGACATGATAACACTCCCAAAGTTGCATGTTCGAACTGGTTGGTGCCAAAGCAGCCAACTCCAGGCAATGACGCACACGCGCGGTGTCAAGTGGTTTGGCAGGGTCGAAATGACGGATGGCACGTCGGTGATTCAAAATATCTTGTAAACTCATATCTATAGGTTTTAGTTCTTGTTTTAGAGAAAATGCCCTATCGTTTCCAAAGCAATGCTTGAAAGACCATCATCCCATTGACTAAAGTCCCTGAAGCCAATGGGACAACCCGCCTTTCTCAATGCTCCAGCAAAATAAGGTACTTTTCGTATCCTTGCGCTTTCATTTCTTCTTTAGGAACAAAGCGCAAAGAAGCACTGTTAATACAATACCGCAAGCCACCTCGGTCTTTAGGACCATCGTTAAAAACATGTCCCAAATGGGCTTGACCCGTAGCACTTCGCACCTCGGTACGCTGCATCCCGTGAGACGAGTCTTGGCTTTCTACCAAGAAATGCTGGTCTATCGGTTTACTGAACGCAGGCCATCCACAGCCCGACTCAAACTTATCGGTACTCAAAAACAGCGGCTCGCCGGTGGTGATGTCTACATAGATGCCTGGTCTAAATTCATCATTGTATTCATTATCATAAGGACGCTCGGTGGCAGCTTGCTGGGTAACTTCGTATTGTAAAGGTGTCAACTGCTGCTTCAGTTCAGCATCCGTCTTCTTCACATAACGTGAAGATTCGGTTGTATCCTTGTTGACTACACGCGCATACTGCATCAATGCCTGTGGAACATGGCAATATCCACCGGGATTTTTATCCAAGTAATCCTGGTGATAATCTTCTGCCGCATAGAAATTCCGAAGTGGCTGAACTTCTATTTGTATCTTCTTCGAATATTCTTTGCTCAACTTGGCCATCTCAGCTTGAATCATGGGCAAGTCATGTGCATCGGTATAATAAATTCCAGTGCGATACTGTGTACCGACATCTCCACCCTGTCTATTTAAAGAGGTAGGATCGATCGTCTTAAAATACAATTTTAAAAGTAGAGAAATAGGTAATACTTGAGGATTATAAACAACGTGTACAGCCTCTGCAAAACCTGTTTGATCTGTACATACTTCCTCATAAGAAGGATTTAGTCCACGCCCATTCGCATATCCAACTTCGGTACTGAGTACTCCATTGATTTGCTTCAAAAAGTGTTCTGTACCCCAAAAGCATCCACCTGCCAAGTATAATTCAGCCTGTTCGTTCATATCTAATTCTTTTTCTGCAGCTACTTGTGCTCGTCCATGACAACCCGTTAAAAGGAAAATCCATAACAAACAAAGTATTTGGCAATTGATTATTTTCATACCTTTTATGGTCTGATGATTTACAAAACTATAGAAAAAAAATGAGGTTTAGCGAACTCATACACTTAAAAAAAATGAAAAACAACCGTTTTCTAACACCTTTAGTGGATGAATAAAGTTAGCATGTAGCCCCTTAGGAATCAAAAAAAAGTGCCTTCTATGGTAAGAAAACACTTTTAAGTGGTTGGGATACTCGGACTCGAACCAAGAATGACAGGACCAGAATCTGTTGTGTTACCATTACACCATATCCCAAAATCAAATACGGTCGTTGCCGATTTGCGTTTGCAAAAGTAGTGTTTTTTTTTGATACCGCAATAATAAGTAGTACTTTTTTCTTAAAAAAACAAATTTATTCCATAATTTATGCCTTTTGTAGTTATTTAGCACTAACTTTGTAGAATAATAGTACCACATATTATACATCATTTTTGAAAGGATGAAACAATCAAAACAATTAGTCGACATCATTACAAAAGGAATACAAGAAAAGAAAGGTCAGGACATCGTCATTGCTGACTTGAGCAACATCGAAGGGGCCATAGCCAATTACTTTGTCATCTGTCAAGGCAACTCTCCCACCCAAGTGGAGGCGATTTCCGAATCAATTGGCGACACAGTCCGTGAGGATTTGAAGGAGAAACCAGTCAATGTCATCGGCCTTGGAGCGAACCAATGGGTGGCCATCGATTTCACTGACGTGCTGGTACACGTCTTCTTGCCGGAAACAAGAGCATTTTATGACCTGGAGAATCTTTGGGAAGACGCCAAACTGACGAGGATTCCAGACCAAGACTAAATTAGCTTTGCATTTGATAGTCCTATCCTATTATAACAGAATTCATCTTTATGGACAATAAAAACAATCCCTACAACAATAACAACGACAACCAACCCAAGATGCCTAAGTTCAACATGAACTGGATTTACGCAATTGTTGCTATTACACTGGCCATATTTTTCATGACCGGAGGTGGTAACTCTTTGGGCAACGCAAGCGCCAATAAGAAAGCTACTTATTCGAAATTCAAGCAATACATCGCAAAAGGTTACGCCAAGAATGTGGTCATCAACAAGGAACAGAATATATTGAAGATGTACGTTAAGCCTGAACACATCCGCGACGTCTTCAACATGACGGCCAAACAGACGGGCACCTCTCCATACGTTGAGGTGGAATTTGGATCGGTTGACGAACTGGAAAAATACCTAACAGCAGAACAATCATCTGGTAAAATTGCCGATTTCAGCTACGAGAACGAGAAAGGAAGTGACCTGATGAACATTCTTCTCAATCTCTCATTCCCCATTTTTCTCATCGTCATGTGGATTTTCCTGATGCGAAGAATGGGTGGCGGAGGTGCCGGTGGGTCTGGTGGCGTCTTTAATGTTGGTAAGAGTAAGGCCAAGATGTACGAGAAAGGCAACGATCTAGGCATCACCTTCAAGGATGTAGCAGGACAAGCTGGCGCCAAACAAGAGGTGCAAGAGATTGTTGACTTCTTGAAGAATCCACAGAAATACACCGATCTGGGTGGTAAAATACCTAAGGGAGCACTGCTCGTAGGACCTCCAGGAACTGGTAAAACCTTGCTGGCAAAGGCGGTTGCAGGTGAAGCTGGTGTGCCTTTCTTCTCCATGAGTGGCTCCGATTTCGTAGAGATGTTCGTTGGTGTTGGTGCCAGTCGTGTGCGCGACTTGTTCCGACAAGCCAAAGAAAAATCACCCTGTATCATCTTCATCGATGAGATTGATGCCGTAGGAAGGGCCCGCAGCAAGAATCCTGCCATGGGCGGAAACGATGAAAGGGAGAATACGTTGAATGCCTTGCTGACCGAAATGGACGGCTTTGGTACCAACAGTGGTGTCATTATTCTGGCTGCCACCAACCGCGCCGACATGCTCGACAATGCCCTGTTACGCGCAGGACGCTTTGACAGACAAATCAGTGTGGACTTGCCTGATCTGCCCGAACGCAAGGAAATATTCCTAGTTCATCTTCGTAGAGTGAAGGTAGCACCTGATTTGGACATCGACTTCCTGTCACGACAAACACCGGGATTCTCGGGTGCCGACATCGCGAACGTCTGCAACGAGGCCGCATTGATTGCCGCAAGACACAATAAAACACAAGTTGGAAAGCAAGATTTCCTGGATGCAGTTGACCGTATCGTGGGTGGACTGGAAAAGAAAACCAAGATTATGACAGCTGGTGAGAAGCGCACCATCGCTCTTCACGAGGCCGGACACGCCACCGTTTCATGGTTCTGCGAGCATGCTCATCCGCTCGTTAAGGTCTCTATTGTGCCTCGTGGAAGAGCCTTAGGCGCCGCATGGTATCTACCCGAAGAGCGACAAATCACCACCAAGGAGCAGATGCTCGATGAGATGTGCGCCTTATTGGGTGGCCGAGCTGCCGAAGAACTGTGCGTAGGACAGATTTCCACTGGTGCCATCAACGACTTGGAGCGTGCTACAAAGAGTTCGTATAGCATGATTGCCTACGCCGGCATGAGCGATATACTACCCAACATTTGCTACTACAACAACCAGGAATATCAGTTCCAGAAGCCTTACTCAGAGACCACGGCAAAGATTATTGACGACGAGGTGCTGAAGATGATCAACGAACAGTACGACAGAGCCAAGCAAATACTCACTGAACACAAAGAAGGTCATGCCAAACTGGCAGAACTTTTGCTTACTCGCGAGGTGATATTCGCTGAAGATGTTGAAAAGATTTTCGGCAAACGCCCATGGGTCAGCCGCTCACAAGAAATCATGCAGGACAACGAACCCAAGTTGGAAGACATGCCTGAAGAAGTAAAAGCGGCTGAAGAAGAACATCAGAGGGCACTGAAAGAGAGCAAACAAGAGTTTTAGTTGACGAGTTTTTAGTTGACAAGTTGACGAGTAAATAGACTTAATGCTTGTCGACTTGTCAACTCCTCACTATCAACTTGTGAACTCATCAACTTATGAACTCGTTAACTATGAACCATCCATGACACCAAAACTTAAAAATCTCATCACTCGAACCATCACTGGTATTTTGTTCGTTGCCATCATGACAACCTGTTTTTTGCGCCCTGTTGCCATGATATTCGTCTTTACACTCATCACTGGCATGACGATTTGGGAGTTTACAGGATTGGTAAACGACCGTGAGAACGTTACCGTTAACCGATTCATCACAACGGTAGCCGGCGTTTATTTCTTTCTTGCCGTGGCAGGTGTCAACAGTGGTTTCATCCAAACCAATGCGGTATTTGTTCCCTACCTACTCACTATCGTCTACTTATTCATCAGCAATCTGTACACGCAAAGCAAGGATGCGGTGAACGACTGGGCATACACCACGCTTTCGCAACTGTACATTGCGCTGCCGCTCTCGATGATCAATGTGCTGGCTTTCAGACAATCACCAGACGGTGTGACCCATTTTTATTATTTACTTCCTCTGAGTATCTTCATTTTTCTATGGACCAATGACACGGGAGCCTACTGCACAGGCTCGCTGTTTGGTAAGCACAAACTATTTCCGCGCATCTCTCCCGCCAAGAGTTGGGAAGGCAGTATCGGTGGCGGCGTACTGGTATTGATTGTAGCTACCACCATTTATTTTTTAGAGTCGCAAGGTGAAAACTTATCCACCCTGAACCTTTGGGAATGGTTGGGCTTGGGTTTGGTCGTGGTTGTATTTGGTACTTGGGGCGATTTAGTCGAATCGTTGTTCAAACGAACATTAGGAATTAAAGACAGTGGCAACATCTTACCCGGCCACGGAGGCATGCTCGACCGCTTCGACTCCTCCCTGATGGCCATCCCGGCAGCCGTTATTTATCTTTATTCCATCACCTTGTTGTAAGGTTACCCCATACTCAGAACCAACACAGGCGGTTCACCTCAAGAATCATCTGCACCACGTTTCGCCTCTGTTTGCTTGCATAAACATTTTTCATGTCTTTTGTTTGTGCTTTATACTTTAATTTTCTAAATTTGCAAGACACAATGAGTTAACATGAAAAAAACTACATACCAATAACATTAATCTCATACTTATGCGTCATTTCAAAGTCATCCTTTTCCTCCTGGCCTTATTGTCACCTACCCTTGTGTTTTCACAAATCACCTACTACAACGCCGATCAGTTTCCGGTTATTGGAAAGATATCCAATGATACCGAAACCAGATATGAGCGTTTGCCGCGTGAATTAAAAAACACCTGCCGACCTCCTGTTTGGCATTTGGGCAAACACACGTCAGGTCTCGCCGTGAGGTTCAAGACCAACAGCACAACGATTGCTGCTAAATGGGAAACCTTGAACGATGCCTACATGAACCACATGTCGCCAACGGGAACCAAAGGACTTGACTTATACACTTGGGATCATGGCAAATGGGTTTTCATGAAAACAGGCAGACCCACGGCGAAAGTTTCCACGCAAGTCATCATCGATCACATGAAACCCATCGAGCGAGAGTACATGCTCTACCTTCCCTTGTATGACGGAATAGTCTCACTTGAGATTGGCATCGACTCAACCAAGACCATGGCCCAACCCACACTGCCATTTCCAAGGACACAAGCACCTATCGTTGTGTATGGAACGAGCATCACACAAGGAGGCTGTGCGGCCCGACCGGGAATGAGTTTTACCAACATATTAGAACGCAGGCTCAACACCGAGGTAATCAATCTTGGATTCAGCGGCAACGGCAGACTGGACATGGATGTGGCTGAAGTCATCGCCAAAAAGACAAATGCACAGATGTTCATCCTTGATTTCGCACCGAACAACGGGCCGGAGAATGTCAAGAACAAGACAATTCCTTTCGTTAACATCATCAGAAAAGAAAATCCCAAGACACCTATCGTGCTCATCGAGAACCCCATATTTCCCCATGGTACCTACGATCAAGAGATTAGTATAGTTGTCCACGACAAGAACATCGAACTGAAAAAATGTTTTCAGGCACTCAAGGCAAAAGGAGACAACAACCTCTATTACATCAGCAGCGACAACCTCATCGGCAATGATGGCGAAGCAACGGTCGATGGCATTCACTTTACAGATCTTGGTTTCATGAGAATGGCGGATGTACTGCTGCAAGAAATGAAAAAGATGGGGATTGTTCAATAAACCGAAACATGACCTTCATACCACAGCATAGACCGTACTAAAAGAGGCACTCGCCTCGTTCCATCCTTCGGTCAGTTACGAATTGAATTGCGTAATCTGTGATTCGAAATTCTTCTCTGACGAAACGTGAAACAGCACGCCATTACCTTCACATATGAATAGCATTGAGTTTGCCCGCCAAAGTCATTGGGTTTGGCGGGCAAAGTCAATGACTTTACCAGTCAAACCCATAGACATTGGAACGAGCTTGTAAACTTCTGATAAACAAGGAGTAAAGAAACTCATTAAAAAGATCGGACACCACTCGGTTACTGCCGTTCGCCCTTCAACAATGAAACCATAATTTTTGCAGCATTTTCTGGGGCTACATGATCGCCCAACTGGCGACGCACCTCGGCATAATCGGCGAGCATTTTCTGGCGTTCTCCGCCACCCGGCAGGATAAGTTCCATTTCTTTGACGATGTTCGCGAGCGTAAAGCGGTCGGCAAACAGTTCTCGCACCACTTCCCGATCAGCGATGAGATTGACTAAAGAGATGTACTTTACCTTAATGATATGGTCGAACGCAAAGCGTATGAGTCGGGGAACAGGCGTCTTGTAACATACTACTTGCGGCACATCGAACAAAGCCGTTTCGAGCGTTGCCGTACCACTGGTCACCAAAGCTGCCGCAGCATGGGCCAACAACGGATAAGTCTTGTTTTTTACCAAGGCGACGTTCGTACCAGTCAGGTACTCTTCGTAATAAGCATCCTCAATAGCTGGCGCACCCGCCAACACGGGTTGGAAGTATGGATAAGCGTTGGTTGCCTGAATCATGGTAGGCAAATTGTCCTTGATTTCCTGTTTTCTGCTTCCTGCCAGCAAGGCTATGATAGGCTTATTTTTGTCAAGATGATTCGCAAGACAAAACTGCTGGAAACTTTCGGTATATGAAGCACGGAACTGACGCACCTCATCGGCCGTCGGATTGCCTACATAATGGATAGGATAATGATGCTTATGCTCGAAAAAAGGAACCTCGAAAGGCAGGATGGAAAACAGCTCGGTCACATCGCGTTTGATGTTCTTGATGCGGTATTCCTTCCAGGCCCAAAGCTTGGGAGATATGTAATAATAAGCAGGTATGTTTGTATTGGTTTTCAAGAACTTAGCAATATTCAGGTTAAACCCTGCATAGTCGACCAAAATCACCACGTCGGGCTGCCACCGAACAATGTCTTCTTTGCACATTTTCATGTTCTTGAAGATGGTTCGCAGATGCAGCAGCACGGGGATAAAACCCATGTACGCCATTTCCTTGAAATGCCTCACCCGTTCTCCCCCAACCGCCGTCATGAGGTCTCCTCCGAAGAATCGAAAATGAGCGTCATTGTCCTGTTTTTTCAAAGCCGTCATCAAGTGTGAGGCATGCAAGTCTCCACTGGCTTCGCCAACAATCAAATAATACTTCATAAGCTCATGATTTTGGAATATAGTATGGTGCGAACGCTCGCCAATATGGAGTGTTCAGCAAGCGGTGAGCGGTTCAAAGAGGCTACACTGATCAGTCTTGGGCATTGAAAGTTGAAGGGGCAACTGGTTTTTCCCATTCTCTGATCTCGTCCATGAACTCGTAAGCAGTGACATCCATCTTAGTGGGCGTTATGGCAACGTAGCCATGATTGAGTGCCCACTGATCGGAGTCCACGGCATCAGGCTCATCGTTCTGATACTCACCCACCACCCAATAATAATCGTATTGGCGCGGATGATGCTGTTTCACAATCTCGTTGATCCACCGGCCCATCGTCATCCGACACGCCTTGATGCCCTCGAACACTTGTCGGGCAGGAAAGTTGACGTTCAAGCAGATGCCCTTGGGCAATCCGTCCGTCAGCACCTTCTTCACCACCATCCGCACGTATGGACGCAACGGTTCAAGGTTGGCATCCTCCTCGTAATAACAACTGGAGAATGCCACCGAGGGGATGTACTTCATGCAGCCTTCCATAGCGATGCCCATGGTACCCGAATAGTGATTGTTTACAGACGAATTGTCACCGTGGTTGATGCCGCCCAGGATGAGAGCCGGCCTTCTGTCGGGGCACAACTGGTCGAGAGCCAGCTTCACACAGTCGACCGGCGTACCGCTGCACGACCATACTTGAGCCGTGCCGATGTCCTTCCTGCGCTTTAACCGCAGATATTCAACAGCCGAAAAAGCACACGAAAAGCCCGAACGAGCTGCCTCTGGTGCGCAGACCAGTACATCTGCCAAATCGGAAACCATGTCTACCAAGGCATGAATGCCAGGTGAATGATAGCCGTCATCGTTTGAAATCAAAATCAAGGGTCGCTCTGTCTGCATGTCTTTTATCGCTTTTAATCAAGCCGAAAAGCTCAAGGAAAACTTTCTGAAGTGAGAAAGTAAATTTGCTTGATTCGGCAGGTGATATTCCTATTAATTCTCATGCAAAAGTACGAAAAAAAGTTTAAATGGGTACTTTGTCATACAAAATATGTAACTTTGCAACAATTTAATGTCTTTAGAAGGATACTGAAAATGGGAAAAATCATAGCTCTAGCGAATCAAAAAGGTGGTGTAGGCAAGACCACCACCACCATCAATCTGGGCGCATCTTTGGCTACGCTCGAGAAATCGGTACTCATCGTCGATGCCGACCCACAGGCCAACGCCTCCAGTGGTTTGGGCGTAGACATCAAGGAGGTGGATTGTTCGCTATACGAATGCATCATCAATAAGGCTGACGTGCGTGATGCCATCTACACAACAGACATTACCGGACTGGACATCATACCGAGCCACATCGACCTGGTGGGTGCCGAGATAGAGATGTTGAACCTGGACAACCGAGAAAAAGTAATCAAAAACATCTTGGATCCCATCCGCGACGACTACGATTACATTCTCATTGATTGCAGTCCATCACTGGGTTTGATTACGGTAAACGCGCTCACGGCATCCGACTCGGTCATCATTCCCGTGCAATGTGAATATTTCGCCCTGGAAGGTATCAGTAAACTGCTCAACACCATCAAGATTATCAAGAGCAAACTGAACCCGAAATTGGAAATCGAAGGGTTTCTCTTGACGATGTACGACAGTCGTTTGCGACTGGCTAACCAGATTTACGACGAGGTGAAGCGGCACTTCCAGGAGTTGGTCTTCAAGACGGTGATTCAGCGAAACGTGAAGCTCAGCGAAAGTCCGAGTCACGGTTTGCCGGTCATCCTGTACGATGCCGACTCGTCTGGGGCCAAGAATCACCTGAACTTGGCCAGGGAAATCATCGGCAAGAACGCTTGAGTAGTTGGCGCCAAGACTGCGGAATATCAGGATTCTACAGCTTTCTTCGGCCAGCATTAACACACATTCTACGTTGTTCCATTCATAACCAAAAACACCATTTTCCATCTTCCCTATAAGTAAAACAGACCCATGGCAGTACGAAAAAAATATAGTCATTCCACAAAGGCTCCGGCGTTAGGACGCGGGCTCGACGCTCTTATTTCGACAGACAACATACAAACGCAAGGCAGTTCGACCATCAACGAGGTGCCTATCGAACAAATTGAAGCCAATCCCAACCAACCTCGTCGCGACTTTGACCAAGAGGCGTTGGAAGAACTGGCATCCAGTATTCGAGAAATTGGCATCATTCAACCCATCACCCTCCGCCAAGTGGCTGCCGACAAATATCAAATCGTAGCGGGTGAGCGTCGTTGGCGCGCCTCACAAATCGTTGGTTTGGAGGCTATACCCGCGTATATTCGAACGATAGACGATGAAACGGTCATGGAGATGGCATTGGTTGAGAACATTCAGCGCGAAGACCTCAATGCCATCGAGATTGCACTGGCTTACGAAAAGCTGATGGAAAAGAGCGGAATGACGCAAGAGAAAGTGTCTAAACACGTGGGAAAGAGTCGCACGGCCATCACCAATTACCTGCGCTTGCTGAAACTGCCAGCTCAAGTACAGATGGCTTTGCAGAAGAAAGAGATTGACATGGGGCACGCGCGGGCTTTACTTGCCGTAGAAAGCCCGTCGATGCAAATCAAGCTGTTCAAGGAAGTACAGAAGAATGGTTACCCCGTTAGAAAGGTGGAAGAACTGGCACAACAGCTCAAGAACGGCGGGGAGCTGCGGAAATCAGAGAAACATAGCTCGGCCAAGGGCGGCTTGCCAGAGGAATTTGACGTATTGAGACTGCGCTTATCTACATTTCTGAAGACAAAAGTTCAAATGACATGTAGCGCCAAGGGAAAAGGCAAAATCAGCATTCCTTTCGCCAACGAACAGGAATTGGAACGACTGATGAACATCTTTGACAAACTGAAAGACTAAGTTACTTTCGTGAAAACCATGCGTGACAACCTATCATCGTCCCTTCGTATCAGCTTGACGTGCGCCATTCTGCTGTGTGCAGCATGGTGTCAGGCCCAGATTCAAGTGGGCGACAGCATCAAGGACACCGACCCACGCGTCATCATCGGAGAAGACAACGCCAAGGCCATTCCCGCAGAAAAGGCCGTCAACCCATCAGACACCCTTGTCTTTGCAGAGACAGAAAAGGCCGCGAAGAAAATCAAACGCGACTGGAACACCTGGCGACCCGATGCCAAACGAGCCATGTGGCTGGCTGTTGTGCTGCCTGGAGCTGGCCAAATCTACAACCGGAAATACTGGAAGCTGCCCATTGTCTATGGTGGTTTTGTGGGCTGCTACTATGCCATGCGCTGGAATAACCAGATGTATCATGACTATTCGCAAGCGTACATCGACCTGATGGACAACGATCCGCAATCGCAGAGCTACAAACAGTTTCTGCATTTAGGCAACCAAATCGACGCATCGAACATTGATAGATACAAGGAACTGTTTAGAAAGCGCAAGGATCGCTACCGTCGTTGGCGCGATTTGAGCTTCTTCACGCTCATCGGAGTCTACGCCTTGTCGGTAATCGACGCCTACGTTGACGCCTCTTTGTCAGAGTTTGACATCTCTGACGACTTGAGTTTGCGTATTGAACCTACGGTTGTCAACACTAATATGAACAGAAATCCCTTGAAATCTGGCGGTCTGGGTATTCATTGTAGCCTCAGCTTCTGAAACAAAAGATAGCCAAACAAATTAACAGACAAGAAACCAATCATGAAGAAAATTTATTTATTCATAGTCACCCTACTTGTTATATCCGCATCATCACTGCAAGCGCAGGTCGTTGATGACGATACAGAAATCACCGTGACGAATGATAAAGGTGAAAACGAAACATTTGACTTACCCGAAGCTATGACGTCTGAGATTGACAGTCTGCTTCACCTTTACAACACCAAGACATACCTGAAACGTGATGCTGATTGCAACTTACCAAACGTAAACAAGACTTACGAGCCCGATGTTTACAAGGATCGCTTGCGCCGGTTGCCCACTATTATGGAGATGCCATACAACAACGTGGTGCAAAAGTTCATCGACCGGTACAGCAACGAGCTGCGCAACGCAGTAGGTATCATGCTCGGTGCCTCCAATTTTTACATGCCCATCTTCGAACAGGCCTTGGAAACGTACAATCTACCACTTGAGTTGAAATACCTTCCGGTGATTGAATCGGGGCTCAATCCCAAGGCTGTGTCGCGTGTAGGTGCCACGGGACTGTGGCAATTCATGTTGGCTACCGCCAAAAATTACGGTTTGGAAATCAACTCTTTGCTTGATGAGCGATGCGATCCCATCAAGTCTTCGTACGCCGCAGCCAACTACCTGAGTGATCTTTACCGCATCTTTGGCGACTGGAACCTGGTTATCGCAGCCTACAACTGTGGCCCAGACAAACTCACACAGGCCATCCATCGTGCTGGTGGCAGCAAGGATTACTGGAAAATATACCCCTACTTGCCACGCGAAACACGAGGCTATGTACCGGCATTCATCGCAGCCAACTACATCATGAACTACTACTGCGAGCACAACATCTGCCCAATGACCACAGACTTGCCAGCCAAGACTGATACCATCCTCGTCAGCCGCGACGTTCATTTCAAGCAAATCGCACAAGTGCTGAACGTGGATGAGGAGCTTGTACGGTCGCTCAACCCACAATATCGCAAGGACATCGTCATCGGATACACCAAGCCATCCACCCTTCGTCTGCCCGTTGACAAGATTAATTCGTTCATCGATCAGGAGGATTCGGTATATGCTTACAACGCCGACGTGCTGCTGACCAAGCGATCTGAGGTGGAAGTAGCGCAAGAGGTACCCAGCTATTCGAGCGGAAGAACATCGGCATCCAGCTCACGCAAGAGCTACAGCAGGAGCAAAAGCAAACGCAGCAGGCGCAAATCATCGCACAGCAGCCGAAGAAGACGTTCGTCAAGCAAGTCAGTTACCGTCAGAGGAGGAGATACATTATCTGAAATTGCCGCTCGCAACAATACGACTGTAAAGAAGCTCAAGAGGCTCAATGGCCTAAAAGGCAACAACATCAGGAAAGGAAAGAAAATAAGGGTGAGGTAACGCTCAACCATCATGGGGAGAATTGAGTATGGACAATCAAGAGATTCAAGATAAAGAAAGGAAAGACGAACTGGAAGAAAAAACCATCCAAGATGCATTCCAACATCTGCTGGACACCTACCTGGCTTCCCGTCACAGAAAGAAGGTAGACATCATCACCAAGGCCTTCAACTTCGCACGTCAAGCACACAAAGGCGTAAGACGTCTCTCGGGCGAGCCGTACATCATGCACCCCATCGCCGTAGCGCAGATTGCCTGTGAGGAGATGGGACTGGGGTCAACCAGCATCTGCTCGGCACTTCTGCACGATGTGGTGGAAGACACCGACTATACTGTTGAGGACATTGAGAATATATTCGGCCCCAAGATTGCACAAATCGTCGATGGACTCACCAAAATTAGTGGAGGCATCTTCGGCGACAGGGCATCGGCTCAGGCGGAAAACTTCAAGAAACTGTTGCTCACCATGAGCGATGACATCCGCGTTATCCTTATTAAAATATGCGACCGCCTGCACAACATGCGCACTTTGCAGTCGCAACCAGCCAATAAACAGTACAAGATAGCTGGCGAAACCTTATATATATATGCGCCATTGGCGAACCGATTGGGCCTGAATAAGATTAAGACCGAACTGGAAAACCTCAGCTTCCGGTTCGAGCATCCCGAAGAATACGCCAACATTACCAACAAGCTTTCCTTCACTAAGGAGCAACGTGACCGCCTGTTCGAGCTGTTCACGGCACCCATTAAGGAGACCCTTGATGCCATGGGCATTGACTATGAGCTGAAAGCAAGGGTCAAAAGTCCATACTCTATATGGAACAAGATGCAGACCAAGCACGTCACCTTCGACGAAATTTACGACATCTTGGCCGTACGAATCATCTTCACACCAAAGGTAAGGGCCGACGAGATTGACGAATGCTTTAAAATATATGTGGCCATCAGCCGCATCTACAAGTCGCATCCCGACCGACTTCGCGACTGGCTGAGCCATCCAAAGGCCAACGGATACCAAGCTCTCCACGTCACCTTGATGAGCAAACAAGGCCGTTGGATTGAAGTTCAGATACGCAGTGACCGCATGAACGAGGTGGCCGAACAAGGCTTTGCGGCTCACTGGAAATACAAAGACAAAGGTGAATATACCGAAGATGAGAACGAATTGAATGAATGGTTGCGCACCATCAAAGAGATTTTGGACGATCCACAGCCCGATGCCATGGACTTTCTCGATGCCATCAAGCTGAACCTCTTTGCCTCCGAGATATTCGTGTTCACCCCCAAGGGCGAAATCAAGACCATGCCCGCCGGCTGCACCGCGCTCGACTTTGCTTTCCAGATACACACTCTATTGGGCAGTCATTGTATCGGAGCCAAGGTCAATCATAAGTTGGTTCCGCTGAGTCATAAGCTACAAAGCGGTGATCAGGTAGAGATATTAACCAGCAAGTCGCAACATGTGCAGCCTTCTTGGCTCAACTTTGCCACCACAGCCAAAGCTAAAGCAAAGATACAGGCCATCCTCAGGCGCAACAACAGAGAGATACAAAAGCAAGGCGAAGCCTTTCTCAACGCCTGGTTGGAGCGCAATGACATGGAAATGACCACATCCGTACTCGACAAGTTATGCGAATTTCATAACTTAAAGAAACACGAGAGTCTGTTCTTGTGTATCGGTAATAAGTCGGTTATCTTGACAGAAAAAGACTTGGACGAGCTGAACAAGAAAAAGAAAAACTCTTCACCCAGCAATTGGCTCAAGTATGTACCCTTCATCGGACATGACAAGAAAGACGAACAGGATAAGAAGGCCGAGCCATTCACCGTCGACAATACGCTCAATCGGAAGAAGGCTATCGTCATCAACGACGGCAACATCGATACCTACCTCTTCCCCACTTGCTGTCATCCCATCCCCGGCGATGACATCCTGGGCTACATCGACAACCAAAACCACGTAGAAATACACAAGCGCAACTGCCCTGTGGCCAGCAAACTGAAGTCTAGTTACGGCAATCGACTGCTGGATGCTAAGTGGGATATGCGCAACATCCGTCTTTTCAACGCCACCATCGAGATCAGAGGCATCGACCGTCAAGGCATGTTGCACGATGTCGTGGATGTCATTTCAGATGAGATGAACGTCAACATGCACAATCTTTCACTGACCAGCAAGGAAGATATTTTTATGGGTAAGATTGAAGTTCTCGTTCATAATCGACAAGAAGTAAAGAACATCATCAACAGCTTGAAAAAGGTAAAAGGCTTGCAAGAGATTCAACAAATTATGTAAGTTTATCCTAGTTTACAAGTTCACGAGTTGACGAGTTGACAAGTGTAGTGTTTATTAAGTTCTGGATTTGCGAGTTAATAGGCCATTTTGGGGTTTGAGGTGAGGCATTAACGAACGAGAAACCAAACCATACGGTTTCCTTAATCAACTTAAAAACTCGAAAACTTACCAACTCAAAGACTCATCAACTCAAAAACTTATCAACTCAACCCTCACACAATCATATCCAGCTGTTTGCGCAGTTCTTGCAACTGATCGCGCACAGACAGCAATGTTTCCAGCACTTCCGAACTCTTTTCAGCACCTTTTCTGTTGGCACCCAGCATCTTTCTGGCGGCCGACAGCTTAAAACCGCGCACCCTAACCAAGTTATAAATCACGCGAATCTCCTCAATGTCGTCATCTGTATACTGCCGCACCTTGGTCGAACTCACAGTCTTTGGCTTCAACTGGGGGAACTCGGTTTCCCAGTATCTCAATGTACTTTCATTGATACCAAACTGCTTAGCCACCTCCTTAATGGAGTAGTAAAGCTTCACATTCTTATTGGGATTCAGTGCCATTGTCGTTAATTTTTAAGTCAAAAGCTGGATTTCTATTGCAAATATACTCATTTTTTTTGAAAAGTCGCATATCCTCAAGCCATTCTTTCAAAACAAGTTTTTGAAGAATACCTCGCCATGCCATGTATTCAACCACGTCTTTCAAATCAACAAGAAATACTTTCTAATGATTGGAGGGTAAAGGTTGCTCACGGCACAGTGTTACAATGAAGAAGAAAGGCCTGCCTATACGAGATTCTCAAACTTCCCTAACCGACTGAATTTAAGCGATATCTTTGGCACTTTATCCTTTTTTTTATAATTTTGCCGCTAATTAATTCAGGTGCTACACCAGCACTTTACGAAGAATAAAAACAACCATAAACAAGATAAGAACAGATGATGACAGCAAACGAGATACGATCGTTCAAGAAATTCTTTGAGTCGAAAGGACACACCATCGTGGCTTCGGCACCCATGGTTATCAAAGACGACCCCACCCTGATGTTTACCAATGCAGGAATGAACCAATGGAAGGATATCATCTTGGGCAACAAACAACCGGAACCACGCCGCAGAGCCGACTCGCAGAAATGCCTCCGTGTGAGCGGAAAGCACAACGACCTTGAGGAGGTGGGACGAGACACTTACCACCATACGATGTTCGAGATGCTCGGCAACTGGAGCTTTGGCGACTACTTTAAGGAAGGTGCCATTGACTATGCGTGGGAATATTTGGTGGACGTGCTGCACTTGGATCCAAAAGATTTGTATGTGACGGTGTTTGAAGGCTCACCCGAAGAAAACATCCCACACGACAGCGAGGCAGAGAAGTATTGGCGCAAGCACCTGCCTGCCGACCATATCATCAATGGCAACAAGCACGACAACTTTTGGGAAATGGGTGATACAGGACCTTGCGGTCCTTGTTCGGAGATACACGTAGACTCACGTTCGGACGAAGAGAAAGCCCAACTACCCGGTCGGGAATTGGTGAACAAAGATCATCCACAGGTCATTGAGATTTGGAACATCGTATTCATGCAGTTCAATCGCAAGGCCGATGGTTCTTTGGAGCCACTCTCCATGAACGTTATTGATACCGGAATGGGATTCGAGCGATTGGTGAGAATGCTGCAAGGAAAGAATTCCAACTACGACACCGACATCTTTCAGCCATTCATCCATGAGATGGAACGCCTGTCGGGCAAGAAATATGGCGAACAAGAAGATGTAGATGTGGCGATGCGTGTAGTGGCTGACCACCTTAGAGCCGTAGCCTTCTCCATCGCTGACGGACAACTTCCCAGCAATGCCAAGGCGGGTTACGTCATCCGCCGCATCCTCCGCCGCGCCGTTCGCTATGCTTACACGTTCTTAGGGCAGCGAGAAGCCTTTGTATATAAGCTGCTCCCGGTACTCGTAGACGAAATGGGAGGAGCATATCCTGAACTCGTTGCCCAACGTGAGTTGATTGGCAAGGTGATGAAAGAAGAGGAAGACTCGTTCTTGCGGACACTCGAAAAGGGTATCAACCTGTTGAACAATGCCATGGATGAGCTGAAAAAAGCAGGCAAGACGCAAATCGATGGCGAACAAGCCTTCCGCCTTTTCGATACATACGGCTTTCCGCTCGACCTCACAGAACTGATATGCAGAGAGCACGGATTCAGCGTTGACGAGCAACAGTTCAATGCGGAAATGCAGAAACAGAAAGACCGTGCCCGCAATGCCGCACAAGTGGAAAATAGCGACTGGGTAGAAATAAGACAAGGCGAACAGCAGTTTGTGGGCTACGACTATACCGAATACGAATGCCACATCTTGAAGTATCGCAAGGTAACCCAGAAAAAAAATAGTTTTTACGAGGTCATCTTGGACTTCACGCCCTTCTATGGAGAGATGGGAGGACAGGTAGGTGATCAAGGAGTATTGGTGAGCGAACACGAGACGGTGGACGTGATAGACACCAAACGTGAGAACAACCAAAGCATTCACATCATCAAGCAACTACCAAAATATCCCGAGGCTGACTTCATGGCTTGCGTGGATACTGACAAACGTGACGCCTGTGCGGCAAATCATACAGCCACTCACCTGCTGGATTATGCACTCAAGCAGGTGCTTGGCGACCATGTAGAGCAAAAGGGATCGTATGTATCGCCCGACACGTTGCGCTTTGATTTCTCGCATTTCCAAAAGGTGACCGACGAGGAAATCAGACAGGTAGAACGGCTGGTGAACAACCTCATACGTCAAGACATCCCCTTGGACGAACATCGTGATACGCCGATAGAAGAGGCGAAGGAACTGGGAGCCATTGCATTGTTTGGTGAAAAATATGGCGACAAGGTGCGGGTAGTGCGCTTCGGACCTTCATGTGAGTTCTGTGGAGGTATTCACGCCAAGAGTACGGGACGCATCGGACTGTTCAAAATCCTATCCGAAAGTTCGGTAGCTGCTGGTGTTCGTCGCTTTGAAGCCATTACTGGTCGCAAGTGCGAAGAAGCGATGTATGCCATAGAAGACACGGTGAAAGCCATCCGCAGCTTGTTCAATAACGCCAAGGACTTAAAGGGAGTCATCGAAAAGTACATGAACGAACACGACACCATGCGCAAGGAGATTGAACAGTTCCAAGCACAAGCGGTGCAAAGAACCAAAGACGAACTCATCAGACGTGCTGAGACCATCAATGGGGTTACCGTTATCAAGGCGGTATTGCCTATCGATGGCAACGCTGCTAAGGACTTGGTGTTCAAGATTCGGGAGGCCATACCGTCGCATTTGCTTTGTGTCATTGGATCTACGGCACAGCAGAAGCCACTTCTGAGTGTTATGCTGAGCGAAGACATGGTGAAAGACCACGGATTGAACGCAGGTCAAATGGTTCGTGAAGCCGCCAAACTCATTCAGGGAGGCGGTGGCGGACAACCGCATTTCGCATCGGCTGGCGGCAAGAATGTAGATGGTATCAGGGCTGCAGTCGATAAAGTTATCGAGTTGGCCAAATTGTAATTGTTCGTCAACGGTGGCTCTCTGCCAACCGTACAAGCATGACCATAAAATAAAAACATGTTTCCCTTTGTGCGAACAAACGCCCTGGAAGCATGTTTAATTGAAGCGAAATCCCACTCCTTGCGAGTGGGATTTCGCTTTTTATCTTGACCAATCAATACCGTGTAATTATGGGGATGATGAGGCGAGTCCATGGCCACGTTATCATGGTCATTTGCACTTGCGAGACAAACTCATTGACTTTAAGTGCCAATCTGTATGCTATTGACCTCCAAACTCAATGACTTTGGGGGCCAATCTCTATGCTATTGGACGAATACTCTAAAACACTGTCCCAAAGCGGGTTAAGAAAACGAGATAACAACTCGTTTTAAAGCATGTCCTCCCTGATGCCCACCCCGTCCGAACACCGTCATTGTATGATATCAACAAATAATTCACAGCCGCCGTTTTGCTGTTTATACAGAATTCATTATTTTTGCATAGCTGTATAAACAGGCTCATCTGCCAACCCGCAGTTTGTTGCATATAGACAACCCCACATATCGGTTTCATCATGAGAAACATTGGCTCATTACTTTTCTTGCTCGCCATGCACCTTCCTACGCTGGCGCAACAACTCCCCATGCGACTGTGGTACAGCAAGCCTGCGCAGTACTTTGAAGAATCGATGCCCATCGGCAACGGCCGGATGGGGGCGTTGGTCTATGGCGGTATGCGCGACAACCTGATATACCTCAACGACATCACCCTTTGGACGGGGCAACCCGTAGACCCGAATCTCGACCAAAACGCACACCAATGGATACCGGCCATCCGCGAGGCCTTGTTCAAAGAAGACTATCGAAAGGCCGACTCGCTGCAACTTCACGTGCAAGGTCCCAACTCGCAGTATTACCAACCCCTGGCCACGCTGCACCTGCTGGACCCTCGGGGAGGGCAAGCAACCAACTACACCCGCACGCTCGACATCGACAAGGCCTTGCTAACAGACAGCTATAGTCTGAACGGTGTGAAAATCAAGCGAGAATATTTCGCATCACATCCCGACAGCCTCATCGTCATACACATCACAGCCAACAAGCCCAGAAGCATCAACCTGGAAGTCAACCTGTCTGCTCAGATACCGCACACCGTCAAGGCTGCGGGCGACCTCATCACGATGAAGGGACATGCCATGGGCGACCCAGAGAACAGCATTCACTTCTGTTCGGTGCTGCGGGCAGTAACCAAGCAAGGAAAGATTCAAGCCACCGACTCTACCCTGCTAATCACAGATGCAACCGAAGCCACCCTGTATTTTGTCAACGAAACCAGTTTTAACGGTTTTGACAAGCACCCTGTACGGCAAGCGAAGCCCTGCGAGCAGCTGGCTCTGGCACACCAAAAGACCCTGGAAAAGAAAAGTTACCGGGACATCAAGAAACAACATGTGGCCGACTATACCCACTTCTACGACCGGATGAAATTGTTTCTGGGCGGATCGGTGGCCGATTGCAACCGGACAACCGAGCAACAACTCAAAGACTATACCGACCAAGGCGGACACAACCCCTATCTGGAAACGCTGTACATGCAGTATGGACGCTACCTGTTGATAGCCTGTTCGCGCACTAAAGGCATACCCGCCAACCTGCAGGGATTGTGGTCGCACTATCTGAGAGCACCGTGGCGGTCGAACTACACGGTGAACATCAACCTCGAGGAGAACTACTGGCTGGCCGAGGTGGCCAACCTCAGCGAGATGGCAGAACCGCTGTTCACCTTCATGCAGGCACTGGCCGTGAACGGTAGGCATACCGCCAAAAACTATTATGGCATCAAACGGGGATGGTGCTCGAGCCACAACTCGGACGTGTGGGCCATGACCAACCCCGTAGGCGAGAAGCGCGAGAGTCCCGAATGGAGCAACTGGAACATGGGAGGCGCATGGCTGACGCAGAACTTGTGGGAACATTATCGGTTCACCCCCGATGCCCAATTCCTCAACAACACGGCCCTGCCCCTGTTGGAAGGTGCTTCTGCCTTCATGTTGGATTGGCTTGTTGAGAACCCAAAGAACCCCAGTGAACTGATTACCGCACCCAGCACGTCACCCGAGAACGAATACAAGACGCCCGAGGGCTACCATGGCACCACCTGTTATGGCGGAACAGCCGACCTGGCCATCATCCGCGAGCTGTTCCTCAACACGGTGGAGGCCATCAACAAGAAGGGGGCGGACTACGCAAGACAGTCACAACTGTTGAAAGACATTGAGGCCTCGCTCAAACGACTGCATCCCTACACCGTAGGACATCAGGGCGATCTCAACGAATGGTACTACGATTGGGACGACTGGGACATCAAGCACCGACACCAATCGCACCTCATCGGACTTTTCCCCGGCCATCACCTCTCCCTGAAACAAACGCCCCAATTGGCCTTGGCTGCTGAAAAAACGCTACAACAGAAAGGCGACCACACCACGGGATGGAGCACGGGATGGCGCATCAACCTGTGGGCCAGACTGAGAAAGGCCAAGGAAGCGTACCACATGTACCAGAAATTGCTGACCTACGTGTCGCCTGATCAATATCAAGGTGCCGACAAACGAAGCAGCGGCGGTACTTATCCCAACCTGATGGATGCACATCCACCTTTCCAGATAGATGGGAATTTCGGTGGTACTGCCGGCGTTTGCGAGATGTTGTTGCAAAGCACCGACAACCAACTGTATCTTCTTCCCGCCCTTCCAGATGCGTGGAAAGACGGAGAAGTGCAGGGCATCAGGGCGCGGGGAGGCTACGAAGTGAGCATGAAATGGAAGAACGGACAAGTGGAATGGGTTCAATTAAAACCATGCACCCAGCATCATGTTAAAACCGTAACCGTGTACATGAACGGGAAACAGACAAGAGTTGGACTAAAACGAGGCAAAGCCACCACGATAAAATGAAGACAATAGCAGGCTGAGCCTCTTGAATAAGATTGCAAGAGAGCATTGGCCTGAAGCACAATAGACGATTGATTCATGAGAATAATAAGTATACTTGCGATGACAATGTTGTGTGCACTGATTGCTCATTCACAATCTTTCTACACGCATTGGATTGCCGCTCAGCAGGTAGACAGCACTTCTGAGATTTGGTTCAGGCAACAAATACGGTTACAAGAGCTGCCTGTATTTGCCTCTGCAACGATAGCCACCACGGGCAAGGTGGACGTGTACATCAACGAGCGCAATGTATCTACCGCCAGTTGGGTGCCTTACAGGATGGACAACGACAATCTTCCGGTGAGCATCAACATGGAGGTAACCAGGTTTCTGCAACCAGGCATCAACACGATAGCCATCTGGTATTCGCCCACTTTCCCACACATCAACAAGCAACAGATAGCATTCTCGCTGTGCGGAAGAATGAAGAATGGGGAGAATAGGGCCTTCTGTTCGGACGATGGATGGCTGACGAGGCGGGCAAACGTATCACTTACCAGCGAGGACGGTGAGCGGTATGACGCCAACGCCTACCCGTTGAAATGGAACTCCGACGATGTTGACTGGGGGTTGTGGCAGCCTGCCCGCAACACCAACATACCTGCCATTGCTTCGAGCTATCATCTGACGGGCTACCCCGCTGTAAAAAGAAGCATGACCTATACGCCCCGCTACTTTGACTTGGTAGGAAACGGCGTGTATTATCAATTCGACAAAGCGTTTAAAGGTCAACTGAGAATCACATTGCGCGATGCCAAACGCGGACAAAAAATATACATCGACGGTTTGGAATACACCTGCACGGGTGAAATGGACGAGCAAGCATGTCGGAAATTTACCGTGGCTGATCATCGAAGAGTGTTGATTTATGGCGACCAAAACTTCAAAAACGAACAGATTCAATCGGTAGAAGGTATAGAAATTGTTCCATATTTCCATGAAAGCCTGCAATATTAACATCTCTTTTCATAGATTGTTGTATTTTTCCCCTATCTTTGCAAGAACAACAACAAAGCTCATTCATCTTCTTTGGAAAAACCAGATGGAATTCAGAACGTATAAGAATTAAAAAGTAAAAAGAATATGCAGGACAAGACTATGAAAGAAGTGACGATTGAACATATCAAGTCTGTCACAGGAGAAAGCTGTTACATAGATGACGACTTGATACTGTTTGAACACTTTGAAGATCTACCCTTGCCGTTAGAACCACACAAAATGAGCTGTCTGCTGATTGGGATGTGCATCCAAGGGCGTGCTGAATATCTGGTAGACACCAAGAAGTGTACTATTCAGGCGAACGACATGATTGTCCTGAGCGAGGGACAAGTGATCAGTGATTACATGCTGAGTCGCGACTGTAAAGGCATCGCACTCCTGGCATCGGAAAACTTTCTGCAAGACACCGCTCGCGGAATCCATGAGATGTCATCGCTCTTTATCTTTACAAAGACGCATCCCGTGCTACACCTAACGAGCAAAGAAGCCAAAGCGTTTGATGAATTTTTCCAGATAACCAAACGGAAAGTTGACGACAAGTCACATCACTTTCGTCGCGAAAGCGCATGTGCCATGCTGGGAACCTTAGTATACGACATGGGTAACCACATCTGGCGCACCCAACAAATAGGAGGTGATGCCCGCCTGAGTCGTGGTGAAAAAATATTCACCGATTTCATTAAGCTGGTCGAACAGAACTACCGGGAGATAAGAAAAGTAAGTTGGTATGCCGAGAAGCTGTGCATTACGCCTAAATATTTGTCGGAAACGGTGAAGAAAGTCAGTAAGGAAACGCCTAATAGTTGGATAGACAGCTACGTAACGAAAGAACTTCGTTTGCTGTTGAAGAATTCTTCCAAAAACATAAAGGAAATAGCTGTAGAGATGAACTTTCCCAACCAGAGCTTCTTAGGAAAGTACTTTAAAGACCGAACAGGTCAGTCGCCATCTGATTACAGAAAGTCTTGACGACTCAATTGTTCGGCTACGGCGCACAATTCTTCATACCATTGCTGCCCAAAGCGGCGTATCAATGGCTCTTTGAGAAATTGGTAAAGTGGCAAATTGAGCTCTTTACCTTTCTCTACTGCACATTGGCAAATCTTCCAACGGTGGTAATTCAGCCCAACAAGTCCATTTCCCAACGCCTTTTCCCGAATAGGGTATAACGCACAGGAGATGGGCTTACAAAAGCGGGTCTGCCCATTTCGGTAGACTTTCTCAAGCGCACACAGACACGTGCCCTCTTGGTAACATGTAAAGACGCAATCCTTGCGACCGACGATGCTGGTTACTAGGTCGCCCTCCCTATCGATATAAGCCACGCCTTGCTGGTCAATGACCGATTGAGCCGAAGCAGAAAGCTCGTTCCACACAGCATCCACGTTTTCTTCGATACTTGCAATTTCCTCAATAGTGACAGGAGCTCCTGCATCGCCTTCAATGCAACAAGCACCATGACATACCTCTAAATCACAACAAAACTTTTGCGTGAAAACTTCTGGAGACACCAAGACGTTGCCTACTTGTATAATGGGTGGATATAAATGGTTCATACATTGAGGAGTTTTTACCATTTCACGGGTTCAATACCCTGCTGTATTAAGTATTCATTACAGCGCGAGAAATGATGATTACCAAACCAGCCGCCTCGATTGGCAGATAGCGGTGAGGGATGTACGCTTTCTAAAACACAATGTTTGTGCTTGTCAATGAGATAGGATTTTGAACGCGCATAACCGCCCCATAACAAGAACACCAAGTGCTCTTTATGGTCGCTCAACACCTTGATAACAGCATCTGTAAACGTTTCCCACCCTCTTCGCTGGTGACTTCCTGCTGCATGCGCGCGCACGGTGAGTGTGGCATTAAGTAGCATCACGCCTTGTTTCGCCCAGCGAGTCAAGTTACCTGTTGTGGGAATGGGCATTCCCAAGTCGGCTTGTATCTCCTTAAAGATGTTTTGCAACGAGGGTGGAAACGGCACACCGTCATTAACAGAGAAACTCAAACCGTGTGCCTGACCCTGTTCATGATAAGGATCTTGCCCGATAATCACCACTTTCACCTGATCGAACGGACAGAGATTAAAAGCGTTGAAAATGAGTTTTCCGGGAGGATAGCACGCAAATTGGCTGTACTCGGCATGCACAAACTCGGTCAGTTTGGCAAAGTAAGGCTTGTCAAACTCCTGCTGTAAATGAGCTTTCCAGCTCTGTTCTATCTGTACTTCCATGAATGATTATCGCACACAAATATCAAACGAAACAATAAAATGATGGGGTGAATGGATACAAAAGTACAAAGAATCTGTCAGAATACAAAATGAACGTCAGCCTAACTGAAACAAAAAAAATAAACATGGTTCATTTTAATCCATGCCTTAGACGAGGACTAGGGGATTCTTATAAAAAGGAATCCTTTGACAAACATTAACTTTTAGCAAAATCTTTAGCGCAATTAATAATTGTATTTTTGCTAAAACTCAATGAAACAACCATTTAAAACCAATTTATCATGAAAAGATTTACTTCATTATTTACTTTGTCTTTCATCGTTGCAATGGGGATGCAAGCACAAAGTAACGTTTACAATTATTTTGAGAATGCCGATGGACAGCACGGGTGTATCCTGATAGGAGATGTTGACAACGACGGTGATTTGGATGTACTCATCGGTGGGGAGCAAAGAAAAGACCCTCATCTGCAACGCGGTGGTTTGTACATCAACGACGGTAAAGGTAACTTTACGAAGAAAGACTGCCCTATTATGGTAGGCTATAAGGGCAACATGGATTTTGGTGACATCGACGGTGATGGCGACTTGGACATCATCTTTACTGGACACAAGAACTCCAAAGTACCAGAAGCTAGTGCCCGCGGACTGGCCTTGAACGACGGGAAAGGCAATTTTACGATTGCAGATCCTGCAAAATACCCCACAATAGCACAGCCTTGTTACAATGCTTTGTTTGCCGACCTGAACAATGACGGATTGTTGGATTACATGCTCACCCCACCCGATACGCAGGGACACTATGACTGGGAGGCAAAAAAAAGCATTAAATATAGTGGCAAGTGGACGCTGTTCTTCCAACAGCCAGATGGCACTTTCAAGATGGATGAAAACCAGTTTTCCAACTATTTCAGGGATGAAGTTTGCTCTTTTGGCGACTTTGACAATGATGGCGACGTAGATATCTTTTTCCAAGGGTACTATCCTCGTGTAGATAAATCCATCACACCTTTTGGACTGGACAAGTCGAACTGGACAGGTTACATCTTCGTAAACGACGGAAAGGGACATTTTAGCCGTCAAGAGTACACAGAATTACCCCCATTGGGACACGGATCACACGACTGGGCAGACGTTGACGGCAACGGGTTTCTTGATCTTCTCGTCGTAGGCGACGGCCCATTCAACGGCAAGACGGGTTGGGATGCCGCCACATGGTATCATCGATTATTTACAAACCAAGACATGGTCTTTAAGGAGTCATTTGTATCAGACCGTGCAAGACCTTTCTCTACGACTGGAGCCAACCTTCTTCAAGACTTGGATAATGATGGAGACGTCGACATTCTTTGTGGCGGATTCGCAGACAATTTAGGCAAACAAAAAACTTTTGTGTATGCCAATGAGGATGCTGACGGAAGCATTACACAAGAAGATTTCGTTGAAAACAAGACGTTGGGTGACAACTATCTCCCTGGCTTTTCGGAACATGATTATAAAGCTGCCGACCTCAACGGCGACAACATCCTGGATTATGTCTATATGGGCTTCAAGGGAGGTAACAAGAACATGCCCCCAACAGATAAATTAGATGTGAACTTTGGCGGCTGGACTCCAGGCCTCAACGATCCAAATTTCGTAAAACCTTTCGTTAAATTGAACGCACCGAGCAACCTAACAGCCACACAAGTTGCAGATGGTGAACAAGTGAAAGTGACGTTTGCTTGGAGTGAACCAGACAACATTGGAACGAAGAAAAGTGTGACTTACAACCTTGCTTTGCGCAACAAGACAACTGGTAAATGGCTGTACAACCCAATGGCCATCATCGGTGGAGAGAAAGACGGTTTCAGACAGGTGGTGAAGATGGGCAACACCTACCTCAACAAATCATGGACACTAACGCTTCCCAAAGGCGAATACGAATGGACCGTACAAGCTATTGACCCTGCTAAATTTGGAGGTAGCTTCGCACCAATGCAAACTTTAAGTGTTTCAACCAACGTACAAGAGTTCACAGTTGCCAAACCTGTCATCACTACGGGGAAGGGATACATAGGCATCACCTGTCAAACTGCAAACGACATGCAAGCTAAAGTGTATAGCACAACTGGTGTTGAAGTGGAGAATGCACTATTTAAAAACAGCCTGCGCATCACCGTTCCTACTGGATTGTACATCGTTGAGGTAAAGAACGGTGACCAAGTTCTGCACCAAAAGGTTACAGTAAAATAAGTAAGCTGTCTTTGATAAGCCATATACAGGCAGTTTTCCTCTAATCAAAGTGAACACTATCACTAAACAATCCAGTTGCAGGAAAAGAATTCTTGCAACTGGATTTTTGATAATAGTATAGGTTACAGCCCTTTATCTCCCCCAAAATTTGTTCTCTAGAATCACCAAGTCAATGAAACATCATCCAGTATTTAGACTCCTTGCACTCACCTTGTTCAGTTTATGTTGTTTAGCGTTACATGCACAAAAAACAACATTTAGCTCAGAAATGGCGCAATTGAGCCAAATTGACCTGCTGCCATCCTATCGGTCTCATACGACCATTGAACAAGTTTCCAGTTATGATAGGACAGGCGGTAACGATGATGGATTCTCTGGAAAGTATTCATATATCAGGAAAGAAGGCGACAAGTTGGTATTGGCCGACCTATCTGGTCCTGGAGTGATCAACCGGATATGGACTGCTACGCCAACCAACGATTCCATTTCATTCTATTTCGACGGCGAAAAGACGCCACGGATTGCCATGAAATTTTGTGAACTTTTCAATCAAACCAAAGACCCTTTCATGGCTCCGTTGGCCGACCATATTCTTGGAGGACATTTCTCTTACATTCCCATTCCCTATCAGAAGTCCTGCAAAATACTTTTCCATGGGCGGAAAATACAGTTTATTCAGATTCAATACCGCAAGATGCCACAAGCTGATGTGGAGAGTTACACTGGCAACTTCTCAATCCAAGACAGAATGACACTTCACCATACCAAGAAAATATGGACGACTACCCACCCCACTATCGACCTTTTTACCACGGGACAATCGCCCAACCCAAGCATACACACCGAGCGTTTTATTTTGAATGCCGGCCAGGAAAAAGTTTTCTTTGACACAAAAACAGGTGGACGCATTGTTGGATTCGAGATAGATGGTGGCGAATTATTTGAAGGAATTCATAAAGACATCATTCTTTCTGCGCATTGGGACCAAGAGAAATTCGCTGCCATCCATGCACCCATCGCTGATTTCATGGGCTATGCTTACGGTAAGAGAAGCATGCAGTCTATCGTCCTCGGCACGGTTCAGTCTAAGAACTACTGTTACCTACCCATGCCTTTCGATGAATCTGCACAGCTAAAACTAATTTACAAGAAGCGTGATGATGCCCAACAGCCTCCCCTCTCCATTTCTGTCAAGGTATACTATAATGACGTAGCGCGCATTCAAGAAGAAGAAGGAAAGTTCTATGCAGTATGGAGAAGGGTCATCAATCCACCTTCAGGATGCTACTATGATTTTCTAAAAACCAAAGGAAAAGGCCATTATGTAGGTACCATTTTGTCTGCACAAGGTCTCAGACCCGGCGTCACTCTATTCTTTGAAGGCGACGATATCACGGAAATAGATGGGAAAAGAACCATCAATGGGACTGGAACAGAAGATTATTTCAACGGCGGATGGTACAACCAAAAAGGAAGATGGGACAGAGCATACAGCACACCCATTCACGGTTCACTGGATTACAATGCCGCCTTGTACAGAACAGGAGGCTACCGACTGTTCCTCGCTGATAAGATGTCGTTCGAGAAAAGCATTCGACATGCCGTCGAACATGGACCGGTTGGTAACGAATTTCCCGTTGATTACACCTCGGTAGCTCTCTTCTACAACTCTGAACCATTAACAGAATTGATGGAACCAACAGCACTTCTACGAGAAGTATACCTTCCTGACAATCCTTTCTTACGGCCCGATACAAGAGAATTCAGCACAACCATGCGGCCACAGCATGGGGATATCCTTGTCTTTGACTGTGATGACGACCACGACCTGGACGTGTTGCTGGCCGGAGAGCAACGCGACGCTCCATTTTTATTTCAAGGAGGACTGTTCAAGAACGACGGCAAAGGCCATTTCACACAACATAGCTGCCCCATTACTCCTGGCAAGATGGCCACCATGAATGCTGCCGACATTGATGGAGATGGTGACATCGATGTGATTTTTAATGGAGGGACAAACACGGGATGCATGTATTCGAATGGCATAGCGTTGAATAATGGACAGGGAATGTTTACGTTGGGACCTACCCATCAATATCCTATGCCTCCCGCAAAGATTACAAGTAACGGGTTTGCCGACTTCAACAATGACGGAAAGATGGACTATCTTTGTGCCGGCAGCTATCCCGATTCATATATCGCCATTTATGTTCAGCAAGCCAATGGACAGTTCATAGAAGATAAGACTGCATTTTCCAACTATCGATTCATCTACCCACAGGTACAAATCATTGATTATAACAACGATGGAAAGATGGATGTTTTCATCATGGCCTATACTCCCTCTACACTAGAAGGTACATCTTCCCAACCGTTCACAGGCGTTTTCATGAATGATGGAACAGGTAGATTCATCCTCAACCCTACATTCCACATCAAGCAAAAATGCTTTGGCTCAGCCGATTGGAACGACTTGGATGGCAATGGATGGCTCGACCTTATCATCCATGGTGAAGAAAAAGGCAGCAGCGAACCTAACGACTGGACGACTCGCATCTATCAAAATGACAATGAAAAGATGACTGAACTATTCAAGTACGAACGATGTCGACAATTTTCAATGGGAGGATCCACCATCTTGCAGGATATCGATAACGATGGAGATGTAGACTTTCTGTTTGGTGGATATTGTGACCGACTGCTACCCTCACGACGACAGAAAACATTTGTATTTGTCAACAACAACCGGGACGAGACGCCAGAATATGAAGACTTTAACGAACAATATTTCTTGAGCAACCAATATCTCCCCGGCATGTCAGAGCAAGACTTCGAGATAGCCGACGTAGATGGCGACATGAAACCCGACTTCATCTATCAAGGGTTTGCGGAAGGATACAAAGATAATCCATACCATCCCAACCGAGTCATTGCCGGATGGTCACCAAGTCCCACTCATCAGTCGTTCAAAGCCCATGCATTTGTACCATTAGAAGCACCTCAAAACCTGAACGCCACTACAACTTTACAAGGCCAGACCTACCAAGTAACCTTCTGTTGGGACGCTCCTAACAACATCACGCACCAGCAAGGAATCACCTACAATTTAGCTCTCAAAGATGTCAACACAGGCAAATGGTTGTATAACCCTATGGCCGTGATAGGCAGCGAACACAACGGTTGGCGGAAAATCAACCAACTGGGCAACATGTTTCTAAACAAACAAATTACACTTTCACTACCTCTTGGAACCTATGAGTGGACCGTACAGGCCATTGATGCAGCACGCTTTGGCGGCAAATTCGCGCCCATCAGAAGACTACAAGTTAGCACAGGCATCAAAAACCATACATACGAAGCAGCTCAAATTACTACATCAGGTCAAACGCTGCACATTAAGATGGCTGGCTACAATCGTACAAAGGTAAGCATCTATCATGTCATGGGACAAAAAGTCGTTGAGCGTATGTTTTCCAAGAGCTTCCATCAACGGCTCATACCCGGACTGTATGTGTTGGAAATCACCTCGGATAAGCAAACCACTCGCTCAAAAATCATCATCAAACGTAATTAACTTCTTGTGAATGTCAAAACAGCAATGACCCTCGAACGCTGCATATCAGCTTTCGAGGGTCATCGCTGTATTGTTTTCTTCTCCCTAAAATTCTAGAAGATAGGGCAATTACACAATCAGGTTTAATCCACTATCAGATTTTCACCTGTCATGGCTTCTGGTTGTTCCAAGCCCATGATGTGCAATATAGATGGTGCAACGTCTGCCAATCTGCCGTCCTTCACGGTGGCACTGTTGTTGTCTGTCACATAAATAAATGGTACAGGATTGAGCGAGTGTGCCGTGTTAGGTGTGCCGTCCTCATTGATTGCGTTGTCAGCATTACCATGATCGGCAATGATAATGGCCTCATAATCGTTGGCTTTGGCAGCCTCTATCACCTCTTTCACACAATGATCGATTGCCCAAACCGCCTTGGCAATGGCGTTATAGACACCCGTATGTCCCACCATATCACCGTTGGCAAAGTTCACCACAATGAAATCGTACTGCTGTGTACCAATGGCATCCACCAGTTTGTCTTTCACTTCG
>QWCQ01000530.1_pt1 | contig 52936 bp, 65 predicted proteins | sample 1972701 | NCBI WGS metagenome assembly QWCQ01 (sample SAMN09866704, study PRJNA288562) | Human gut metagenome isolate pre4_stool, whole genome shotgun sequencing... | reverse complement strand
ATTACAAGGTCTTTTGTGGTTTCAAAAAATATTTTGCCATCTACTGTTGACCTGCTGCCTTTTGGAATTACTGTCGCTGTTTCTCTCTTTGTAGAAAGCGTGTACCTAATTCTAGTTGTAGCCGCCTGTGGTGGCAATCTCTTAATTGTATTATTTAGAAATTCTACAAGGTTGTCTAAATATTTGCCTTCAGCAAATCGCGGTATATTTTGTTTGGCCGAATAGTCGATAAGTACGCGCTGCTGTACCATAATATCTGCTACCCATAAAATAAAAAGCCTTAAAGGGTCGGCGGGGTATAATCTCTTATTCGCTATACTTTCGTAGCCTTTTATCAGTAGGTTTACAAGCTCTTTTGTATCCGTGTTTACATACTGAATATCAGGCTTTTTTCTTTCGCTACTCATCTTTTATTTTCACCCCCACTACAGGTATAAGTTTTCCTGCTTTTGCTTCATCTACTTTAAAATTAATTTTCGTTATTTCCGCCCTTGGTTCGTACTTTTCTATAGCGTCTACTATCTCCATGATAAGTTTAGGCTGTGCCACGTTTACTGGTGTGTCTAGCTGTTTGTGGCTCGTTCCGAAATCTCTATCTAGCGGCACGCTATATTTTGGGCTTATCAAAATCATCTGTACGTTTTGTGTTACTTCTTCTATAAGGTTTTTTGGAAATAAATTAATTTGTGAATCTTGCTTTTCTATTGTAATTTCCATTTTGCACCCCTTAATTGTAGGCTTGCAAGGAAATATTTATCTTTGCTGAAAGTAAAACCATAAATTTTATTGCCAATTACTAAGCGCATTACTTCGCCTGTTATCCTTGCCCTTGCTATATTGTTTATTTCTCTTACAGGATCTATTCCATAAAATACGGAAAAAGACATATCGAAGCTAATATTATCACTTTCAATTCCTGTATATTCTAATTTTGGGGCTTGTAAATGTACGTCGTGCGACGCGTATTTCGCCCCGGAACTCCACTTCATATTATCAAATGTTTTTATCGCGTTTCTTGATACGTGGAAAGTTATATCTCCTAACGCTCCAATTAGTGCCACGCTTTAGCCCCCTTTCTAAAATCCGCCTAAAATAAAGCCGTCGCCTGCTCCTATTGATGGAAAGGCGCATAAAACGAACTGGCCTACATACGGAAGCCAAGGGTGTATTTCTACGTGTAAATCGTGCGTGTGCGGCTCTCCTTGGTATATAATCACTTTGCTTAGGTCTACGGTATCTGGTAGCGTCTTCTTGTAGCTGTCGCCGCCTAAATTCCTTGGTGCTGAATTATACGCACCACCGCCGCCCCATTCTGCGCCATTGTCTTTTTTAACAATTTTAATAAGCGGGTGGTTAATTAATACTTTTAATTCTGCGCTTACCATATCTTCTTTGTCTTCGAAGATTACGCGGGCGGTTCTTTTTTTAACGTCAACGCTTGATACTTTGCCTATTTTTATTTGTTCTTGTAAGTCAATCATATTAATAACCTTCTAATACCTTTCTAAGTGATAAAGATACTTTATAACCGCTATTTGAAATGCTGTGATTAGCTGATTGAATTATATATTTACCGTCGTAGATACCCCAACCCTTAATTTTAAGGTTTACGCCTGCTACGTAATTTATATTGCCTGTTACTTCTAAGCTTGCTTGCGTTTCTGTTTTGTTTTTTTCTCTTAGCTTCTTCTTTGCTAATTTATCCGCTTCTGCTTTGTCTTTAACCTTCGTGTTGATTTTTAAAACTCTTCCGGTCGATTTGTCCTTCTTAGGATTTTCAAATTCGCCCTTTATTGTTTTCTTTGTTTTCGGGTCGGTGTAAGTAACTTCGCACTTGCTATAGCCTGCTTCTTGAAAGTTTGTTCCAAAGGTCCATCTTGTAACGTTGCTTTGTCCTCTTTCTATCGTATCTATTGGCGGTAATTTCTCGAATTTTGAAGCGTCAAAAAGAACTATTTTTTTATCTGTAACTTTAAGGCTTATTCCTGCGTCTTTGCATAATTCTTTCAAAAATTCAAGATCACTTTTCTTGGTTTGCTCTCTCCTATCGTATAGCGGGTCTTCTTCGCTTTCAAATTCGCTTTTTAGCTTGTTTTTTCCTGCTATATCGCTTGCTATAGCTGATAATTTGATATTTTCCCAAGCTTTAGTTTTCTTTTCTGCTGTAATTTTTGAATCTGTAGGAATTGCACTTGCTTTAATCGTTACTTTTGTAGGTGGCCCGCTTTCGTTTATGGTGTCCGCTTTAAATTTTCCGCACTTTAATTCTTTTTCTGCTCTATCTTCATCTACTTGAATAATGCTTGCTTCAATCTTTGCGCCTTTCCCGCCTGTTTGCATTAACCAATCACGCGCCCAATTGCCTTCCTTGTCTTCTAGGGCTATTTGTAGGTCGTCGCTCTCGTCTTCTTCGTTATCTGTATAGGTTAGTGATATTAAATACTTTTCTAAGTCTTTTGAAATATCCGCGCCTTCATACTTAACTTTTAGCTTCGTTCTTCTGGCATATTGTGGCTTCATCATTTGCCACCTCGTTTCCAAGGTGGCAATGTGAAGTTTTCTTCTACAGGAATATTAGGTATTTTAATTTCTATTCCTGCGGGAAATATAAAAATATCTTTATACTTTATATTTTCTTTAATGAAGAGGTCCATTTTTTCGCAATCTCCGACGGTCTTATAAGCGATTGTATCCCACTTATCGCCCGCTATTGTTATATAAGTTTCTTGCAAATTCTAATACCCCCTTCTTCTTCTGTCTTCTTCTTCGTTTTCCATCTCTTCTTTTATTTCTCTTTTTAACTTTTCGTTATTCTCATCAAGTACCTTTCCAATTTCTGTTGGATCTCCACTCATCAAGTGGAAATGTGGTTGGCTGTTAATAACAATGTTTCTTCCGCCCCCTGCTCCTACAACTGCCATTCCTGGTGCTGGCGCAAAGTTACCTTTCCATAATTGAGGTACTAAAGGAATGTTTATTCCTTTGCCGCCTACTCCTGGCACCCAATCTGGTATTTTTATTTTATTAAGTCCGCCTATCGCTTTATTTACCAAGCTTATTACTGCATTTATTGGCGCTTTCGCAATTCCAACTAGCGCGTCAAAGGCTGATTTGAATATATTTTTTACCCCTTGCCAAGCTTGCCCCCAATTTCCGGTAAACACTCCTGTTATGAAATCTATTAGCCCTACAAATATACCGGTTAGGCCTTGAATTATAGCTGATATTTGCTGTACTGCTGCGCCAAGAACTGTTGTAAATACCGTTGCTAGTGCTTCTATTACTGGCATTAGTGCGTTTAGTAGCTCCATAAATAAAGGAATTAAGAAATTGACTATTGGTGCTATATCTTCTGCTACTCTATTTATTGCTTCTGCTAATAAAGGTATTATGGTTTGCGCTGCTCCTGCTATAATTGGCAAAATCTGACTTATCATATCAAGTAAAACTGGTAGCACGGCTTGAAGAACTCCGCCTACTACTTCCGCTACTGTAGTTATAACCGAAATCAAAGTAGGTAGTATAGCTTGCGCTGCTTCTGCCATTACACTAATAATTGTTGATACTGTTCCGGTTAGGCTTTCGATTACGCCTTTGACCGATTCTATTATTGGGCTGCCTTGACTAAATTTATCAAAGAAGCTGCTTACTCCTTCGGCTGCTCCACCGCCCAAGATTCCTTTAATAGCTCCGCCAATTTGTCTTACAGTTGCTACGAACTTATTAAAGATAGTTACGCCGCTTTCGCCGAAGACTCCACGGATTTTTTCTCTTATAGCGTCGACATTTCCCATTACAAGCTTAATAGCTACCGCAATAGCTGTGATTGCTGCAATTACTGGTAAAATTCCGCCGCTCATTCCCATAATTAAGCCTTTAACTTTGCTAATACCGCCTATAAGGTTTGCTGCTTTTAGCCTTGAAATATTTCCTAGTAATTCAAAAACTCCGTTTTTCGCTTGTAGAAATCCAAGTTTTAGGCCCAAGGCTCCGGCTTTTGCTAGTAGCAATCCGCCTGCAACTTTAGTTAGTAATTGTATTAAGCGCGGGTGTTCCTGGGCGAATTTTTGTACCTTGCCTGTTAAGACTGCGATTTGCCCTGCCCACTCCGTAACTGTTGGCATTAGTGTTGCTAGTATTTGTGTTCCAACTCCGCCCAAGGATCTTTTTAATTGGTCCATAGCGTCTTGGAAATTTACCCCTGCGTCGATTGCTTCGTCGCTTAAAACTAGGCCTAGTTCATGGGCTTTGTCTTTTAGCTCATCTACTGACCCGCCAACCGAATTTAGTAACGGCATTAGTTCTAGTCCGGATTTTCCGAAAAGGTCGAAGGCTAGCTTTGATTTTTCCGCTCCTTCTGGCATATCTTGCATTTTTCGGACGACTTCTTCCATTACCTGCTCTTGCTTTTTAAGGTTTCCGCTCGAATCTGTAGCCGATACCCCAAGTCTTTTTAGCGCGTCTGCTCCTACTCCGCTACCTTTTGCCGACTCTTCCATACGGTTTACAAGTGTTTTCATACCCACCTGCATTTTTTCTATGTTAGTTCCGGATTGGGAAAGGATAAAGTCCCATTCTTGGAAGCCTTGACGGCTCATTCCTATTTTTTGGCTAAGTTTATCTACCCTGTCCGTAGCGTCGGACGCTTTCTGCATAGCTACCATAGTAGCTGTTCCAACTGCTGTAATTACTCCTATAGTAGAAGTTAGCTGGCTTTTTGTTTCTCCAATAGCTTTTTGGTTTTCTGCTTGCAAGGCTCCAAGCTTGGCCGTCTTTTTTTGGGCCGCCCTAGCTTTTTCTACTTCTTGTGCAAGCCTGGCGCTTTCTTTAGAAAGATTGCTTGTGTCTACTCCTGCTTCTTTTAGCCTTGTTTCGTATTCACTTAACGATTGACTGTTTTTTCTTATACTCTCGTTCGCTCTTTCTAGGTCTTCTCTCTTTTTTGCTATTTTTGTTGCTAGCTGCGCCGAACTTCCACCTGCTTTTCTTTGCTCCGCTTCAAGGGCTGCAAGTTCTTCTTTATATTGCTTTTGCTTGGCTATATTGGTTTCTAGGCTTAATTGTGTTTTTTTGTATCCTGCTATATCTCCTGCGGTTTTATTTGTTTTGGATATGTGATTTTCTAAATCTTGGGTGGCTTTTTTAGCTTGATTAAAAGAATCTTTAAATTTGGAACCTAAGTTAGCTTGAAGCTTAAACAATAACTCGAATTCTTTTGCCATTACTTGCCCCCTTTCTCCTGCTCTTTAATAATTTTGTTAGCTGTGTCTATCATCTTTGTTAGTTGCCATATAGTAAGGCCTAGAAAATAATTTATTGGTGTATGTGTAAATATGGCAAGCTTCATAGCTTGTTCCCTATAATATTGTGGGCTTATAACTCCTGCCCTACTAAAAAATTTCTTGCGGCGTTGGCTAACCTCGTAAAATCTCTAAAAGATATTTGTTCTGTTAGTTGATAAGGGAATCCGCCTGCCCTTGCTGCCATTCTAATTTGATATGCTCTTGATGTTTCCGGTGCCATAACATATAAATTCATAGCTTCCATTTCTTCTTCAATTGCGATTGCGTCGTTACCTGTAAGGCTTCCGAAGTCTAAAACTAATTCTTTATACTCTTTGCCCTCAAATGTAACCGGTTTTGTAAGCTTGTAATTTAATATAGTATATTTTTCTGTTGGATCTTTCTTTTCCGCGTTTGTTGCGTCTTCGATTTTAATTATTTCTTTATTTTCCATCTGCAATTCTCCTTTTTAGATAAATAAAAAACATAGCCACCTTTTACAATGGCTATGTTTTAATATTCTTTATTTTCCAAGCGCTGTTCTAACGTCCGCCAAGTAGTCTTCGCCATTAATGTAGCAAATGAAGTTGATTATATCAATTTCAATTACTTTTTGGCCGTCAATAAACATTGCATAGTAAGATACGCTATATTCTCCGCTTCCATCTGTTGGGCTTGCTGAAGCAAGCTTACCTGGTGCGTATTTTAAAGGTGTAGCGACTACAACGTGCTTAACTGATTCTACAATGTTTTTACCGGAATTGTTATCCCATTTTTGTTGGGCTGCTCTTAGTTCTATTTGGTGTGCTTCTGGTTTTAGTAGCTGTACCGCTGCCCTTGTTGTAGATCTAAAATTAAGTGTAAGGCTCATTGGTTCGAAATGGCCCGCATAAGGTCCGGAAAAGCTTCCGGCAATTCCTGCCCCTTTAATTTCTTCTGCAATCATAGAAATTTCGGGTAATGTTGCTTCTGCCATTCCTAAAAATTCGTTTGCGCCTTCGTAGACGCTGAAATTAATTGTTCCGTTATCTATTTTCATCATTTACCCCCTTTTAACTTTGGAAAGCTGCTACTACATAATCTGGGTCGTATTCTAGGGCGAAGACTATTTCTTGTGCTGGGCTTGGTGGTGTCAAGTAAATGTGGAAAGTTGCCTTTCCTGCCATTAATTCAACTAAATTATTATCTTCCGGCTTGAACTCTACACGTCCGCCAAGTAGCTTTCCTTCTGATACTAAGCCGTTAAGCCAAATATTGATACTATCTACGATTGATTGTACGAATCTTGGTGTCATCTTCTTATCGACATTTGACCAATAAGTTAAGATTAAGCTATTACCAACCCAACCGAACATACGGCCAATTGAAATAAAGTAATCTTTAACGTCGGTATTTGCCGGGAAGCAAGCTGTTTGGTTGCCCCAAAGAACGTAACCGCCTATAAAGTTAATAGCTGTTACTATTCCTTGGCTGTTTAGATAGTTTGCTTCTTTTAGATCCAATAATAATTCTGTTCCGTCTTCTAAGATTGCCCCATCTACCTTAATTGATTTGTTTGATGGCGATTCTGCCGGGCAACCGTCGTTGTCTACGTCTGTTTTTGCCATTCTTGCTGCTGCCTGTGTTGATAAGTGGAACTTCTTATCTCCAAGCTTAACCATAGGCCAACAAAGAATTTGATATTTAGAAAAAATGTTGTCTTTTTTCTTTCTTGCTGTTGTATCTCCGTAAGCTTTAACTTGGCTTGAATCAAGGTCTATTACTGCGTGTGCTTCAAAAATACCGTTGATATTTTCGCACTTTGTAGCCATTACTGCTGCTACTGTGCTTTTTTTACTGAATTTCGGACAAAGAATTAAATCTGTAATGATTCCGTATTTTGCGAATACCTTATCAATTAATTCTAAGCCCTTATATTCATTTGTTGATACTTCATAGCCGCCGATAATATCTTTTTCGGTAACTTTTGTAGGATCTACCGCGTCAAATGATACGGCAAGTTCGCCTGTTTCTTGGCTGATGTTTCCACCGTCTAAGATTTCAAGTACCAAGTTATCGTTTGTGTACATTAAGTCGTAATCTTGGCCCTTATTATAGCTTTTAACTACTACTGTATCTGCTAATGCTTCGATTGGTAGTAATACTTGCTTATCATTTACCGGATATTGTTTTTCTTCCACTTTCTTTTTATGTTTCTTTGGATCTAGTACGTTGACAAATACAACCGGGCTAACTCCATATAAAACAAAGTGGCAATACATAGCTTCGCATAGTGTGTAATAGTCGAAGTTATCGTTATATCCTAAGTTTTTAACTGCTTCTGCGTATGAATTACACATAATAGGTTCGTTTATTTTGCCATTTACTGCTTGAATTGGCGAAGTTCCAACTACAAATGCAATTCCGCTTCCTGCTGTTACAGGCGTTTTAATCGAAGTTTCAATTTGTTTGGTTCTAATACCGTGTTGAAAAGCCATTATTTACCCCCTTCTTTCCTTTCTGCTGCAATAGAAGCAATATCCTTATAATACTTGTTTAAGATATTACCTTCGCTTACCACTTTTGCTTTTGCGTCTGCTAAGCTTTCTACTGGTATCATCAATCTTTCAAGTTGTGGATATTTTTCTATCTCTTCTTTGTATTTTTCTTTAATTGCTTTCTTTGTGCCAATAATTAAAGAATTTTTCTTTAAAACTCCATCTGGTAGGTTTGGCCCAATGTAGCAATAAGTTTTTTCTTCTTCTGGTGCTGTTGTAACTGGTGTATCAATTACCTTTTTTTCTTTTTCATCTTTAATAGCCATTAAAATTTACCTCTCTTTCTACTGGTGGAAGCGTCCATATTGTCATCATTTCGCCTAAGTAGTACGGCCTTGTATCGTCCGGATAGATAATACTTTCCAATGGTGGTACTAATCTAAATTGTTGATTCAATTCTTCATCTTTTAAAAAGTTATATCTAAGATTTGAAATAACATTTAATAGTGCCATTGAACCTTCTTCCGCGTCTTCTGCGTATGTTGCAACTATGATTCTTATAGAAGCTTGGGCTTCTGTTTCTTCTCCCGGTGTTTTTTCGTCTTTCCCTGTAAGATACTTGATTAAGATATACGGTATTTGTTGTATCTCATCTTCTTTTTTTGGTAAGTTCATCAAGAAGACATTTGGCGGTCTATCGCCTGCTTCTTCCCCTCTTTTACTTCTTACAGGTAGTAATATATCTTTTGTTTTTTCTTGAATGTAAGCTTTCATAGCTTCAAGTAAAACTGTAGGTGTCATTATTTACCCCCATATCCTGCCAATAGCCTTTCGATTTCGTGTTCTATTCTTGTATCGAACGTTTCTTGTGCTTCTTTATAGACTTGTTCCATAACAACCGCATTACTTACCATAGAACGCATAGAAGAACCCATTTTCTGTTCTATAGGTTTTCTTGCCTTTCCTGTTCTTTGGAATATTCCTGTATGGCCGCTACTCATTTGTGCTATAAAGGCTTCTTCAAAGGCTCTAGCTGTTTTCTGTCCGGCAAAAACTTTACCGCCCCCCGGGTACTTTGGCTTTGTTAAGCTATATTTATATAGCGGTATTTGTTGGCCAGCAAAAATTAATGTTGCGCATATATCGCTTGATGTTGCGTTTTTTATGCTATCTTTTGTATATTCAGAAATTACTTTTTTAGTAATTTTATATTCTTTAGTAACGCCTTTGAATGTTTCTGTTCTTGCCTTTGCTATAGCCCTATTTGCTGCATTGGATAAGGCTCTTTCCGTACCTTTTGGCACGTCGCTTAATAATGTGCTTATTTTATCTATAGTTTCTTGGCTAACGGTGATCATTTAATTACTCCATTAATCGTTCAAGATATAAAATAATTTCTCCCATTTCGCTTTTGACTTTGCCTATGGTGTAAAATTCGTTATTGATTTCTATTTCTTGGCCTTTTCTAGGGGTTTTCTTTAGACTTTCAAGCGATATATACATGATTAGGTCGACATTATAAAGGCCTTCCGCGTTATCGCTTCCGGCCTTTTTTCTATCGTTATATTCGCTGTAGTCTAAAACTACTTTAGCGACTATAGGTTCGTTGTCTAAATAAAATTCTGTAATTTCGGCGAATTCACCGGAATTATGGAAAACTTTTTTTATATCCTGGTCCGCTTGATACTTAAAGTCCATTAGTAGACTTCTGCTACAAGCCAAGAATCAACTTCGGTTGGTACAGGAATAAATCTTGAATTTAACTGTACGAATCTCCTTGCTGGGTTTCTTTCTACCCAAGTTTCTGGCACCATTTCTCCTTCTACTGTTACAAAGCCTTTGGTTTCTTCGTCAATGATTGTATTTGCACCATAGCAACGGCTGTAGTTTGCGTTTGTAGAAAGTAACGCGATTGTCTTTTCTGGTACTAGCGCTTTATCTTCTGGCTTATCTGGGTTTGTCCAATCGTCCAAATAGAACTCGTTGTATTCGTAAATATCAAGTCCGAATTCATTTATTGTACCTACATAGGTAGCGCCGTTTGGTAGCTCTTTAGGTGTGATTGCTGCAAGGTCGTAAGCTTTAGTATCAAGTAAGGCTTGTACTTTTTTATTGTTTAGGAAGTAGTTTACTACGTCCGAAGACATAATCATTACATTACAGTTTACATGGCCTGTTCGCTGTACTTTTAATCTCCATTTTCTAATATCTGCTATTGGGTCGGCTGTTTCTGCGTTCCATTTTTCGGCCGCTTTGCTTATAACTTCTTTGTTGTCAAACGCGAAGTCGATTTCTGCTTCGACGCCAGCACCAATTACAGGAATTTTTCCGGTAAATATTGCCTGGGTTGCCATCCACTCTTCGCGGCGTGTGATCATATCTTCAAGTTCCGCCATATCTTTTCCTAATTTTTCCACGGCTCTTTCTGCTGCTGTCTTTCCGGAATATGGATTTTCTCCGGCTAATCTATTCAGTAGTTCTTCTGCTGTAGTAATTTTATTAGGTGCCATAAGTGGTGGCTCATAGCTTGCTGTTTGGTATCCTGCATTTGGTACAGTTTTTCCGCCAATCATTGGGTGTACGAATGGCGCTAGCCTTCTATTTCCTTTTACGAAATCTATATCGATTCTTTTTGTCGGAAAAGTTTCAATGTTTTTGAAAAATGTATCTCTTATAAAAGTAGAAGTTCTTGGCAATCTCTCTACTAGGGTTCCTAAAGTTTTTGTTTCAAATAAATCTGGCATTTTTTTCTCCTTTACTTAATAAATATTGAAATTTTTCTAAGTGGCGCCTTTACTTTGTCAACTGTGGCTGTGCCATAGTCTAACGCGTCCGCTCTAAAGTCGCCTGTAAGATATACGGCCACTTTTTCGTTAGCCTTCGCTTCATCTACTGTAATTCCGTATATATCGCCTAAATTTTCGGCGGTGATTTTAGCTAGCTTGCCAGCTGTTAGGGCTACTACTGTATTTTTTCCTATATCTTCTTTTGCTTCGACTACTTCGATTTCTACAGGAAAATCTCCCGCATAAATGTTGTCGCCTTCGTAGTTTTCTTTTTTAATTTCGTACATTACTTGTCCCCTTTCTTACTTTGTTTTTGGGTATGCTTTGTCTATAGCTTCCAAGAATTCGTTTCTTTCTTCTGTTTTTTGTCCTTGGCTGCCTTCTACTCTATCCATACCGGAATTTTTAACGTCTTTTTCTCTATCTTTTATATAGTTTTGTCCTTTTAGCTTTTGGGCATTTAAGATTTTGATTGCTACTTCGCCAGCTGTGATTTTTGTTTTGTATTTTGCGTCGTTTACAATTTCTTCTGCGCCTGGTGCTGCAATCTCTTCTATAGCTTGTAAGCGGTCTAATTCTTCTTTCTTTGCCGCTTCTTCAATCTCTTTTACAAGCTCCGGATAAGCTTCCTTTAGTTCTTCTACAGTCTTAATTTCTTTTGTTTCGGTTTCTGTAGTAGTTGCTGTTTCTTTGTTTTCGTCCATTGCTTTTACTTCCTTTCTTTCGTTGGATTTTATATTAAAATCATTGCCGTTGGCGTGGTGGTTTTGGCTATGATCTAATACCGTATTTGGTAAATTCTTAAAGTCGGATACCATAAGTACCCCGTTTACTTTTATTTGTCCGTCGGCGGTTGCTGCTACGTCGGCTTCTTCAAACATTAAGCGATCGCAAAATCCTGCGTCTACTGCTTCTTGGCCGGTGTACCATGTTTCCGCTTCCATAAGCTGTGCCAGCTCTTCTTCTGTCTTGCCTGTTTTGGTCTTATATGCGTTAATTATTGATTTTTTGATTGTTTCTAGCTGTTCTATATACTTTGTTAAGTCTTTAGCGTTGAAGTAACCTTCAAGGCCAAATAGGGGGTCGTGAATCATAAGGCTACCATTCGGTGCTATTTCGATTTCGTCGCCCGCCATAGCAATTATCGTGGCGGCCGAAGCTGCCCAACCGTCAATTTTAACAATCTTTTTTGCCTTGAATTCTTTTAATCTCGAATAAATAGCTGTAGCTGCGAAAACGTCGCCGCCTGCGCTGTTAATTCTTATAATTAAAGTGTTTATATCCTCTTGTTCTAAGTAGGCTAAATCGGTTGAAAAAAATTCCGGGTTGATCTCTCCAAGTTCCCAATCTATTTTGTCGCTTATGTTCCCATATATTGTTACTTCTGCTATTCCTTCTTCTTGCATTGCGAAGTTCCAAGCTTTTTTAATTTTGTTCTTCTTCAACTTTCGGAATCTCCTTTCTAATCTCTTGTATCAGTTCTTCTTCTTGCTTTAATTGACTGATATTTTTGTAGTAGTCCGTGCCGTTCATTTCTTTAGCTTCTTTGCTTCTTGTAGAAAATCCGTTCTCTACCCTCTTTTGTGCCGCTGCTACTTCTTGCGTAGGGTTTAACAATCCTTGGGCTGGCCCGTTCCACTCCGCGCCGCAATAAGCTTTCTTTGTAAGTGGATCGCCGAAAAATCCGGGCGCTTCAATCCTGCCTTTTGCTACCGCTTCTGTTAGCCATTCTTCATAAATCGGCTGGCAAAAATCTGCTGCCAACCACTCGCGGTACATTCTAAAAGATTTCCAAGCTTCAAGAAGTGCTGCCCTTGAAGCGCTGTAAGAAGCATTAAAATTTTTTAGTAAAAGTTCGTAGGGAATTTCAAGCGCTGCGCCTATCTGCCTGCAAATTGAGGTAACGAATCCGTCAAAGGCTGCATTTGGCCTGCCTGGGTTTACAATGTTTGCTTTTTCGCCTTCGTTAAGGTCTATAATTGCCCCTGGTCCAAGTTCGATAGAATTTTCTGTGTATCTATCTACCTGTTCTTCTTCTGGCACGATCTGTCCGAATGGCGCTTCGCTGCTATAGCTTTCTTTTTCAATAAAGACTGTTAGCAATCCACTTACTACCGCAGCTACTAGCTCGGCTTCTGTGTATCGTCCTAGCTGCTTTAAGCTTTCTATTACTGGGGCAAGAAGTGGCACGCCCCTTCTTTGCCCTATTCTTTCACGGTTCATTAGGTGTAGCACGTTTTTTCTACCGGTGTTTTCTCCGTAAGCTTCAACTCTTACCCACTCTTCTTTTTCCGTTAAGTCTTTAGAGTTTGGGTGCCTGTTACATATATAATAGGCTATTGTTTCGCCGCTCCTATTACTTTCTACGCCATCTATGATATTTTTATCTTGGCTTTTATCTTTAGGCGTGGAAATTCTATCCGCTTCTATTAGCTGTATTCTTAAATCGTAGGGCATGGCCACCCTTTTTGTTGTCGGTAGTAAAACTATTACGTCGCCGGAAATTAGCCAATTTAAAAAGGCTAGCTGCTGCAACTCGTAGAAGTTATCAAATCTTTCTATATCGCAGCTTGTACTGTCCGCCCATAGCTTGAATTCTCTTTCGATTTTTTGTTCTAGGCTCCTTGCTTCTTTGGCCGAAATTCCTATAGCTTCGTAGTCGATTTGGCTTTTTAAAAGCAAGCCGCCACCAACTACATTAGTTCTACAGGTTTTTACTGCTCCTGTGGCAAGTGGCACGCCCATAAAAAGATCGCGGCTTCTTTGTCTTAATATCGTTAAGTTGTCTTCTATATCTTCTTTATGGCTTCCGCCGTCCGCTCTCCAACCTATAAGGCTTTTCTTGGTGCGTGAAGCGCCATAATTGCTGTAGCCGCTATTTAATATTTCTTTAGTTTTGTTTAATACTATTGTTTCTATTTCGTTTTTAATAGCCTTATTCTGCCTTGTTTTAGGCTTGAATATATCAAATAGGCCCATAATACCACCTACCTTTAAATATCGCGCGGAACGGCAATATACGTTCTATTGCGTCCGTTATATTTTTCTATTGCGTCTAATCTGTCAATTTCTTTTCGCCAATACTCCTGTTGCTTTCTTATTTCGCTTAGATTGGCCCTTGTTAAGCTTCGGCTACCTATTGTGTAGCTTTGGCTTGTTGCTACTGCTGTTTCTGCTTCTAACCATAAATCGTAGTGCTTTAGCGCTCGTTCTCTTCTTAATTTTATTTCGCTTTTATCCATCTATCTTCCTAACCCCCTTGATCTTATATTTCTTTGTGGCTTGCTTGCGCTTTCCGGAATCTCTTTTTTAAGAATAGGATTTGTAATTTCAAGTGCTGCCGTTGCGTAGTTTCTAATATCTAATGGCTCGTTTCTTTTAATTCCTTTTTTAAGTTTCCATACATACTGCGCACGCCCCTTTTTATAGCTAATAACCATCTTTTCACTTGTAAGCCCCTTGAAGTATTCTTCGTTATATCCTCTTCCCTCATCTTTCGGGAAATGGCAATAGTTAGGCCCTGGCTCTTGTACTGCTAATCTTTGATATAGAATAGCTTTTCCGGTATCTACTCCAAGTGTAAATAATGGTGTCTTATATGCGTTAGCTGTAGATGGCTTTGAGTAATAAGGCGTTTGCGCTCCGCCACGTCCTTTAATGGCCCATATTCTACGGTTGATTCTCTTCTTTGTAAATTTATATACTTCTTGCGTGAAGTGTCCGCCGGAATCTATGCAAGTTGAAAGTATTTTAAGCTTGCGTCCGTCTTTAGTTTCGAATGTTCTATCTAAGAATTTATCTAAATCATTCCATACGGTTTCTATTTTTAGATCTCCATATATTTTTTTATAATAAATTCCCCAAGATTCTTTTTCTTCGCCCCAACCTACCAATTCAACTTCGAAGCGGTCGTCTTGTACGTCTACGCCGGCTGTTAATACTATTACTTCTTCTGGTACTTCGCAATCATATTCTTCTAGGCGGTTGAATAGTTCGTCCATTTCTATTTCTTCGCCTTCTTCTTCCCAAGTTTGGCCCATTTCGGTATTGGTCCAAGCTTTAAGTAATTCTATATTGCCTTTCTTTTTCTCCTCGTTGGCTACAAGGAATTTTTCCACTATTTCGCGCCAAGATACAAAAAGCGAAGCTAAGGCGTTTAAGTGATAGCCTTTAACCGCCCTTTTCGGATATTTAAAAATAAACTTGCCTTTATCGTAGTTTGATTTCCAAGCGTATTCATTGGCAATCGCTCCGCAATATCTGCAAGTGTAGTTAATTTCTGTTAGATCCTCTTTATTAAAATTTATATACGCCCATTCAAGCGGATTGTATTCTCCGCAATGCGGGCAAGGTACATTCCATTCGCCTTGCGTGCTGTGTTCGTACTCTACTTCTATTCTGCTTGTACCTTTTATTGTCGGCGTTGATACGCATACTATTTTTTTATTCCAAAAAGTAGTAAGCCTTTTAGTTGCCAATAATAAAGGGTCGCCCTCGTTCCCTGCTGTTGCCGGGTATCTGTCTATCTCATCTGCAAGTAATATTCTTATTGGTCTACTTGCCAAGCTTGAAGGGCTGTTAGCGCCTACCATTGTTACGTGTCCGCCTGGGAATATCTTTTGTAATATGGTATTTCCGCTTGTTCTTGATTTGTCATCTACTTTGTCTTGTAGTATTGGTGTATCTCTTATCATTGGCGAAATTCTATCTTTTGAAAAAGCTTCCGCCATTTGTATTGTTGGTTGAAGAATCATTATTGGGCTTGGGTCGTAGTGCATATAGTAGCCCAAGGGGTTTAATATGCAAGCGTCGGATTTTCCAATCTGTGCCGCACTCATTACTACAACTTTTTCTACTCCGATTTCTCCTATTGCGTCCATTATCTCTTTTTGATATGGCGCTTTTGAAGTCTTCCATCTTCCCGGCTCCGCCGAAGCTTCCGGGCTAAGTCTTCTATATTCGTCCGCCCATTCTGTTATTGTGATAGGTGGCGGCGGTTTCAATCCTGCAAATACTTTACAAAGAAGTTCAAATGTATTTCTTTTAATTTTTATTTTCTTTTTCTTCGTCTTCTTCTTTGCTTTCTTTGCCATTTTCTCCCTCTTCTTCGATTTCCAATGAAAAAGCGGTTGGAAAGTCTGAAAGTTCATTCAGTCCTTCCTCTACCGCTTCTTGTAACAATTTGTATATCTTGGTTCTATCGTTCATTCCTGCTAATACAGGCGATAGCTTGGCGGGAATTGCCATTAGTCTTACTTTAAAATTAGTTAGCATTTCCGCCATAACCTCTTCAATCTCCGAAGATTCGTGCAAGTCTTTTTTCCTAATTTTTAGATCAAGTTCTTCATTTTGCCTTTTTGCTTTTACAAGCTTTGCCCTTTCTTCGTAGTAACTTAAATTTTCTTCAATTTGTGCGTTGCCTTTAAGATAATCTATATACGCGTGATTGGTTTCTAATAGTTTATAAAGCCCTGGCAATGTTTCTTCTATGATTCCTTCATCTCTTAATTGCCTTACTCTTCTATCGCTAACATTAAGTAGCTTGGCGATAGCCTGGGCGCTATATAATTTTACTTTAGCGATAGAAGCCACCCCCTTTTTTTCTTGCGTCTTGCTTTGAATAATTATTCTTGCGTCTAAAATTAACCCCCCTAATATTTTTTCCTGTCCGGATTTTCGGAAGTGGTTTTAAAAATTTTATACCTAACCATATTTCGGGGTCGTCGTACCCGCAAAGTCACTTTATTGCGTGAAAGAACCTATTTTTATTTTTTAGATCTCGTCAAGCTCGCTGTCCAAATCAAATTCAAAGGCTCCTTTTATCTTTTCTTTTGATAAGTCGTATCGCTGTTTGTCAAGTTCTATGCGCCTACAATCAAGCTGATAGGTCTTTATACTATCAAGTAGCTTTATAATCCTTCCGTGGATTCTATCAAAGGCTACTAATAGTTTTTGCTGCCTTTCAAACTTGCTGTCCCTTGTAACCGTCTTCAATGTCGGTTGCAACTTGCTAAGCTTTTCTGCACGTTCGGCCGGATCTAGTTTTTCTAATAAATCTTTTGTTGGTAAAGCTTGCATTTCTGATTCTCTCGACAAGTACAATCTATCTTCCGGTTCCTTGTCAAGTTCATCTAGCTTTCGCCTAATATCTTTTTCCTTGGCCAGTAAGATTTTAAGTTCATTCTTTAGGTTGGTTTCTGTATCTAGTGTAAGACTTGATATATAGGCTTGGTCTTCTTCTGGTAAATTGTTTAGATCTATACTACTGTAGCCGCCGTGCGTTTCTGCGTTCTTGTTTCCCTTTGGCGCTCCTGCACCTTCTGCGTTCTTGTTTCCGAACTGTCCGCCGCGTCTTTTCTCTTTTAGCTTTTCTTCCCATTTGTCGCGGTATTTCCATTGGCTAACTGTTGCTGCTTTTACATTCAACTTTTTAGCAATTTCTTTTACCTCTAATCTGCCCTTTGATTTTCTAAAAAGTTCAAAGGCTAAATCTCTTTCTGGCCTTCTTTCCTTTGCCATTTTTCCACTCTCCTTTCGTGGCTGTTTTTTATTCTTCTTCGTTTGTTTCGCTGTTCCGTTTTTTCAGCCACGGAAGAAATTATAAAAAAATACGAACTTCACAAATTGAAGTTCGTTTGGCTTTTTGCTTTTCTGCTGCTCTATATATATTATTTCACTATATCCATTATAGCCTATATTTCGGGCAATGGCGGGCAATAATACCCTTTTCACTTAAAATAGTTGCTAATATATATATTGTCTTTGAACTTCTTTTGTAATTTCTTCAAGGCTTCGTTTCTAATGTTCTTGCATTGTCTAACGGAATAAAAGCCCCTGGCTATCTTTTCCCATCTGTAATTCATCAAGTAGAAATCGTATATTACTTTATGTTCGCGATATTCTAAGCTTTGAATTTCTTTTAATATCTCTTTGTATAAAGTGTCTAATCTTTCATTCTTGATATTTAGATTTCGGATTGTTTCGCTTACTCCGTCCGGAACATTTAACGCTATATCTTCCGTAAGCTTTGAAATATGATTCTTAGCCTTTGGCATACCGTCTAGTTGGCTATTGCTACTTGGTAAGTAATACATATCTTCTAAGTTGCTAATAACTCTTTTGTTAAGCTTTATCGCCTGCGGAATTTCCCTGCAATATTCAATTATTGCTATTACGTCTTTCATAGGCGGCCCTCTATTTCTTGGTTGCTATATCATCTGTAAATAGTGCCTTACATTTTACGCACCTTCTGCCCCGCGCATAGTACCCCCTAACCTGTGCCATTGTCTTTGCTCCGCAAAAAGGACAAGTTATTAAATAGCTATTGTTTGCTTGTTTGTCCGGTATATATTCCCTTTCGGTAATCTTTCTTACTTCCATTCTGATTCCCCTTTCATATTGACCGCCTTATAATCTCTTCTTCTGCTTTTTCTATGTGATCTTCGATAGCGAAGTTTATTTCTTCCGCTGCCTGTAAATCTTTTATAATCTCTTCTTCTGCTCCTGCTTTCTTTAAGCAATCGTCGCATACTTTTATTTGCCTATCTGATAAAACTAAGTTCTTACAAAAAATACAGGGCTTGTATCTCTTATCCATCTAATTTGCCTTTTATGTTTTCTAAGAACATAACGCCTTTTCTCCAAGGTACTTCCCATTCTTTAAGGTCTTCTACCCTTGCGGATTGTTTGCCTATGATCTCTTTCATATTTCGCCAAATTTCCCACGGCACGAAAAAGTAACGGTCTTGTATTCCTACGCATACGCCCGCTATTGCTCCAAGCTTTAAATGTTCGTCTAATACTTCCGCTTGTTTTTCCGTTATAACTTTTTTCTTTATAACTTCCGTAGAAGTATATTTAGCTTCAAAGATTATAGAACGCCCGCCCTTTACTGTTCCTTTGAAATCTGGGTGCGCCCTTGCTGTGAATTGACCGTGAAATTTCCCACCCTTGAATTTCTTTATCACTCTAAAAGGTTCTGGCGTTTTGCTTACTGCTGCTAGTCCATAATCTATATAGTGCTTACAAGCATAGGCGATACCCTCTTCGAAGCTGTGGCCGTAGGCGTTATTCTTTAGGTTCTTATATGCTTCAAGTGCTTTTTTGTTATCCATAACGTATTAACTCCCTTCTTGTGGATAACTTATTCTATTCTTTGCCCTGTGGATAACTTATATTATTATTTATTGTTCATTTGTGGATAAGTCTTATAAAGCTTTATTTCTCTATGTTTTCTTCTTTCGTAGTCTTAGGTAGATACTCCACCCGGTAAAATCATTGTATATAGCTTGAAATCCGTTTAGCTTGTCTTTAATCTCATAGCCTGGGTAAAGTCTTTCCCAATAGATAAGGTCTTCTGGAAATAATGAAAGCTTGATTACTTTTCTTCTTGAATATCTGTGATCGTTGGTTCTTTGTGTTGGCCTTTCTAAATTTTGGCTACTGCTCCATCTTCTTTTCTGTGTTGGGTTTCCCGCTAAGTAGTTTGCCAATCCTGCAATACCTGTATTATCATCTGGCTTTATTCTGTCGCAATTCGCACGGCCTAATCTCTTTCCTTTGTTTTTTCCTCTGCTTCTACTCCATAAATCTTCTACGGTATCTCTATCAAGTCCACCATTCATTAATATATGGTGGTGGATTCTAACAGGTTTTCCATCTTTGCCATCTCTCGAAGAAGTAACAATCATATACTTTAAATCTTCTAGTCCTTCTTTCTTTCTTCTGCGTTTTACCCTGCGAATATAATTTGTTGCTTCTTTTTCCGCTTCTTCTAATGTATCTGGTAGAAATTCTTTTGCATAAGTAAGTGTTACTGAATAATCATTTTCTCCGAAGTTTGTTTCTGCTAATTGATTGAATGTTCTTCTTGCGTTTTTATCGTTTAAGTTTTTTTGGGCGGGTATAGATACTTTTTCTTTTTTGGATCTCTTCCCTTTTCTTTTTTCTAATTGATTTTCTGATATGGAATATATATCTACTTCTAAATAATCTTGCCCGCAATATATTTTCTTTTCTCTAATAAAACTTCTTGCCATAATACCACCTGCTAACTTTAATATAAGAATGGTCGAAAAGATAATAGCTATTACAAGCCCGCAAGGCGGTATGTATTCCGCCATTTTTAGCCGTTACTATTAACTTTTCTATTGCTTTTTTTCTTTAGCCGTGGTATAATAAATATGTGGATATTCTTTGTCTTTGCCCTATAAAATAAGATAAAGATTAATACCAAGGCGGGGTGCTTGAAAAAGCACCCTTTCTTTTTTTTACCTATTTCTTTTGTTTGCTTCCTTGTCTATAAGGTTTCCAATTCTAAATGCTACTAATATAATTGGTAGGATAAGGAAAAATCCTTCGCCCCCTATGGCTCTATATCCTCTTTCCATATATGCAAGCTTTGCCAAGCATATATACACTATAATAGAAAGAAAGCTGTAGAATATTATATGCGGTGCAAATACCCTGCTTAATATTGACGGTCTTTTCTTTCTGTATTTTCCGTCCACTATCTCTTTTGCCTTTTTTACATACATTCTTTCCATCTCCCTTCGTTTTTGGTTAATGTTCCTGTTGAACCTCTTTTGCCTGTCGTTTAATTCTCCAATCTCCATTGTCTTTTCTGCGTAAAGTGCAGCAAGCATTACGGCTTTTCTGCTTTCTTCTATTAAGTTCTTGTCGTTTGTTTCTTCTCTTTGTTGTATTCTGATTAATTCGCTATCCATTCTTCTTCCTCTTTCCTTTGCGGTATTCTTTCCTTGCCCTCTTCATCACTTAGCCCGCCAAGACTAAATGATTCTGCCAACTCGTTTGTTATTTTTTCCATTCCTTCTTTTGAATCGTCGCCGTATTTTTCCCTTGCGTGTACTTGCTTGATTAACTCGTTATCTAATTTCATCAATTTAGAAAGTAGCCTGTGTAATGAATCTTGTGATTCGTCCGGTTTGTTTTGGTCCACTAAGTTTATAAGCGTTGCCATCTCTTCTTGGCACTTAGTCAATAACACTTCCGCTTCTTCCTGTCCGAATATCTCTATTCTTTCTTCTTCGCTTGCGTCTATCCATTCAAGCGGACAAATTACAACGCAATTGTGGTTCATATCCAATAGTTCGGCGCTTGCCTTGAATCTTCCTTCGCTTTTTCTATAGATCAAGCCGTTAATTTTCTTGTACTTAATATCTTTGAAATATACCGGCGTTTCATCATATAGAAGTTGCTTTGCTTCTTCGTTACTTATTGCCATAGTCTTTGCCCCTTTCTTTTATAGGTCGCTTTCTTTTACGAATACGCCATCAATCATTTTTCCTTTTCGGTCTTTTATCTCTTCGTAAGCTGCTTCGATACATTCTTCGATACTGTAGCCAAGTTGAATTGATAAGCCTGTTAATACTACGTAAATATCGCCTATGCTGTCTTTTATTTGGTCCGGTCTATTCTTCGCTATTCCTTCCGCAAGTTCGCCTGTTTCTTCCATAAGCTTTAGCATTTGGCTTTTTGGGTCGGCTGTATCTAAGTTTCTATCTATGAACCATCTTTTAATCTTTTCTGTTACCGACATTTCTTCCACTTCCTTTTCTTTGTTGATATTACATACTGGGCGAACTGCAAATGCTTTTAATTTTGCGTACGCTTCGGTTATTACTCCCATTGGTGCAATAGTCTTAACTTCTTCGTTTTTATCCTGTGAAGATACAGGCGTAAGCGTCCACCAATTATTTTTACAAGGTGTTATAAATTCCCTGTATTTTCTGTATTCTTCGCAAGTGATAAGGCTGATTGTATCTAAAACATTTATATATTCTTTTGTTCCGTCATCTGCTGTTAAGTTTCTTGAAAAGTTTATAAAGTCTTCTGGCTTTGCTCCGTTTTCTATAAATGTATTAAATATTTTGATATTCAATAGATCGCCAATTGAAGCGTAGGAATAATCGTTCTTGCCTGCTTCGCTAAATGCTGCGCTTGTTACCTCTTCTTTTGTTATTGATAAGCAACCATCTTCTAAGTCATCAAGTTTTATCCATTCCGTGCCTGCGAATTTGAACGCTTCGCCTGGTCTTAATTCTTTTAATTTTCGCATTGCTTTTCTTCCTTATCCAATCTGTAATCTTCAATCCTGCTAAATACTTCTAAATAGTCTTCTGTGTCGTCTATCTTTGTAAATAGTCTTCTTAATCTCTTAACCTCTTCTACGTAAGCTTTCGTGTTGTCGAAATTGTAGCCGGATTCTATAAGTAATATAGGTATCTTTTCTTTAAGCCTTATTTCTTCATCTACTAATAAGCCGTGTATAAGGTTTAGTTCGTAATCTGTCAACGTAATTTCTTTTTCTCTTATTTCTTCTGGTATATCTTTCATCTTCTGCCCCTTTCCTATACTGCCGCTTTTTCTTTTGCTTCCGCTGCCATCTCTTCTTTTTCTTTGATCTCTTTAACTACTACTTTTGCCCCTTCCTCATTTCCGGAAAGTTCATATAGTTTTTTAAGAAATTTCTTTGCGTCGAATTGTTTCATTTCTTGCCCCTCTTCTTTCCGCACTTAATACATAAAATAGTATCTTTTGGTAATCTGCTTTTGAATAGCCTATAGCCTGTTGGCTTAATTATTTTGCCTTTTTTGTAATTGTGTCTACAGGCTGTTTGGTGGAACTCTTTTTTTATTGGTACTTCTAAAGTTCCTTCGGGTGTAAGAAAAGTTATTTTCTTGAAATTAGTATCCATAACTTGCTACAACCTTAACCCTTTCTGCGTATAGGTTTTTAACCCTGTATCTCTTATTGTTAATATCTATAATGTGGTAATTATCCCAATTTGTTTCAAGTACCTTAATATCGCTTGTATCTGCTGTAAATCCGTAAGTATGGCCCAACGCCATTTGGCAAATTGTTTTAATATCTGATAAGCTACGGTCTTTACATTTACAATTCCCACAATGTTTGCAATTATTTTTCATCTTTTACCTCTTTTTTTCTCCTAACTTCGCTTAGTATTCAGTCATTAGAAGCCCACACATCGCTAGCTCTACAACTATTTCTAACGCCGTTCTTTGGTCGCTATATCTGCAATTAGGTTTAGAATGTATTCTTGGATCGTTATTATCCCAATCTAAAATACTTACATATTCCTTGCTTAAAAAAAACATTTTGCACCCTCTAGATACACATAAGTAATAACAGCCGTGCTTACCGTATTCCCCCTTGCACTTCTTAAATCCGTAGTCTTCGTATGTTTCTATTGGCTTTGTTGGTTTAATCATTTCTACACCTCTTGTTCATAAGTTGAAATAACATTTAATATTCCTTGTATAATATCTTCTGTAATCTGTGTAACTAACTCATCTTTGTCTACTTCGTCCGTAATATCAAATGTTATTCCGCTTTCTGCGTATTGGTTTAGTTCTTTGTTTGTCGCTTTTAATATGCTTTCTTCTATCTCTTCTTTATTGTTTGTAACCCAATTTGAAATATCTTCTTGAAGATCGCTTGTAGCTTTTGTATATATGAAGCTTGCGTCTTCAAGGTCCATCTCTCCTTCTTCGTCGAATTTTGAATATTTTATAATTTGGTCGGTATAATCAATTATTTTTATTTCCTGTGGTTCGTATTCTTCGCCTGTAAAATTGTTAATTATCCTAAATTCTGGTAGTATCACTTGCCCTTGCCCCTTCCTCTAATTCTTTTGTAGCTTCTCCATTATTTGCTTATAGTGTTCTATGGCGTTTGTTTTTAGATTGTTTGTATTAACTAAGAAATCTTCTTCGGAAATTGTTTTTATTTTGCCTGTTAAAATTTCGTTAATGTAAAACTTGTCTGGTTCATCTTCATACCATTCTAAAAAGTAGTAGAATCTGTCTTTTCCTTTGTTAAGCATTAACGTTAAGTATTTTTCCTTTTCGTTTTCTTTTTCCTTAAATCCTAATTTTAGTAATTCTTCTTTTGTAGCTTTCGTCATCTTTCCTTGCCCCTTTCTTTATTTGTAGCCGAAGCCTTCGTATTCATAATTAATACTGTCTAATATTTTTCCGCACTTTTTGCAACGAATGTAGACGGTTTCGCCACTTATTCTTTTAAATACTGAATCTTGTACCACTTTTTCTGTTTCTTTATGCTTACATAAAGCTTGCCTAATAGTAATTATTAGTTTCTTAAATGCTTGTCTTATCTTTGCTGCTAACTTCTTTAAAGATTTTTCCATTGTTTTTGCCCCTTTCTTTTCTTTTGTATCCGTCTATCTTGAAGCAATATATACCGTCGCCCCAATTTTCAACGTAATAACCTTCTTTCTTGTATTTCCTAGTAAGCTTTAATTTCTCTTTAAAGTCTTTATAAGGAATATATAAAACAGTTTTAAGGCCCATTTTCTTTTTGATCTATAGCGGGCGGCAATTTCTGCCGCCGCTTTTTATTTCTGCTGCTCTCATCTTATATAGCGCTTTGGGTTTGCTTGCCTGCTTCTGTTACAAGTGCTGCCCCTTTAATCATATATAGGATTTTTTCTTGTTCTTTTCTTGGTAGTTTGTTAAGTTCTTCTGAAAATTCCTTGCTATCTATCTTTTCTTCGTTGGTGTATTTATTTTTTTCTAATTCCTTTGCGTTCATAATCTCTTTTCCTTTCTTTTCTTCTAAATCTCTTCTTCTTGGTTTTAATGTAGCTTCCATCTTCTTTGCCCCCTTTTATCTCTTAACAATTCTTAAATTGTCTTTGTTATCTCCTACCATAAAGACTTCTAAATCTTTTTTGGTCTTACCTAGTGCAATTTCTTTCCACCTGTAGCTTTGGTGTGTTCTATTTTTTTGTTAGTTCAGTTTTTACTATATAAGGTTCTTTTCTTTCTAATGCGTATTCGTATTCCATCTTCTTTGCCCCCTTTATTCTTTGAAATTCATATAGACGTTGCCGCCTTCGTTTGAATAGCTTCTGAAATTCTCTTTATAATCTCTTAGTTCTTTTTCTCCTGCTTCCAATGCTCTTAGTGCTTCTTTTGTTTCTTCGTAGCTATTAAATTCAATTTCTAATCTTATGTGGTTATCTGGGTTTGTTATTGTTTTAGGAAATGCGGCTAATGTTTCGCCGTATCCATAAATATTTGGGTAAGTATCCGCCCAATCTTCGATTTGAATATCAATTCCGCGTGGTGTTTTTGTTCTTTCTAATACTTTCATCATCTTTGCCCCTTTCTTAGTTTGCGTTTACGATTGGTTCGCTCCAATGGCTGCCAAGGTTTATAGTTTCGTAATTGTTGTTGAAGTGTCTAATCTTTTTTCTAAACTCTTTTTCTGTGTCTTCTTCCCACCAATTAGGCTTGGTGTATTTAAAAGTTATTGTTTGCTTTGTTCTCTTCAATACTTCTATTTCGATTCTGTCTTCGCCTGTGTAGATACCGCCTACTTTAAATTGTTTCATTATCTTTGCCCCCTTAATTTTTTGCTTTTTGAACTTCGTTTCTTTCCCGCTTGTTCATTCTATGGATATTATAGTCCATTTAATATTTTTTGTCAAGCTTTTTTGTTCATTATGTGGACTTTTTTATTTTTTTGTTGTATAATAGGTTTAGAAAGGGGGTTCTCGAATGAAAAATAGACTAAAAGAACTTAGGAAACAACTTGGTTTAACAATGGAAGAGTTCGGTTCTAAACTCGGTGTAAGAAAGACTACTATTTCTTCTTTAGAAAATGGAATTAATAACTTAACTGAACAAATGATATTGTCTATATGTAATGTTTATAATGTAAATGATAAGTGGCTACGTTATGGCAATGGCGAAATGTTTATAGAAAGTAAAGAATCGCACTTGGCGGAATTAGCCAAGCAATACGCTTTAGATGATATGGAAGTTAAGATCGTTGAAGCTTTCTTGGAACTTAGCCCGGATAAAAGGGCGGCTATAAAAGAATATGTAAGCGTACTAGCTAAAAGCTTTGCGGATAAATCCGAAGAAGAGATTATCCAAGAAAGAATCGACAAAGAGGTTGAAGAATATAGGCGCGAATTGGAACTTGAAGCAAGAGTGGGGGAAAAATCATCTCACTTAGGCGATATATTAGAAGCCAAAGAAAATAAAAAAGAAGCTAAATAATAGCTTCTAAAGAAAGGTGGTGCATTTGATTGAATAAAAGAATAAAAATCTCTTATGGGCTTATTGCTTTTTCTATACTAGGCGTTATAATTGCCGCTAGTGAAGGGAAAATAATGAGCGGTTTTATAGGAGCGTTACCCTTCTTAGTATTGGGTATTTATTTCTATTTAACAAAAGGCAAAATAAAAGAATCAAAAAAAGATAAAAGCACGACTAATAAATGGTCTTCTTGGGATTTAAGTTTACACAATAATAAATCCCAAGCGAAAAAACAGATAAAGGCTTTAGATTTGACACCTTACAAGTTTGATGAAGATAATTTGCAAGCTGAATTTATAAGTAAAGATACTGGAGAAATTTATATTACTTCTTTAAATTCTTGCACTTGTGAAAGTTTCAAAAGAGAAAAAGTTCCTTGTAAACATATGTATTCTTTAGCTTATACCTTGGGTGTTTTTAAACCTAAATTGAAAAAATCTACAAATCAATCTGAAAAAGAACGTATGTTACAAGATTTTTCTACGCTCGATAGAGAGTGTAAGTATTTAATAGCGTATGAGCATATACCTACTTATTGTTGGTCTTTTTTAGATAAAGAAATCAGTCAAAAATTACTTGATGTCGGATTTGTAACTACAACTGATGACTTAAACGTAAGTTTACCAAAATTAACCAAAAATGATTTATTCAATATTTTGGATAATAATAATATTTCATATAAAAAAAGTTTCTCTAAATCTCAAATTATCGAACTTTTAATTATGAACGAGGATAAGATACTAAATAATGACTTAAAGGCTACACTTCCTATACCTATAAAATTAAACAAAGATATAGTACCGTACCTAGGTACTTTTAGAGGAAAGTATGCTAATGAATATTCTGAACACTAAATAAAAAAAGCCATAGGGTGTTGGCGCACTCTATGGCAAGGAAAGTAAATTTTCATACCGCAAAGTAAGAAATATATAAAGTCTTTCCGTCTATATTATACCATAAACGGACGGACTTTTTCAATGAAAAGGGGGTCTATATGGATATAATAAGGGCCGCACTCTATATAAGGGTATCGACGGAAGAACAGGTCCGCGAAGGCTATAGCGTAGAAGCCCAAAGGGATAATTTAAAACGCTACGCAAAGAACAAGGGCTATTCCGTTGTTGGCGTTTATGCTGACGAAGGAATAACCGCAAGAAAGAAATATACTAACCGTAAAGAATTTATGCGCCTACTTGATGATGTAGAAGCCGGCAAGATTGATATAATTCTTTTTATCAAGCTTGATAGGTGGTTTCGTAATGTAGGCGATTATTACAAGATACAGGAAATATTAGAAAGAAATAATGTTGGGTGGACTGCTACTACTGAAAATTATGATACAACTACCGCCAATGGTAGGCTTTATGTAAATATCCGTTTAGCTGTCGCCCAAGATGAAAGCGATAGAACAAGCGAACGTATAAAGTTTGTTTTTGAAAAGAAAGTGGCGGACGGCGAAGCCATCTGGGGCTTAGCGCCTTTTGGCTACAAAGTAGAAAATAAAAAGGTTGTAATTGATGAAGACTCATACCCAATTGTTGTTGATACTTTCGAGGCCTTTATCAAGCTAAGAAGTGTTAATTCTGTTTGCGTCTACATTAACGAAAAGTACGGAACGCATTATAGCTATAATATTTTTAAAAGAATATTAAGAGATAATACTGATTTTTATTATGGAACTTATAGGAATAATACTTCTTATTGTCCGCCTTATCTTAATAAGGCGCAATACGAAATTATAAAAGAAATAAGCGATTCTACAACTATAATTAGATCAAGCGGCAAGAAATACGACTACATTTTTTCCGGGCTGCTTGAATGTGGCTACTGCGGAAGAAGACTTGTAGGCGGTGGATCTACAAGAAAAGATAATGGCAAGGCTTATTATGGTTATAGGTGTACAGGATATAGGGGCGGCACCTGCTCCAATAGAATATCCGAACTAAAAGTAGAAAGCCTTTTGTTTGCTGCTTTGGAAGATGAAGTAAAGAAATTTAAGGTAGACTATGAAATAAAACAGAAGAAAAAGAAGCCCGCTTATATTAATAAGTCCGCCATAGAAAAGAAAATAGCAAGGCTTAGAAATCTATATCTTAATGAAGTAATAGAAATAGACGATTACACGGTAGAATATAGGAAGCTTCAAGATAAGCTAAGAGAATACGAAGAAAGCATAAACAAGGTAGAGATAAGCAAATACAAGAAATAATATTCAAATAAAAATAGCCCCAAGCGTTGAATTTAACGCCTGGGGCTTTAGTATGTACTTATTTAACTATTCCATTAGGACCTATAAGACCTAAAAGTTCTCCTTTTTCTATTGTAAGGTTAAATTTATTTACAGCCTTTAAACCACCAAATTCTATGCCTACATCTTTGCATTCCAAAACTTTATTCATGTTCATCACCCTTCGCTCTTAAAAATTTTCTCTTATCCGAGCTAGTTATAATATCAAAAACTTTATGAAGTGAGAATTCTTTTCTTCCCAACAAACCAACTGGTCTAAATATCATCATAACTATCAATACTAACGAGTAAATTACCATTCTATATGAAGCAAATGACCTCAAAATTTCAGGAATTATAGTAAGAACTGTTGCTGAAATTACAGAACCGGTAAAAGAACCCATACCTCCTAGTACAACCATAACTAAAATATCGAAAGATTTGTTATAGTCAAAAATTTTAGCATCAATTACCCCAATATTTTGTGCATAAATGGCTCCAGCAAGACCGGCAAAAAAAGCTGAAAGTGAAAAAGCAAAAGTTTTGTAAAATGTTACATTTATGCCAGATGCTTCAGATGCTATTTCATCTTCTCTTATAGATAAGACCGCCCTGCCATGTCTACTTGTCATGACAGAATACATTAAGGTTACGCATATTATCATGATTACATAGATGATATCAAAACTTTTCATCATTGGTATGCCGCTTAAACCTTGTGCTCCACCTGTAAAATTAAAATATTCTATCAAAACTCTTATAATTTCACCAAATGCAAGAGTTACAATAGCTAAATAATCTCCTTTTAATCTTAAGGCAGGTAAACCAATAATAATTCCAAAAATAAATGCAACGAATCCACCAAAGAAAAGGCTCAATATATATCCTGCCATTCCTGGAACAATAGCTGATTTTGCAAATAAAGCTGCACTATATGCACCAATTGACATAAATCCAGCATGACCAAGGGTGATTTGACCCAAGTTACCTACCGTTATGTTTAAAGATGTGGCTAAAATTATGTTAATAGCTACCATTCTCAAAACAGTTAATGAATATCTATTTACAATTCCTTGTCTATTTAAAAATAAAATTATTCCATAAAGCCCTATTAAAAGTAAAAAAGCTAATATATAAGTTAATATATTTTTTCTTTTCATGCCTACACCTTTTCCTTTACATTTTTCCCTAAAAGACCTGTTGGTTTAATTAATAGTACAATTATAAGAATGGAAAATACAATAGCATCAGCAAGTTTTGATGATAGATAAGCACGTGTCAAAGCTTCAACTATTCCAAGTAATAGTCCACCTATAACTGCACCTGGAACTAAACCTATTCCACCAATAACTGCGGCTGTAAAAGCTTTTATTCCAAGCATTGAACCCATTAAAGGCTGGGCTTGTGCATAAGTGCCCATATATAAGACTGCCGCAACTCCTGCAAGAGCCGAACCAATTCCAAAAGTTAATACCATAGCATTATCAACATTTATGCCTACAAGTTGTGCAGCTTTAGAATCTTCAGATGTGGCAATTAAAGCTTTTCCCATCTTAGTTCTAGTCATAAAATATTGAAGTGCTACTGTTAAAATTGCAGTTATCACTATGGTTATAAGAGAAATAAAAGGAATTTCTAATGAGCCTAATTTTACTATCTGAGTTTTAAATAAAGATTGAGTAGACATAGCTCCAGCACCAAAAAATAACATTACAATGTTTTGTAAAAATAATGAAACGCCTATAGCTGTAATTAAATTTGAAATTCTTGGAGAATTTCTTAGAGGTCTGTAAGCTACCCTTTCAATGAAAAGTCCTAAAATTGTGCATAAAATAACCGCTGGTATAATTGATAACCACAAGGGTGCACCAATTTTCGCTAAACATAATGTTGTTGAAAAGACAACAGTATAAGCACCTATCATTATTATTTCACCATGAGCAAAATTTATTAATAAGGCAATACCATATACCATTGTGTATCCCAAAGCTACTAGAGCATAGATTGAGCCAAGGGAAAGCCCGTTTATTATTTGTAATATGAATCCCATAATACCTCCAAAAAAAGGGCAGTAAACCTGCCCACTTTTTATTATTCTACAAATGAATCTAAAACATATTGTCCGTTTTTTATAGTTAAGATTGCACTAGATTTGATAGGATTATTATTCTCGTCAAATTTAAGTGAGCCTGTAACTCCATCAATTGTAGTATTTTTCAAAGCTTCTATAACATCTTCATGCTTTAGTGATTTTGCATTCTCAAAAGCATTTTTATAAACATAAACGGCATCATAACCTAAGGCTGAGAAAGCAGATGGATCTTCATTGTATTTTTTTCTATAATTTGTAACAAAATTCTTAACAACTTCTTTTTGGTCATCAACATAATAATGGTTAGTAAAATAACAATTTTCAAGTATTTTGTCATCACCTTGTGCTACTGTTGAAAGCACTCCATCCCATCCATCAGGTCCAAGAATTTTTGCGTTAATTCCTAAATCAGCAACTTGTTTTGCAATTACAACATCATTTTCATAATAATCTGGAACAAGTATTACTTCAGGATTTTTTGACTTTATATTTGTAAGCTGAACTTTAAAATCTTTATCTGTAGCTCCATATCCTTCATCAGCTACAACTTGAATTCCTTTTTCTTTAGCTTGCTTGATGAAAGCATCAGCAACTCCATTTGAATAGTCTGAAGAAGTGTTTCTTAAAACTGCTGCAGATTTTACCTTCAAATTATTTGAAGCGAAATTTGCAAGTATAACTCCTTGACCAGGGTCTGTAAAGCAAATTCTAAATACGTTAGGTTTTCCTTCTGTAATTGAATTCATTGTTCCTGTAGGGGTAATAATTGGCATATTATCCTCTTGTGAATTTTCAGCAATTGCCAAAGATGGTTTTGATGTAACAGCACCTATGATACCATCAGCACCTTCTTCAACATATCTAGAATATAAATTCATAGCTTCAGTTGAATCTCCCTTATCATCACCAGTTGCATAATTAATTTTTTTACCATTTATTCCGCCAGCCTCATTAATTTCATCTATGGCAAGCTTTATTCCGTTTTCAGTTGTTTTTCCATAAATAGCAACGGCTCCTGTCTTTGGTCCCATACTTCTTAAAATAATTTCATCAGACGAATCTTTTCCTTGTTCGCCCTTGCTTGCTTCGTTGACATTATCAGTAGTACCACATGCTGTTAAAACTAGCATAAAGGCTAATAATGCAAATAAAATTTTCTTTTTCATAATTTTTCCCCCATTTTTAAAAAAAATTTTCCTAATTATAACACTATTTTTGACCAATTAGAAGATATATTTTTAAATTTTAAAAAGTTCAACTGTTTGTTTTATATATTTATAGAGTTAAAGTTTAAATTGATAATATGTTATATAGATAATAGTGTCCCTCTTACTGGTAACTAAGCCCGATAGAGTTTAAATAAAATATTTTTGAAATAAAAAATGCAGGAGATAAATCCTGCAAATTAAATTATTTTTATTTATTTATTTGTTTTTTATTTTCAATACTTGCTCTTATAAATCCGTTAAATAATGGGTGAATTTTTGTAGGTCTTGATTTGAATTCCGGATGAAATTGGCAAGCTAAGAAAAATGGATGGTCTTTACACTCTATTATTTCTACAAGATCTAAATCTTCATTTATACCAGAAAATTCTACCCCTGCTTTTCTTACAAGGCCTCTGAAGTCATTATTAAATTCATACCTATGTCTGTGACGTTCTTCAATTTTTTCCTTACCATACAATTTTCTTGCCAAAGTATTTTCTTCTAATGAGCATGGAAAATTACCAAGTCTTAGAGTTCCTCCTATGTTTTCTACAGATTTTTGATTTTCCAATAAATCTATTATTGGATATGGTGTTTCTGGATTAATTTCTGTAGATGAGGCTCCTTTAAGCCCTAATTTATTTCTAGCTATGTCAATAAGTGCAATTTGTAGACCGTAGCAGATTCCAAAGTAAGGAATTTTGTTTTCTCTTGCAAATTTTGAAGTTAAAATCATTCCTTCAGTTCCTCTTTGACCAAAACCACCAGGAACTATAATTCCATTTACTCCTTGTAAAATTGATGTATCTTTTTCAACATCTTCAGAATCTATCCACTTTATTTTTACCTTGTATCCATTTTCATATCCTGCATCAAATAAAGCTTGAGTTACTGATAAGTACGCATCATGAAGGCTAACATACTTTCCTACAAGAGCTATATTTAATTCTTCCTTGGCTTTCTTAAATCTTTCTACCATTTTGGACCATTTGTATTCAGATTTTTTTTGATTTTTTAAGTCCAGCTTATTTAAAATATATTCATCAAGACCTTGCCTATGAAAAACAATTGGTACTTCATAGATAAGCTCAGCATTTTCAGATTGAACTATAGCCTCCATAGGAACATCACAAAACAGTGAAATTTTTTCTTTTATTGATTCAGTTATTACCCCGTTTGATCTAATTATTATTACATCCGTCTTTATTCCGTTTGACATTAATTCCTTAAATGAATGTTGGGTAGGTTTTGTTTTTAATTCGTCAGAGCCTGGTATATTTGGTACTAAAACCGTATGAACAAATAAAACATCTTCAATTTTATTTTCTGAGTGAATTTGTCTAATGGCTTCTAAAAAAGGTAGAGATTCAATATCTCCAACAGTTCCACCAATTTCTGTTATCACAACATCTGCCTTTGATTCTTTTGCAGCTTTATAAACTGAATTTTTTATAGCATCAGTTATATGAGGAATAACTTGAACCGTTGCACCGTTATAATCTCCTCTTCTTTCCCTTGCAATAACTTTTGAATATATTTTTCCTGTAGTTATGCTTGCTTCCTTAGTAAGTTCCTCATCAATGAATCTTTCATAATGACCTAAGTCAAGGTCTGTTTCTGCTCCATCATAGGTTACAAAAACTTCTCCATGTTGATAAGGACTCATTGTTCCTGGGTCAATATTTAGATATGGGTCAAATTTTTGCATAAAAACGCTTAGACCTCTATCTTTTAAAAGCCTTCCAATAGAAGCTGCAGAAATTCCCTTGCCTATTCCTGAAACAACTCCTCCTGTTACAAAAATATATTTTGTCATATTTCCTCCTAATCTAATGAATTAAACATATCTTCATAAGTGGGAAGATTTAAATTCTTCCTGCTTATTAAAACTTCAACTTTATCAGAAACTTCTCTTATATCTAGCACTTTTTCGTGCAAATCATTTTGTGTAAATTTAGCCTTGTCTTCTAAATTTTCAATCTTAACAGCGTGTTCATAAGAAAGTTTTAAATCAAAATATTTATTATATAAATCACTTAAACAATTATTAATTGTATCATATATTTTCTTTAATTCCTTGTTTTCAGTGAATTTTAAAATCTCTTCTATATCTCTAAGCTCACTTTGCAAAGATTGGCAGATATCCTTAGTCAGCATAGAAAGAAGTGTCTTAACTTCAAGTAAATTATAATTAATAATTTCCTTACATGAAATTTCATATAAAGCTCTCAATTCATTAGAGGTAAAGATATTTGAATCAATAAAAATCTTTTTCAAATCCAAATTTTTTGCATCTAAAAGGGCTTCTAAATAATTTTTGTGATTTTTTAATCCTCTTTTTATAGCTTCTTCTTTCCATTCTTTTGAATAATTATCGCCTGAATAAACAATATCTCCATGTTTTTTCATAACATCTTTAACAATTTCAAGAACTTTTTTTCTCAAATTAATCTTGTCATCTTTATAGGGCATAAGTATATCTTTCATTTCACCCAAAACTTCAGCCATTGCTGCGTTAAGACATATATTAATATCAGAAGCATTTTTTGAAGAACCAAGCATTCTAAATTCAAACTTATTTCCTGTAAAAGACATGGCAGAAGTCCTATTTCTGTCAGATGCATCAAGAGGTATGTCCTTTAAAGAGTAGGCTCTAAATTTACTTTTTGAATCATTACTATACTCTTCATCATCCCTGATGGCATTAAATAAATCTTCCAAATCAGATCCCAAAAATACGGAAATAATTGCCGGAGGAGCTTCAAGACCACCCAATCTGTAGTCATTTGACGGAGAAGATGAGCATAATCTAAGCAAAGTTTGATATTTATGGCAAACTTTTATAATAGCTGCTGTAAAAAGTAGAAAAACATTGTTGTTGTAGGGGTCTTCGCCTGGTTCAAAGCAGTTAAGACCATAGTTTGTAGTTATGGAATAATTGTTATGCTTACCACTACCATTTACTCCATCAAAGGGCTTTTCGTGTAGTAGACATACCATACCATGCTTTAAAGCTTCTTCTTTTAAAATATTCATGCATAAAAGGTTATCGTCAATTGCTACATTGGCATTTTCAAAAATACTTGCCAACTCAAATTGCAATGGTGCATTTTCATTATGTTCTGTTTTTGAATAAATGCCCAGTTCCCAAAGCCTCTTATCTACATCCTTATAAAATTCTTCTACTCTTTTTGGAATTTGACCAAAATATCTATCCTCAAACTCTTGGCCCTTTGGTGATGGGGCTCCCACGAGAGTTCTTCCAATGTTTATAAGATCAGATCTTTTATCATAAAGTTTTTTATCAACTAAGAAAAATTCTTGTTCCAAACCAACCTTAACACGCATCCTGTAAGCGTGAGTATCTGAAAATAAATTTACAATATCCCTTCCTACATCAGATAGAATATTGCAAGAATCCAAAAGTGGTCCTCTCTTGTCAAGTTTTTCTCCATAATAAGACATGAAAATTGTTGGAATATATAAAACATTTCCAATAATAAAAGAATTTGCAGTTAAATCCCAGTAAGTGTAGCCTCTTGCTTCAAAGGTTGAACGCATACCTCCAGATGGGAAAGATGAAGCATCAGGCTCTCCTTTTATTAATTCTTTTCCAGAAAATCTTTCAATAGGATCTCCGTCAACTGTCCTATCTAAAAATGCTACATATTTTTTTGCAGTATGACCATTTAAGGGTTGAAACCAATGTGCAAAATGTGTTGCTCCATTTGCAATAGCCCAATCTTTCATGGCATGAGCAATGGCATCAGCACTCTCCTTATCTAAATCTTTTTCTACCCTTTGAGCATCTTTCCATTTTAAGTATATTGGATAAGGTAGTTTTTCTTTCATCTTTTCCTTATTAAAAACTTTAACTCCAAAATTTTCAGTGGTCTTCATTCATTATCCTCCTACAGTTAGATTCCCTTCATACCATCCTAGTAAAATATTGTGGACGTTTGAGAAACTTGCCTATTAACAATAAAAAATGGCAGAAATTATTTCTGCCATTATGAAAAAAACTTCTTCGGTTTTTTTTTATTTTATTGCTTTTTTTATTCTTTGTCAAGATATTAATTGGTTAAATCCCTAACATAAATTATAATCTCTTAAAAGTTCCCTGTATTTTTCAACACCTTTAGTATTTAAATTATACATTTTTTTCTTACAATCTCTATCTATGTAAGATTTTTTTGTTAAATACTCCAAAACTTTTTCTAAAGTTTTATTATCCCAGTTCAGATAAGTATTTATTGTTGCAAAACCAAGCTTATTTTGAGCATCTTCCTCTTGTGCGCTATCACCAATATATATTAAAAGCAGATGAATTTTTACTAATTGTTTATTTTTTCGTCTTAGAAAAATTTCTGTTATCAAACCTCTTTTGTTAAATAATAGAACTAAGAAAAATAGAATTCCTGATACTGTGGCAGTCATTCCTGCCATTGATACATTAAAGGCATATCCAAAAATAAAACCTAAATAAGAACTTATTAAAGAAAATAAAGCAGATAAAATTAATAAATTTTTTAATTTCGTTGTTAATAAAAATGCAGTAGCACCAGGAACTATGAAAAATGATATAACTAATATTGCCCCGACTGAGTCAAAGGATACAACTGCTGTTAAAGAACTTAGTGCCATTAAAGAGTAAAATAACATTAAAGAAGAAAATCCACTTATTGTTGAAAAATCTGGATCAAAAGTTGTAAGTTTAAGCTCTTTATAAAATACAGTAATAAAAGTTAAATTAATAAGTAAAATTAAACTTGATGATATTAGTGCCTTTGGAACTTCTATAGATAAAATATTTACAGTATTTAAAGGTGCTAAAATAACTTCTCCCATCAAAACAACATCTGTGTCTATATGAACATTTCTTGCATATTTAGATATAAGTATTACAGCCAATGAAAAGAATAAGGGGAAGATTATTCCGACTGCATCATCATTTTTAACAAGACCTGTACTCGATAAAGTTTCAATGGCAAAAACAGTTAAAAGACCAAATATTGCTGCTCCTATTATTAGAAAATTAGATGAAATATCACCACAGACAAAATATGCTAAAACTATTCCCAAAAGAACACTGTGACTTATGGCATCGGTTACCATAGATAAATTTCTAAAAATTAAAAAAACTCCAATCAGACTACAGGACAAAGAAGTCATAAAAAGTATTAAAAAAATCATTTTATTCATTTATATTTGCTCCTTTTCCTATAAGTTGCCAAATAACCTTTAGGTCCGAATATCAGAGATAAAAATGCAAGTATTGTCATAGTTACAATAATAGTCGGTCCTGTGCTCATTCCTGAATAAACTGTTGAAATATAAGTTCCTGTGATGGCAGAAAATCCTCCCACAAAAGATGCGATTACCATAACTTTAAAAAAATTATTAGACCATTGCAAGGCAGTTATAGCTGGTACAATTAAAAGAGAAGAAATTAAAATCGCCCCAACAAGCTTTAAGCCTGCACCAATAACACTCATAGAACATAGCATAATAATCCCATAAACTATCTTACAATTTATGCCTATACTTTGAGCATAAACTTCATCAAAAACAAAAAGTTTAATCTCCTTGTAAAAAATTCCAATAAGTAGTAATGATAATAAAGAAATTATAGATATGAGTTTCACATCTGCCATAAGCATATACGCAGCTTGACCAAAAATATAATTTTGCAAGCCGGATTGTGAAGCTTTAAGAAAATTGGGATTTCCTTGAATATAGGATTTCAAAACCATACCCATACCAAAAAAAGTTGATAAAACGACGGCTAAAATTGTATCTAGGCTGATTTTTGTATTTTTATTTACAATTTGTATCAATATAAAAGCTATAGACCCGGAAAAAATTGCTCCCAAAAGAAGAATCAAAGGCTCTCTTCTTTCAAATAAAATAAAAGCAAGTACAAGTCCTGGAAAACTGCTATGCCCTATTGCATCTCCAATTAAAGATTGACCCTTTAAAACTGTAATAGTTCCAAGACTTGCAGCCGCAATTGATAAAAACAAGGTTCCTAAAGCTACAACTAAAAATGCATAAGAACTTATAACTTCATATTTAAACAAGAAATTCCCCTCCAAAAGCCATCTCAATATTTTCGCTCGTAAAAACATTATTTACAAGACCCTGAGCAATTATTCTTTTGTTAATAATTACCAAATGGTCAAAATATTTTTTTATAGTATTTAAATCATGATGGACAACTATAGAAGTTTTTCCCATTTTTTGTGAATCCCTCAAAAATTCCATGATAATTCCTTCAGTTTTTTTATCAACACCTGCCAAAGGTTCATCCATAAAATATATATTTGCATCAGATGCAATTGCTCTTGCAATAAAAACTCTTTGCTTTTGACCTCCTGAAAGCTGTGATATCTGCCTATCTCTATATTGACTTAAACCTATTTTTTCTATTGCATCAAGGGCTTTTTTCTTATCGCTTTTATTAGGTCTTTTAATCCAACCACAATGAACATATCGCCCCATTAAAACCACATCAAAAACCGTTGTTGGAAAATCCCAATTAACAGAAGAAGATTGAGGTATATAAGCAATTTCTTTCTTTACATCCTTCAAGTTTTTGCCTTCAATCTCAATCTTCCCAGAAAGGATTTTTTTTAAACCTAAAATACCCTTTAAAAGAGTAGATTTCCCTGCTCCATTAGGTCCAACTATGGCGGTAATAGAATTTTTTACAAAATTTATATTATTATCCCATAATACAGGTTTATCATTATAAGCAATAGTCAAATTCTTTACACTTATAACTGTATCCTTCATTATTTCACCTATTTTAAATTATCTACTATCAAATCAACATTATGTTTATACATATCTATATAATTATCACCATCTTGACCAGATGGAGCTAAAGAATCGGAAAATAATTCATTTCCATCTCCAGATACAACTTTCACATCAAATCCCTTAGACTTACACATTTCTTTTAACTTTTCCATCCTTGCAGGGTCTGTTGTTGATTCTGCAAATATTGCTGGTACTTTATGTTCAACAATAAAATTAGCAGTGCTTTCAATATCCTTATTTGCAACTTCTGAATCAGTAGAAACACCTTGTGGTGCAACAACTTTTATATTATATGCTCTTGAAAAATAATTAAAAGCATCATGAGGAGTTATAAGATATCTTGAGCTTTCTTTGATTTCTCCAAGCCTTTTCTTATTATAAGCATCTAAATCATCAAGTTTTTTCAAATAATTTTGTAAATTTTTATCAATATCTTCTTTATGTTCTGGTACAAGTTCATCTAAGGCTTTTGCAGCATTTTCACAAGCAAGTTTATATAAAGAAATATCAAACCAAAAATGCGGATCTACAATAGTTTTTCCACCTTCATCCATTTGTCCGATTTTATCCTTAGGAAAATTAGCCGATAAATCTACACCATTTTTTTCTAAGATATCAACCATCTTTCCTTCAAAATGAAGACCGTGGAACAAAACTAAATCGGCATTTGTAATTTTTTCAACATCCTTAGTTTTTGGAATATAAAGATGTGGATCTTCTCCTGCTGGAATTACCATGTCAACATCAACATAATCTCCAGCCAAAACTTTTGTCATATCATATAAAAATGATGTTGTTGTAGTTACCATCTTTTTAGATTCTGCAACTTCAGTTTTTTGTGAATCGCTAGTATTAGCTTTATTTGTATTGTCTTTTGATTGTCCACAAGCTGTTAAACCTATCAATAAGACAAAAAGTAATAATAATTTTTTCATATAACCTCCAAAATAAATTTAGGCATAATTATTAAGTTAGCCTAACCTAACAGAATTATATAATAAAAATCATTACCATTCAATCTTTTTTTTACAAAAAAATAGGATATCTTTAAAATATCCTACTCCTAACATCTGCCTTATTTTAAAATTGCAATTACAAGTTTTTTATTGTAAAATATAAAACGTATCGGGGTGTAGCGCAGCTTGGTAGCGCGCATGGTTCGGGACCATGAAGCCGGAGGTTCAAATCCTCTCACTCCGACCATTTTTATATCATGAATTTTTTATTATCTTTAATACTTCATTTAATGTATGATCTTCACTTTTATCTGCACTTATCTTGTAATCACACATAGATGAAAAATCAAATACTTCTTTCATTCTTTTTTTTATCGTTTCTTCATTTTCGTTTCTAATTTCTAATCTTTTTTCTCTAGTACTATCATCCAAATCAAGATAAATACATTTAGCTTTTGGTATTAACTTTTTTATCTTCTCAAGTCCATTTTGGTCAACTATTATTATCATTGGATTTTTTGATTTTTCCGCTTTTTCTAAGTCGCTTTTTAATGTTCCATAAAAATTTCCCGCATACTTTGTCGGTCCAATAAATTCATCGTTATTATATCTTTTTAGAAATTCTTCTCTGTCAATAAAAAAATAATCAACACCATGGATTTCACCAGGTCTTTTTGGTCTTGTCGTGTAAGTTATAATTCTATTGTAACCACGGTCTTTTAAATCTTTAGCTAAGGTGGATTTTCCACTTCCAGAATTGCCTACTATAATATAAAGCATCTATGCCTCCCTTGTTCTTTTCATTTTAGTATAGCATAATTTTGAAAAAATTTTGAAACTTTGTGCTATACTAGAGTTAAATATTTTAAAAATAGGGAGTGTATTATGAAAAAGAAATTATATTCATTATTTACTATTTTTCTAATTTCAACACTTATGCTTACAGCCTGTGGTCAAGGAGCAAATAGTGCAAATTCTAAGGAAAATAACAAAAACACAGCAAATGCTGCTGTAAACAATAAAAAAAATACAGAAGAAAATAAATCTACTGATGAAAGCTCAAAGGTAGATATAAAACTTGGAGCTTTGAAAGGACCTACATCTTTAGGTTTAGTAAAACTTTTTGATGATTCCGATAACAAGAATGCATCAAATAATTACAATTATGAAATTTTCAACTCACCTGATGAAGTTGTAACAAAAATTGTAAAGGGAGAACTTGACTTAGCAGCAGTTCCTGCTAACTTAGCAGCAGTTTTATACCAAAAAACTCAAGGAAAAATTAAAGTTTTAAATATTAATACTCTTGGTGTTTTATATATTGCATCAAAGCAAGATATAAAATCACTAGATGACTTAAAAGGAAAAACAATTATAACTTCAGGTAAAGGTGCAACACCGGAATATGCTTTAAGATATGTATTAAAACAATCAGGTATTGACCCCGACAAAGACCTTACAATTGATTTTAAATCTGAACATACAGAAGTAGTCGGTGCTTTAGCAGCCGATGAAAATGCTATTGTAATGCTTCCAGAACCATTTTTAACTGTTGCAAAAACTAAAGTCCAAGGCTTAAAAACCAACCTTTCTTTAACTGATATTTGGGATAAATTACCTGGAGATTCTCAACTTGTAACAGGCGTAATGATTGGAAGAAGTGATTTTATTGATGAAAACAAAGATGCAGTTAATAGTTTTTTAGAAGAATACAAAAAATCTGTAGAATATGTCAATAAAAATACAGAAGAAGCCGCAAAATTATCTGAAAAATATGATATAGTAAAAGCTCCAATTGCCCAAAAAGCAATTCCTTCTTGCAATATTCATTTTGTAAGCGGTGATGAAATGCAAAAAGTTTTAAGCGAATACTTAAAGACACTTTTTGACCAAGATCCAAAAGCAGTAGGAGGTAAACTGCCTGATGAAAACTTCTACTACAAAGAAGCTTAAAAAATTTTCAGTTGCAATATTTTGGATAGTAATTTGGCAAATTTTTGCCCTATTAATTAATGAGGAGATACTGATTGTATCTCCTTTTAAAGTTTTCTTAAAAACCTTAGAGAATTTACAAGATAAAACTTTTTACCTTGCTATTTTTAATACAAGTTGGAAAATTCTTATGGGATTTTTGTTAGGACTTTTTATAGGAGTTATACTTAGCTTTATCTCATATAAATTCAAGACATTTAAAGATTTTATATATCCTCTAGTCCAATTTATAAAATCTGTACCTGTAGTTTCATTTATAATGCTACTGTTGATGTTTTTAAATTCTAAATACTTATCTGTATTTATACCTGCAATTATGAGTTTTGCGATTTTTTATACAAATATTCTAGAAGGTCTACTTTCCATAGATTATAAGATTTTAGAAATGGCAAAAATTTTTTCCATATCAACTAAAAATAAGCTTAAATATATATATCTTCACTCCCTAAAACCCTATCTTTATTCAGGTGCATCTCTTGCCATAGGCATCTCCTTTAAAGCTGGACTTTCAGCCGAGGTAATCGGAATAGCTGATAAGACTATTGGTAGAATGCTCTATGAATCAAAAGTTTATTTAGATATAGCAAATCTTTTTTCTTATACCTTTGTGGCAATGATAATAGCCATAATTTTTGAAAAAATCATCCTTTTCATCTTAAGGAGGTTCTTATGATAGTATCTTTAAAAAATATTTATAAATCATTTAAGAATAAAAAAGTATTTGAAAACTTTTCGTTGGAAATTGGAGAAAACGAAAAAGTAGCCATTATCGGTAAAACAGGTGTTGGTAAAACTACACTTATAAATTTGATACTAAAAAATATAGAAGCTGATAAGGGTCAAGTTTTTGTAACAGATAAAATATCTGTAGTCTTTCAAGAAAATAGGCTTTTAGAAGATTTTACCGCATATGAAAATTTAAATATTATTTGCCCCATGACTAAAGAAAAATGCGAAGAATATTTATCTCTTATGAAATTAGATGGAAATGCAGATACCTTGGTCAAAAATTTATCAGGAGGTATGAAAAGAAGGCTAGCACTTTTAAGAGCCTTAATTTATCCTTGCCAACTTCTAATTTTAGATGAAGCAGTAAGAGAAATTGATGATGAAACTAGAAAAGTAATACTTGATAGCATAAAATTATTTTTAGATAAGAAGACACTCATTTATATCAGCCACGACTACGACGACATAAAAAAATTAGGAATAGAAAGGGTAATTAATTTAGATGAAAAGATTTAATATATTTGAAAATGTACATTTTTCTGAAGATAAAGAAATAGAAGAAATTATTTTTGAAAATCAAAACATAAAAACTATAAGAATAGTGTCTTTAAACCAAAAGACAGATTTTATGAAAGAAGAAAATTTGGAACTTGTCCTTGTTGCAAGAGGAAAAGCTAAATTATTAATTAATGATGAAATTATAAACTTAAAAGAAGGAGATTTCTTAGAAATACCAGCCCACACTTCCCACAAAATAATCGAACAAGAAAATGTAATTTGGTATTGTATATTTTTGAAAAAATAATAATATAAAAGTTGAATTTACTTGATGATTACATAAAAATTACTTATGATTTCTTATAAGTTCTATTTATTTTAGAAATATTATATAAAATCTCAATAAAAAAAATGCTAAAAACAGATTTTCTATTCCTTAGCATCTCTTTTTTTATATATAAGAGTTTAGTCTTTTATTAATATTTATAAAAACCTTCTTTAGTTTTTCTACCCAATAGACCTGCTCTAACCATCTTTTTAAGTAATGGATGTGGTCTGTATTTTGGATCAGCAAATTCGCTATAAAGAACTTCCATAATTGCAAGAACTATATCTAGTCCTACTAAATCTCCAAGTTCAAGTGGTCCCATTGGGTGATTAGCTCCAAGTTTCATTGCTGTATCTATATCTTCTTTTGAAGCTACTCCTTCTGCATAGATTCCAATAGCTTCATTTATCATTGGTATAAGAATTCTATTTACAACAAATCCTGGTGCTTCTTCAACTTCAACTGGAGTCTTTCCTATTTCTTTTGCAAGGTTAATTATTGTTTCTTTAACTTTTGCATCAGTTTTTTGTCCTGAAATTACTTCTACTAATTTCATTAGAGGAACTGGATTGAAGAAGTGCATTCCTATAACTTTTTCAGGTCTTTTTGTTGCTTGACCAATATCTGTTATTGATAATGAAGATGTGTTTGAAGCAAGGATTGTTTTTTCTTGACAAACTTCATCTAATTCAGCAAATATTGATTTTTTTATCTTAGGATTTTCTGTTGCTGCTTCTATAATTAAGTCGCAATCCTTAATATCTTCAATATTTGGTGACAAAGTTATATTTGAAATGGCTTTTTCCATTTCTTCTTTTGTCATTCTTTCTTTTGATACATTTTTTTCGTATCCTTTTTTTATTTTTTCCATTGCATTTTTTAGTGCATCTGGATTTATATCTCTTACAACAACTTGGTGATAGGCAGCCATTGATTGTGCAATTCCTGCGCCCATGGTGCCTGAACCAATTACAGCTATTTTCATTTTTTCTCCTTATTTACCAATAAAATTAGCCTTTTTCTTATTTAAAAAGGCATTCATACCCTCTCTTTGGTCATCTGTTGAGAACAAAAGACCAAAAGATGTTCTTTCAATTTCCATTGCTGTTTCAATATCTGTTTGAGAACCACTTTCTATGGCTGATTTTGAATATTGAATTGCCTTTGGTGCTTTGCTTGCTATTAATTGTGCCATTTCTAAAGCCTTATCTAAAAGCTCATCAGCTTCGTAAACGTGATTTACAAGTCCCCATCTTTCTGCTTGTTCAGCATCAATCATTTTTGCTGTGAATATCATTTCTTTAGCATATCCTGGTCCTATTGCTCTTATAAGCCTTTGAGTACCACCGAAGCCCGGAATAATACCTAAGCCTACTTCAGGTTGTCCAAATTTAGCACGTTTTGATGCAATTCTTATATCACAGGCTAAGGCAATTTCGCATCCACCGCCAAGGGCATAGCCATTTACAGCAGCAATTACAGGTTTCTTACCTTTTTCTATTTTCATAAGCGTATCCATACCAAGCTTACCGAAATCATAGCCTTCAGTGGCTGAAAGTGTAGCCATTTCACCAATATCTGCACCAGCTACAAAAGATTTTCCTGCACCTGTTAAAATTACTACATTTACATCATCATCTTCAAATATATTTTCAAAAAAATCGCTAAGTTCTTTTAATACTTCAGTATTTAAAGAGTTTAATGTTTTTTCTCTAGAAATTGTAAGGACAACTATTCCATTGTCCTTACAATCAACTTTCAAATATTTATAATCCATTTTAGTCCCTTCCGACAACTAAAGCAGTTCCCATTCCTCCGCCTATACAAAGAGTTGCAAGACCCTTCTTGGAATCTCTTTTTTGCATTTCGTATAGTAAAGTTGTCAAAATTCTTGCGCCACTTGCTCCAATTGGGTGACCAATTGCTATAGCTCCACCATTTACATTAACTTTAGAAATATCAAATTTCATAACTTGATTTACTGCACAAGCTTGTGCTGCAAAAGCTTCATTTGCTTCAATTAAGTCTAAGTCATCTGCTGTAAGTCCTGCTAACTTTAGGGCTTTTGTTGATGATGGAATAGGTCCTGTACCCATAACTTTAGGATCAACACCACAAGTTGCATAAGAAATAATGTATGCAAGTGGAGTTACTCCAAGTTCTTTAGCCTTAGATTCTTTCATAACTATTAACATAGCTGCTCCATCGTTTATACCTGAAGCATTACCTGCTGTTACTGTACCACCATCTTTTTTGAAAGCTGGTTTTAATTTAGCTAAGGATTCTACAGTTACTCCATCTCTAATAAATTCATCATCTTCAACTACTGTAACTTTTCCCTTACGTCCCTTAACTTCAACAGGTACGATTTCGTCTTTAAATCTTCCTTCTGCTCTTGCTCTTGAAGCGTTATTTTGAGATCTGCAAGCTAATTCATCTTGCATTTCTCTAGTTATTCCATATTTTTCAGCAACATTTTCTGCTGTAATTCCCATGTGGTAATCATTAAATGCATCCCAAAGACCATCTTTGATCATTAAGTCAACTAATGTTTTGTCATTCATTCTTGCTCCCCATCTAGAGCTTGGAATACCATACATGGAAGCTGACATGCTTTCACTACCACCAGCTAAAACAATTTCTGCATCTCCCGCTTTTATTACTTGGGCTGCAAGTGAAACTGCTCTTAGACCTGAACCACAAACTATATTTATTGTCACTGCTGGACATTCTTTTGGAATTCCAGAACCTAAAACTATTTGTCTTGCAACGTTTTGTCCTTGTCCTGCTTGCAAAACATTTCCAATGTAAGCTTCATCAATCATTTCTGGAGATACTTTCGCTCTCTTCATTGCTTCTTTTACAGCTACGATACCTAATTCTACAGATCCTACTGTTTTAAATGCTCCACCAAAAGCACCTACTGGAGTTCTTGCTGCTGATGCTATAACTATTCTATCTTCCATTTTTTCCTCCTTGTCATGCACGTGGTGGCATAACACTAGCCACTCCTTCTAAAACTACTTCACCTTTTTGATTTGTGCATGTTGTTTTTAATTTTAAAATTTTTTCCTTAATGATTTCAGTGACCTCAACTTTTGCAGTTATGGTGTCACCAAAATAAACAGGTTTGGTGAATTTTAATTCTTGCCCAAGGTAAATAGTTCCAGGTCCAGGAAGTTGCATTCCTAAAACCGCAGATACAAGCCCTGCTGTTAGCATACCGTGGGCTACTCTTGTTTTAAAGATTCCTTTTTCAGCTTCTACCTCATTGATATGGGCTGGATTTAAATCTCCTGTAATACCAGCATAGGTATATACATCACTTTCCGTAATTGTCTTCGTAAAACTGGCACTGTCTCCAATTTTAATTTGGTCCATGGTTTTCCCTTTCATGTTTTACCTCCTTAGACATTTCACTCATATTATACCCTAAAAAAAGTCTAATAATAGACGTTTTTCACCAATTTTACATTTTGAAAAAAATTTATATATTTTTTTCTAAAATTTCTACAATTCGTATAGAAGCTTTCCCATCTCCATAAGGATTTACAGCCTTACTCATTTTATCATAAACTTTTTTATTGTCTAGAAGTTCTATGATATTTTTATACACATTTTCTTTTTTTACACCGATTAGCTTTGCAGTTCCAGCTTCTACGCCCTCTCTTCTTTCTGTTTCATTTCTAATTACTAAAACAGGTTTACCCAAGGATGGGGCTTCTTCTTGAACTCCTCCGGAATCAGTTACAACAAATTTAACCTTATTCATCAAGTTTGAAAAAGGTAGGTATGATAGGGGTTCAATTAAATGAACTCTATCTAAACCATCAAAATGCCTGTGAGCAATCTCTCTTATAAGAGGATTTAGATGCATAGGAAATATTACTTCTAGATTTTCTCTTTCATTAACTATTTCTGAAAAAGCTGAAAATATATCTTCCATGGGTTTTCCCCAATTTTCACGTCTGTGTGAAGTGAGTAATATTACATCTTTATTTTTATAGTCAATATTATTTAACAAGTCATTTTCAAATTTGTAGTTATCTTTTACCGTATATTTTAGAGCATCAATTACTGTATTTCCAGTAACAAAAATATTCTTTTCATCATATCCTTCCTTCAAGAGATTATTTTTATTGTTTTGTGTTGGTGCAAAATTAAAGTTTGAAATTACTGATACTAATTTCCTATTTGCTTCCTCAGGATATGGTGAATAAATATTTCCTGACCTTAGACCTGCTTCTATATGGCCGATTTTTATTTTTTTATAAAAAGCTGCAAGTGCCGCAGCAAATACAGTTGTTGTATCTCCTTGCACTAAAAGTATATCCGGTTTTTGCTCATCTAAAATATTTTCAAGTCCTCGTAGACTTTGTGTTGTAATATCTGTAAGACTTTGTCCTTTTTTAAAAATATTTAAGTCAAAATCGGGTTTAATATTAAAAATTTTTAAAACTTGGTCAAGCATCTGTCTATGTTGACCAGTTACACATATTAAACTTTCAATGTTTTTGTGTTTTTCAATTTCTTTTATAACAGGAGCCATTTTTATTGCTTCAGGTCTGGTTCCAAATACAAATAAAACTTTCATTTATTCCTCCTTATTTGAAATCATTCCACTAAATATTCCTATTAATATTATAGCAACTATTATTAGAATTGAAACGATTAAACCTACTTGAGATTTGAAATCAGCAATAAAATTAGCCAAAATTCCAAATATAATAGAAATGCTATATAAGATTAATACTGTTTGTTTTTGATTTAATCCTTTTGCTAGTAGTCTATGATGAAGATGACCTTTATCAGCTTCCACTATTGATTTTCCATGCAATTTTCTTCTAACCATAGCAAAGGCTGTATCAAAAACAGGCACTCCTAGGGCTAAGAGAGGAACAAACATCATCAGTATAGCTGCTTGTTTCATTACTCCTTGGATTGTTATAAAGGAAAGCATAAAACCTAAGTATAAGGCTCCTGTATCCCCCATAAATATTTTTGCTGGATTAAAATTATAAGGCAAAAATCCCAAGCATGCACCTGCAACTAGAACACAAATAAAGGTAACTGCTATATGGTTTATTCTTCTCGTGATAAAAAACATTGATATGGCACATATCATTGATATACCTGCTGCCAAACCATCTAATCCATCTATCAAATTAATAGTATTTGTGATTCCACATACCCAAAAAATTGTTATCGGTATTGAAAGTAAATTTATAAGTTCTAGCATTTGTTCAGCTTCAAAAGGATTTGTAAAAAATTCTATTTTTACCCCACCAATTATCAAGCATACCGCTGCAAGAACCTGAAAGAACAGTTTCATCTTTGGACTCAAACTTTTCTTATCATCAATAAGTCCTGAAACAACAATAATAGTTGAACCTATAAGCAACATAACAAGCATCCTGTCTAATTTTAAAAAATAAAGACTGAGGATACTTATTACTATATACATTCCCAAGCCACCACCTATGGGCATAGGCTTGTTGTGCATCCTTCTGTTGTCCTTTGGTATATCTAGAAAATTAAACTTTTTTGCAAGGTATATAACTACTGGTGTTATAAGTAAAGTGAAAACAAAGGCTAATAAAAAAGGCTTTAAATAATATTTAATTATCATATTATTTTGTACCAAACAATCTATCTCCGGCATCTCCTAAACCGGGCAAAATATATCCGTGTTCATTTAAACATCTATCAACTTCACAAACATAAATATCTACATCTGGATGTTTTTCTTGAACTGCTTTTATGCCTTCAGGTGCTGCAAGTAAGTTCAAACTTTTTATCTTTGTAGCTCCTTTTGCTTTCAATTCATCAATAGCTTCAACTAAAGTTCCTCCTGTTGCAAGCATCGGATCAAGAAGAATTACTAATCTGTTTTCAATATCTTTTGGCAGTTTGCAATAATAAGTTACTGGTTTTAATGTTTCTGGATCCCTATACATTCCTATATGACCAACTCTTGCAGAAGGTACAATTGTTAAAAGTCCATCAACCATTCCAATACCTGCTCTTAATATTGGAACTATACTTATTTTTTTACCAGAAATTTCTTGACCAACCGTTTTTTCAAGAGGTGTTTCAATATCAATATCTCTCAACTCTAAATCTCTTGTGACTTCATATCCCATTAGAGTTGCAATTTCAGTTGTTATTTGTCTAAATTCCATAGAACTTGTTTCTTTCTTTCTAAGTATGGTCATCTTATGCTTTATTAATGGATGATCCATTATTTTTAAACTCATAAATCCTCCTCTATTTTTTCTACTCTTCTTATATGTCTACCGCCTTCAAATTTGCTTTGAACAAAAGTATCTACAATTTCTTTTGCCATATCAAGCCCTATTAATCTTGCTCCCATAGCAAGCATATTGCAATTATTATGATTTCTAGAAAGCTTTGCGCTCAATGGTTCTGAGCAAAGGGCACATCTTATTCCTTTTACCTTATTGGCAGATATTGAAATTCCGATGCCTGAACCGCAAATAACTATTCCGTAATCAACACTTCCATTTTGAACTGTCTTTGCGACTTTATGTCCAAAATCAGGATAATCACATCTTTGATCAGAAAAACTTCCACAATCTATTGTTTCTATTTGTTTTTCTTGCAAATATTTTTTAATGTCTTCTTTGAGATGAAATCCTGCATGGTCGCTACCTAATGCTATTTTCATTTTACCTCCTTAAAGTCCAATTACAACCCTACCGGCACAGGCTTTAAGAAGTCTATTCATAATACTTAGGCCCATACCCTTTAATTCAAATCCTTCAGCGAAAATTACATCAACTTTTTCTTCATCGCATTTTCTTAAAAGGTCAAATAAAGAATTTGCTACTTCTTCAAGATTATCTCTATCTCCTAAATTTAAGATAAGGTCGGCTCCCATATACTTGTCAAGATTTTGGCTGGTAGCAAGAACCGCAACCCTACCCTTTGAATTTTTTATTCTTTTATTTATCTCATTTACAATTCCATCCATCTCACCGACAAAGCAAGTTGCCATTCCCTTTGGAGCATAGTGTTTGTATTTTTGTCCCGGAGATTTTGGTATTGACTTATCCTTTGCATCAATAGTTGTATTATCTATTCCAATGGACTTATCAATTTTTTGTAAATCTTCCAATGTTACCTTTCCAGGTCTTAAAATCATAGGTGGATCTGTTGTTACATCAAGAACTGTAGATTCAATTCCAACAATAGATTTTCCCCCATCCACAATTATATCCACACGACCCATTAAATCTTCAATTACATGGCTCGCTTTAGTGGGTGATGGTCGTCCAGAAATGTTGGCAGAAGGAGCTGCTATCGGCAAATTTACATTTTTTAAAATTTTTGCTGCAATTTTATTTGACGGCATTCTTATAGCAACAGTATCAAGTCCTCCCGTAACTTCCATAGGAACAATATCAGACTTTTTAAAAATAATAGTCAACGGTCCTGGCCAAAAATTATTTATACATTTTTTTGCGATTTTTGGAATTTCACTGACTAACTCATCTAACTGTGAAATTTTTGCAATATGAAGAATTGATGGGTTGTCATTAGGACGACCTTTAGCTTCATAAATTTTTTTCACAGCTTCCTTATCTAAGCCGTTTGCACCTAATCCATAAACTGTTTCAGTCGGAAAAACAACTAATCCCCCTTCTTTAAAAGTTTCGGTTATTTTTTTTAATTCTTTTTTATCCTTATCTATATCTTTTTCGCTTAATTTAATAATGCTTGTTTTCAAAAAAACACCTCTTTTAAATCTTATTTAATTATATCAGTTTAAAAGGTTAATTTTAAGTCTTAGGCAAAATTTACTATTTTTTTCTTTGATTAACTCTGTAATATTCATATGCCCTGTAATCCATATATTTTTGGGCTGCTTCTCCGCCAACTTTTTCCTTTGGATAAGTTGCATCCTTAGTGTATATAAAATGTCTTGAAATAATAGGCATATAATCTCTCAAATTAGAATTATACTCAAAGAAATTGTCAGCTTTTGTAAAGCCAAGCATATCTAAAACACTTGATCCTAAAAAGTTCGCAGAAATTACTGTGCCTTTTGTAAGCTTAGCATTTTCTACATTCAAATATTTTCTTCCTGCTTCATTTGCAGTTATAAAAAAAGGTGTAGAGTGACGAGTTATTTCATCCTCTAAAGTATCGACTTTCATATCAATACCTATTTGTTTGTATCCATCAGGGTCTTCTCCTAAAGCAGGAAGATGGTCACCATAAAATACAAAAATTATAGGTTCTTGTCTAGACATTATAAAATCATAAACTCTGCCAAGCATTGTATCAATATCTTTTACTCCTATAAAATAGGAACCCCAGCACACTTTTGCTTCATCTGTTAGAGGTTTAGTGCAATTAAAAGGCAAAGTTTGTCCATATTTATCATAAAAATATGGTCCATGATTTTGAATATCCACTGCATAATCAAAAACTGTTTCTTTTGAATCAAGAGATTTTTTCAATCCATCTAGATATATATCGGTAAACTTTTCTTCACTGAAATAATCTCCTTTATTTTCAGGATTTTTTATATTTTCAAGAAAACTAGATTTATCAAAACCAAGTCTTGGATATACAACATTTCTGTGGTAGAACCATTCATAACCTGGGTGAAATGCCATAGTATTATAGCCAATATTTTTTAGTACACTTGCCAAAGATTTAGTATTATTTTTTACAATGTTAAAAGCATAAGATCCATTTGGAGCTGTATCAATAGTTAAGGTTCCTGTTAAAACATCAAATTCTGTATCACCTGTGCCTCCACCAAATCCAGGCACTACAATTCTTCCTGTCATTGGTGCTTGGTTACAAATCTTTTTAAAATTTTCATTAGGGTCATTTCCCTTATCAAAAGAAAATACGGGATTTTGTGAAAAATCTGTAAAAGATTCGCCCATTATCCAAACAATATTTGGTTTTTCTTGAGCTTTTAATACAGAAATTTCTTCCCCTCTATCTTCCCTATCTCTATTGGCATATTCTTCTTTGTTATAATTTTGTGGTGGTCTAATCATTGAAGCATTGATTTTAAAAATAAAGGAATAATTAAATCCCATGGAATTATAAACATCAATTTCATTAAAAGGATTACCATAAACTTTCAAAGAATTATAAACATTTGATGAAATATAAAATCCCTTGTATGAGAAAAATCCAATTACGAGGCTTATTATAAGAATTGTTGCTCTTGTTGATAAATTCAATTTATTAGTTTTATAAAAAAATAATATTATAGCTAAAAATATAAAAAATAACAGAGCTAAAATTATAGAAAACTTATCAGGAGAATAAGAACTTTTCACCATTTTTACAGCTTCTAAACTTTCATTTATATCCGAAAGTTTAAAAGGGTCTTTTCTATAAATTATTTTCATTCTATTTATAATAAGAAAAATAATTTGAAAAGCTGAAACTAAAACGATAGAAATTTTTACCCTGCCACTTAAACCATATAAAAATAAAGCAAGCAAAAACGGAGGTAAAAAATTTAAAATAACAAGTTTAAAAGAAAATACATTTTTTATTAATTCAAAAAAAGGCGCCGTTGATAAAACAAACACCATAATAGTACTCAACAAAGCCACAAAAGCAATAAAAAATATATCTTTAAATAATTTATTAAAATTTTCCATAACATCACCTCACTTAGTATAAAGCAATCAATAAAAATTTACAATTTTAGTGTCAGAAATTTATAAAATTTCACCAAATTTTAATATTTTTTTTACATAGCATTCACATTATTTTAAATACACAAAAAGCCACATTTGGGAGAATGTGGCTTTCGGTATTTTCCGTCCATACTGAATATGAAAGGAGAGGATGGAAAATAAGACTGGTATAAAATTTAAGTTTTAATCTCAAGGGGGGTATCCTTAGATTAAATTAAAGTACAGCTATAATGTAGAATTCTACATTATAATAAATGGGTGCAATATGAATTAACCATAAGTTAATTCTAATCATTTGAGTAAATGATAGTTAGTATCAACTAACTATGTCTTATTATAACTTAGTTCGAAAAAATTGTAAAGCTTTTTTTGAAATTTTTTCCAAGGAATTTACTATGATTATTTTTTATCCCTATACAAATATTGATTTTTAGCGATTTCTATATGAAAATTATTTTTAAATTTTTTTAAAATTTATATTAGTTAAACTTATTTTTTAAATATATTAAGCATATATTTTATTAAAATAAATTTTCTTACAAAAATAATTTTTTAAATTAATACTTATTTTAAATTCTATATAAATTTCTATAATTCGCACTAAAAAACTGGTGGCAAAATTTTATTTATTCTTTGAACTGACCCCCAAAAGTTAGACCTAAAAACTAACTTAAGGAGGTCAGTTTTTTAATGGCAAAATATAGCACAGAATTCAAAATGAAAGTAGTAAA
>QWCQ01000241.1_pt1 | contig 53508 bp, 38 predicted proteins | sample 1972701 | NCBI WGS metagenome assembly QWCQ01 (sample SAMN09866704, study PRJNA288562) | Human gut metagenome isolate pre4_stool, whole genome shotgun sequencing... | reverse complement strand
CAACAATTGCTCGGTCTTCATGATGCAAAGATAACAAATACCTATGAAATTATGTGCATGAGAGGGGGAGGGGTTGCAACTGGGTTTTACGACTGACCCTTTATTATTTATTGGTACCAATGATATCCATGTTAAATAATCTTCGCTTGAATTATTTGTAACTTGAATCTCATTTATGTTTTGAGCTTGTTTTGTAATTCCGTTAAAATAGCAAAATGGTATAGTGTCAACATGTATTTCGTTCTGAGCCTTTATTTTCATGCCAACAAGAGAAAAAAGAAGGGATGCAATGTAAATCTTTATTTTCATCGTGAATTGAAATGTTTATGTTGTTTGTAAAATCTACTTCCCCATCAAACCACTTTCACCAGTGGATAAACCGTTCATCGTTTCTCATTTTACATAGAGTCAACCAGCAAGTGCAAAATATCAATAAAGGATATTAAAGGCTTAGCTTGCTTTATTATAAATTCGTCGAGTTTACGTTAAAACATTTACTCGATAGCAATAACCTATTAAAATGCTATATATATATTTGTCGAATACAATCTCCTCTCTTTATATTGCCAAAAATAAGTTTTTTTATGTAGAATAGAAGTAAGTTTATCGGCTACAGAATAATTTTTGAATTCGTCCATTTGGAGTTTTGACAATATTATAAAAGGAGGTGTCCATTTTTCTAAAAGCCTCAATGTCAATTCTTCAGGAATAAATTCTTTTCGTTTCTCTCTTAATGATATGCCTAAATAAACACGAATTGGATATCCATGAGAATCTATATAGTCCTGACAATCTTCTGAAAGCAGAAAGCCTTTTTTAAGCCATTCTTTTCTTTCTAAGTCTGGTGATAAGAAATCGGTTATATGCCTGTCCGTTTCTGTATTATTAGATAATTGAAAACTTTTAATCCATTTTTTCATTTTATAATTATTGATATTTTTCATCTTGGTTTTCTAGTAATGTGGTAATCTTGAATCTAAACATCATATCCTCCTGTTCTAAGCCATTTCTTCGTTTTCTCATTTAATCTAGGTTTTCCGTCTTTGAAACTTCCATCTTTATTTACAGCACACCATCTTTTAAATGTACATGTTCTTGTCCTGATTTATTATGAGCTTTGTCGGCGTAGAGTCAACCAGCAAATGCAAAATTAGTCAATCCTTTTATAAAACTCTTGTTTGGTGTTGAAAACTTGAGTTTTTCACTTCCAATCTGGAGTGCAAAGTGCCGACGCGTTCTTGTATATTCATTTTTCTTTGTTTTGATATTGCAAAAATAGCAAAAGGCAGAGAATCTTTCCCTGCCTTTATGCATAATTATTTAGAACAAAATTGATTATCAAGTAGTAATTCTGACAACTCCCAATTTGGAGTATTACCGGATTTTATCACAACTTAAGTAGTAATCCAATTGCATTATTGCGATTATCTATATTAAAAGTCTTTTTTGCATCTATATCTGGGAAAACACCTTTTTTGGTATATACAAAAGGCGTAACAATAATTTTTTTTTCAGCCAAAGAAAAACTAATTATTCTGTGCGATTTATATAATATATTCCAACTCTTAATACGCATTTCTTTTAGCACATTCTTTGCTGTTTCTTCAGTTACAGATACTCCAGAATTACTATATTGCAAAGCTATATTTATCACACTTTCTATATTACGAACATCATTTATAGAGACTACAAAACATGGTGGATGTGCAATCCATAACCCTAATTCATTTTTTGATTCAGGATAAATTTTAATCTCTGTATCCGTTTTGCAAACAGTTATTTGTTTTTTTATATTCATAGTTTTATCTATTTATAACCAAGGAACATTTCCTTTTTGAGAGAAGATTTATAATTACCATATATTATAATGACAACTCCCAATCTAGGGCATTACCAAAACTTTAAATATCGCTATTCAAAGTATTTTGCAACATTCTGAAAGTTTTGCTTTTCTTGTCTATTTTGTATAATTTATAGATACTATCATAACTGCTTATAACAATTACTGAATCACTGATGCTTTTTATATTATATTTATCACTTCCTAAAATTAATAGACTATCTTTATATAGAGACCACCTCTCGCTCCATAATTGATCGCGTAGATAATATTTTTGTATTTTATTTTTATCGATATGCTCGTAAATAAACCATTGTCCATATTTGTTAAAATAATAATAAATAAAATTATTATCATCTTCATGTTCCTTTGTTTTCCAAAAGCAATAAGAACCCTCGCAAATAATTTCAGCACCATTCTTTTTATGAGGTTTACATGATATTATCCAAAATAAGAGAACAATAAAACCTATAAAATAAAAATAATGTATTTTGCAGTCCATTAACTTCTTGCCAGTGGACTGCACTTTATATTTAAAATTGTATTTCATTGCCACCATTTAAATAAATAGGAACACTATTTACACCATTTGCTTTTAAAAGTTCGGATGCGTAGAGTCAACCAGCAAGTGCAAAATTAGTCAATCCATTTATAAAACTCTTGTTTGGTGTTGAAAACTTGAGTTTTTCACTTCCAATCTGCAGTGCAAAGTGCCGAAGCGTCTCTTCATAATCATAACCTTCATATATAATTTTCAACGGAAACAAAATGTGTTTCCGTTGAAAACATGAGTCTGAGGCGAACTTTTTGAAAAAATCATAAAAAGTTGTTTTTCCTGTCACATTTGTTTTTAGTGATATCACAGCCCTATCCTTTAAAACTTGCTTTTTATTATTTGGTTGTGCACAGCTTATTAAACAGAGGAAAACAAATAGTATGTAAGTAAACTTATTCATAATATTAGTTATACAATAATCTATCAGGGGTCACTTGATAATGTCTCTTCCATCGAAACCACAACTTCCTTTTCTTTATTTCAACTGCGACGTAATCTCCTCTTGCGTCAATAATATGACGTGTTATACATCTTTTTACTTTCACCTTATCTCTTTTATCGTATAAAATATCACCAACTCTTAACTGAATATCTAAGGATAAAAGATACCTCTTCGTAGGTAAGACAGTAAAAGGACTATTTGTTTTTAATATTTTCCAATCATGACCAACCCTAACAAGGACCTTTCTGGTTGGTGATAATTTACAAAAGAAGACGTAAATCATTAAGTCCGGATAATATGAGACCGCATTATCCCTATCTATTTTCAGACACGTTGGTTCATTGCCATTCCTTGATCTTAATTCATCAAACAGAGTTCCATCTAAATTAAGAAATGTATATACGCTATCAGATGATACGTAACTGCCATTTTTTAAGTAAAAAACAGCAACAAGGTTATCACTCCCCTTAGATATCAAGGGGAGTGATAAAATAATCAATATAAGGAGTGTTTTTTTCATTTCCGTTTTCCAATAACAACTACTTCTGGAAGAGCATTACAAAATATTTTACTGTTTTATGCATCATCTGATTTTTATTATTTATTGATGGACAATTGTGACAATATATTAATCATATCTTCATTTCCTGTCTGCTTTGCAAAATCTAAAGGTGATTTATTATTTGAATTTTTGTTGTCTTTATTTGCTCCATAACTTATTAAAAGTTGTGCTAACTTATAATCCTCATTAAATACAGCTACCCAAAGAGGAGTATTGCCATACTTATCAACATAATCTACAACAGCTCCATTTTGCAACAGAATTTCTGCTATACTATAGTTTTCATATTCTGCACATAAATGTAAGGGCGTTAGCCCATATCTGTCTGTTGCATTTATATCTATACCATTACAAATTAAATCCTGAGCAATTTTATTCGCATCTGATATTATTGCAATATGTAATAAATTTCGACCGTCTTCATCTTTTGCCGTATAATCAATCGCATGCTTTTCTTTCTTATATTGATGCACATTATTTGATTCGACCGTAAAAAATACATTTTTCTTCATTTTAACTCGTTGGCGGAATTTATTTAAGTTGATAAGTATGAGTAAAAAGTTGTACACGTCGTTGACTTTTTAGTAACTTGGTGGTACAAACCCAATTAGGTTATAAAATCATTGTTATGCACAACCTCATGGCAAAGTTCAAAAAAATACTTGAAATCTGCAAGCAATATACTGGAAATCAAGCCAGCGGGAAGAGAAAAGTTCCTCAACGGATAAAGCGTATGAAGTAAACAGGACAATAAACGCAAACAATCGAATTCGCTTCGCCCGATTCGTTGTTAAAAACAAACGCCCATGATTGTTTTTGCCAACAAACTCCCTGTTTAGTTGAAAGAGTTGTGCCGATGAACGGATGTTCTTTCTGCTTTGTTTCCTAATAAATCTTAAATCAGAAGAACTTCCGCAACTTTTAATTATATTTGTACATCCAACAAACAATCAAACAAATGGAATTATGGTAACAGGAATTGTGATTTTGGTAGTCATCGTGCTACTGGTGCTGGGATGCATCGGCATCTATAACAACTTGGTGAGATTGCGCAACAATCGTGAGAATGCGTTCGCCAACATCGACGTACAACTAAAGCAGCGTGCCGACTTGATTCCTCAGTTGATTGGGGCTGTCAAAGGTTACGCCGAACACGAGAAGCAGGTGCTGCAGCGCATCACCGAGGCCCGCGCCATGGGCATGGGGGCTACGACCATCAACGAGAAGATGAAGGCCGACAACGCACTGACGCAAGCCTTGGCGGGTCTGCGTGTGTCTTTGGAGGCTTATCCCGAACTCAAGGCCAACCAGAACTTCATGCAGCTGCAGAACGAGATTGCCGACATCGAGAACAAACTCTCTGCCGTGCGCCGCTACTTCAACACGGCAACGCGCGAGCTGAACAACGCCGTGCAGACATTCCCTTCCAACCTCTTTGCCAACATGTTTGGCTTTAAGCGCGAACCCATGTACGAGGTGGCTCCCGAACAGCGCGCGGAGATTGAAAAGGCGCCGGAGGTGAAGTTTTAAGGGCGGTTCTATAAATTACCACCGTAAAGTTTTTTATGTCAGTCTTTTTACGTTTTGTCATCTTGTGGCCTCTTTTTGGTTCAATTTACTTGTTCGTTCAGTCGTATAGCTCGCTATACTCCTTCACTCACAACCAAATTGACCACAAAAATAGTCTCACAATCTGTCAAAGCTAATTTATAGAACCGTCCTTAAAGCATGAAATACGTAGGCATCCAAACGCAGATACGCCGCAACAACATCATGAGTGCATTGTTGTTGGTGGCGTTTCCTGTCATCATCCTGGTGATGATTTGGGTTTTTCTGGCGTTGCTCAACTACTTAGGCGGGGGCTATTACGACGCGAACGGCGAAATGGTGCACACCCTCAACGTAGAGGAGGTGAACGCTTATTTCGTCCAGGCCATTCCTTGGGTGCTCATCGTGGTGGGCATTTGGTTTGTCATCGCTTATTTCTCCAACGTGTCGATGATTCAGCATGCCACCGGTGCCCGTCCGCTCACGCGGCGCGAGAACCCGCGCATCTACAACATTGTGGAAAACCTCTGCATGACTTGCGGCATGGACATGCCCAAGATTAACGTGGTAGACGATGCGCAGCTGAATGCCTTCGCCAGCGGTATCAACGCCAAAACCTACACCGTGACGCTCACCACGGGCATCATCAACCGCCTCAGCGACGAGGAACTCTCCGGCGTGGTGGCTCACGAGCTTACCCACATTCGTAACAAGGATACGCGCCTGCTGGTGGTGAGCATTATCTTCGTGGGCATTGTCGCCACGGTCATGTACATGGTGGTGCGCATGTTGTATTACACGATGTGGATGGGGGGCGGATCACGTAGAAGCAACGATGAGAAGGGCAACGGACTGTCGTTCCTGGTCATCCTCTTTGTGGGGTTGATTTGTTGCGCCATCGCCTACTTCTTCACAATCGTCACCCGCTTCGCCATCTCCCGCAAACGCGAATACATGGCAGATGCCGGTGGGGCAGAGTTGTGTGGCAACCCCATGGCACTGGCCAACGCCTTGCGTAAGTTGTCGCAAGATCCAGGACTGGATGACGTCAAACAGCAAGATGTGGCCCAGCTCTTCATCGTGCAGCCAGATGCGATGTCATCGGGCCTGATGGGTTTTATGAATTCGCTCTTCTCCACGCATCCCGACACGAAGAAGCGCATCGCCATCCTCGAACAGTTCTGATGACCTGCCGCGGATGGCCATGTCGCTGCACCCGCATTTATTTTACCACTTTCTTTCCACCTATGATATATATACCCTTTGGCAAATGCTGAAGGGCTTTCCAGCCTGTGCCCACCTTCACACCACGAAGGTTGTATATGGGCAGATGGTCTTGATGAGCATTCTTTCCGATTGCGTCGATGCCGCTTGGCAGGAATTTTGCGTTGTAGGAATAAGTTTGTTTTACGAGGGTTCTCGTATTGTTTCTGTATTCCATGGCAATAATGAAATAGTTGGCGCCGTCTTCAATGCTGTTGAAAGTGAAAGGCAGTGTAACGGTTGTGTTGCCAGCAATCTCTTGGTCAATCTGATAGGTCTCCACCGGATACCCATCGTTGGTTCCCTTCTTTATTTTGTACAATACCAAATCGATGCCGTTGGCGTATGTTCCATCCTCGTCGTTGGTGACTACTATCGTTCCCGTGAGTGTGGGCGCCTCAATGGTTTCATCTTTGCCGAGGTTGGGCTTGATTTCAATCTTGGGCAACTCTTTGTTGGCATAATGTCCCACCTCTATGGTACCTTTATACAACTTGCTACCGTCGGGTCGCTGAATGTAATAGGACAGCGTTCCCTCTTTTTGTGGTTTGATTTTTATTTCAATGCTGTTGGTGGCGTTGGCTGCGATATATGCGCCAACGATGGCTACTATCTTGTTATCGAGGTTGAAGTTCCATTCTTCGTTGCAATCGCCGCCCTTGTTTTCTACTGTCAGTGTGATCGTCAGTGGTACGCCAATCTCTTTGCTTCCCTTCATCTTCACCTCTTTCACCTCTAATTGAGGACGTTTGTCGGCAGTGGTTTGCTTGAGTTGCGTGTCAGTAATGGTGATGTCAATTCTTTTCTTGTCTCCGTCTTCGCTCACTTTCCATTCTGTCTCTCCATCTACTTGGTAGATAGCCTTCAGTTGATACGTACCATTGTCAAGGTCTTTCCCAAACGATATTCCATAAAAGGTTAGTCCACTGACAGTGTTCGGGTCGTTGACGTACTGCTCATTCGTTTCTCTCAGCACCGAAATTAGTTGGTTGTCCTTAAACAATCCTACACCTATCTTTCCATTGAAGTCTGTGCCACAGCGGTTGGTAAACATCACGTGAAGGCTCATGCCATTGAAATCACTCGTCTTATTATTCCTTGTGATGTTAGATGGGTTCAGCTCCAACTGGTATACGGTGAGTACGATTGGTGTCGTTTCTGCTTCTATTGCTGGCTTGATGCCAATGATGGCATCTTGGTTCAAGGCGTAGGCATCGGCGTTGCCTCCTATGCCAGCCTGATTGGGACGTAACACCGACAAGCGGTAGTAGCCATCGGACATGCCACCCCATCCCCAGTTGATGTGAAAGAAGTCGCCCTCCTTGTATCCGTCACATACGAAGGCATGACCGCTTCGGGTCTGTGTTGATGCGCTGTAATACACGGGGCGGTTGTTCTTTAGTTCGTTGTATATCAAATTGTTCCACTCTTCGTACGCATAGTCGCTTCGTTGTACTAACTTCATAGCTTTAGAGTAGCCGAAGTAATTGGACAATGCCGAGACGCAATTGCCGGAGTTCGTACTCGATGCCTCTGCGGAATAGTCCATCTTTAGCGACTGTCCTACATATCTCATCAGTTTTGCCACCGCCTCTTCACTCTCTTTGTACGGGTTGCCTTGGTAAGAGTGAAGCATCACCTCCCATTCAAACGAGGTGGATTCCAATGCCTCACATTGGATTTGTTTCGTTTTAGTGGTATAAGCCGCAATGGGTTTTGCTAACATGTTTTGTGGCCATTTGTGGTAGAACATGATTTGCGCCATTGCAGTTGCCACGCATCCCGTGACGCTTCTTTCCTTGCCATCCATGGGACAGTTGTTGTTGTAGGGCGCTGATTGATTCCATTGCGTTTCCATGAGCTGTTCAATGGGGGTGCGGTTGTTGCCAGCCCTTGTGGCAAGGTGTGTCACCGTTTCTCCTCGTTGGTCGAGCAGTTGTAACTCTTTTGCATAATAAGAGAGCAGGTCACAGAGTCCTTCAGGCAAATTCGCCTTGTCAAACTTTCCATTCAGCGTGTAGCCGAAAATGGGTTCGGTTCTGTCATCCGCAGAAGCTATGACAAATCCTTTTTGACTTCCAATGCTGAAGACGTAATAGTATGGGGTGGCATCCACCGCTTTTAAGGCGTTCTTGCCTGCACGCGTAGGTTGATAACTACTCGGTAGATTTTCTTTCAAGAAGTTTTCCACTAACTTTTGAGCCTTTTGTTTGCTCACAGGTGCACCAAATGCGCTTAGCCATAATAGGAGGACAAATAATAGGGTAGAGGTTCTGTTTTGCATCGTTTACTAAATATAGGTTATAGATACAAAATTAAATAAAATTTTCGAATAATAACCCTATAAAATTAAAAAGTATTTATTGTTTTTAGAAACAATCGCAAGTAAAAAATGTGGGGAATGAGAAGATGTGAGTAACATTGTTTTTATTCGAATGGAAACAATGTTGGTCTGGCAAATTGATAAGAAAGAAAGGTGCCGTAGATGTAGTAGGCGTTTCGTTTTGCAGGGTTGGTGTGGTTGACGTCCGCCGTCTTTGTCATCGAGTCAGCATGTCATCTCCTTGTTCCCATAGCACCACCTTGCCTTGCTGTAGCGATAGTGGCACGTTGATGATGCGTTGGTTGGAGCTGCCACGAAAGAGCAGGTCAGGGTCTTTGAGCTTTTCCACAAACGGACCGTCAACCAACACGTCTATCCACTCGAGGAGTTGACGTTGTTGAGGATTTTTGATGAGCGCTTCGAAGGTAAAGCCCGTGTAGCACCAGATGTTTTTGTTGGTGCGTGCCTTTATGGCGTGTGCCAATTCTGCAAATCCTTCGGCTTGAAACATGGGATCACCTCCCGAGAAGGTGACGTTGGCAAAGGGGTCTGCCTCTATCACATGCATGATGTCCTCCACTTGCATCCATTGTCCGTTGTGGATGTCCCATGTCTGTGGGTTGTGACAACCCGGGCAGGCGTTAGGACATCCCGCACAGTAGACGGTGGTGCGAAAGCCCGGTCCGTCTACCGTGGTATCTTCGAGAATGGATAGGATGGATAGCATAGATGAAGCCTCTCCCCCGCCCCCTCCCCGAGGGGGAGGGGAGTGGTTAGCGGATTACTTTAAACTTTGAACTTTGAGATTTGAACTTTGAACTTTATGATTAGCGGATTACTTTAAACTTTGATGCGTTGCAGACGGTCGATGTGATGACTGCCGCACTTAGGACAGGTGTCGAGGTGTGCGTCAGCGTTCTCGTATCCGCAGTCCATGCAGCGGTTGCGATTGTGGTTCACGCTGCCGTAGCCCATGTTGTAACGATCCATCATATCTACCACGTTCATGATGACTTGTGGGTTGTGCGTGGCGTCTCCGTCTATCTCTACGTAGAAGATGTGACCACCACGGGTCAGGTCGTGGTAGGGAGCTTCTACCTCAGCCTTGTGGCGTGCGCTGCACTTGTAGTACACGGGCACATGGTTAGAGTTGGTGTAATAGTCACGGTCGGTGATGCCTGGCAGTGCGCCAAACTCCTTGCGGTCCTTCTTGGTGAACTTTCCAGCCAATCCTTCGGCAGGTGTGGCGAGGATGCTGTAGTTGTGTTGATACTGCTCGCAGAAGTCTTTGGAGCGGTCGCGCATGTAGGTCACGATTTTGATGCCCAACGCTTGTGCTTCTTCCGACTCTCCATGGTGCTTTCCTACGAGTGCCACGAGACATTCTGCCAATCCGATGAACCCAATGCCCAAGGTGCCTTGGTTGATGACGCTCTCTATGGTGTCGTTTGGCTCAAGCTGTTCGCAGCCACCCCACAGTTTTGACATCAGCAAGGGGAACTGCTTGGCGAAGGCTGTCTTTTGGAACTGAAAACGGTCGTCGAGTTGCTTGGCGGTGATTTCCAGCATGTCATCGAGCTTGGCGAAGAACTTGGCGATGCGTTGCTCTTTGTCTTTAATGTCCATGCACTCAATGGCGAGTCGCACGATGTTGATGGTGGAGAACGACAGGTTGCCCCTGCCCACACTCGTTTTCAAGCCGTATCTGTTTTCAAACACACGGGTACGGCATCCCATGGTTGCCATTTCGTACATATATCGCTTGGGGTCATCGGCACGCCACAGCTCATGTTGATTGAAGGTGGCATCAAGGTTCAGGAAGTTAGGGAAGAATCTCCGTGCCGTCACCTTGCACGCCAAACAGTACAGGTCGTAGTTGCGGTCATTGGGCAGATAGCTCACGCCCCGTTTCTTCTTCCAAATCTGTATGGGGAAGATGGCAGTCTCACCGTTGCCCACGCCTTGGTAGGTGCTGTTGAGTAGTTCGCGTATCACGCAACGCCCTTCGGCAGAGGTGTCAGTACCGTAGTTGATGGACGAGAACACTACTTGGTTCCCTCCACGCGAGTGGATGGTGTTCATGTTGTGGATGAAGGCTTCCATCGACTGGTGTACGCGTGCCACGGTGCGGTTGATGGCATGTTGCTTGATGCGTGCATCACCTTTCAGTCCGTTGAGTGGGCGGTCGATGTAGTCATCTATCTCGGTTTGGTACAGGTGTTCGAAGTTGTCACCATAGAGATTTTCCAGATTTTTCACCTCTTCTATATATGAGGAGCGCACGAAGGGTGCGAGATAGAAGTCGAAGGCAGGGATGGCTTGTCCGCCGTGCATCTCGTTTTGTGCGCACTCCAAGGAGATGCACGCCAGCACAGCGGCTGTCTCGATGCGCTTGGCTGGTCTGGACGAGCCGTGTCCAGCGGTGAACCCATGTTGTAGGATGTTGTCCAATGGGTGCTGGCAGCAGGTGAGCGACTTGGTGGGGTAGTAGTCTTTGTCGTGTACGTGCAGCAGATTGTGTGCCACCGCCTCACGACTTTGCTCTGACAGCAGATAGTCGTCTACGAAGGGTTTGGTGGTTTCCGAGGCGAACTTCATCATCATGCCGGCTGGCGTGTCAGCGTTCATGTTGGCGTTCTCGCGTGTCACATCGTTGTTCTTGATGTTCACAATGTCTAAGAACACGTCGCGTGTCTTTGCCTTGCGTGCAATGCTGCGCTGGTTGCGATAGGCGATGTACTTCTGTGCCACGTCTTTGCGGGCACTCTTCATGAGTTCCATTTCTACAGCGTCTTGGATGTCCTCCACCGACATTTGCGGTTTGCCGTGAACCGAGATGTGGTCGGTGATTTGCTGTATGAGTCGTTCGTCTTCACCTTTTTCGGTGTGTAGCATGGCTTTTCGGATGGCAGCCATGATTTTTTGGTCGTTGAAGCCTACTATGCGTCCGTCGCGCTTCACTATGGTTTGAATCATGTGTTTTTAGTTTACGAGTTGACAAGTTTACGAGTTGATAGTTATGAGTTTTATGAGTTTTTTTAGTTGACGAGTTTTTCTAGGTTTCTAGGTCATCTAGGATTTCTAGGTTTCCTAGAATCACTAGCTTTCTAGGATGCCCCTGGAAGAAAACATTGTACTTGCTTACTATCTTTTTTTTATTGCTTTGCAAAGATAGTAAATATTTCAATGAAAAATCATTTTGGAAAACTTTTATCAAGTTAATAAAAGTTAATCACCTTAAATACAATAAGTTACAAAAAGTTTTGGAAAACTTTATCTATGAATCGATGAAAGAAATTATATTTTTTAGATAATTAAATTGAATGAAAATAGCTAATAGGTTATCAGTTTTTGTAAAGAGTGGATGACAAACAAACAAGCTGGCAAACAAACAAGCTAATAAACAAACAAGCTGGCAAACAAACAAGCTGATAAACAAACAGGCTGATTAACAAACAAGCTGACGAGCTGATAGCTTTCTCGTGAGCCTCTCAGCCCATGAGCCATCAACTCGTCAACTTGTAAACTTGCAACCTATCTCACCACCAGCTTGTCGAACTGTAGGCGCTTGCTGCCGTCTACCGTTCGAAGGGCACGCAGCATGATGTAGCGGGCGGGGGTGTGAGTGAGGTATACATCCTGTCGGATGGGGTTGTTGCGGATGTTCGAGAACTCGCCCGTGGTGAGGGTTCGCAGGTGTGAAGGGTCGTCACCAACAAGAATCTCGTAATGGGTTGCGATGCCCTTTTGCGCCGGCTTGTAGTGCAGCGAACTCACGGTGCGGCTCTGCCCCAGATCCATCAGCACCTCATTCTCTGCCGTGCCTGACACCTGGGTAAACGCATAACCCTTCAGGTCGGCTTCCTTCAACTCGAAACTTTCTTGGGCGTTGGGAGCGTGGTAAGCGCCTATCTCACTGATGCAAAGGCATCCCCGCGCATCATTAAAGCGGATGCGCAGCTGCCGAGTGGTGATAGGCTTGAAGCGTAGCAGTCGTTTGTAGCCAATGGTGGTAGTCTCTTCGTTGAGCCGGATGGGTAGCCACTGCTTGCCCGAGCGGTACTCCACGGTGAAACTCTTCACGCGCTGTCCCAGCGGAATGTACTCTTGCAGCAGCAGGCGGTTGAGCCGTGTGGCACGGGGGAAGCGGATGCTGAGCGTGGCACTACGCACGCTGTCATGGGTGGCCCAATAGGTGTCAAAGCGGTTGTCGGTCAGCGCCTTTGTAGAAAATTTCTTTCCCCGCTGGTTGGAAGCTTTTATCTTTGCGCCCCGCAGGAGATTGTCCGCCAGCTCGTTCGTTACCCGTTGATGCATGGCTACGATGCGGGCCGAGTCGGTGGGATGAATGCGCCCTTCCTTGTTGACGGGGAAGTTGATGAGTAAGTTGGCGTTGTGTCCCACGCTGCGATAATATAGGTCGGTGAGATGGTCCACCGATTTCACCTTGTTGTCCTCGCGCTCATGGTAGAACCAGCCCGGTCGAATGGACACGTCGCATTCTGCCGGTACCCATTGGTTGCCATCGGCGTGTCCCTGTTGCAGTTCATAATACTTCTCATAGCCAGGGAACACCTCGCCCCGGCGCAAGAACGACCAGTTGGTGGCATGCGCATATCCCCGCTCGTTGCCCACCCACCGACAGCCCGGTCCGCCGTCAGAGAACACGATGCACTGCGGTTGCAGCTCGTCAATCAGCTGGTAGGCGCGGTCGTATTGGTAGTATGTGCGGCGGTCGATGGTGCGCGTGTCCTTGGCACCGCCATACCATCCGTCGCCGCCGTTGGCTCCATCGAACCAAATCTCGAAGATGTCGCCGTAGCGCGTGAACAGCTCACGCAGCTGGTGGTAGAAGTAGTCTACATAAAACGGCGTGCCGTAGAAAGCCTGGTGCCTGTCCCAGGGTGAGAGGTACACGCCAAACTTCAGTCCGTATTTCTTGCATGCTGCGGCCAGCTCGCCCACCACGTCGCCCTTGCCATCCTTGTAAGGCGTGTTGCGTATGCTGTAGTCGGTGTAGTTGGTGGGCCACAGGCAGAAGCCATCGTGATGTTTGGCGGTGATGATGACACCCTTCAGACCCGCCTTGACAAAGGTTTGCGCCCATTGTTCGCAATCGAGCCTGGTGGGATTGAAGGTTTCCAATTTGCAGTCGCCGTAACCCCATTCGCGGTCGTTGAAGGTGTTCAGACCGAAATGTACGAACGCGTATGTCTCCATCTGCTGCCACCTCACCTGATGCTCAGTGGGGATGGGCATCACCGGTGCGGGTGCCTGGTCGTTGTCCTTGGCATGTACAGTCAGGCTGCCGGCCAGCGTCATGGCCAGTAGGAGCCTTCTTGTTTTCATATTGTTTCTTTTTTTATTATATAATGTGTATTGTCAATTGCTTGTTGTATTCCAGTATATTGTCAATCATGTATATGATTCCTCGTGTTTGTTTGGGTTTCAAAGAGTTTTTATCAACATGTGCATCCGCCTCCTTCACGCTTTTCTGTTCGCAGGTGCTTTTGATACATCGCTGTGCGTGTCGTTGCTCTTGACCATCATGCTCACGAACGATTGCTCGGCCATGTAGGACGAACGCACCAGCGGACCGCTCTCCACATGGTCGAAGCCCAATTCCAATGCCTGTTGTTTGTACAGGGCGAAAGTGTCGGGATGAACGTACTCCACCACGTCAAGCTGGGCGGATGAGGGTTGCAGATACTGTCCGATGGTCAGCATGCGACAGCCCGCCTCACGAGCGTCGCGCAGCAACTGCGTCACCTCGTCGGGCTGTTCGCCCAGTCCCACCATGATACCCGTCTTGGCGATGAATCCGGCCGTGGCAATCTCTTGCAGCACCGCCATACTGTTGCGGTAGGTAGCCCTACTGCGGACGGATGGCGTAAGCCTCTCAACGGTCTCCAGGTTGTGTCCCACGATGTCGGGTTGGGCATCCAGCACGGTTTGAAGCTCTCGGCCCCGGTAGTCGGGAATGAGTATCTCGATGATGGTGTCGGGGCACAGGCGGCGCACCTCCCGGATGGTTTCCGCCCAATGAGTCGCCCCCTTGTCGGGCAGGTCGTCACGGTCAACGGAGGTGATCACGGCATGTTTCAGTCCCATCGCCTTCACCGATCGCGCAATCTTTATCGGTTCCGTGCCATCGGGTGGCAGCGGATGACCCGTCATCGTGGCGCAGAAGCGGCAGGCGCGCGTGCAGCGGTCGCCCAGAATCATAAAGGTGGCCGTGCCGTGTTTCCAGCAGTGTCCCCTGTTGGGACATTTGCCACTGCTGCAAATGGTGTGCAGTCCGTTCTGGGCGATGGTGTCTTCCACCATGCCGTATTTCTCGCCACCCTCTATCTGGGTGTACAGCCAGCGAGGCTTCCTTAATATCGGTTTTCGTTGTGTTTTGTCCATGTGATGTCTTTGTCCAGCAGGTTTATCCTGCCATTTTGCTGTATGCAAAGATAAATATTTTTTGCAAATAAAAGCAAGAAAAACCATCTGGCTTCTGCGTTGAGGACAAATAAAAAAGGAGCGAAGAAGAGATGTTGCTCTCCTTCACTCCCTATCTAATCTTATCTTATTCTTCCTTTAGCCTATTGGCCTTTCTGTTACCAGCCTGGGTTCTGAACGAGTGTTGGGCAAACGTTCAGCTCGGTGTTCTGGATTGGGAATAGATAGTGCTTCGGTGTCTCGAATGTACGCTCTTCCTTGCAGAAGCGTTCCATGCGATAATGTTTGCCATTGATCTCTATCTTACCGGCTGGATCTTCTACAGGGCGCATGCCGTTAATCATGCGTTGGCACTTAGGATAAGCACCCTTGTGCTGCTTCCAGTAGTTGATAGAGCGCTGTGTGTTGTCGGCTCCTAATGAGAGGAAAATCTTCTCTTTTGCCAATTCTTCCTTAGAAGATGGTTCGAGGTACAGACGGCACTCGAATGGACGTTTGTTCTCGTAGAAGAACTCTACGCGGCGCTCGCGTTTGATGTATTCGCGCATCAGCTTCTTGTTGGTCATGGTTGCCGGTGGCATTGGACTCATGAACGAGCGGGCACGCACCTTATTAATCATGTCGTAAATTTCTTGGTTAGGTCCGCTGGTCTCGTTTACAGCCTCTGCGTAGATGTAGATAAATTCAGGCAAACGCCAGATGGCTGGTGAGTGGATGTCGAATCCACCGCTCTTGTTGTATCCGTCTTTCATGAACTTGCGCAGGTAGTAACCCGTTGTGGTTGCGTTGTTGGCATTGATCTGGTCAGATCCCTCGGCGGTGTTCATGGGGCGTGCGTGGTTACCGTTGTCACGATAAGGAGCACCATGGTAGATGATGTCACGGTAAAAGCGTGGGTCGCGCTTGACGTATGGGTTGGCATCGTCGTATCCTGCGTTGCGTGCTTCCTGGCTGTATACGGGATATCCGTAGCCATCAGGTGCCATGTATTCGTACTCGTCTACCTGCTCTTGCACGGGCTGCTGGCGTGATCCACCACCACGGCTTGGAGGGTACTGGTCGCCCAGCCACCAGTTGTTCTTGTCGCGTGTTACGAAGAATACGCCTTCGGTCTGCATGCCATCCAGGTCGTAGAACATATCCCACAGGCGGTGGTAGAGCAGTGACCCATTGAGGTTGCGGTTGCCGTCGTCCTGGAAGTCGTTAGCGTCGTACTTGGCATAGAGGCTGTAGCGTGGAGCACCGTTTACTCTAAAGTCGATTACCTTCTTGGCTGCATCCTTGGCAGTAGTCCAGCGTTCGGCCTTGTAGGTATATTCGCTTTCAAATACGCGGTTGCCCTCGTACCCATGTTCCTTGGCTCCGTTGTACAGTGGTGTGGCGGCCATCCATCGCGCAATGGCAATGAGGCCGAGGCAGGCACCTTTGTCTACGCGTCCAAAGTGTTCGTCGCTGCGGTTATACATTTCTGCCACCTTAGCGTATGCTGCTTCGGCGTCGGCCACAATCTTATCAACCACGGCGTGCACGCTTTCCTGCTTGAATTCCATCTTGTCGTTTGTGGGGATGCTGTGATCGATATAAGGTATTTCTCCGTAGAGTGTCATCAGTCTCAGGTGCATGTATCCGCGAAGGAAGTAAAGCTCACCGATGCGCTTGTCCAGGTCGCCCGGGCTAAGTGGGTTGTCAGGTGTCTTGTACTTCTCGATGCCTTCGAGGGTCAGGTTGATGTGGCGAATGGCCGAAAACATGCTGTTCCAGAACTGACGGTTGTTGCCTGGGAAGTTGGCGTTAGGGTTCCAGTCGCCTTGGTTGTATCGGTTACCGATGTTGCCTTCCACATTGGATGCCTCGCACTCGTCTGTGATGACAGAAGAAGAGAAGTGCTCGAGCCATACCAACGGACGCATGGCGTACCGGGCGTTCCAGTAGGCGGTGGCTACGTTCTTGTTAACTTCCTCGTATCGGGTGTAAACGTCGGCTTCCGACTTCTTGTCGTCTTCTTCTTTGTCAAGGAAACTTTCGCTACATCCGACCAATGTCAGGAATATTCCTAACATGAATAATGAACTATATAGCTTTTTCATAATTGTATTTCAATAATAGATTAGAATGTGATATTAACACCAAAGTTGAAGGTCTTCTGGATGGGATACCAGGTACCGTTGCTGCTGGTTTCGGGGTCTACGTCAACATCGTCGAGCTTATCCCATGTGAAGAGGTTCTGGCCTTGGATGTAGAAGCGTACCTGCTGCAGGTTGGCAATCTTGATGATGCTGTGAGGCAGCGAATAGCCTATCTCCAGGTTCTTCAGACGCATATAGCTGGCGTCATAGAGGAAGAGACTGTTGCGAGAGTTTTTGTTGTTGTTGTGTGTGCCCAGGTGCAGAGCAGGATATTTGGCTGTGGCTGCGGTTTCTGGTGTCCATCTGTTCATGTGCAGCGGTTTTACCTTACCCAGTTTGTCGTTGTCGAAGTTAGGGAAGTCGTACACAGCTGCGCCATTCAACAGAACAGAAGAGTTGGCTGCACCCTGGAACAACACGCTGAAGTCGAATCCCTTGTATGTGATGCCTACGGGGATACCAAACATAATCTCGGGGCTGCGTGGATAACCTTGAGCAGCGCGGTCTTTGTCGTCTATCACCTTGTCGTTGTTCATATCCTTGTATACCACATCACCAGGTATCAGCTTGCCAAACGAACCCTGGATGCCAGAGGCGTTGAGGGCATCGGCTTCAGCCTGGTCAGCAACGAAGTGGTCGAACACATAAGTAAAGTTGCTGTACATGGGTTTGCCGGTGGCCTGGCGCCAAGTGTTGTCGCCCCAGTTGATTTCGTTGGTGAACTCAATCTTGTTGCGGGCAAAGGTAAAGTTGGGCTTGATGTAATATCTGAAGTCGCGTCCAATCTTGTCTTGCCATGTCAGTTCGAAGTCGATACCTTGGTTCTTAATTTTACTAGAATTAATCCATGGAGCCGACGCACCTACGATGGCTGGGAAGTTGAGTCGCTGGATATCGGCACCTGCGCCGGTGTTGAGGCTGGTGAGGATGTCGTAGCGCTTCTCGATGAAGAAGTCGAAGCTGAAGTTGAGTCGCTGTTGCAGCATGGTGATATCGAAACCAAGGTTCAGTTTTTTGGCCTTTTCCCATGTCAGGGCAGTGCTGGCAAGGCGGGCCTCTCGGTTACCACCGATTCCGGTGTTGAGGTTAGGACCAAAGTTGTAACCGTTGGCACCACCATAGTAAGCCAGGTATGCAAAGCGGTCGCTAGGCAACATGTCGCTACCTACCAATCCGTAAGATGCTCTCAGTTTCAAATAGTCGAGCCACGACTGGGTACTCTCCATGAACTTTTCGTTGCTGATCACCCATCCCAGTGAGCCTGAGGGGAAGAATCCGTAACGCTTGCCACGGGCGAAGTTCTCTGATCCGTTGTAGCCAAAGTTGAACTCGGCCAGGTACTTTCTCTGATAATAGTAAGAAGCGTGACCGGTCATGCCCTGATAGCGGTAGTAAGGATCGTTGTTGTAGTTGCGCTCGCTGCGGTTGGCCAGGAACATGGCGCTTACCTCATGATCTTGGTTGAAGGTGCGGTTGTACTCCAGCTTAAACTGTGCGTAGTAGCGCGAGTCTTGCGGGTTATTGTTCACACCGTTGTTACGGTTCTGGTCAATCTCGTATTTGTTACCGCCACCGTATGCGCCCTTATAAGGAACGGTAGGGTCGTTGTACACGTCAACGCCATCAAGTGGTTCGAAAGTAGCGTAGCCTGGCAGTCGCTTGTAGCCTTCAAGGTAGTAAGGGATGTCACGAATAATCCAGCGGTTTCCGTGGAAGTCGTAAGAGAACATACCTTCAACCTTCAGTCCCTTGGTGATGAAGTCGAGGTTGTGACCCAAGGTGAGCGCGCCCTCAAAGTAAGTGTTCTTCTCGTTCTGGTAACCTGTACGGCTCAATTCTCCCAGGATGTTGTAGCGATAGAGCTGTGTACCAAAGAGCACGCCGTTAGGGTTCTGCGCAAAGATGTTCTTATTGGCCTCGTTGCCGTTGTCATCGAGTGTGATGGGCAGGTAAGGAGGCTGCGTGTTGGCCAGCGTAACAATGGTGGCAGCCGATGTACCAGGACTGGTACGGTCGGTGATACGGCCACCCAAGTCGAACTTGGCCCAGAAGTTCTTGGTGATGTTGATATCAATGTTCGACCGGATGTTGTATCGGTTGAATCGGCTCTCGGCACCGTTGGTAGCTTCTGAGTTGTACTTGAGGTTAGTGCCCTGGTTAAAGTAGTTGGCCATTACGAAGTACTTCACGCGGTCGTTACCACCACGGATAGACAGCGTATAGTCTTGTTGAGGAGCCGTCTTGAAAGCATAATCAAAGTAATCCCAGTCGTAACCTTGTCCTGCGCGGTGTGCATCAATGGCTTCTTTCTTGAAGAGGTTGAGCTTTGATATTTCCTCGGCAGATTGTCCGTTCATGTGGGCATCGTTAATCATGGCTTCGTTGTACAGCGTCATATAGTCGGCCGAGCCTAAATATGTAGGGAACTTTACCGCCTTGTTGAATCCGTATGATGCCTTGAAGTTTACGCTGGCTTTGTCGCTCGACTGTCCGCGCTTGGTGGTAATCACCACCACGCCGTTGGCACCGCGTATACCATATTGTGCCGTTGCCGAAGCATCTTTCAGGATGGTGAAGGTTTCTATTTCGTCGGCAGCCAGATAGGTCATATCACGCTCTACACCGTCGATAATCACGATGGGGTTCTGCGCATTGAAGGTGGCCTTACCGCGGATAAACACCTCGGCTCTGTCAACACCAGGCTCGCCACCCATGTATTGGTTGGCAATCAAACCCGGCAAGCGTCCGGCCAGGGCGTTGTTCAGGTTGGCCGTAGGGCTTTGTGTAAGGTCTTTCGTGGTGATGGTGGCTACAGCACCAGTCATGGTTTCCTTGCGCTGTTTCATGTAACCCACAGCCACAACCTCCTCCAAGGCTTTGGCATCTTCAATCAGCTCAACCACGAGTTCTTTACGTCCTGCGAGTTTCACATCCTGAGGCTGATAGCCTATGTACGAAACCACAATCGTGGCCTCTGCATACGGTACGTTGATGGTAAAGTTGCCGTTGATGTCAGTAACAGCCCCCGTTGTCAGGCCCTTCACGGTGACCGATGCACCGATGAGCCCTTCCTTGGTTTGTTTGTCTACCACCTGACCTTTTACCACAATCTGTCGTTGCTGCTCGGCCTGCACGGGCATAGTGCCTTTCGCTGCCAGCGCACACAATGGAGTGGCCAAGGAAAGAATCGCTGCGGCTGCGAGCCGGATTTCTCCGTTTCGCAATCTAATTCTGAATTTGTTTTCCATAAAATGTTATTAATAGTAATTACTGATAAGATTCACGAATGAATTAGCCTTTATTCAATTAAAATAAATCGTAGATATACTGCTGTCGTCTAAAAATAAAGTCTGATGCAACATCATGCGCCACGGCTTGCGTTGTAAAGACCCGAACATATTTTGTTGCGAATCATGTCTATTGATAAGCTGACAAACAATAGTTCTTATTTCTTCATTTTTCTTGAAAACTTATGTGCTTAATCGTTTTTGCAGTTTTTAGGTCTAGCTTCATTTATAAATGCAAATGTAACAATATTTTTATTATTAAAACAAAAAATAGGTAGTTATTTTTAATAAGCCTTTGCCTGATTTTCTGCTAATATTTTCGTTATTTGGTTGCTAACCCTTTTGTAGATGAGGGCTTTTAGTTTAGCAAATAAGAATTGTTTGTTACTTAAACAATGTAGCATACGTCTTCAGCTGCTTACGACAATGGTTTTTCACTTTCATTCACTATGCTTTGGAAAGAATAGTTCCAAATGATGGTGCTTGTTTATAGGTAAACCGTTATCTATCAAGCAGATGACTTCTTTTTATACAAGTGCTTGGTAGTGATAGACCGCTAAATGCGCATGTACAAAGGATTTGAACACAATTTAGTAATTCAACGGAATTAAACTCTGTAAATGGAACAAATATTGCGCAAATCGACAGTATCTTTGCAAATAAAGAGAGTCACCCCTTTGAATCTCCCAGCGTAGGTGCGTGATGCATCATGTTCCGGTCCACAGGGTAAATGGACGAAGGGCGGGTAGGGATGACAGCAAATTTTTGACTTAGGATAATCAAGTATATATAAACTGTAAAGTAAAAAATGGAAATCACACAAAAACAGGCAAAAGATGCCATGAGAAACACGTTTGAAAGGTTGATGAGGTTGCCAGATGGCAGCCAGGTGCGGTGGTTGGGCACCGTGTCCGACTTGGTTGAGCTGGTCCACATGATGTGGTACGACGGTCTGACCATCGATGAACACGGACAGGTGCTCAACTTCAGCACCACCGTCAACCTTCTTTGCGAGCGGCTCAACCTGCCCTCGCCCCGTAAACCTAACACGGTGATGAATAATGTGCGGAAGCGCAAGAACCCTGATCTGCTGCTCCTCACCCGCTGCCGCCACCTGATGGAGCAAGGGGAAGAGCCGCTGGGAAGGTTTATCAAAGAAAAAGCCTCTCCCCCTCCCCCTCCCCAAAGGGGAGGGGAGTAGTTAGTTTTGGACTTTGAACTGTACTTACTTTGAACTTTGAGATTTGAACATTGAACTTTATAATTAGCTGAACTATCAACTTGTCAACTCGTAAACTAAAAACTTTATGATTAGTTGAACTATCAACTCGTCAACTTGTTAACTTGTCAACTTGTCAACTAAAGAACTTATAAACTCATAAACTAAAAAAACTCACAAACCTGTCTATCTACTCCCCTCCCCTTTGGGGAGGGGTTGGGGGAGAGGCCGTTAATTAATTACCATGAAAGCATATCTTAAATTAGAATTGAATTTTTTCGAGGCACCCGTGTACATGGAGATGCGGGCCATCGAAGGGTGTACCGGCGAAGGATGCGTGTTGGCCCTAATGCGGTACCTGCGCACCTGTCCCAAGGGAACGGGGTACCTCGCCGCATTGAAAAACATCGCACACGACTGCCGTAAGTCAAAAACGTATTTGATGCACATCATTTCCGACTATAAAATCTTCGAAATCGTGGACCAAAAATTCTTTTATTGTCCCTACTTGGAGCATTCATTATTCGTTCAACATTCAACGAACAATCAATTTACCCCCTCGCAAGTGCTTGATAATCAAGGGTCGCCCTTATATACTAATAATACTGATAATACTGATAATACTGATGATACTAATAATCCGACGACGGAGAAAAAAAGAGCCGACGCCGCCGACGGAAATTTTAAAAATAAAAATCGGGAAAAGATTCCGGCACGTCAGACCTGTCAACCGGAATCGCAACCTGCACCGCAACAGGAAGTACAACCTGCACCGCTACAGGAAGAACAATTAGCAGCTCAACCAATGCCTCAAAGTGCTTCCCAAACGCCCGGTAGCAAGCAGGCGGGCAAAAGCATGTTGGTTGATGCCCAATCTCTTACAGATAAGCGCCCAAACCACATGACTTTGGCGGCTAATGAGCATGCTATTGCCAGCCATGCGTCTGCGGCCGATGTGGAAGCGGTGGAGAAGGGCATTCTCAATGCGTTGTTTGGCGATGCAGCTTTCATGCGCAGTCTGGAAGCGCTCACAGGACTGTGCGTCTATCGCAACGCTCACACCCGCTACTATTGTCTGCAATGGTTCCGCATGCTGCGCCATTCGCAGGGCAAGCCCATCAAGGACATCTCGGATGCCAAATGCCATCTGCTGGCCCTGCTGCGCAAGGGCAGAAAGACGCGCGAGAGCTTTCATCGCTGGCACAACGACCAGCTAGATCCCTCGCACAGTTCGATGGTTACTTAGGGAAGAATTATCGCGCCCAAACGGTTTGCGGAACGTGATGAATCACGCCCCAACGATGTTTCAGGCACCTGCCACCAGGTAACTCATGTAGCCCAGGAACACCACGGTGAGCAAGGCACCCTCCCAACGGGCAATGGTGTATTTGGTGCGCGAGAACAGCCAGAGCATCACCATCGAGATAATGAGCATCGACAAGTCGAGGTTGGTGATACCCTTGAGCTGCATCGGACTGATGAGGCCGGTGATGCCCAGAATCATCAAGATGTTGAACACGTTAGACCCCAACACGTTGCCAATGGCAATGCCGCTCTGTCCCTTGCGAGCCGACACCACGCTGGTGGCCAGCTCGGGCATTGAGGTTCCGCCGGCAATGATGGTCAGACCAATCACGGCATCGCTCACGCCCATTGATTTGGCAATCACCGTGGCCGAATCGACAAACAGGTTGCTGCCAAAGACCAGACAGCCCAAGCCCAACAGCAGGAAAAAAATAGATTTTGGGAGAGAATAGTTCTTTTGCGCCTCTTCATTCTCGTCGGGCTCTTGCTTGGCTCCCTTGAGGGTGAAATACATGTACAGCAAGAACATAGCGAAGAGCACGCCTGCGTCGATGCGCGAGAGATGGCGGTCGAGGCACAGCATCAGCAACACCCACGAAGCCACAAAGGCAAATGGGATGTCCCGCTTCACCGTTGATTTCAGGATGGTCATCGGTGCCACCAAGGCGGCACAACCCACGATGAGCAGGGAATTGAAAATGTTTGATCCCAAGACGTTGCCCACCGCCATGTCGGGCGTGGACTTTAAGGCGGATAGCAGACTGACAAAAAACTCGGGCATGGAGGTTCCCATGGCCACAATTGTCAGTCCAATTACAATCTGCGACATGTGCATGCGTTCTGCAATGGCAACGGCACCGTCAGTCAATCGGTCGGCCCCCCATAACACGAGGGCGATACCGACAATCATCCATAAAATGTTCAACCACATAATCGTTGTATTTTATGCAAAAATAAAAGTTTTTTTTACAAAATCACGATGAAAACAAGTTTTTTTGCAAAATACACCTTATTATATATGTGGTTGAACAAATCAGAAGAAGAATGAGTTCCAGGCGTTAAACCTGGTATCGCCTTCGGGCCATTCTGCGGTTCTCCCCAGGATGACGCTTGCAGCTTACATGGAGCCAGATGCGCCCAAAACGACTGTACTCAAAGAGCAGTTGGTCGAAGGGGCAGTGCAGCAGGATGAAGTCGAAGTACGCCTGACCGGTCTGCTCATTAGGCAGACGGATGTCGGCAGCCTCACCGAAAAGATGTTGCGAGTTGCCCACGCCGTGCAACAGGTTGTTGAGCAGTTCGCACCGATAGCCGCTGTTGATGTAGATGGGGCCGAAGCGATGGCGCAAGGGTTCGAGGACCTGGCGACACAGCACGCGCATGTTCTCCAAGGCCTGGGCATCGGGCATGTTGTTGATGTGATACTTTTCGGCCGTTGCCGAAGCGGTGAACTCTCGTAGCGAGAAATGCTCGCTAAGCATGTGTGTTTTCATGATAAAAATTATTTTTAGTGAATGAGAGTACAGCGCACGGCCGTTGCCTACCTTCGCTCATCTCTCCGAGGGTCAAAGGTAGAAAAAGCATTGCAGTGGGTCGAATCCAAGCAATAGGTTTCGAAGGAGCAAAATGGATGGGGATTGCTGATGGCGGCTTTCTCTAACGCATCCAACATAAGTTGTTAGTGGGAGGTGTGGCGACTGGTTTTGTGGTTTGTTTTTGCTCCATGCCAAAAAAATATATTAATTTTGCACCAAAATTAGAGACAGCTGAATACAGGGGAATGTTTTTTTTCTTTGTTGAGGCACGTTCTATTTTTACAAATCAATCAACAAAGAGACGTTATGGAAAAGAAATTGAAACCGGCAACCCTCTGCATCCGTGGAGGATGGAAGCCACAAAACGGAGAACCCGTTCAACCCCCTATTTATCAGAGTACCACTTTCAAATATGATAACACCGAGGAGATGGCACAGCTCTTCGATTTGAAGAAATCGGGCTACTTCTACACCCGTTTGGCCAACCCCACCAACGATGCCGTGGCACAGAAGATAGCTGCTCTCGAAGGAGGCGTGGGCGCCATGCTCACTTCGAGCGGACAGGCCGCCAACTTCTACGCCGTGTTCAACATCTGCGAGGCTGGGTCGCACATCGTGGCCTCTACCGAGATCTACGGCGGCACGTTCAACCTTTTTGGCGTGACGATGAAGAAACTGGGCATCGACTGCACCTTCATCGATCAGGAGGCTTCGGAAGAGGAGATACAGAAGGCTTTCCGCCCCAACACGCGCGCCATGTTTGGCGAAACCATCTCCAACCCGGGATGTCGCGTGCTGGATATCGAGAAGTTTGCGCGCATCGCCCATCGCAACGGCGTGCCGCTCATCGTGGATAACACCTTCGCCACACCCATTAACTGTAGGCCTTTCGAGTGGGGATGCGACATCGTGACCCACTCTACCACCAAGTATATGGACGGACATGCGGCCGCCGTAGGAGGAGTGGTGGTGGACAGCGGCAACTTCGACTGGATGGCGCATGCTGACAAGTTCCCCGGACTGTGCCTGCCCGATGACTCGTACCACGGACTGACGTATGCGAAGGATTTCGGCAAGATGGGCTACCTCACCAAGTTGGTGGCACAGCTCATGCGCGACCTTGGCTCCATTCCGTCGCCGCAGAACGCCTTCTTGCTCAACTTAGGTCTGGAGACGCTGCACCTGCGCGTGTCCCGTCACTGCCAGAACGCTCAACGCATTGCCGAGTTCCTTGAGGGCAATGAGCGCGTGGCATGGGTTCACTACTGCGGACTGAAGAGTGACCAGCATTACGCCTTGGGACAGAAATACTTGCCGGGCGGGTCGTGTGGCGTGATAGCCTTCGGTCTGAAGGGTGACCGTGAGACGGCCGTGAAGTTCATGGACTCGCTGCGCCTCATCAACATTGCCACCCACGTGGCCGACAGCCGCACCTGCGTGCTGCATCCCGCCAGCCACACCCATCGCCAGCTGAGTGACGAGCAGTTGCGTGCGGCAGGCATCGACCCCACCCTCATCCGCCTCTCTGTAGGCATCGAGGATGTGGACGATTTGCTGGATGATATCAAGCAAAGCCTAGGATAAAAAATAATCCTAGAAATCCTAGGGGCACTAGGAAAACTAGGCCCCCTAGGTATTCTAGGTATTCTAGGGAATCTAGGTATTCTAGGAAATCTAGGTATTCTAGGAAATCTAGGCATTCTAGGAAATCTAACGAAAGCCTATTCCCCCAAAAAAATATTCCCTGGGTGCCTTGCGGGCCCAGGGAATATTTTTACTTCTTTTTCTTCTCAGATAAAATCAGAGGAATGCCTTGTCGGAAGGATTCCTTCTCCTGTCCTTGTTCGAGGATGACAGCCTGCACAATCTGCATAATCATATTTGCCTGTCCCTCCTTCTCATTGTAAACACCGATCGAACCGGGGATGTTGTAATAGAATGCCACCTCATACTTCTTGCTCTTCCCATGGTCATCCAACTGGTAGGTCAATCGGGTGGGCTGTATGACAAAGGCTACGGGCGACACGCTGTAGAACCCGATGTTGCACTTCAAATCTTGGTCGGGTGCAGTGAGCAGTAGTTTCCGCAAGTCGGTGTTGGTCACGTTCTCCGCCAAGGCTTTTGCTGGGAAGTTGTGGATGACCATCGTGCTGTCTGTTGTCAGCGACCACGAGATGTCCAGCGTATCAGTGCGGTCAGCGGCACTCTTCACCTCACGCTGCGGATAAATCAGTTTGCCGGTATGCTTACCCTTCACCTTGGCAAAAGCCAATTGTACCTCTTCTTTCGTAATCTTCACCTGGTTGTCTTCGTTGGAGCCAAGACAAGAGGTTAGCGAGGTTGCACCCAGGGTAAGACATGCCGCTAACAGCCATGTCAACTTTACATTTTTCTTCATTTTCTTCATTTTTTTGTTTGTTAGAATTATCATTGTTTGTCAGCAAAGCAACCCATGTCTTGACCGTATGAATGATAAGTATGCGTTACTTCTGAAAAATAAACAACCGAACAACCTAAAACATTGCATGAACAAATGTTAAATAACGTAAATGGTGACCTGTTTTGTACTTTTAGCGTGCTTCCTATTCGGTTGCTCCCTCGTCGTTTTCTTTCTTTTCGGGTGAGAAAATGGTCTCAAAGTCGGTCATGTCGTTCTTCACAAGAATGTCGTACCATTGCAGCAATTTCTTGATGTCGCTGTCATGCACTCGGTCTTGATCGAATGACGGCAGCACCTTGGCGAAATATTCGCGCAGTTGTTTGCTGTCGGCTTTCTTATAGTTGAACGACACCAACTTGTTTTGCTCCTGTTCGCCCACGCTCTTGAGTACCTGCCACAGTGGTACGTCGTCGGCGTCGGTGTACATGGCGATGTCGCCCAGATTAGTGACCCTGTCGGTGTAGAAGGCCGGCATGCGGCGATGTGTTTCGTCGAGCGATTCGACAATGAGGTTCATTTTTCCGCGTGATACCAATTTATAAAGTCCTGGCTTACCTGCGATTGAAAGAATTGTTTCCATTGTTATTCGTTAATTTTCGTTTGATAGATGATACATGTACCACCCCGCAACCCTGTACACCTTATATTATAAGATGTGGTTGCGGTGCAGTAGTTCTAAAATTTTCTCTATTTGTTGGGGTAAATTAGCTTTTCCATCGTTGATGAGTTCCATGTCGCTCAGTCGGACCATCTCGTCTTGTGACAGCTGACTGCTGATCCATGCCTTGGCCTTTTCGCAGCTGATGCCGTCGCGCTGCATGATGCGTTCCACACGAATCTCCAAGGGTGCCGTGACGCATATCACCATGTCGGGCTTGATGCGGCGGTCGAAATGAGCGTCAAACAAGATGGCACTCTCTACCCACTGCAACGGCGATTGTAGGAAGTCGATAGCCACAGCGGGGTGAACGATGTTGTTAACCGCTTGCTTATTGGCCTCTGATGCCAACAGGAACTGGGCGAGCACCGACTTCTGAAGATCCGCTCCCACGTACACATCCGGTCCCACCAGTTGGATGAGTTGTTGCCGCAGCTGACCATCTTCTCGCATGAGTCGTTTTGCTGCCTCATCACAATCGTAGACGATGATGCCGTGCTGCCTGAGCAATTGGCAGACAAAACTCTTGCCCGACCCGATGCCACCCGTGAGGGCGACAATACTTTTCCTGTTGTTCATCGCACCGTTGGTTGCATGGGTGGTTATTGTTGTTCTACGAGATAATCCACCTGGCTCATTTCCAACCGCGCCTGTCGTACCTCAGCAGGGACGGTTTTCAGGTGCAAAGCGCATTTGTCCGAAGGGTTTGCCTGCAGCTCGTTGTAGTCGACCACCACCTCGAATTGTTTTTCATTGATTTTCCTGAATGCCGTGACACCGATGTTGAACAGCACCTTTACCTTGGTTGGGAAGGTGCGCAGGGTTTTACCTTTTGGCATGTTGATGGCCTTGATGGGAACCTCGATACTCTCTTCGGTGAGGATGTCGGGGAAGAGCCCAATCTTTACCTGCTCCGGGACCGTCTTTACGCCAATGATTTTCTGCAAGTTGACCTTTCGAATCAGCGTGTCCGTGAAATTGGTGATGTTCAGTTTCTCGGTCAGGATGTACGTCAGACTGTCCAGCTTGCTTTGCTGCGCGTACACCGTTACCTTTTCGGGCCAGAAGCTCACGCGTGCCAGGTAGTAGTTTTTGGCGGGTGTCATGGTACCGTTCATCCGTACTGGCAGGGTTTTCGACTGTCCGAAGTTGAAGAAGAATCTCAGTTGGTCGGGCTTCAGTGCGGTGATTCTGGACGACGTGGCCAGTCGTTGGTACAAGATGTTTTGCACGTCGGCCAGGGGTACACTTCCTCTACCTGTACTTTCGTTGGCGTAGGTAGAAAAGTTGAGGTTGATGGGTCGTAACCGTCTGCCCGTAAAGTCACTCATGAAGGCAAATCCTTTGTCGCGTACCGTCATGATGACGGTGTCGGGCATGTCGGTGGTGATGATGATGTTTTTGGGTACGTTGACCAAGCGTATGGGCACGGGAATCTCTTTTTCGTACATCTCATCGAGCGTCATGGAGAGCCAAAACGCCGCACTGAGAAATAGGAAAAACAAAAACACCAGGAATCGCTTGGATACCAAGTCGAGCAAGAAATTCCTGATGGGTGCGGTGATACGCTTGAGCTGCTTGAGCATGTGCGATTGCGGTTAGGCGTTAGTTGTGTTCTGCGAAGCCGCGTCGGCATAAAGAAAGTTGCGGTCTACCTGTACGATGACGCCGCGTGCGATTTCCACGTCCACCTTGTTTGTAGTGAGGTCGATGCGCTTCACAACGCCGTAGATGCCGCCGTTGATGATTACCTTTGAGCCTTCCTGCAAAGCGTTTTGAAAGTTGCGTATCTCCTTTTGTTTCTTTTGTTGTGGACGAATCATGAACAGCCACATGATAGCCAGCATGGCCACCATGAGGATGAGCATGCTTGTTCCGCCGCCTGCTGCTTGTGCAGCTAATAGTAGTGTTGTCATATTTAATTGGTTGATTAATTAATTCGTATTTCTATTTCTATTTTTGTCTATTCTTCTCCTTCGGTCGGTTGCTCGGTATCAGGAGTTTTCTCTCTCTTGGCAGACCGGCGCTGCTTAGGTTCAGGCATGGGTTTGAGCATTTTGCCTGTTGAGATAAGGTGGCGTGCAATGGAGTCGAGCATGCCGTTGATGTATCCGCCGCTCTTTGTCGTACTGTAACGCTTGGCCTGGTTGACGTATTCGTATATCGTCACCGAGACGGGGATGTTCGGGAACGTGAGCATCTCGGCGATGGCAATCTGCATGATGACCACGTCCATGTAGGCCAACCGTGAGAAGTCCCAGTTGCGGCTGGTCTCGCTCATGTACAGCTGGTAGGTGTCGGCATTGAGGATGGTGGCGCGGAAGAGTTTGGTGGCGAAGTTGCGGTCTTCCTCGTCCTTGTATTCGGGCAAGATTTCCTGGTCGGCCTTGTTGGCCTGGTCGAACCGCCTGATGGTTTTCAGCACGAAGGTGTCTACCACCTCTTTGTCATCGTTCCAGTAGAGACTCTTCTCTTCGAGCAGGGCATCCAATTCGGGATTATCCTGAATGAGCTGTTTGTACAGCTTGCGCCATACCTCGCGGTTGGCCTCATAACTGTCGTCCGTGTCGGCCATGTATGCTTGGTAGGTTTCCGACTGTTCAATCTGGTTGCATATCTTTCTAATAAACTCAACGTCATCATCCCAGGTTAGTTTCTGTTCTTCAATGAAGTCGTTGAGCATCTTGTTCTCTTCCAGTTGAATGGCAAACTTGTTGAAGGCGAACTTTTGTGAAGGCATCTCCGTTCCTTCCCTTTCGGCTTTCTGCGTGTTGATTTCCACTCTGTGTCGCTCTTCACGCGAGATGGCCACGATGAGTTGGAGCAGATAGATGTACAAATGGTATGCTTTGGAGAGGCAGAAAAGCAATTCTTTCTCTGCGTTATCCATGTTGTGATTGCCATTCTGGTAGTAGGCGTAGGTTAACTGGACTATCTTGGTCCTGATTATTTCGCGATTGATCATCCTTGTGTTCTTTCTAAATTTATTATGCAAATGTAGCCTTTTTTTACATGACATGCAAGCAATCTTTCTTGATAATAGCAATTTTTTACAGAAACTTTGCATATCTCAGATAATTCAAGTAACTTTGCAGCGCTTTTTTGAGCGCATCAGTGACGCCGACGCATGTCGTAAAAGTAGGGGAGAGGAGCGATGCTCCGCCTGTCGCTCTTACTGGCGGCATCGGCCAAGCAGGAGAGTCCTGCGTCTCTGTGTGATGGCGAATTAAGGCAATGAATGTTCAACAACTTAATTTAGAGTAACACATTATGAAAGAGATTAATGTATCGGGTAAGAAGCGTGAAGACCTTGGAAAGAAAGCTTCTAAGCAATTGAGAAAAGAGGGTTATGTACCCTGTAACATTTACGGTGCAGCACAGGCTGACGGCAAACCCGAAGCATTGGCTTTCGCAGCTCCCATGTCAGAGTTGCGTAAGGTGGTGTACACACCGCATATCTATGTAATCAATCTTAACATTGATGGCGAAAGTCATACTGCCATCTTGAAAGAACTGCAGTTCCATCCTGTAACAGACGCACTGCTCCACGTTGACTTCTACGCTGTGAACGACCAGAAGCCTATCACCATCGGTATTCCGGTGAAGTTGGTTGGACTGGCACAGGGTGTACGCGATGGTGGACGTATGAACCTGTCTATCCGCAAGGTGAACGTTACCGCTCCCTACCAGCGCATTCCCGAGCATCTGGACATCGACGTTACCAAATTGAAAATTGGTAAGAGCATCAAGGTGGGCCAGCTGAATTTTGAAGGACTGGAAATGGCCACACCGAAGGATGTCGTGGTTTGCTCTGTGAAGATGACACGTGCCGCTAACGTATCTACCGACACTGAAACAGCTGAAGAGGGTGAAGCAGCCGCTGAGGGCGAAGGCGAAGGCGAAGCTGCACCAGCAGAGGCTTAATCAGCCCGTGATAGTCACGATAGTTTAATCAATGGACAAATACTTGATTTGTGGTCTGGGAAACCCGGGTGCTGAATACGCGGGAACCCGCCACAACACTGGATTTATGGTATTGGACGCTTTTGCCAAGGCGTCCAATATCGTTTTTGAGGATAAGCGCTATGGCTTCGTGGCCGAAACCAGTCTGAAGGGTCGCAAAATCATCTTGCTCAAGCCTACCACGTTCATGAACCTCAGCGGTAATGCTGTGCGCTATTGGCTCAACAAGGAAAACATCGACCAACGGCGCTTGCTCGTGGTTTCAGATGATGTGGCTTTGCCCCTTGGCGAGTTTCGCCTCAAGGGCAGTGGCAGCAATGGAGGCCACAACGGACTGGGACACATTCAACAGCTCATCGGGCAGAACTATCCCCGTTTGCGCATGGGCATTGGCAACGAGTATCCGCGTGGCGGACAGGTAGACTGGGTGCTCGGTCACTATGATGAGGCGGACATGCAGGTTCTTCAGCCTGCCATCGACACGGCGGTGGAAATTATCAAGAGCTTTGTCCTGGCTGGCATCGACATCACCATGAACCAGTTTAACCAACAGGGGAAAAAGAAAGGGGGCCAATAAGGCTAATTGGCCTAATAGGGCTAATAAGCCTAATTGGCCCAATAAGCCTAATTGGCCTAATTGGCCTAATAAGCCCAATAAGCCTAATTGGCCTAATAAGCCTAATTGGCCTAATAATCCCAATAATCACTATGACAGAAACAACCTCCACCACTTCCAACCTTCGTGTCAAGGACACCGGATCGGCGCGCATTGACAAGTGGCTCTGGGCGGCTCGCATCTTCAAGACCCGCACACTGGCTGCTGATGCTTGCAAGAACAATCGTGTGAGCATGAATGGGGTGAGCGTCAAACCGAGTCATGTCATCAAGCCCGGTGAAACGATTGATGTCAAGAAACCGCCCATCACCTATTCGTTCAAGGTGCTCAAGACCATCGAACAGCGGGTGGGAGCTAAGTTCATTCCACAGATTTATGAGAATGTCACCGATGCCAAGCAGTACGAACTGTTGGAGATGAGCCGCATCAGTGGATTTGTAGACCGTGCCCGTGGAACCGGTCGCCCCACGAAGAAAGATCGTCGTAGCATGGATGCCTTCGTCCGTCCGGCTCTCTTTGGATGGGATGAAGAGGATGAGTGGGATGAAGAAGATGATGACAACCAACAATAAGGCTAATAGGCCTAATAAGGCTAATAAGCCCAATTGGCCTAATAATCCCAATAATCACTATGACCAAACCAACCACCACCACAGCATCCAAACGGCAACCCTGTAACGTTGCCATCTTTGTTTCGGGTAGCGGAACCAACTGCGAGAACATCATTCGCTATTTTCAAGATTCACCGCTGGTGCATGTCGCGCTGGTGTTGAGCAACAAGTCAGATGCCTACGCTTTGGTGCGTGCCAAAAGACTGAACGTTCCTACCGTTGTCGTGCCCAAGGCCGAGTTTGGCAAGGCCGATGAGGTGCTGAAGCTACTCGATGAGCATCACATCGATTTCATTGTGTTGGCTGGGTTCTTGCTGATGATTCCCGACTATCTCATCCAGGCTTACCACCGACGCATGATGAACTTGCATCCTGCTTTGCTGCCTAAGTTCGGTGGCAAGGGCATGTACGGACACCATGTGCACGAAGCGGTGAAGGCCGCTGGCGAAACCGAGACCGGCTTCACTGTTCATTGGGTTAGTTCGGTATGCGATGGTGGAGAAATCATTGCTCAGTTCCGCACCCCACTTCTCCCATCCGACACTGTCGACGACATTGCAGAAAAAGAGCACCAGCTGGAGATGAAGCATTTCCCGCAAGTGATTGAGCAGGTTGTTGGGGAAATATTAGGAATGTGGGGAGTTAGCAGGAGTAACTTGTAGTTAGCGGGAGTTAACGGACATTAGCTTTGCAAATAAATCACTTCTTTGGCAACGCTATTGTCCGTTAACTTCTATTTACTCCCCATTTACTCCCGTTACCTCCCATGATCTTGTTTAGCAATGCTATTGTCCGTTAACTTCTATTTACTCCTATTTACTCCCGTTACCTCCCATGATCTTGTTTGCAACGCTAATCTCTACCAGTGTCTGCCGCCATGACCGCCCCGGTTGCTCCGGCCGCCGTAGCGTTGACGATTACCAAAGGAACCTCCTCTTTCGCGCATGCCTTGGCGTGCTTGGCGGCCGCCGAAGATGTTCAGTCGATAAATCACATGCAGCATGGCATAGCTGTTGATGCTGTTGTATTCGGTGTCGCTGCGTTGCATGGCATCAATGGATCTGCTGAAGTTGCTCTGGTTGTTCAGGATGTCGTAGAACTGCAGCGACAGCGTGAGGTTGCGCTGTTTCAGCAGACTCTGCGACAATTGTACGTTCCACACCAGCTCGTTGGTGTTCATGGCCTGGTCGTTGTAGCCACGACGACTGTTCTCGTGCAAGTCGGTCGACAGGCTGGTTCCCCACGGAGCCGTCAGGTTCACGTTGATACCGTATGAAAAGCGCCATGTGTCCAGATTGCTTTGCTTTTGCAGTTGGTTGCGCGTGTGGTCATAGTTCACCGATCCATTCAGCTCTACCTCCAGCCATTCGTTGCGGAAACTCATCCCCAGACGCTCGTTAACCGATAGCGACCGTGTGGTGTTCTTCTGCGAGTCGGCGTTGCGGTTGAGGCTGATGTACCCCACACGGTTGTTGTATCCCAGAGAAGTCCATGTGTTGATGTTCCACACCCCCGCGGTGTCAATTGAGCAGTTGTACATCAGTCCGCCATTGGCATTCCAGTTGCCGTTGATGTTTTCTGGCCGCGTTGTTCTTCCACCCGTTTTTTCATCGTAGGTCACCTTGCGGCTGATGCTGTTGCGCGTGTTGCCATAGTGCAGATAGCCCATGATGCCTTGCTGATGGCTTTTGATGTAATTGTTGTAAAACAGGCGGAAGCTGTTGGTGAACGATGGTTTCAGTCCCGGGTTTCCCCGGGAGATATTCAAGGGGTCGCTGTCGTCATAAATGTCCAACAGTTCTGAGATACCCGGTTGCGTGGTGTAGCCTCGGTAGTTGATGCGCAGGTTGCTCACGTCCGAGAAGCGGTAGCGAAAGTCCAGGGTGGGGGTCATGTTGGTCACGGTGCGGGTTGTGTCGGCATCCACTCCTTGATAACGTTGGATGAATTTCGACTTCTGCGGCTGTACCATCAGTCCCACGTTGAAGTCGTACTTGGTGCGAATCATGCGGAAACCCAGGTTCACCTCGTGCGTATAGTTTTGGTATTGCGAGAAACGACTCAGGTCTTCATCCAGATACGTTTCGTAGGGATGTTCCAATCTACCCAGATAACTGTTCCAGTTGCGGTACACAGGACTGAGGCCGGCGAAGAAGTCCTCGCCCAAGTTGCTGAAGTCGTAGGTAGAGCGGTCGCTCTTGCTGTAGCTGTAGTTGAACTTGTAGCTCAGTTGCAAAAATGTGGCCTTCCACAGGGGTTCGCTGTAAGTAGCCTGCACACTGTAGTTCCAGTTCTTAGACGGGGTGAGATTGTAGCGGTTGGTTTGGTAGGTTGAGTCGTTGCCCAGCGCATTTTTCACCTTATATAAATGCACGTTGCTCATCGTGAGGTTGTTGTTTTCGCTCTCGTTATAGTGGGCGCCGGCCCTCAAGGTGACGTTGCGACCTTTGTTTCCCAATCGTCTGTTCAGTTGCAGCATCCCGCCGAAACGTTTGTTCTCACCGTAGCTGATGCCATTGTGATCGCGCCTGTTCACCACCACACTGTCGGCCGCCATCTGGGCCAACGATTCGGCTGCCAATGGGTCGCTGGCATGTAGAAACGGGTCTTCGTTATACGATGCCGACTGGTTCCAGCTGCGCCCGTCGTTGGTAGAATAACTCAAACTGGGGCGAAACATGATGTTGGTAAGCGTATCGGGCGTCCATTCCACTCGCATGTTGGCGTTCCATCGGTTGTTTCGTCCATATTGCTGGTTGATGCTGTTGGAGAACGAGCCCACGCGACTGACGAAATTCTCTGTCGATCTTTTCGTGCCGATGTCACTGTCCGAGTGGTTCCAGCGCACGCTCCCGTCTATTTTCAGCGTGTCTTTCTTTTCGTAGTTCAGGTTGAGGCCCACCATCTTGTTGGCGTTCAGTCCGTTTCTTCCTCTTCTAAAGCCACCCCTTCGCCCAAATCCCATGTCGTTGGTGTTGTTGGCATTGCCGAAGGTCATGATGCGCAGATCGTCTTTAAAATAAGCCGCCATGAGGCGTTCGGCATAGCGATCTTTGGTTCCCACGGCCAGGTCGACGTTGCTAATCATCCCTTTGTTCATGCCGCGTTTCAAACCAAAGTCAAGCACCGTCTCCTCGTTGCCATCATCAATGCCCGTTACGCGTGCCAGATCGCTCTTCTCATCGTACGCCCTTATCTTTTCTATCGCATTGGTGGGCAGGTTCTTCATGGCAGTTTTGGTGTCGCCAACCATGAACTCCTTGCCGTCCACCTTAATCTTTTTCACCTCCTTGCCATTGATGGTAATCTTCCCATCGTCGTCTACCTGTGCGCCAGGAATGCGCCTCACCAGTTCTTCGGCTACCGACCCTTCCGGCGTGCGGTAGGCCGAGGCGTTGTAGATAAAAGTGTCTTTCTTCACCACCACCTTCATAGCCTGCCCCGTGACCTGCGCCTCCTTCAGCATCACGGCATCGGGGCGCATGACCGTTTGTCCCACCTTCACAGACTCGTTCTTCGTTATATGGATGTTCTGGATGCTGGTGATGTAGCCAATGCTCGACAGTTTGAGCAGGTACCTGCCGTTGGCGGGAACCTTTAACGTGTAGGCGCCATGCTTGTCAGATACGGCTCCAGTGACAAACGAACTGTCTGTTTTCAACAACTGTACCGTGGCATGCGTCATCGGCTCGTTCGTTTCTTTGTCTACCAGTGTTCCTGTAATCTGTCGTTCTTGTGTCCATGCGGCCATTGACATCATCATCAGGGCCAGCAGGGTGAGGAGTATTCGTTTCATCTGTTTAGTTTCTTTTACCTTTCTCATCGGCCATGTTGTGGTCTCCGTGGCCGACCTACCTTTTTATATGTGATGTTTAAAAAGCAATAAAGTTTAAATTTGGGTGGAAAAATATCAGTGGGGCGCTTTAAAAGGTTTCTTGTGCAATGATATTATTTGCCATAGGACAGAGGCTTGGGGATTGGGTGAAAAATCATTGATTTCGGCTCCTTGTTCCATATATTTTTTGAATCAATCTCCATGAAATTGCATAGTTGTGTCCAAACAGAATTTGATTTATACACAACAAGAGCGCACTCCACCTGTTTGACAGGGAAGTGCGCCCAATGGCGAAGCACCGCATTATGTGTGCCGCTCTAATCTTTAGTTTCTATTTTATTACTACCTTCTTGGTGGTGCCATCAGAGAACCTCAGAATATTCAGTCCTCGGACTGGTGCATTTAGGCGCATGCCATTTAGGTTGTAAATGCCTATAATATGGCGGTTCTTAGTGGTCTGTACATTCTGAACACCAGTCACCGTTGGTAACCCAAATTTAGAAACAGCTAAGATTGTTGCCATTTGTCCATAAGAATAAGAAGTGAACGATAGGCCCTTCACCTTCTTGCCCTTCTCGATGCCGTCGTAATCGTATTCAAAGATGCGGAAATCGTTTCTGAAGTCGAACTCATCTACTTCTGCTTCACCAAAATCTTGATTAATGGACATGATGCGCCCTAATCCTGCTACGGCTGTAAGGTCGTTGTCATATCCATACCAGTCTACGGCATTCATGTTCCAAGCCTGACCTTTTGAGTCGTCTTCATAGATAGGTGTTATCATAATGTCGTTGTTACCACCTCCCGTGCTTGTGTATAGCACATAGATGTGCTCTGCCTCTTCAGGTTGTGCGAATGTCACTTTATAAGTCGAATAGGGCTTATCTATCACCAGTGCATTTTTTTGGTCAAATGGAGACAACTTGAAGACATTACCACTCTTAGTGGTAATCATGCGGTCGGTACCGACCAGGTGTCCGCCCTCTTCTCGCTCAACACTCTTGGTATAGAATGTCCATCCGTTGGCATCAACTGCTGCCGTGGTATGTTTATCAGCTGGCAGAGCTTCCACGATGACATCTTGATTCCAACCCTCTTTTACTTCTACCGGAATGCAGGTTGCTACCGCCGACTTGTTTTGCTCGAACATTTCCACCTCGGCCAATGAAGGATAGAACAGCGGGTTGAGCGTGCAGACAATAGCTATTTGTTTGGCTGATACGTATTCGGGAAGCATACATTCTAGTACCGATGTCTCTCCGATATTTTCAAACGTATGGATGGTGGTCCAGCCTCTGTTGCCATCGTCGCTCACTTTAATTTCAATTGTCTTGTTGACCAATCCATCTTGTTCATTGTCGTCTTTACCTTTGTTGTTGTCAGGGATATGAATCCTTATTTTTGATATGCTCCAAGGTTTGTCGTTGGTAAACACGGCCCAGAAATCGCGTTCGTTCCTGCATGGATCTTCTACCATGTCACAAGCCTCCTTTTGTGTGTTACCATCTGTAAGTGCCGTGGTAACATATTTCTTGACGGGCGATCCATATACATAACCATTTGTATATTGCAGCAAGTCGGCCTTCAGTCCAGCAAAGGCATTATTGGCCGATGGGTCATCAATGGTTATCTTAATAGATTTTTCCTTGTACGACTTGCCATTGTGTACCATCACCTTCAGTGTGGCTACGCCCATGTTCTTGCCGGCAGTTACGGGTATGGTGAATTGGTGTGCATCGCGGTTTTCAACGATGTCGCCCACGGTCAGGTCGGTACCAGTTGCTTCAACCTCACATTCGAAAGGCTCTTCTCGCTGGTCGCCATTCATGTCATAGTCTACCACGATGCTTCGGCTGGTGGACACGTTCATAGTCATTGTGTCTTCTGCAGTGAGCTTCAGGTTAGAGTTGCTCACACCATAGACTTCAAACTCCCAGATGCGTATAGTCATGCCGTTATCAGAATAGGGATTGAGCTTCACGTATCTGGCGGTGGTAGGCATGATGTAATCTTCCTTAATGTTGTCGTATTCACGCCCTTGTTCGTCAACTAGCAGCTTCCAGTTGATACCGTCTTCACTGAGGTAGATGCGGTATTTGTCAAAGTTTTGATTGTTTTCAGGGCCTGATTTGCAATCGTATATCTTGAAACCGTACACTCGATAGTCACTTTGTAAGTCGATTACACATTCTTGTGTGTTGTTGATGCTGCACCATTTATTGTGTATGTTGCGTGGGTTGGTTTCTCCATCAATGATGTTTTTAGGCGATTCAGCATCACCTGTGGCACTGCTGTAAGATACTACTGTTTTTGTTCGTGCTACGTTCTTCACTGTGTTGAGATCGTTCGGCTCCAAAACGTCGAACACGCACAACTCTGAGGTAGAGGTGCCAGCTTCGTTGGTGGCCTCTATTTTGACACTTTGTTTGCCAACAGCTTTGGCAATGACGGTAATCGTGTTGTCTGTAAGCTTGCTACCCTCTTTCAACTGTACTGTTTCCGGCAGTGTCCAATGCCAGCCAGAAGGCTTGCCTGTACCTTTGGCTTTCAGCGTTACCTCTTCATCTACTTTTACATAACTTTTACTTGGTACGATGGTAACTTGTGATAGTTGTGCTGCAGGGTAAGCGACATCCAATGTGGAAGGTGTTTGCTCCGTTCCGTCTTTCATGATTGGAACAACCGAAACTGTCACCTTTTTATCTTTTCCATTCCTGTCAAATGTTGGAATGTAAAATCCTTCTCCGCGCGTTTGTCCAACAAGTTTCTTCTCACCAGACTCAGATTGGAGATAAACATCGAAGTGATCCAAGTCTGCATTGTTGTCCCAGTCCCATGTTAAACGAAGATCGCCTTTGAATTGTTCAAATTTTGTTTCGTTCACCAAATTCGTTATGGTCAACTGTTTAGGAGCATAATTGGCAGGTAGCATAGCCATTTCTCCCAATGTAAGCACATACCTAGGTTGTTCAGAAGCAGCTTTCAAGTTGAGAGCAATCATGTAGATGGTCTGTCCCATCACCGGTGTGAGGTCATACTCTGCTACTGTCCATCCATTTTCATTTTTCTTTGTCGGGTTGGTCAGGGTGACCATTTTTCCGTCAATCTTGCTTTCGGTGCCCAGTTTTACCTCAAGTGTATTATCGTCAGAGCACTTGTACACCAATTTGAACTTGCCTCCAGCTGTCACATCGATTTGTGTCTTGTAAAGGCGCATGAGGTGGTCTCCTGCTGACAGTTTTCCACTGACTGTGAACGAGTTGCTCACGTTGTAAGCATCGCCCCAGTTTATATTTACCTTCAGGTCGCCTCGGTTTTCTATCCACCATCGCCAGGTAGGCAACACGCTCTGCATGCCCGAGTGATACCAGTCTTGCGTGGCTTTCTTCTCTCCTTTGACGAAGCGATACTTGCCTATGCCCACACTCATATCCGACATGAAAGGCATCTGCTGGATAGCAGAACGCTCTACAACGCATCCTGACAGTCCTGGCCATGAGGCATATCCACCGTTGTCAGTCATCTTTGAAGGGTCGCCCTGACGGTTTACCCACGTGGCCTCCTCATTCATGAAGGTGAGTAGCATAGCCTTATAAGCCTTTTCCCCTTGGTTGTCGGCTTTATCCAGCAAATCCTTGACATTGTCTTTCCAGATACGCTCCTCAGGGCAGAATAGATCAACCGAACCCGAATGGCCGTTGATATCAAAAACGGTGCGCAAGTCACTGCCAAAGCCACACAAACCGGCGTTAACACACTGAATGCCACTGTAAATTTTTCCGAAGATGTCTTCGGGTTTGCAACCTATTCGGTCGGCATAACTGCGGTAGTCGCCCACTGAGCCATATTCCAAAAATTGTGATGTGTTTTTGTGACTGGCCAATATTCCTACGTTCGGTTCGTGTGCGGCATTATACCATTGAATTTCCATCTGCGTATCACCAGCCTCGTCGGCAATACGGTTGAACTCTTTGATGAATCCAGCCCAATCTGTTGGAAAGTACACGGGTGTTTCCTGGTTGATGAACCAACCGTCGAAACCAAAATACTTAGCTATCTCGTAGAGTTTGATGGCATAGATGAACTTACCGTTCTCCTGTTTCAGAATCTCGTGTACCCATTCGGCCCTACCACCATAGGTAGTTGGTGGAAAGAATATTTGCCCCAACACCTTCACACCGCTAGCATGTGCAGCATCTATTGAACCAGCGGGAGGCGGGATGATAATACCTTCGGATGCCGATCCTGCCCAATACACCAACTTGTCCATGTACTGCCAGTAGGTAGGTTGGTAGCCCACAAAATTGTTGGCACCCTGAGAGGGACTAAGACTACAGGTTGGGAAGAGAATGGAGGCGTTGCATACTTGTCCTTCGTAATATTGATTACGATTGGCCTTCATTGTTGTAGGTTCTTTAAATCGGGGTGCCAATGGCACTCTGCTTCGATTGAACTTGGCATTAGGGTCGGTTTCCGGCGACCAATTCTTAATGTCTTCTGGGTGCCAGCATCCGCCATAGGGTTGCTGAGCATGAATGGCTGCCGTGGTGAACAATGACAGGAAAGCCATTCCTAAGAGTTTTTTTAGAATCATAAATGTTTGTTAGTTAATAGTTTTAATAGTATCAATTGTATTCATATGTGTGTCTCTTCTTTCGTGTATGCTTATCATACCGTTCTTATATATAACAAATACTCTCACGGAAACACTTAAGGCTTTTTATGCAGGATTCGATACTTCACGATTCTCTCCGTCAGTGGGAGCGGAGAAAACAAAAAAGGTGTGTTCTCTTGATTAAAGGGAACACACCTGATAGTAAGAGCATAGCCACGGTTTGAGGCTACGTTGCTAATTGTTATTGAACCAATACCTTTTTAGTAGAACCATCAGAGAACTTGATGATATTCAAGCCCTTAACTGGAGCGTTGAGTCGAATTCCGTTGAGGTTATAAATTCCAACAACTTTTATTTCAGTTTTTCCGTTCGGTATGGTCCTGATAGCAGTAGATACCTGCTTACCTTTCCTGCTGACAGCCAAAATGGTAGGAATGCATCCGTTCCAAGAGGAATTATATACATCGATGCTTTTCACTTTCTTGGTCTTGTCGGTCTCAATGGTGTAATCGTACAAACGGAATTGATAGCGTTCATCGATTTGGTTCTCCACAAAATCATCGGCATCTCCCCGTTTAATGCGTCCCAGACCCCTGACAGCAGCATCGCTGCTATAGTAGCTCTCAAACCAGTCTCCTGGTTGGACGGATATCATTTTTTGGGTGTCATCTTCGTAAACTGCCTGGATGCTGATATTTCCGTCACCATTTGCACATATCAAGAGTACATAAAGTTCTTCACATTCTACAGGTGTGGTGAAATTCAATGTTTGCCATCCTCTTCCAGCTTTCATCCTGTAAGCATTGTTCTTGGTATAGTCAGCCAGTTGGTAGGTAACGCCAGACTTACTGATCACCTTGCGGCTCTCGTCAGAGAGGGCTCCCTTTTCTTGTACATTCTTGGTATATAGGCACCAACCTTGAGTATCGAGTGCAGCTGTTGCGTGAGCGGTAGCGTCTTTTTCTTCCACAATCACATCGGCATTCCAATTACTAATTTCAACAGGAGAAATCACAGGTATAGCATCAGCCAGTTGTTCATAAGCTTCTACTTCTGAGAGCAACGGATAATGTAATGCGTTCATGTTACAAATAACGGCCAGGTATTTCACATTCATAAACTCTGGCAGAATGCATTCCAGCTTGATGGTTCCATCGGTGTTGATAGGCAGCTTGTCTATGTTGTCAAAAGTCTTCACAGTGGTTAACCTAGTGAGGTCGTTTCCCATAGCAATCTTCACTTCCTTATTGGCAGGGCCAACATCGCCATTGTCGTCAGCATCGTTGTTGTCGTAAGGAATCGTCACAACTACTTTAGACAAATTCCAAGTCTGGCCTGAAGGGGCTGTGAAAATGGCCCACACATCGTCCTTATGCTTGGATACATGGTCAACGTCTTCACATGCGTTCTCTCTCATTTCACCGTCAGTCAGTGTACTTAATTCCTGTTCTGTGTATTCAGCCTCGAAAGAGTAGTCTGCATCATACAGTCGCAAGGTTGCCTTGGTGCCTTTAAGCACGTTCGGTTGTGTTGCGTCGTCGATGGTTACCTGAACCATGCGTTCGATATAGGCTCCACCATTGTCAATTGTGATTTTCAAGGATGTTGTACCAATTATATTGCTGGCGGTTATTGGAATGGTAAACGAGCCTTCTTTAGTGTCTTCTGTAATTTCGCCTATCGAAACATTGTCGTTACTTGCGTCGACCTTGCAGACAAAGTCGTCTTCGCGAGTGTCGCCATTGAGGTTGTAGTTTACGACGATGTTTTGTGTCGAACCAGCATTGATGGTGTATTGTTTGTCAACATGCATGGTCATCTTGTTGTCCGATAACCCAAACACTTCAAACTCCCAGATACGTAGAGTCCCATTAACATGAGGTATCAGCTTGACATAGCGAGCACGTACAGGTGCTATGTAGTTTTCCTTAATGGTGATACCTTCGGTTCCCCTCTCATTGACAACCGTTGTCCAGTTCTTCATATCGGAGCTTACCTGGATTTGGTACTGGTCAATTTGGTCAACGCCAGACTCAGGTCCAGCATTACCGTCATAAATTTTAAACCCATAAATGCGGTATGGCCCTTGCAGGTCAAAGATGGCCCAGTTGTCCGAACTGATGTTGCACCACTTATCGCTTGTATTGTAAGGATTGGTTATGCCATCGATGATTTTGCTTGGTATTTCTGAACCGTTTGTCGAACCACTGTAGTCAACCACCGTCTTGTGCTTGATGACATTAGTTACCATCTGTAAATCGTCTTCGTTTTCAAAGACATCAAGAGCGTCCTTTTTTGTTTCTGAGGTTCCTACGACATTGGTTGCTTTCACTGTGACGGTTTTCCTACCTGCTGTCTTAGCAACCACTTCAATAGTCTGTTTATTTAGACTCGATCCTTCTGCCAAGATAAGTCCTTGTGGTAGAACCCACTCGAAAGAGGTAGGACTCCCAGTTGCTTGAGCTGTCATGGTAACCTTGTCGCCTACTTTGACATAGCTCTTTGATAAAGAGAAAGTGACAACAGGGGCTTTCGGGGCAGGATAGTCAACGGACAGTTTTTCTGCAGACCGTTCTACCATATCTTTCATTATCGGTACCAGTTCTACACCTATTTTTGTATCAATTCCTGCACGCTTGAAGGTTGGAACATAAAACCCTTCGCCTCGTGTCTGTCCTACCAGTGTACGCGTTCCATCCTGGGTAACCGTATAAATGTCAAAGTGGTCGAAGTGATTATTGTAAGTGTAATCCCATGTCAAGCGAAGGTCTCCTTCTTCATCACCCAAGGTGCTTGTTGTCCTGAAGTTAGTCACTTTTACGATTTCGGGAGCATAATCTTTCGGCAACACGGCCAGCGAACCTAGGTTTACCGAAAAATTGTTGATGCTGGCATCAGTTTTGAGGTTGAGTGCAATCATGTAAATGGTCTTGCCGTTGAGTGAATTCAAGTCATAGTCGGCAATGATCCAGCCGTTCTTCTCTGTCAGTTTGGGGTCTGTCAAGGTTTCGTCAGGTGTAATCGAACTCTTCGTTGACAATTTGGCCTCTATCTTCACGTTATTCGGATTTTTGTAAACCAAGCGGAACACGCCACCATTCTCCACCTTAATTTGTGTTTTGTACAACCGCATTAAGTGATCACCTTCTGACAAGGTACCTGCAATTTTGAAGCTAGAACCTAAGTTCCAAGCGTCGTCCCAGTCGATGCTGACCTTCAAGTCGCCTTTGTTCTCTATCCACCAGCGCCAGGTAGGCAAGATGCTTTGCACACTGCTGTTATACCAGTCCTGTGTGCCTTTCTTGAGTCCTTCTACGAAACGATGTTTACCATTTCCCACACACATGGAACTGACAAAAGGCATGCTGCTAATCACCGTACGCTCCAAGATACAGCCAGAGATGCCGGGCCAAGAGTCATACGATCCCTCGTCAACGGCTTGTGAAGGATCACCTAGTTTGTTGACCCACATTTGCTCTTCCGAATTGAATACCTTTTGCATCGCTTCGTATGCAGTAGGACCTTGATTCTTGGAATTGTCGTTCAGATATTCTTTTACATGGTCTTTCCAGGCACGCTCCTCAGGGCAGAAAAGGTCGACAGAGCCTACGTGACCAGTGGTTGGGAAAGCGGTACGCAGCTGAGATCCATAGCCAGTCAATCCGCTGTACACACACTGTATGCCCGAATAAATCTTACTGAAAGTCTCACCCTCTGAAATGCCTAGCTCTGAAGCATACTTGCGTTTGTCACCCACATTACCGTACTCTAGAAACTGAGAGGTGTTTTTGTGTGTTTTCAAGATTTGTGTGTTTGGATAACCCGAGGCATTATACCATTGTATTTCCATCTGAGTGTCGCCTGCCTCATCAGCTATTTGGTTAAATTCTTTAATGAATCCTTCCCATTCACTGTTTGAGCCTCCACCCGTTTCCTCGTTGATGAACCAGCCATCGAACCCGAAATACTTGGCTATTTCATATAGCTTCCGCGCATAGATGTAGCTGCCATTCTCTTGTGTTAATAATTCACGAACCCATGATTGTTTCCCACCATAATAACTGGGTGGAAAAAATATTTGTCCCAAAGCTTTCACACCGCTTTGATGAGCAGCGTCAATGGATCCTGCGGGAGGCGGAATGATGATTCCTTCAGATGCCGATCCTGCCCAATATATCAATTTGTCCATATACTGCCAATAGGTTGGCTGGTACCCTAGAAAATTGTTAGCACCCTGTGATGGACACATGCTACAGATTGGGAACAGAATGGTGGCGTCGCACACCTGCCCTTCATAATACTGGTTCTTGTTGGCCTTCATCAATTCGGGTTCTATCACTCGCTTGGCCAATGGTACCTTGGAACGATTGAACTTTGCGTTCGGATCGCTTTCCGGTGTCCATGTACGAACATAATCGGGATGCCAGCATCCTCCATACGGCTGTTGTGCTTTGGTGATTACCATGCACAATAAAGTCAGAAATGATACACTTAAAAGTCGTTGTAGTTTCATAAGCATTGTTTTTAGTTAAAAGTGATATTATATAAAGTTATATGAATTTTTGTTTGTTTTTCCTCGAAGTACTCATGTGGTCAATGCCTGTCTTCCATAGTAGTATTAATTATATAACAATCTTGTTGGGAAAAATACTTAAGCTATAGTACGAATGCTCACGTTGATCTTCTACAAAGTAAGGTCAACGTGAGCGTCGTTGGCGAGATTATTGTCGTACTGGTTGTGGTGTACCCGTGCGGAAATTGTTTGGTTTCATACGCTTTCCGCTGTTGTCGTTAGTGTCTTGTACGTCCCACCACAGACGTTTGCCTTGCGAATTAGCTCTCTTCAGGTCTTCATGTGAAGCGAAATATTTGTTTGAGCCTTCGCTGTTGGGGTAGAAGATGCGCTTGATATTCTTGCCCTCTGGTACGTCACCTCCAGACATGTTACTGAGTTGGTTGGCCAGAACTGGATAGTCGGTGCGTCTGAATTCCGCCCAGCCCTCATTACCATTGGGGAACACAGCCATCCACTTTTGGGTGATGATGGCTTCGAGAATCCGTTCTTTGTCACCGCTGGCGAACACACCTTCCTTCCAAACTTTGAGTCCGTCAATATATGAACTCGCTTGGGCCTTATCAATTTGGTAATAATCCATGGAAGCTTTCACGCCTGCCTTGAAATAGTTTTCTGTACTTAGGGTTAGGTCTTTGCCAGTCCATCCTCTCAGTGCAGCTTCGGCTTTGAGAAATAATGATTCAGAATAGCCCAGCCAGACGGTTGGACGCGCATCGTTGAACCAATATTTAGGGTCGAGTTTTTTTGATAGCGGCTTAGGTTGGCATCGAACTAAGCTGTAGGTAAGGGTCGACATGGATATCTCAGGAGCTTGAGTACCTCGTTTGCAGCCTTTGAAATCCTCGCGAACACTTTCGGTGGCACTGGCAATCATGTTTTGTGACATATTGCCCCTGAACCAGCTAACCAGACAGCGAGGGTCGATAGTCTTTTCTTCAAATTCTCTCCTGCTTTTCCTGATGATGTAGGTTCCTCCGCCTGTACTTAAGTTGCGGTAATATTGTTCCAAATCCCAAGACATCACACTTTCGCCATTGTATCTGATGCTGCACATGGTCAGTCCGTTTTCTGATCCGCCTTCATCCATGCCACCCATGTCGACTGGAGCGTACTTTGGGACGGTTTGCATGTTGTCGGCATTGCTCTCCATCAATCCATACTGATTGTTTAGCGCAGCCTCTCCTTCTTTCTTGGCACGTACGGGGTCTACATTAGAGATGCGCAATGCCATGCGCAAGCGCAAGGTGTTAGCAAAACGCAACCACTTGTGTAGATCACCAAAATAGCAGATGTCCTCTTTGCCTACATTGTACTGTGAAGCGTCGTCGGGCTGTATGCTGTCAACAGCCTGCTCGAGCATGCGAAACATACAGTCGTATACCTCGGCCTGTGTGTTGTATGTTACGTTGTTGGTCTCAGGAATGCGTGCCTGAACGTAAACCTTGAAGGGCATGGCGCCATAGGTATCTGTGTTGGCCAATGCCAGAAACGCATAGTAGATACGGGTGACGTAGAACATGTTCTTATAGCGTTGCGGCGTAGTGTTGAACTTAAAAGCTCTGAGCAACGTGCGATACTCTGAACTTCGGTCGTCGTAGAAATGCGCCCACCGTCTGCCACTCCAGCCATCAGCATAACCATAGTCTGGCGATTTCTTCGCATGCTTGGGCTGGTTGTTGGCAACATAGCCAGCATAGATGTCGTGGCTGAGGTTGGTGGTTATCTGGTAATCGTTGTAATATCCTTCATACAAGAAGTTACGGAAAGTGGATGCTGCACCAGCCAAGTCGGTCTTGCAGGTCAGAGAATCGTCCGCACTTAGTTTGTACGTGAGGTCCAGGTCAGCATATCTGGTATTGTTGTTGCTCTTGGTGGTGTCTTCAATCTCTGTTCCAGCCCCTGATGTCTTATCTTCTATCTCATAAGGATTATGTCCCATGTCTTCCAAGTCATAGCATGAGGTAATCGCACACATGACGAATATGAGTAACAGAAAATGTATGTAAGAAAACTTGTTGTTCATTTTGTTTATTACTTTAATCATTAGAATCCTATATTAACCGAAAAACCGAAAGTGCGTGTATACGGCACAGCCATAAAGTCCAAGGCCTGCGAGAACATCGTGGTATCGTAACCGCCATCTGGATTACCAGGAGTGTGTTTCATCAAGAAACACAGGTTTCGTGCTACGAACGAAAGTCTGCATTGAGTCAGTGGCGTATGTTTGAGAATTGATTTTGGTAGCTGATAACCCACGGAGAGTTCTTTCAACTTGATGTACGAGGCGTCGTGTACAAATTCTTCGGCAAATCCCTTCTGAGATTTGAACAGGCCAATGGTGGAGTAGTAGTTCTGTGCGCTTACAGGGATGTCGTTTGCATTGCCGTTTTCCTTCACACCCGATACAATCATATAGTAATCACTCTTGCCCGCTATCTCTTTGTATTCACCGCGATAAGCTGTGCGTTCCGAGGTACCCACTGAGGTGGCCATGCCTTCCGACACAGAAACTATGTTGCCGCCAAACTTCATGTCTAACATGGCAGAAAACAGTATACCCTTGTAGTTGAAGGTTGGTGTGACCGACATGAGCAAATCGGGCTGTATATTACCGATAGGATGGGCCAGAAGAAATTCCTCCATGTTGCCATCTCCCGTCTCGGGCTGTGGAAGTCCATTTTTGTCTACAATAATCTCTCCCTCTTTGTCACGTTTCAACAGGTTGTTTGCAAAGATGTCCCCCAAACGTCCACCAACTACAGCACCTACCTTCACAGGCATATTGGGATCGCCATTAAAATAAATGCGCTTCACACCATCAGCCAGACTCTCTACTGTCGACTCGTTGTGTGCGAGATTGATACCCAGGTTGAATTCAAAGTCACTTGTTTTCACTGGAGTGGAGTAAACCATGAGTTCTACACCTTGGTTGACAATTTCTCCTGCATTGACCCATTGTTGGCTCCAGGGTGAAGAGGCGTCTACCAGCATGGCTTGATTCTTTGTTGATGACCAATAGTAGGTGAAATCAAAACCCAGTCGATTGCTTAGGAACTTCATATCTAAACCAGCTTCCAGCGAACTTTTAATCTCTGGTTTGAGGTTGCTGTTCATCTTGATGGTCTGAGGAATCGGCTGGCGTATGCCGTTACTGTAGGTGAATTTTCGTACGTTATACAGGTTGTAGGGCATGGGGTCTTTTCCTACTTGTGCTGCTGAAAGTCGCATCTTGGCAAATGTAATCCAAGAAGGCAACGGCTGCTTGATACTGCGCATGAAGTCAGAAAACACATAGCTGATGCTAGCCGATGGATAGAAAAACGAATTATGCTGTTTGGGCAACGTCGACGACCAGTCATTGCGAGCCGTGAGGTCCAACGAGAGGTATTCTTGGTAGGCCAGCTGCAACGATCCGAAGACAGAATACATGGCCCGTTGGTGACCATTTTCGTTGGCCGAGCTAAGGCGAGCACCGGTGTTGAAGAGCCAGTTGTCTTTGTCTAGCATGTTCTCCACGCCTGCATTAAGTGTTTCGTGTTGCAGATACATGATGTTGGTCCCGGCAGTATACCCCAGTCTGAATGCGCTAGACAATTGATGGTCGCCCATGAATATGAACGAGATGTTGTGCTCGAAGTGATTCTCTTCACCCCTTTGCATATTGTCGGTTGTCACCTTCTCGGACCAATGCTGTGATGAGGAGGAGATGGCTTGATCGCCTAGGCTCAAGTTAGAGCTTTGCAAACGGGTGCGGTAGTAATCGAATGCATACTTCGCACTGAACTTTAACCAGTCGGCCAGGTTTAGATTTGCTGCGTAGTAACCGAACGCACGCCAGCGCTCATCCGAGTTTTGGTATTGGTGACGTACATAGTATGGATTGGAATATTGTTGGTTGGGTCCGAACCAACTCTGATGCAAGCGGGTGTCGGTGGTGAAATGCTGCAAGTCGGACAGCCGTATGTTTCCCGGGATGAGTAGTAATTGTGCAACTTCACCGCCAAGCCCGGTCATGGGACGGTTCTCTGCTTTCATGCGTGATAAGGATATCTTGCCATCCAGCGAAAGATATTTGTTCATGGTGGTACCAGTGTTGAGGTCTACGTTCAGTTTGCTCAGCGTTTCGTCTTTGAACAGACCATCGTTGCCGTTGAAGCCGATGGATAAGCGATAATGTGACTTCTCGTTAGCGTTGCCCAGGGCGATGGTGTGAAATTGTGAGAAGCCTGTCTTGAAATAATCCTTCAATTTGTCTCCATAGTAGCGGTAGGGGATGGGTTGTGCTAGCCATGATGGTTCGTCGTGCCCGTCCAGAGCAGAACCGAAAGCCATTTCACCTGTCAACGTCTTCTCACCATTCTCATTGGTCATGTAGATGGGATTGCCTTGGCTTCCCTGTCCGTACAGTTTTTGCATACCGATAGTCTGCGATACCGTGCTCCAGGTGAAGTTGCCACTGTATACGATGCCGAAACCATCTTTATGTGAACCTTTCTTGGTCGTCACCAAAATGACACCGTTTCCAGCGCGTGAACCATACAACGCTGCGGCGTTAGGTCCTTTCAGTACGGAGATAGATTCAATATCCTCGGGGTTGATGTCTAATGACGTCCCGCCTCTGTCATATCCACCGTATGCAGATGCATCGGATGTCTGATCGTCGGTGAACGGTACACCGTCGACAATCCACAATGGCTGGTTGTTGTCGGTGAGCGAGGAATTACCGCGAATGGTGATTTTGGTGGTTCCTCCCAGTCCTGTGCTAGAGGTGTTCATCTGCAGTCCAGCCACTTTTCCCTCAAGGGCGCCTGTAACTGTGGGGTCGCCAGTGGGATTGAGGGCGTCGCTCTTGATGTCTTGCACCGAATAGCCCAGCATTTTTTTCTCGCGCTTGATGCCCAATGCCGTTACTACGACTTCGTCAATAGACTTGGCGTCAACCAACAGGGATGTGTTGACGATATTTCGTCCGTCTGCTTTCACCTCTTTATCTTTGTAACCTAAGTATGCGAAACTTAACGTCGGGGAGGATGTGTCTGTCATGATGGTATAGTTGCCTTCAAAATCGGTCACAGCTCGGTTGGTAGTTCCTTTTTGTGTGATGGTGACTCCAATCATAGGTTCCCCATTTTCATCAAGCACTTGTCCAGTAATCTTATTTTTTTTCTCGCCGATTTTCTTCTTGGGCTGTTGGGGTGTTTGTTGCTTGAGATACACTATGTTGTCTTCAATGGTATATTCTACACGTTTGCCGTTTAGCAGTTGTTTTAATAAAGCTTGTATTGATATGTTCTTGACATTCAAGGCACTGACGGGAATTTTAGATAAACTGTCATCGTAGAAAAACTGATATTTTTTCTGTGACTGAATTTTTTGGATGACAACTCCCAATGTAGTTTTAGGCGTTTTGAGAGTTACCTGTGCAAAACCTCTTTGAAACGGAAATACGGCAAGCATCACGGCAAATGCCATGCCTGTCCATTTAAGGCCTTTAAAAGACTTCATTTTTTTTTTCATTTTTTGGTAGTTATTTTAGTTATTTGATATTCGGTCGGCTAGTGTGTTGTTTATATAACAAAGGTCTAAATAAAAATACTTAATAAATTATGGATTGTACTCAGAAAAGTTTTTATAGAAGACTGTGCGAGATGCAGTAGCTGCCACATACTTTACAACTCATGAAGCGAATGAAGCAAATCTATGAATATCGCGAGTTCAGAATATAAATCCCACTTAGTATGCACATGACGTGGCTGGTTGGTTGCTTGCTAGATGAAATATGACATTTCGCTTCTTCTTACTGTGCCATTACAAAGTAAAAACAAGGAAGTGTGGATGGGAAATTTATTCACTTTATCTCCATTACTCATTGACTTTGGAATGCAATCTCCATTCAGTGTACGAAGCTTGTGGTATAGACCTTACATGTCCTTGATGATATATGCCTTCCGACCTCTTTTCTGGAATGTGATGGGAAGCGTGTTTTGTAATAAATTGAATACGGAGTCAATGTCTCTTTTGTACTTGATGCTGCCGGAATAGGTATTTTTCAAGTTTACTTGTGGTGAAATTTCTATGTTTACATTATACAATTTTTCCAATTGCTTAGCAATTTCGGCAATAGTTGCATTTCTGAAAGGGATAAGCAGAGTATGCCAAGCTATATCCGTCTCATTGTAGATGTTGGTAACTGTCACATGGCCCGTGTGATAGTCGAGTTTGGCTTTCTGGCCAGGTTGTAGAACCATTTGGCCAGCTGAGCGGTTGCTCTTTACCTCGACGGAGCCCTCAATTAGGCTCACTTCAGAGTACATATTTTTTGTATCGTTCTTGAAGTCGAAGACTGTTCCTAAAACAGTAACGGTCATGGCTTTGTTTTCCACTACAAATGGTTTGGCCTTGTCTTTCTCCACTTCAAAATAACCTTCTCCTTTGAGTGATACCCTTCGAATGTTATCATCAAAAGTTACCGGATAGGTTAGAGACGAGTTGTGATTGAGCCATACTCTGCTGCCGTCGGGGAGCTGTATCTGTTTGGTTGTCTTGCCATCAGTCGAGGCAGTCATATATTGTGTCGCCGATTTGAATCCATGAATATACCATAGCGATCCCGCACCAGCTAAAACGGTTATGAGTATGATAGCCGCATAGCGCATCCACGTGCGTAACCTGGTTGAACTGGCACTGGTCAAAGGGGCAGAGCAGACACGATGGACGTGTTTCAGGGATGCTTCTATTTGGCTTTGCGACATGGCGTCGCACTGCAGTTGTTGATAGATGCGTTCCGTCTCAAACAAAAGGTCAGCATTTTGTTGATCTTTGGCCATCCATTCGTACACTTGAATCAACTCGTCTTCTGTGCACTGACCCAATATGAAGTGGATAATGGTATTTTCACTTATTTCGCTCATGAAAGATGTCTTTTACATGTATAACAAGTTTGTCATAAAAGATACTTAATCCAAATGTGAAATACTACAAACAATGGGGCTATTTTATATAGTTTTTTCCTTAGGTTCTTCAAGGCTAAATACATGTGTGCCTCCACCGTGCGAACAGAGGTGCCGGTGAGTTCTGCTATTTCGACATTGTGTAGACCTTGAATGTAACTAAGCTTGAAGACCTCGCGGCATTTTATTGGAAGCTCGTTGATGGCTGTATGAAGTATTTGCCGCAGTTCATCGTTCTCCAAATCTGATTCTGGATTTCGCACATGGCCTTGAAGGAACTCTATACGCTGGGAGTTGATTTCTTCCATCAACTGGATGTAGCCTGAGGACATCTTTCTGCGTTTCAACACGTTTATAGAACGTGTGTATACCGATCGGTAAAGCATAGACTGTACCCTGTCGCCAAACTCTATCGCAGAGCGACGTTGCCAAAGATCTGTAAACACATCCTCGACAACGTCCTGGGCATCTTCATCATTGCCAACCATTCCTTTTGCATAGAAAAACAATTTGGCGTATGTTTTCCTAAACAAGCTGTCGTAAACGGAATGTAGATCTTGCTGCATGAAACATTTTGAATAAAAAGCCATTGCAAATGTAGGTAAAAGCACCGACAATTACAAATAATTCAAATAAATCTCAGGTTTTCATATTATTATTTTCTTTTTTTTTTCATCGTACACAAAAAAGCGTTATATTTGCAAAGTTAACAAAACTATTTACTAACAAAACAAATTGCCATGAAGGTTCATGAATATCAGGCGAAAGCCTTGTTTGCACAGTACCATTTG
>QWCQ01000184.1_pt1 | contig 53585 bp, 45 predicted proteins | sample 1972701 | NCBI WGS metagenome assembly QWCQ01 (sample SAMN09866704, study PRJNA288562) | Human gut metagenome isolate pre4_stool, whole genome shotgun sequencing... | reverse complement strand
AAGCCAAGGTAACCATGAAGAGCTTTTACAAAAATCAAAGGTTTACAAGAATTTAATAGTAAAGACAAAAATGGCAGAAGAATTTATTTATTAGGAGGACAGAAGCAAAGACTTGCAATAGCATCTGTTATGTATAAGGACTCTCCGTTTGTCTATTTCGAAGAACCTGAAATAGGAACAACATTGATAATTTTATTTGGATTCACAGTATTTCCAAGATGGCAAGCTCTATTTACACCTATATTTCTTTTGACTCTCACTCCTCTTGCTGGGAGATTGCCAAAGGGATTGCACATGATTATTCGCGGCGGCTGGTTTAACTTAATATATTTTGTTTACTACTTATCTTTACTTATTAGATTTAGTTAAATTTTTTAGGAGAGAAGCTATGAAACCTTTATATTTTTTTGATAAAAAAACGAAACCTGATTACAAAAACTGGGTTCCTGTAAGTTTACTTAGGAATTTTATCGGAGGAACTGTACTTACTTTTATTCTATTTATAATTTTCGCAGGGACGGACCTTATTCTCAGTGGAACTCATAGGATTATCTGTGGAATTATTTTAGGAATTGGAGTCTTAATACTTCTATTTTCTTCAATTATGCTTTCTCACATGTATCGAACATTTGACTATAAGGGCAAGAGAAAACTCGCCAAAACTATTATAGAAGGGGTAGCTCAATATGTTGATATACCGGATAGCGGAGTTGGACTTGATGTAGGATGTGGTAGCGGTGCACTTACCATAGCATGTGCAAAGAGAAATCCAAAAGCGACCATGGTGGGTTGCGATATTTGGAGGGGTTCATATAAAAGTGAATTTTCTAAAGAACTCTGTGAAAATAATGCGAAATTAGAGGGAATAGAAAATGCGAGATTTAAAGTTGGAAATGCAGTGAATCTTCCTTTTGAAGATGAAAGTTTTGATGCAGTAACAAGCAACTATGTTTATCACAATATAACGGGGAAAAATAAACAAAAACTTTTACTAGAAACACTTCGTGTACTTAAAAAAGGTGGAGTTTTTGTTATTCATGATTTGATGAGTAAGTCAAGATACGGAGATATGAATAAATTTATCGAAAAGCTTAAAAAAGATGGCTACGAAGATGTGCAATTAATTGATACAACAAAGGGTCTTTTTATGGGTCACAAAGAAGCTTTATTGTTAGGACTTTACGGTTCAACCCTTCTTATTGGGAGAAAATAATCCGCCGGAGACTATCTAGAAAATGATGTGTAACTCCCTTTACTTTATTACAGGCAATAGAGAATGAACCCAGTTACAAGGATTATCTATAGATGTTAAATTTTGGGAATTGAGATTAATTGAGTATCAATCGGAGGTGTGAAATGAGCGTTGCATATAAAATTGCATCGACAATAGTAAGACTTGCCGGTGTCAAAAAAGTGTTTTTAAAGAACAAAGAAGAGATGCTTGAGTATGCAAAGGGAAAAAACTCAAAGGCGGTATTTGATTTAGATAAAGCGAGGAAAAGAGCCGAGAGAAAAAATTACTATCTCATTGTAAGAGACGTTATGGGATACAGGCTTATATCCTATCAAAAGAATGAGGGACCTACAGACGGAGCAGTACTATATCTATTTGGCGGTGGAATGATTACACAACCTGACAAATTGGATTTTGCTTTGTCGGAAAGAATAATGGAACAAACCGGCAAAGATGTTTGGTTTTTATTCTATCCACTTTGCTCGGAAGATGTAAAGATAGATAAGACATACGAAGTTTCATTTGAAACCTATAGGCTGATGACAGAAAGTTATAAGGCGGAAAACATAAGTGTCCTGGGATTTTCATCAGGAGCTGCCCTGGCTCTTGGAATATTTTTGCACAACAATGCAATTGGAAGACCTGTTAAAATGCCCGGCAAAATAATTTCAGTATCACCGGGCGGCATACCCGATGTAAATCTAAAAGAAAATAAAGAGATTTGGGAAAGAGTAAATGCACTTAATCACAAAGACATAATAATTGAACCCACATATTTTAAAACGGCAAGGGAAATTACAAAAGGCGATAAAGATCTGCCTGAATATATGCTTGACGGAACTGTGGGAGATTTTACCGACTTTCCGAAAACATATTTTTATTACGGCGAAAATGAATGCCTCTATGCCTTTGCGGAGGAATTTAAAAAAGCAATGGAAAAATACAAAGCTCCATACGAAATCATTGTAGGTAAAGGAATGTGTCACTGCTATCCCTTGGCTAGATTTTTTAGGGAGGGCAGACAGGCCCAGGATGAAATTATTGAATTGTTAAAACAATAATTAAGAGGAAACATATAAACATACAGGGACGCACACTGCTCGGACAACAAACAGATCTCATCGTCAAAGCCGTACACAAAAGTAGCGATGCTAAAGGCCGGGAAGAAGGCGTCATAGTAAGTATTGATGAAAGGAGCAGATTTGTAAATCTGGTCCTTTTTTAAGTTTCTTGTTGAATAGACAAATAGGAAAAATTTATCAAAAATGGTATCTATAAGATGGCCGATAAAGAAAAAAGTTATTGAGCCCAATTTTGAGCCCAATAACTCTATTAACTTTATAAATTTATCAATAATAGGCCAAGTTTATCAAAGCAGAAATTCAGGCAAAACGCTTATTTATAGCCCTTTGTGGTAAATTAGTAGCTTTAGAAAAAGTAACAAAAACCATGATTTAAAACTCCGGAACCGGGTGCGCAGGTTCGATTCCTGCTAGGCGCACCATAAAAATGAAAGTCTCGTGACCGCGAGACTTTTTTTGTACGTCAAAACGGGCGGCGAATAATTTATCTGACATGCTTATTACGCGTGGCGCATAATCAGGGAATAATATAGAATTTTTTAGATATGATATAATAATTATATGAGAAATACGCATATACAGGGGGTACTATGAAACATTTAAAAAGAACATACAGCGGTACACCCGTTCCGTTCAAAGTCCACGCTCCGTTTCAGCCGATGGGCGATCAGCCGCAAGCGATTGCGAATTTGGCGCAGGGGATTCGTGACGGTCATTGGGCGCAGGTGCTGCTGGGAGCTACCGGTACCGGCAAGACGTATACGATGGCGAAAGTGATTGAAGAGGTGCAAAAACCGACTTTGATCATCGCGCCGAATAAAACGCTTGCGGCGCAGTTGGCGAGCGAGTTTCAAGCGTTTTTCCCCGATAATGAAGTGGCTTACTTTGTCAGTTACTACGATTACTACCAGCCGGAATCTTATATTCCGTCGACGGATACCTATATTGAAAAAGACGCGTCGATCAATGATGAGATCGATAAATTGCGCCACTCGGCGACGATGAGTTTATTTGAACGTCGTGACGTAATTATTGTCGCGTCGGTTTCTTGCATTTACGGCTTGGGCGATCCGGAGGACTATACGGAGATGGTGGCGTCTCTGCGTAAAGGTCAGGTGAAGCCGCAAGAGGAAATCCTGCGCAAGTTGGTGGATATTCAATACACACGCAATGATATGAATTTGGTCCGCGGCACGTTTCGCGTGCGCGGTGACACGATTGAAGTGTTTCCGGTCGGCGAGTCGGGGCAGATTATCCGCATCGAGATGTTCGGTGATGAAATTGATCGCCTGACGGAAATCGATACGCTTACGGGCGAAGTGATCGCCGAGCGTACGCACGTCGCGATTTATCCGGCGAGCCATTACGTCACCACCGGCGCGAAAATGGAGCGCGCTTTGCACTCCATCGAAGCGGAGCTGGATGAACGATTGGCGGTATTGCAATCGGAAAATAAATTGTTGGAAGCGCAACGCTTGGAGCAGCGCACCCGTTACGATTTGGAAATGATTCGGGAGATCGGGTACTGCTCGGGCATCGAAAATTATTCGCGGCATCTCTCGGGCCGCGCGCCCGGGGAAGCGCCGTACACGCTGCTGGATTATTTTCCCGATGATTTTTTAATCATGGTCGATGAATCGCATGTCACCGTGCCGCAGTTGCGCGGCATGTACGCCGGTGACCGTTCCCGTAAATTATCGTTGATCGACTACGGTTTCCGTCTGCCTTCCGCGGCAGACAACCGGCCGTTGATGTTTGATGAGTTCGTCGAACGGATCAATCAGATCGTCTATATTTCGGCGACGCCCGGCCCGTATGAAATGTCGGTACAGACGAATATGGCCGAGCAGATTATTCGCCCCACGGGCCTGTTGGATCCGTCGGTGGAAGTGCGGCCGATCCGCGGTCAGATGGATGATCTCTTGGGCGAAATCCGCGCTCGCGTGAAAGATAATGAGCGCGTGATGATTACCACGCTCACGAAAAAGATGGCGGAAGATCTGACGGATTTTCTTAAAGAAATGGATGTCAAAGTGCGCTACCTGCACAGCGATATCGCCACCATCGAGCGGGCGGAGATTATCCGCGATCTGCGCGCCGGCGTATTTGATGTGCTGGTCGGTATCAACCTGCTGCGCGAAGGATTGGATATGCCGGAAGTTTCGCTTGTCGCGATTTTGGACGCGGATAAGGAAGGCTTTTTGCGTTCCGATACCAGCTTGATCCAGACCATCGGGCGGGCGGCCCGTAACTCCAAAGGGCATGTCATTTTATACGCGGATCATGTCACGGACTCGATGGCGCGCGCGATGGAAGAAACAAAGCGCCGTCGCAAAATACAAGAGGCGTATAATACGGAACACAATATTACACCGAAGACCATTATTAAAGAAGTGAAAGATTTAATTTCCCTGACCAAGGTGGCGGAAACGGATTGGCGCAAGGAATATGACGCCGACATGAGCGAAGCGACCGATGAAAGCTTGCATGCCCGTATTGTGGAGACGGAAAAGGCCATGCGCCAAGCGGCGAAAGATTTGGAGTTTGAAAAAGCGGCGCAATGGCGCGATGAACTCGGGCGCTTGCGTCAGGAATGGGCGGATCGCTTCGGTTCGCAGGCACGGGATAAGATGCGCGCGATGAAGAAAAAACCGCGTCGTCATCGCTGAATAAAGGAGTGCTATGAAAGAAGAAATGATCATTCGCGGGGCGCGTCAGCATAATTTGCAAAATATTGATTTGCGTCTGCCGCGGGATAAATTTATTGTTTTTACGGGACTTTCCGGCAGCGGCAAGTCCTCTCTCTCGTTTGACACCATTTACGCGGAAGGACAGCGCCGTTATGTAGAGTCTTTGTCCGCGTACGCGCGGCAGTTCCTCGGGCAGATGGATAAGCCGGACGTCGATTATATCGCGGGCCTTTCGCCGGCCATTTCGATCGATCAGAAAACGACCAGCCGCAACCCGCGTTCGACGGTCGGCACTGTGACCGAGATTTACGACTACCTGCGTCTTTTGTACGCGCGGGTAGGGCGGCCGTTTTGCCCGCATTGCGGCAAGCCGATCACGCAACAGACCGTCGAACAGATTACGGATGCCATTTTAGCTTTACCGGAGGGCACGCGTTTTCTCTTACTGGCGCCGGTCGTTCGGGCGCAAAAAGGCACGCATAAAAAGACGCTGGAGCGCTTGCGCAAAGAAGGTTATGCGCGCGTACGCGTCGACGGCGAAGTGCGGAATCTCGATGAAGAGATCGATTTGGAGAAAAATCGCAAACATGTCATCGAGGTGGTGGTCGATCGACTGATCGCGCGCGAAGGCTTGGCGCAGCGTTTAGCCGGTTCGCTCGAAACGGCGCTCAGTTTAGGGGAAGGCGTCGTGTATGCGCAGGTGGTGGACGGACCGCAATACGTATTCAGTCAGCATTTCGCCTGTCCGGATTGCGGGATTTCCCTACCGGAACCGGAACCGCGGCTGTTTTCCTTTAATAATCCGCTGGGAGCGTGTCCCGTTTGCACGGGTCTGGGCGCGAGCCTGGAGCCGGATTTCAGTCTGATCGTACCGGATCCCGATTTGTCGTTCAAAGACGGCGCGGTGCAAGCGCTTTCCACGAACCGTAACTCATGGTTCATGGTGCAGCTCGTGCCGTTCCTGAAATCGTACGGTCTGACGTTGGATAATTCTTACAGTGATTTACCGGCGGAAGGCAAGCGCTATTTGCGCGACGGCACGTCTAAAAAATTCCGTTTCCGCTATGAAAATATGCGCGGCGAAGTCAAGAGTTATGATCGAGCGTTTGAAGGTGTCGTTCCCATGGTGAAACGCCGCCATCGAGACGCCTTCTCGGACAGTCAGCGACAGGAAATGGAACGCTACATGACGGAGGTTCCCTGTACGGAATGCCAGGGCGCGCGCCTCAAACCGGAAGTGTTGGCGTTCAAGGTCGGCGGCTTGAATATTCATGAGCTGACCTGCCTTTCGATTGCGGAAATTCGCGATTTTTTGAACGAACTCGAATTGACGGAAAAAGAAATGGTCATTGCCCGCCAAATTGTGAAAGAACTCAATGCGCGCATCGGGTTCCTTTATGATGTGGGCTTGGGCTATTTGACGCTGGCCCGCTCATCGGGCACGCTGTCCGGCGGGGAGGCGCAGCGGATTCGTCTGGCGACGCAGATCGGCTCGGGTCTCGTCGGTGTGCTTTACATTTTGGACGAACCTTCGATCGGTTTGCACCAGCGCGATAATGATCGTCTGCTTGCAACCTTGAAAGGACTGCGCGATTTGGGCAACAGCCTGATCGTCGTCGAGCATGATGAAGATACCATTCGCGCGGCGGACCATATCGTCGATATCGGTCCGGGAGCCGGTGAGTACGGCGGTCAAATTGTCGCGCAGGGGGATTTAAAAACCATTTTGCAAACGCCGCAATCGCTGACCGGACAATACCTCGCGGGCAAGCGCTACATTCCCGTACCGGCGCAACGCCGCAAAGGCAACGGCAAAAAACTCGTGGTCCGCGGCGCGAGTGAACACAACTTGCAGAATATTGATGTGACGTTCCCCTTGGGCTGCCTGACGGTCGTGACCGGGGTATCCGGTTCGGGTAAAAGTACGCTGGTCAACGAGATCCTTTACAAAGGATTGGCCAACGGTCTGTACCGCAAATACCACCGTACCGGCACGTATAAAAGCATTACCGGCGCGAAAAATATCGACAAAATTATCGATATCAACCAGCAGCCGATCGGACGTACGCCGCGTTCCAATCCGGTGACGTATACCGGTGTTTTCACGCCGATTCGTGAATTGTACAGCCAAACGCCGGAAGCGAAGTTGCGCGGCTATAAGCCGGGGCGTTTCAGCTTCAATATGAGCGGAGGTCGGTGCGAGGCCTGCAAGGGCGACGGCATCATTAAAATTGAAATGCATTTCCTGCCCGACGTGTACGTGCCCTGCGAAGTCTGCCACGGCGCGCGCTATAATCGCGAAACGCTGGAAGTGAAATACAAGGGTAAAAATATTTCCGATGTGCTCAATATGACAGTGGATGAAGCGGTCGAATTTTTCGCCAATCATCCGGCCATTGTCCGAAAATTGCAAACGATTCAGGACGTCGGACTCGGGTACATTCGTCTCGGTCAGCCGGCGACCACGCTTTCCGGCGGGGAAGCGCAACGCGTCAAATTGGCGACGGAACTGGCGAAACGCAGCACCGGCAAGACGCTCTACCTTCTGGATGAACCGACCACCGGATTGCATGTGGCGGATATTCATAAACTGATGGATGTCTTGCAGAGAATTGTGGATGAAGGCGATACCGTGGTGATCATCGAGCACAATTTAGATGTGATTAAATGCGCCGATCATATTATCGACTTGGGGCCGGAAGGCGGCTCTGGCGGCGGTACGATCGTGGCGACCGGCACGCCGGAAGAAGTGGCGGCCGTGCCGGCATCCTACACGGGGCATTATTTGGCGCCATTGTTGGAACGAGCGCGAAAACTCGGTCAGGTGGAGGATCGTCATGCGGCAAGTGAATGAGCGGATTCAAACCAAGCTCGACGCCTTGCCGACCACACCCGGGGTCTACCAGTGGAAAGATCGGTTCGGTAAAGTCATCTACGTCGGCAAAGCGGTGAATTTACGCAGCCGCGTGCGTTCCTACGTGCGGGAAGAAAGCAAGAACAGCCCCAAAGTGAATGCCATGATGAACCACGCCGAAGATGTCGATTTTATTTTGACCAAAACGGAACTGGAAGCGCTCATTCTCGAATGCAATTTAATTAAACGCTTGCATCCGAAATACAATATTCTGCTGCGGGATGATAAAACATATCCGTACATCAAAATCACGTTGCAGGAAGCCTATCCGCGCGTCTTTATGACGCGGCGACTGGTGCGTGACGGCGCACGCTACTTGGGACCCTTTACCGACGTCGGTTCGGTGGCGCGGACATTGAAAACCTTGCGGCAGATTTACCCCTTGCGGACTTGTCGGTCGATGAAAGTGCGACGACCCTGTCTGCAATACCATTTGAAACGCTGCCAGGCGCCCTGCATGGGCCGGGTGGAACAAGCCGCGTACCATCAAATGGCGCAGGAAGTCTGCGATATTTTTGAAGGTAAAAACCGGCAGTGGCTGCACCGCTGGGAAAACAGCATGAAAGAGGCGGCCGCGGCGATGCGTTATGAGGAAGCGGCCCGCTACCGGGACCGTATCGTCGCGTTGAAAAGCGTGCAGGAGCGGCAAAACATCGTGGCCGCCGCCGGCAACTTGGATATGATCGGCGTCGCTCGTACGGCGGATAAAGTAGGCGTCGTCATTTTACTTGTCCGCGCCGGCAAAGTGATCGGCAAAGAAAACTATATGGTCAGCGGCTCCTACGGTGAAAGTGATGCGGAAGTATTGGCCGGATTTATCAAAAATTATTACACCGGCAGCGCGGACCGCGTGCCGAAAGAAGTGGCCGTGCCGTTTTTGCCGGCCGATGCCGAACTGCTCGGTGAATGGTTGACGGCGGAGCGGGGTTCGCAGGTGAAAATCGCCGTGCCGCAACGAGGCTTCCGTCGCGGTCTGAAAGATATGGCGCAGGACAATGCCGCGAAGTATCTGGCGGATAAAGAATTGCAATGGCAGCACACGGTGGATAAACAAAGCGGCGCCGTGCGCGATCTCGCGGAAATTTTGGATTTGCCCAATTTACCCGAGCGCATTGAGTGTTTTGATATCAGTCATATCCAGGGCGCGGAGACCGTCGCCTCCATGAGTGTTTTGATCGACGGCAAACCGACCGGCAGCGAATACCGCAAATTCAAATTGAAAACCGTGCAGGGCAAGCCGGATGATTTCGCCTCCATGCGTGAAATTATGGCGCGCCGTTACGGAAATCATCCCGATTGGCCGTTGCCGGATCTGATCGTCATCGATGGCGGTAAAGGACAGTTGCATGCGGCGTTGCCCGTTATTCGCGAGTGCGGCGTTCAAACACCGGTTATCGCTCTGGCGGAACGGATCGAAGAGATTTTTACCGAGTACAGCAACGAACCGATTGTGTTGGATCATCGCTTACCGGCGCTGCAGTTATTGCAGACGGTGCGTGATGAAGCCCATCGGTTCGCGATTACGTACCATCGTAAATTGCGCAGCAAACGAAATTTCCAATCCATCTTGGATCATATCGACGGCATCGGTCCGAAACGTCGTCAGGCGCTATGGCAGGCGTTTCCGAGTTTGGACGCGATGCGCGCGGCCGATGTCGAAGCATTGGCGGCCGTGCCCGGCATGAATCGGAAAGCCGCCGAAGCCGTGCACGCGTTTTTGCGGGCGGAGAAACACGAAAAGCAGCAGCAACTGCAGACGAAAGAAGACAATCAAAAATGGGTATAAAAAAGAGCGGTGAGCACCGCTCTTTTTTGTCCGCTTTTACAACATTATGTTTGCGAAACGTATTCGGACAAAAATCGGGAGATGCCGATCCGCTGTCGGAAGCCGCGGTGGGAAATATAAAAACACGATAAAATGATACGCCTGTAAAAGTGTAAAAATATTAAAATGATTTATCGTGACGTTTTGAAGATGCGCAAGCATTGTAAATAAAGGACTTCTTAAAGGGAAAAGAAGAATTTGTGCGATTTATTTTCAATGCAGCTTACAAAAACTTTGTTTTTACAATTTATTTACAAATGCTGTGTAGTCTTTTGACAGTCTTCCGCTATTATGCAGTTATACCAATTCGTATCGATTCCAAAGGAGGAACGAAAAAGATGAAACAAGGCAAACGTTTGGGTTTGGCAGCAGTCAGTGTAGTAATGGCATTAGCAATTGCGGGTTGCGGTGGCGGTTCCGGCTCCAAATCCGGCGGCGACAAAGCGGCTTTTGATTTGGCCAAAGATATTCACGTTATTTCCCGTGAAGACGGTTCCGGTACGCGTGGCGCGTTCATTGAATTGTTGGGTATTGAAGTCAAAGAAAACGGTAAGAAAGTCGACCGTACTTTGAGCTCCGCGCAGATTACGAACAGCACCAACGTCATGATGACCAGCGTAGCGAATGACGCGTATGCGCTCGGCTACATTTCCCTCGGTTCGTTGAACGATACCGTAAAAGCCTTGAAAGTTGACGGCGTGGAAGCAACCCCGGCGAACGTTATGAACGGCCAATACAAATTGGCTCGTCCGTTCAACGTCGTCATCAACAAAGAAAAAGGTCTGACGCCGCAAGCGCAAGACTTCCTGAAATTTATCCACAGTAAAGAAGGCCAGAAGATCGTTACCGACAACGGCTACATCGCGGTGGATCAAGCTCCGGCGGCGTACACTCCGGCGAACCAGTCCGGCAAAATCGTATGCGCAGGTTCGTCTTCGGTAACTCCGGTCATGGAAAAACTGGCGGAAGCCTATCAGAAAGCCAACCCGAACCTGAAAGTCGAAGTTCAGCAGAGCGACTCGACGACCGGTGTTCAATCGGCGATCAGCGGCACGGCCGACCTCGGTATGGCATCGCGTGAATTGAAAGACAGCGAAAAAGGTAAAGTAGACGGTAACGTTATTGCCAAAGACGGTTTGGCAGTTGTGGTCAACAAAGCGAACAGCGTAGAAAACATTAAAGCGGATTCTGTTCGTGACGTTTACATTGGCAAAATTACGAAATGGCAGGATGCGAAATAACATCTGCCGGTAAGAAGCGGGAGTGAGCGGATGAATTCGCAGATAAGTGAAAAGTTGATGAGTTGGACGGTGCATGTGATGGCGGCAATGTCCATCATATGCGTCTTCCTCATCGGGCTCTTTATCTTTGCCAAAGGAATTCCGCCGATGTTTACCATCGGTTTGCGCGATTTCCTTTTGGGAACAAGTTGGCGCCCGACGGACGTACCGCCCACATACGGGATTTTCCCGATGATCATTGGCAGTATGCTGGTCACTCTCGGTGCGATTTTGATGGGCGGACCGGTTGCCTTGGCGGCAGCCGTCTGCCTTTCTTTTTTTGCACCGGAAAAGTGGCGGCGTGTCCTACGTTCGTTAGTTTTATTATTGGCCGGTATCCCTTCGATCGTCTACGGTTTCTTCGGGATGGTCGTCATGGTGCCGATGGTTCGCGAGTATTTAGGCGGCAACGGCAACAGCGTGTTTACGGCGGCGTTATTGCTTGCCATCATGATTTTACCGACGATTATTTCGGTCAGCGAATCAGCGCTTTCCACGGTACCGGACCGTTACTATGAAGGCGGCCGCGCGTTGGGTTTGACCCACGAACGCACCGTGGTCGGGATCATGGTGCCGGCGGCTTCCGGCGGTATCTTGGCGTCGTTTGTCTTGGGGATCGGCCGCGCAGTCGGTGAAACGATGGCCGTTATCATGGTCGCGGGTAACCAGGCGATTATTCCGTCGTCACTTTGGGACGGGACGCGTACTTTGACGGCCAATGTCGTTTTGGAAATGGGTTACGCGGCAGACATGCACAGGGAAGCGTTGATCGCGACCGGCGCGATTTTGTTTATTATGATTTTGCTGTTGAATACGCTGTTCCTGTTTTTACGTGAAAGGCTGGTTAAATCATGAGCCAACGTCGTGGGGAACCGCGCGGCGTCTATGAATGGATCGTACAGGTCGCCGTTTGGCTGGGCATTGCGCTCACGATGAGTGTTTTGGTGTACTTGCTGGTACACATCCTTTGGAACGGTATTCCGTTTGTGACCGCCGATCTGTTTGCTTATAAGTACAATACATCCAACGTTTCGCTCTTTCCGGCATTGATCACGACGATTTACCTGACCGTCGGTACATTGCTTTTGGCGATACCGCTGGGCGTAGGCACCGCCGTATATATGACGGAATACGCGCAACGCGACTCGTGGTTGGTAAAATGGGTTCGGATGGCCAGCGAAACGCTCGCCGGTATTCCTTCCATCGTGTACGGTTTATTCGGTTTTTTGTTTTTCGTTATTTTCTTGCAGCTGGGATACTCTTTGATTTCCGGTATTTTGACAATGACGATCCTCGTGCTTCCCTTTGTCATCAAGACAACGGAAGAAGCTCTTTTGACCGTACCGACCGGTTTGCGCGAAGGCAGCTACGGCTTGGGCGTAGGTAAACGGGACACCATTTTGAAAATTATTTTGCCGGTAGCCGGCCGCGGGATTGTCGCAGGCGTCATCTTGGCGATCGGCCGTATCGTCGGCGAAACGGTCGCATTGATGTACACGATCGGCACCGTACCGGAGATTCCGAGCAACCTGATGCACTCCGGACGAACGATGGCGATTCACATGTACGCGCTTTCCAGTGAAGGGATTCACACGGACAAAGCGTACGCCACCGGCGTTATCTTGATTGTAGTCGTAGTTTTGATGAACGAGATTTCCTCGCTCGTCATGAATAAATGGAGAAAATAGATGTCCGACTTGGCTTTTAAAGTGAACAACTTAAACCTCTATTATGGGGAAAAACAAGCGCTCTTTGATGTCAATATGGAGATTGAAGAACGCTCGATCACCGCGTTGATCGGACCGTCGGGTTGCGGCAAGTCGACATTCTTGCGCGTTCTTAACCGTATGAATGATTTGATTGAAGGCTGCCGGATCACCGGCGAAGTATTGTATCGCGGGCAAAATGTATTTGATGTGCACGATGTCAATCAACTGCGCAGGCAGATCGGGATGGTATTCCAAAAGCCGAACCCGTTCCCGATGAGCATTTATGATAACATCACGTTTGCGCTGAAATCGATGGGGATCAAAAAGAAATCGATTTTGGATGAAACGGTGGAACGCAGTTTGAAACAGGCTTCCATTTGGGAGGAAGTCAGCGACCGTCTGCATGAAAGCGCGCTCGCTCTTTCCGGCGGGCAACAGCAACGTATTTGCATCGCTCGCGCGATTGCGGTCGATCCCGAAGTCATTCTCATGGATGAACCGACGTCCGCGCTCGATCCGATTTCCACATTGAAAATCGAAAACCTGATTGAAGAATTGAAACAGCAATACACCATCGTCCTGGTTACGCACAATATGCAACAGGCGGCGCGTTGCTCAGACTCGACGGCGTTTTTCCTGTTGGGTGAAGTCATTGAAAAAGATGCGACGGATGTCATCTTTACGAACCCCAAGGAACAGCGCACGGAAGATTATGTAACCGGACGTTTCGGTTGAACGGAAAAACGTTCGACTTGGTATAATAAAAGCGAGGTATATTGTGGTCAGAATCCGATTAGAACGCGAACTCAACGAGTTGCGTAACGACATCATTACGGTCGGCAGCTGGACGGATGATGTGTTGCAAATGGCATCGACTATTTTCCAAGACGGCGACAGCGTTCCGTACAAGGAAGTCGATGAGGCCGTGCGTCGTATCGTTTCCGCCAAACGCAAGCTGGAGGAAAACTGTTTGCGGCTTTTGGCAAGCGAACAGCCGTTGGCGTCTGATTTCCGACTGGTGTCGGCGATCTTTAAAATGGCGTCCCATATTAAACGTATCGGGGAACTCGCCGGCGCGTTGGTGGAACTTGCCGACGAAAGTGAAATGCGTTCGGACCCGGCATGGGATATTTTGGAAGATATGCTTGCCGAAGGGCGCGACATGTTGCACAGCGCGTTGCGCTCGCTGGTCCGCTTTGATACGGACCTGGCGCAGAGCACGATTGATCGGGATGCCATTGTCGATCAGCTGTTTCGCAAGCTGCGCGAAGAAATCATTCAAGAATTGCGGGAAGGCGACTCGCCGGACCCCTTGCTGCCCGATGCATTGTTGATGGGAAAATTCTTGGAGAAGATCGGCGACCACGCCGCGTCCTCCGCGGAATGGGTTTTATTTGCCATCGGTGATCGGCGGGAGTGAAAATCTATGGCCTTAATTTATTGTGTAGAAGACGATGAAAATATTCGTGACCTCATGGTGTATGCGCTGGAGAGCCAGCAGTATGAAGTCGGCAAATTCGAGTCGGGCGAAGAATTGTTTGCGGCGCTGGAAGAAAAAGTACCGGATCTGGTATTGCTCGATATTATGTTGCCCGGCGACGACGGCTTAACTATTTTGCGCAAATTACGGAGCCATGCGGCGTACGATGGCGTCATGGTGATTTTAGTGACGGCCAAGAGCGCGGAATATGATGTCATCACAGGTCTCGATATCGGCGCGGACGATTACATTCGCAAACCGTTCGGGATTATGGAAATGATTTCCCGCGTGCGCGCCGTATTACGACGCCAGGGCTACCGCGCATTCGCGGGAGATGTGTATGAATGCGGACCGATTCGCTTGGATCGTAAACGCTACCGCGTGCAGGTGGACGGCGAAGACGTGACGCTCACGGCCAAGGAATTTGAATTGCTCGCGTACCTGTTGCTGAATAAAGAAATCGTTCTTTCCCGCGAACAGATTATGGAACACGTTTGGGAAATTACGCATTTCATTGAAAGTCGTACGGTCGACATGCATATTATGAGCTTGCGCCAAAAACTTGGCGACGCGGGAAGCATGATTCAAACGATACGCGGTGTCGGCTACAAACTGGGTGAAGAACGATGAAAAAAAGCATCTACTCCGCGTTGGTAAGCATCAGCATCGTAGCGGTGCTGTTGACTTTACTGGCAAGCATGTGGTTCTACTATTCCGGCGTCCGTAAAGAAGCGGAAATGCATCTCCAACAGGTTACGACCGTATTGGCGGACGGCATGCGCAATCAACCGGTACCGGTCGACTGGCTGGCGGCATCGGTGGCCGGTATTGACGGCATGACGCGCGTAACTTGGATCGATGCGTCCGGCAAAGTACGTTTTGAATCGGCTTACAACGCGGACCAAATGGAAAATCATCTGGAACGCGAAGAAGTCAAGGCAGCCTTGGCCCACGGCGAAGGCGCGAGCCGCCGGGAATCCGGTACGTTGGCGCGGGAAACTTCGTACTATGCGCTGCGCTTGGACGACGGCTCCATCCTGCGTACAGCGGTGGATCGCGGCAGCTTATTGGCGATTATGCAACGCGCGTTACCGGGCGTTTTAGGTGTACTGGCGGTCATCCTGATCGCTTGCTTCTTCCTGGCCGGTTACTTGACGCGGCATCTTTTGCAACCTTTGCGTCAGGCGGGGGAAGCGGTCGATGCGATGATCTCTGGGCAACCGGTGCCTTATATGCTCGGCGTGCCGGAACTCGATCCCATCTTAGCGAGAACACGTGCGCAGCAGGAAAACATTTCGCATTATATTGATGAAATTAATGACGAGCGTAGCCGCACCCGTCACATGATGGATACGCTTACGGAAGGCGTCATTTTGCTGGATCGCGGACAATCCATCTTGGACTACAACAATGTCACGGCCAAGATCTTCCAATTAACAAGCGATGTGCACGGCCAAAGTGCGGCCGCGTTGGATCAGAGCTCCGCGTGGCTGACCTGCATTCAGGACGCCATGAAAACCGGCGAATCGTCCACCGAGCTTACTTTGTGCGAGCGGATCTATCGCGTGCGCGCCCGCCGCACGGAAAGCAGTAATGATGACTTTACCGTATTGCTGGTCGTTCGCGATGTGACGGAAACCGCCTTGGCGGAACAACGTCGTCGCGAATTTTCGGCGAATGTTTCGCATGAATTGAATACGCCGCTCACTTCGATTCGCGGCTACGCCGAACTGCTTTTGAACGGCATGTATCATAATGCCGACGAAGTGAAGAACTTTGCGCGGCGGATGATTCAGGAATCAAATCGTCTGCTGGGACTCATTCAAAACATCATGCGTCTGTCACGCATTGAAGAGGCGAATGAACCGTATCAATGGCAAAATGTGTCGCTTCACTACATTGCCGAGCAAGTGACCGATCTTTTGGAAATGCAGTCCGAGAAAAAGAACATTCGGATGCAGCTGCACGGTGATCGGGGCTACGTTTTCGGCGACGCCCGTCTGCTCTTTGAGCTCGTCTTGAATTTGGCGGATAACGCGGTCAAATATAATCGCGAAGGCGGCAGCGTGGATGTGACCATCCGAGACGGCGAAGACGACGTTACATTGACGGTAAAAGATACCGGTGTCGGTATTCCCATTGAACAACAGAACTATATTTTTGAACGTTTTTATCGCGTGGAACAAAGTCGCTCGAAAGAGACCGGCGGTTCCGGTTTGGGCTTGGCGATTGTCAAACATATCGTCGCCTTGCACCATGGCGAATTGGCCTTGACGAGTCAGCCGAAGGAGGGCACCGCGATTACGGTAACCTTACCGAAAAAGCAACCCGACGCGGCGGAAACCGGAAAAACGCAAAGCGCTGACGATGTGACGAACGACGGCGACGTTTCCCACGTCGTAACGAAATAAAAAAACAGCCGCCTTACTAAGACGGCTGTTTTTTTGCGCCGAAATGCATCGTCTGGAAACAAGCGCGCAGGACCCGCTTTACTCCGCTCAAAATGCATCGCATGCGGACAAGTGTGCTATAATAATAGGCAATTTGAAGGAAGCGAGGGATAGTCATGACGATAAGTGTAGCAGCACCGCAAGCCTATGGGAAAAAGGCGAATGATGTGATTTTCGGCGCCAATGATGCGGCGGTCAAAGCGGCGCAGAAATATGGTGAAGAAAAAGTAACCAACGCGACCATCGGCGCGATTTTGGACGAGAATGAAGAGTTGGTGTGCCTGCCGACGGTAGAGAAAGTATACCGCGGCCTTTCGATGCGTGACGTGATTCAGTACGCGCCGATCGCGGGTCTGCCGGATTTCCTTACCGAAGTGCAGAACCGTTGCTTCGGCGCGTACCGACCCGCGGCGGAGATCGCGGCGGTGGCCACGGCCGGCGGCACCGGCGGCATTCACAACACCATTCATAATTACACCGAGTGGGGCGATGAAGTGTTGACCAGCGACTGGTACTGGGGCGCGTACAGCGTGCTTTGCAATGACAACGGTCGCAAACTTCGCACCTTCCGCCTGTTTACCGATGATCTGCAATGGAATCAGGACGATTTCGCGCAGCATGTGGAAGCGATCGCGGCGCGTCAGGATCAGGTGCTCGTGATTTTGAACACGCCGGCGCATAATCCGACTGGTTACAGCCTTTCCGACGAAGACTGGCAGCAGGCGTTGGGAACGCTGAAAGAAGTCGCGGCGCGTCCGGAGAAACATGTGATCCTCCTCGTCGATGTGTCGTACCTGGATTTTGCGGGCGATGAAGAAACGTCGCGGAGCTTTTTCCGTCATTTCGAGAATTTGCCGGAAAATTTGCTCGTAGTCGTTTGCTACAGCATGTCCAAAGGATTTACCATGTACGGACAGCGTATCGGCGCGATGATCGGCATCACGTCTTCGCCGCAAATCGCGCAGGAATTTAAAGACATCAATCAATATACCGGTCGGGCGACCTGGTCGAATATCAATCGGGCCGGCATGAAAACGCTGGTTACCATCAGTCAGGACGCGAAACTTTTAGAACAGTTCCAAGCGGAACAGGCGGAATACTTCGCGCTTATCCGTGATCGCGCCGCGCTCTTCATGCAGGAAGCGGCGGAGGTGGAACTGCCGGTTTTACCGTATCGCGCCGGCTTTTTCCTGAGCGTGCCGAGCCGTGATTCGAAAGCGGTGTGCGCGCTGATGAACCGGGATAATATTTTCCCCGTACCGTTGAAAGCCGGTGTGCGTTTGGCGGTGTGCGCGGTCACCAAAGCGAAGATGCCGGGCATTGCGACCAAACTCAAAGCGGCCTGGGAGCAAGTCGAACACGCGTAAAAAGTTCCGCTTCGGCGGAACTTTTTCTTTGCCCTGGAACTTGTTTCCGAAGTTGTTTTTCGTTATACTTAATAAATAGGCTAATTTGTTAATTATTAAAATTTACAACGCAAGGAGTCCGGATGAGTTTACAACAGACAATCGCCAAAAAAGTGACCTACTCGGGGATCGGTTTGCACTCTGGGCAACCGGTGCGGCTTTCGTTTGTTCCCGCGCCGGCGGATAGCGGGATTCGGTTTCGCCGCACGGACATCTCGGAAAATGATACGGTCGCCGCGCAGATTCGTTATGTGACGAATACGATGCGGGCGACGACACTCGAAAACGGAGCGGTCATGGTGACTACCGTCGAGCATGTCCTGAGCGCGATTCGGGCGCTGGAGATCGATAATATCATCGTGGAGCTCGACTCGGTCGAGCCGCCGGTCGGCGACGGCAGCGCGGCAGTATTCGTGGGACTGTTGGATGAAGCGGGAATCATGACGCAAGACGCGGAACGCCGCTATTTACCCGTGACCAAAAGTGTCGGTGTGTACGATACGCCGAATGACCGATTTATTGTCGCCTTGCCGTATGACGGTTTTCGCGTTACCTTCCTGGCCGAAAAAGAAGATCATCCGTTACTGCGGCTGCAGGCGATGGATATTGAAATCACGACGGAAAATTACCGTAACAGCATTATGCGCGCGCGCACGATCGGTTTTACGGAAGAGCTGGAGCAACTGCGCAAGATGGGACTGGGGCGCGGCGGGACGCTGGAAAACGCCGTTGTGTATTCGCCGACGGAAGTGCTTTCCGAATTGCGGTACCCGGATGAAGTAGTGCGCCACAAGATTCTCGACGTGATCGGTGATCTGGCGTTGGCGGGGCCCTTGAAAGCGCATATTATTGCGCGCAAGTCCGGTCATCAACTGAATACGGAGCTGGCTCGTCGTTTGGTCGAGTCGGTCGCAAAGGAGGATCCGGTATGAAACTTGAAGTTACTGAAATTATGGAAATTTTGCCGCATCGTTACCCCATGCTGTTGGTGGATCGCATTTTAGAATTGGAACCGATGAAACGCGCCGTCGGCATCAAAAACGTGACATTGAACGATCCGTATTTTCAAGGCCATTTTCCCGGAAATCCGATCATGCCGGGCGTGCTTTTGTGCGAAGCCATGGCGCAAGTCGGCGGTGTGGCCCTGCTGTATCCGGAAGAGCATCGCGGGATGACGCCGATGTTCACCGGAATGGATAAAGTTCGTTTTCGTTCGTCGGTGCGACCGGGAGATACGTTCCGTACCGAAATCGAAATACTGAAAACCAAAGGAAATGTAGGAAAAATCGCCTGCCGCGGATATGTGGGCGAAGAGCTGGCTGTGCAAGGCGAATTCATGTTTTATCTTTCCCCCAAGGAAGACAATTAAAAAGCATGAATTAAGTCAAAAACGTGAGTAATTCATTGAATTCCAATTATAGACATCGCTAATTGCATGAGAAAGCGTAAAATGGCAGTTATATATTTGCCCGAAATACGGATTATAAAATAAACGATAAAACTGAATTGATTCATACAGTTTACATAGCAAATAGCGGGAGAGATAGTATGGGATTACAACTTGTAGAAAAGTATGAACCGAATATTCACGAAACGGCGGTAGTCGATCCGAGCGCGGTTCTGCACAGTAATGTAGAAATCGGGCCGTACGCCGTGATCGGCGCGGATACGGTGATCGGAGAAGGCACGCGTATTGATGCGCATGTCGTCATTCATCCGTACACCACGATCGGCAAATATTGCCACGTTTACCCCGGCGCCTCGATCGGCAGCGATCCGCAGGATTTGAAATTCGAAGGGGAACGCAGCACGACATCCATCGGCGATTATACGGACATTCGAGAATTCGTGACCGTCAGCCGCGCGACCGGTGAAGGACAGGAAACGCACGTCGGTTCGCATTGCCTGTTGCAGGCGTATACGCATGTCGCGCACAACTGCAATGTGGGCAACCATGTAGTGATCAGCAGCTTCGCGGGTCTGGCGGGCCATGTTGTCGTCGAAGACCGCGCCGTCATCGGCGGTATGGCCGGTGTTCATCAGTTTGTGAAAATCGGTCGTAACTGCATGATCGGCGCCATGACCAAAGTGGTTCAGGATGTGCCGCCGTTCGTGATCGCGGACGGTAATCCGGCGCGCGTTGTCGGACTGAACAGTGTCGGCATGGCGCGCAGCGGTATTTCCGCCGACGTCAAACGCGACTTGAAACGCGCGTACCGACTTTTATATCGTTCCAATCTGCGCCTTTCGGAAGCGATTTCTGAAATGGAACACGAATTGGACGCGTCCGAAGAAGTGGAACACATGTTACGCTTCCTGCGTAATTGCGAGCGCGGTATTTGCCGCGTGCGCCGCGAATAGAAAAAGTAACGCCCGCGACCGCGGGCGTTTTTATTTGTCGGCTAAACGGCGGTGAAAGATAGAGGATGAGTCTGCGCCACTGCCGCACAATACCATTACTGCACATTGCGGGTTTACGCATGACGGGGCGCGTATGGCATGTACTCAAAAAGGAAAAAGCGTAACCGTGCCGAATATGAAGTATGAGGAATAGAAGAAAAGTTGCGCGGTAGGACAGGCCAAGATGGGTGAAAATGGAAGTAGTAAGGGGGGAGGTAAATGAAGAAAGAAGTTGAAGAGGCGATAAAATTATATGACGAAACTTTGGAGGACACATTCCCAACCATTCCATTACTAAGGGATATGCCTGATGATGAAGTGATAGAAATGATAAACAAATGTGTTGCAGAGGGTAAAGACGTGTACGAAATGGGCTATTTGTCGTTAGACGTTTATTATTAAAGGATTCAAGGGCTTTTGATAAAGGGGTGATACCGTGGTGGTGCGTGTAGTTAGCAGTGCGTGGCAAGAAAACATTGATAAACTGGTACAAGCGCAAAAGGATTATCTTGAGAAGTTTGGTGCGGGGGCGTTGGATTATGTGATATTGGGAGAGCCGATCCCTGAGAAATTAACAGACTTGAATGACACGACGAAGAAACTGCGAAATGCCATTAGGACAGGCGTTCCGCTTGATAACACGCCACCGAATCCGGATATGCCGGAAATCATATACTAACTGACCACCGACGCAGATGCCGAGGCGGTTTTTCCTTGTGCAAATTGACAAGACGCTATGAATAGAACAAACGAAAGGGCATTTGCATATGAAGAACTTGAGAAGGAATGAAAAGCTTATTTAGAACACGATGATCGCATGCGGTTGCCAAGGGATTATTATGCGCAGTATGATAAATGTATCAGAGATAATAAAAACAACTTGTTTACTATGGTTTTAGGTAACAAGTTGGCGTGTGCACTGCGGAGGGTTGGTGGTAAATAATGTGTTATATTCCGGACGGCTGGATAAAAGACAAAAGAAACGAGGACGAGGTGCGGCGCTTAATATCTTGTTGCATAGCGGGCCTTAAATTTGGTAACGAAAAAGAGATGGCGAAGGCGCGCCTAAAAGAGCTTGGCGAAGATACTATTCTTAAGGAGCTTGAAAAGGGAACTTTTGCAGGCTTTCAATAAAGCCGCTAAGGCGAAATGCTGAGGCGGTTTTTTATTGCGCAAAAGGAACGGGTAAGGCACATATGGCCCGTGCGTCACGGGAAACTGTATGCGCGGATGAAAGTTTTCTGAGGATTCGCGACGGATGGCCCGTATTGTCGCAGCAATCACATATTGCAGGGCTAAATGTGATAAAATAAACTAAGTTAAAAGGGGGAGTTTATGGCGACAGTCGGTTTGTTGGCGGGGATCGGCAAATTGCCGGTGACGTTTTTGCGCGAGGCGAAGCGCTTGGGGGAACGTGTCGTGACGATTGCCGTCGTCGATGCGGTAGAACCGGAGTTGGCGCAAGAGTCGGATCAGTTTTATCAGATTAAAATCACGAAACTGGGTTCGATACTGAAAACGCTGCAACGGGAAGGCGTGACCGAGGCGACGATGCTCGGCAAAGTCACCAAAGAAATTTTATATGGTAATTTAGGCATCCCGGATTGGCGCGCGCTGCAATTTTTGCGGCGGGTACGGGATCGTAAAGATGATACGATTATGCTGGCATTGGTTGACGAATTGGCGGACATCGGCGTCACCGTTTTGGATCAGACGCGCTATCTCACGCCGTTGATGCCGACGCCGCAAGTGTTCACCAAACGGCAGCCGACCGCGGCGGAGTGGGATGATATCCGCTTCGGTTTCGCGCTGGCCAAACAGATCGGGGCGCTCGATATCGGCCAGACGGTTGTCGTCGCGCGCCAAGCCGCGATGGCGATTGAAGCGATCGAAGGCACGGATGCCTGCATTATGCGCGGCTGCGCATTGGCGCGTCAGGGCGCGGTGGTCGTTAAAACGGCGAAACCGCAACAGGACGTGCGTTTTGACGTGCCCGCGATCGGTTTGACGACATTGCATTCGCTTCTGGAACATAAGGGCGCGGTGCTTGCGATTGAGGCGCAACGCACTTTATTTGTGGAACAGGAAGAAGTCATCGCGCTCGCCGATCAAAAAGGCGTGGCGATCTGCGCTGTTTCCGCGGAGTCGTTGTCACGATGAAAGTGTTTTTTTCGGCCGGTGAGGCCTCCGGAGATTGGCATGCGGCCGCCGTCGCTCGCGCGCTCAAAGAGCGCGTTCCCGCGCTTGAAATGCAGGGGATGGGCGGCGCGGAAATGCGCGCCGCCGGCGTGACGGTCGTGCATGATATCGCGGACCTGGGAGTCATCGGGATTGCGGAAATTATTCGCAAATTACCGTTTTTCTTTCGGTTGCGCTCGGAACTGCTGGAAGCCATTCGCCGCCAGCAGCCGGATGTGGTCGTCTGCGTGGATTATCCGGGCTTTAACATGAAGCTTGCGCAAGCCGTCAAAAAAGAGCTCGGGATTCCGGTGGTCTACTATATCGCTCCGACGATTTGGGCTTGGCATCGGTCGCGGGGCAAAGCGATTGCACGGGATACGGCGGCGGTAGCTTCCATTTTTCCGATGGATGTGCCGTTGTATCGGGAAGACGGCGCGCGAGTGGAGTTTGTGGGGCATCCGCTGGTGGATTTGGTGCGACCGGAATGGTCGCAGGATGAAACCCGCGCTTATTTTCAAATGGATCCCGCCAAAAAGCAACTGTTGCTGTTGCCGGGAAGTCGTCGGCAGGAGGTGCAAAGTCTGCTGCCGACCATGCTGACCGCCGCGGAGCTTTTGGCGAAAGAATTTCCGCTCCAATGTTGGTTGCCGCGCGCGAGCACGATTTCCGAGGCGGAGCTTGTGCCGCTTTTGGCCGAGACCGAATTGGATATTCAAATGACGACGTCGCATCTGCATGATTTGATGACGGTATGCGATGCCGCATTGGCCGCCTCCGGAACGGTGACTTTGGAAACCGCGCTGCTCGGATTGCCGACCGTGCTTTGCTATAAAGTGGCGCCGCTTACCTATTGGCTCGGCCGTCGGGTTTTGCAAACCCCGCATATCGGTTTGCCGAATATTGTGGCCGGGCGGGAAGTGATCCCGGAATTTTTGCAGCAGGATGTCACGCCCGAAAACTTGGCGCACGCGGTGGCGTCATGGTGGTGGGATGAGGAAGCATCTCGTCGCCTGCGGGACGATTTAGCCATGGTGCGGGAAAAATTGGGCGCGCCCGGCGCGGTCGGTCGTGTGGCTGACCTTATCATACGAATCGCTGAGGAAAATAATGACTGATTACGCACGTTTATTACATTACGTAGTGCCGTACTGGCGGCGCGGGGTAGCGGCCATCCTGGCCATGATTTTGGGCGCGCTTACCACGCTTGCCGTGCCGTGGATCATTCGTAACATCATTGACGAAGTACTGGCCGCGAAAAACTTGGTGGCATTGAACTGGATCGCGCTCGGCATCTTGGTGCTCTTTTTCCTGCGCGGCGTGTTTTCCTATTTGCAAGGCTACCTGATGAGTTACATCGCGAACCGCGTGATTATTGATATCCGCAATGAAGTCTACGCGCGGGTGCAACGTTTATCGCTGCGTTTCTTTGATACGCGCAAAACCGGCAGCCTGATGAGCCGCCTGACGAATGATATTGGCGCGCTGCAGACCGCGATTGTCGATAATTTTGTCAACATTGTCAAAGAAAGCGTTATCCTGATCGGCTCGCTGGTCGGCATGGTGATTTTACATTGGCGGCTGACGTTACTTTGCATCATTATTGTTCCGTTGGTCAGCATCACCATCAAATATTTCGGTCGAAAACTGAAAAAAAGCGGCCATATGATGCAGGAACGCATCGCCGATGTCACTTCGCATTTACAAGAAACGATCGGCGGTATTCGCGTCGTTAAATCGTTTTTCCGTGAAGATTACGAAATTGCCCGTTTCCGTCAGATCAATCAGGCGAGTTTCGGCGCGGCGATGAAAGCGGCGCGGCAGTCGAGCCAGCTTTCCCCGATCGTCGAATTTATCGCGGCGATTGCCGTCACCGCGATTATTTGGTACGGCGGTTGGAGCGTTATCGACGGGGAATTGACCGCCGGTGAACTGATCGCGTTTTTGATTTACGCCATTAATTTAGCCAATCCGGTACGGCGTTTAAGCGCGCTTTACGGCGATATTCAGCGTTCGATGGCGGCCGGTGAGCGCGTGTTCGCGTTGCTGGACGAAACGCCGGACATTCGCGAAAAAGCCAACGCGATCGCGCTTCCCGTTTTGCGCGGCGATGTGGTTTTTGACGCGGTTCATTTTCAGTATGAACCCTCGAAAGAAGTGCTGTCCGGTATTAGCTTCCATGCTGAGCCGGGCCAAAAAATCGCGCTGGTCGGACCGAGCGGTTCGGGAAAATCGACGATCGCCAACCTGATCCCGCGCTTTTATGATGTAACGGCCGGCGCGATCAAAATTGACGGACATGATATTCGCGATGTGACGTTGGCGTCATTGCGCGAACAGATCGGCATCGTGCCGCAGGATACCGCTCTTTTCAACACGACGATTGAAGAAAATATACGCTACGGCCGCTTAGACGCGACGGCGGAAGAAGTGGAGGCGGCGGTACGCGCCGCCAATGCGGAAGAATTTGTGCGCCAGCTGCCGCAGGGGTTGCAAACGCCGATCGGCGATCGGGGCCTCGTGCTTTCCGGCGGTCAGCGGCAACGCATCGCGATCGCGCGGGCGCTTTTGAAAGATCCGCGGATTCTTATTTTAGATGAAGCCACGTCCGCTTTGGATACGGAAAGCGAACAGCTGGTACAGGCGGCACTGGAACGTCTGATGATCGGCCGCACCGCGTTTATTATCGCGCACCGGCTGACGACGATTCAGGATGCCGATCACATTTTAGTGATTGATCGCGGCCGCATTGTGGAAAGCGGCACGCATCAATCCTTACTGGCGCTGCACGGTATGTACTACAACCTTTACACGTTACGCTTACAGGGAGACGAGAAATAGTATGTACTGGTTCTACAATATTTGTCTGGTGCTGTATTGGCTGTTGCTGGTGCCGGTATTGATCTATCGTCTGCTCTTTGAAGAAGGGTTTTATGACCGACTACGGCAGAGCGCGGGCGTCATGCCCCAGCCGGTACTGACGAGCATTGAAAATTGCCACGGCATTTGGGTGCATGCGGCCTCCGTCGGCGAGATTGTGGCGGCCAGCCCCATTGTGCGTGAATTAAAGCAGCGTCTGCCGGACGAGACCGTGATTGTGTCGGTCGTCACCGCGACCGGTCACCGCATGGCGGAACGGATTATTCCCGAAGCGGATGCGCACATTTTTTTTCCGGTGGATTTACCGATCATTACGGAGCGCATCGTCAATATCGTCAAGCCGAAAGCGATCCTCTTGGTGGAAACGGAACTTTGGCCGAACTTTTTGCAAGTGGCGGAAAAAAATGAAATTCCGGTCATGATGGTCAACGGCCGAATCAGTGACCGCAGCATGAAACGGTACCGCCTGATTTTAGGCTTTACCCGCCGCATGCTGGCGCAAATTCGCTGGTTCTGCATGCAATCGCACACGGACGCCCGCTACATTGAAGAAATGGGTGCGGACCCCGCGCGTGTCCAGGTGACGGGGAATACCAAGTATGACCAAACATATGCCGAAGTCACTCCGGCGGAACGCGACGAACTGCGTCATGAATTCGGTATCGGCGAGGCGCATCCGGTCATCGTGGCGGGTTCGTTTCATGAAGGCGAATATGAAATTTTGCTGGCGAGCTTCGGCGACGTGCGGCGGCAGTATCCCGACGCGAAATTGATCTTGGCGCCGCGGCAGATTCCGGAGGCGGCCAAGGTATTGCAATTGGTACAAAAATACGGTTTCGTCGGTGCGCGGCGTACGGAATACCATGCTGAAACAGACGCGCCGGTGTCCGTACTCGTGCTGGATACGATCGGCGAACTCGGACGCATTTACAGTTTGGCAGATATCGTGATCGTCGGCGGCAGCTTTGTCAAAGTCGGCGGCCACAATATATTGGAACCGGCGGCCCACGGCAAACCCATTTTAGTGGGACCGCATATGTTCAATTTCAAAGATATTTTCGCCCTGCTGCATAGCGAAGGCGCTTGCCGAATGACGAGCGCGGAAAATCTCACGCGGGATTTGCTGCGCCTTTTGTCCGAGCCGCAGCGACTTGCGCAAATGGGGGCGGCCGCGTTACGATTAGTGGAAGAAAATCAAGGCGCGACCAAGCGCAATGTGGATGCTTTTTGCGCGTTAGCCGAACGGGATCCGCTTCATTGGAAAGGAGCCGAACGCAGTGAGCATAGAGCGTAAAGCAACGGAACTTTTTAAAAACGGACCGAAGTCGATCGGTGACCGCGCAATATTGACGACCTTAGGCGGAGTGGAGCGAATCTACTCCTGGGGCGTTAATTTTTGGGCATCCATGTATGAAGCGGGGCATCTTAAACAGCATCGTATGCATGCCTATACCATCAGCGTAGGCAATATTGTGGCGGGAGGAACCGGCAAAACGCCGTTTGTGCAGTACATGGCGCGGCGCTTGCAAAAAGCGGGCGAGCGGGTCGCGATTTTAAGTCGCGGTTACCGCGGCGCGAGTGAAAATACCGGCGCGATTGTCAGCAACGGCGCCGAGATTCTGCTCAATGCCGAGCAGGCGGGAGACGAGCCTTACCTTTTGGCGCGAACTCTGCCGGGCGTGATTGTAGCGGTCGGCAAAAACCGCGCCGCGATCGGCGCGCAGGTCGAAAAATTATTGCATCCGACAGTCATTTTGCTCGATGACGGATTTCAGCATTGGTCCTTGCGACGCGATTACGATATCGTCTTGATTGATGCCACCAATCCGTTCAGCAACGGACGCGTGTTGCCGCGCGGATTATTGCGGGAGCCGCTGGAACATTTGGAACGTGCGGATGCGTATGTGGTCACTAAAAGCGATCTGGTAACCGAGGCGGAACGGGAGAAAATAGCGGGCGTGTTGGAGCATTTCCGCGCGCATGTGCCGCTGCTTTGGACGGAGCATCGCCCCTTGCAGCCGGTACGCTATGCGCAGTGGCGAAATGGCGAAACCACGGAGCAGGAAGCACTGCCGCGCCGTTTCATTACATTATGCGCTCTCGGTAATCCTGCTTCCTTTGAAGCGACGGTGGCGGCTGCGGGCTTGGTCGCGCATGATCATTTGCGGCTTCCGGACCACCACATGTATACGCAGGACGATATTCGCCACGCGGAAGGAACCGCCATGAAAGCGGGAGCGCAGGGGATTATTGTCAGCGAAAAAGATGCGGTAAAATTGCAGACACTGCAGCTTCGTGAATCGTTTTGGTATGTCCTGCCGATGGAACTGACGGCGACGGCGGGGGAAAATGAGTTTTGGGAACACATGGAGGACGAATGGGAAACCGGTCGATAAAAACTGCCTGCATTATTCCGGCGCGTTACGGCTCGACCCGTTTGCCGGGTAAACCGCTGTTGGATATTGCCGGCAAACCGTTGATCGAACGCGTCTATGAGCAGGCGAAAAAAGCGAAAGTGCCCGCTGCGGTGATTGTCGCGACGGACGACGAGCGGATTCAAAAAGTGGTGGAAAAATTTGGCGGCACGGCGGTTTTGACGCGGCGTGACCATGCCACGGGGACGGATCGACTGGCGGAAGTGGCGCAGCAGCTGAACGACTGCGAAATCATCGTCAATGTGCAGGGCGATGAACCGCTGATCGCGCCGGAGCTGATTGATCAGCTGGCGACACGTCTGGCCGCGGCCGAGGAATGGTCCATGGCGACGGTGTCGGCGCCGCTGGCGCAAGAGGATTGGCAAAATCCGAATGCCGTTAAACTGGTGACCAATTTACAAGGGGAAGCGATTTATTTTTCCCGCTCGCTCATTCCGTACCCGCGCCATGAAAATAAATATCAGCCGCGCAAACATATCGGAATTTATGCGTATCGCCGCGATTTTTTGTTGCGCTTTGCCGACCTGCCGCCGACACCACTCGAAGAAGCGGAGTCGTTGGAGCAATTGCGGGCGCTGGAACACGGTTATCGGATCGGCGTCATTGAAACCACGAAGAAGTTAATCGGGATCGATACACTGGAAGATCTCCTGCGCGCGCGCGCTTATTTTGAAGGAGGACAGCAAAATGAAACCGGTAACGATCGGTAATTTACGCTTGGATGGCAGTCGGCTGTTTTTAATCGCCGGGCCTTGCGTCATTGAAGAATACGAACGGACCAAAAAAATCGGTGAAACCTGCCGGGATATTTGCGCCAAACTGGGCATTGATTACATTTTCAAGGCGTCGTTTGACAAAGCGAACCGCTCCTCGTACCAATCGTTTCGCGGCCCCGGGCTGGAAAAAGGTTTAGCGATTCTCGCGCAGCTGAAAGAGGAACTGTGCGTACCGGTGCTGTCGGACGTTCATTCGGTGGAACAACTGGAACCGGCGGCGCAGGTCTTGGATATTTTACAAATTCCCGCGTTTTTATCGCGGCAGACGGATTTAGTTTACGGCGCGGCTAAGACGGGTAAGCCGGTCAACGTCAAAAAAGGGCAGTTCATGGCGCCGGAAGACATGGAAAACGTGCTTCATAAAATGCAGGAAGCCGGCAATGAAAATCTGTTGCTGACGGAACGCGGCGCCAGTTTCGGTTATCACAACCTGGTCGTGGATATGCGCGGCTTTCCGATCATGCGGCAATGGGGCTACCCCGTGATCTTTGATGCGACGCACAGCGTGCAATTGCCGGGCGGCGCGGGTACGCATTCGAGCGGGCAGCGCGAATTCGTGCCGTATCTCGCGAGGGCGGCGGCCGCGGCGGGAGCGGACGGTTTCTTCATGGAAGTGCATGACAATCCTGACGAAGCTCTTTCCGACGGACCGAACATGCTGCGTCTGGACGACTTGGAAGCCTTATTGACCGATCTTAAAGCGATTTTTGAAATTGTCAAACGGAGTGAAATACGATGACCATTCAAACGACGATGGAACATGTTCTGCGCACGGAAGCGGCCGGCATTTTAGCCTTGGCTTCGCGGTGGGACGAGTCGTTTGCCGAGGCGGTACGCATGATGAATGGCGCCGCGGGTCGCATCGTCGTCACCGGTATGGGGAAATCCGGACATATCGCGCGTAAAATTTCCGCGACGCTGGCCAGCACCGGTACGCCGTCCTTCTTTCTGCATCCCGCGGAGGCGATCCACGGCGACTTGGGCATGGTAACGGAAGATGATGTGGTGCTTGCGCTTTCCAACAGCGGCGAGACCGGCGAGATCATCGGCATTTTGCCGTCATTGCGCAGAATCGGCGCGCGCTTGATTGCCGTCGTCGGCAATCCCGGGTCGACCTTGGGAAAACGCGCCGATATCACTTTGGATGTCAGCGTGGAAGAAGAAGCCTGCCCGCTGGGTTTGGCGCCGACAACCAGCACCACCGTCGCCTTGGCGGTAGGGGATGCGTTGGCGATCGCCTTAATGGAAATGCACGGCTTCACCGCGGATCGGTTCGCGCTGTTTCATCCGGGCGGATCACTCGGGCGCAAACTTTTGTTGACGGTAGCCGACATCATGCATAAAGAGGAACAGAACCCTGTCGTGGTCTTGACGACAACCGTGCAAAACGCGCTTTTTGAAATGACGGCCAAAGGCCTCGGCGCCACATCAGTCGTTGATGAACAGGGCGCATTGGTGGGTCTGGTGACCGACGGCGATATTCGTCGGGCGCTGGAAAAAGGAACCGAAGTATTACAGGTTTCGGTGGCTGAAATTATGACGCGTGATCCGCATGTTATTACGTCTGAAAAACTAGCGGCGCAGGCCTTGCATGTCATGCAGAGTCATGAGCCACGACCGATTACCGTATTACCGGTGGTCGGCGACGCGTCGCAGCCGATCGGCATGGTGCATCTGACCGATTTATTACGGCAGGGGGTAGTATAATGGCGGATATCAAGAAACTGAAGCTCTTAGTATTTGATGTCGACGGCACACTGACGCCGGCGACGATCGAGATCGGCAACGACGGCGAGCTCGCGAAATCGTTTTCGGTTCGTGACGGCCTGGCGATGGCGCTGGCGCCGTACGCGGGACTGAAAATCGCACTGCTCACGGGCCGCAGTTCCAAGATTACGCAACATCGCGGGGAAGAGCTGAAAGTGGCGTTTTGCCGGCAAGGCGTGCAGAATAAAGTGGCCGAGCTTTCCCAAATCATCGCGGAAGAAGGATGGAGCTGGGAAGAAATCGGTTACATGGGCGATGATTTGAATGATCTCGGCGTGCTGGCGCGCGTCGGTTTCGCGGCGGCGCCGGCCGATGCCGCGTTGGAAGTGCAGGATTGCGCCGACTGGATTGCCAGTCGCAACGGCGGTGACGGCGCCGCGCGCGAATGGATTGAAATGGTTCTGAAAGCACAGGGCCGTTGGGATGAACTGGTGCAATTTTACAAAAACCAGTCCAGCGAAGAATCGGTATAAGGACGAAGGGACGATGGCTGTGAACGCGGAGTATACTTTTTGGAACACGATGAGCCGAATGCTTTGCCAAATGCGTTATGAACGTGTTTTGGCGATCGGCCGTTGGCTGGGTCCGACCGTTTTACAACGCTTGAAAAAACCGCGTGATCGAGCGCTTTCCCAAATGATGAGCGGACTTTCGCTCACGCGTGAAGAAGCCGAACCGTTACTGCAACAACATTTTGAACATCTCGGCATGACAGCGCTCGAAGTGCTTTATACGCCGCGACTCGTGGCGGACCGGGAGCATTTAGAACATTATATTACGATGGATCATCCCGAGCGTTTGCATGCTGCGCTTGCGGAGCAACGCGGCGTGATCGGTCTGACGGCGCATATCGGCAACTGGGAGTGGCTCGGAGCGGGACTTGCGCTGGCGGGATTTCCCACCACCACGATTGCGAAACGGCAGCCCAATGACACGGTGACGGCGCTTTTAAATCGTTTCCGCACGATGGCGGGGCTGGATGTATTTCATAGCGGCGGTTCCGAAATCATCGGCGCCGCAAGAGCGATCAAACGCAAAAAAATTCTCGGCTTTTTAGCCGATAAAGACGGCGATGTCAACGGCGTGCCGGTGATGTTTTTGAATCGCGTTTCGTCCGCGGTAGAGGGGCCGGCCGTGTTCGCGCGTCGGTTTAAATCGCCGATTGTGCCGTTGTTTATTCGCCGCCGCGAAGATCTGAGCGGGCATGTGATCCATATCGGCGAGCCCTTTTACTATGAAGACACGGGTGACGAGCAAGCGGATGTCGACCGTTTAATGCAGCGTTGTACGCGGGAAATAGAAGATTTTATTCTCCGCTACCCGCCGGAATGGTTGTGGGTCCAGCGGCGTTGGTGGACGGAGCCGGAACAAATGCGACGGTATCGGGGAGACGAGGCGGTGCGATGATGAAACAACCGAAATGGTGGCTGTTGGCGATCGGCGCGCTGTTGCTGTTTGCCGGCGGTATTTGGTACGCTTTTTTCGGCGTCGGACCGGAACCGGCTTCGGAGCAGGAGACCGCGTTGGTCGAATTTAAAGGCGCGGACCTTCACCAGGAAGAAAATGGCGAATTGATTTGGAAACTGTCCGCCAAGCGTATCATGATGAATCCAAAGACGCGCGTCTTGTACCTGGAAGAAGCGGAAGCGTTATTTAGCGACGGTCCGCATCAAATTCATGTCCAGGCCAAAAAAGGCGAAGTCGATAATATGCAAAAAACGGTGCGGCTGATGGGAAGCGTCGAAATTCGCAGCGATAACGATACTTATGTCAAAGTGAATAATCTTTTGTACGATGGCGGCACCGGCAAACTCACCGCGACGGACGGTATTCGTCTTGAGCGGAACGGCATGGTACTCACCGGCGACAATTTGGTCGCCGATCGCGCGTTGCGACAGGCCACGGTAAGCGGCAACGTGCGGCTCGTGAAGGGGGATGAAGCGCAATGAACAAACGATGGATAAAAACAGCGGCGCTTGCGCTTTTTGTCATGACGACATGGAGCGTCGGCGCGGTCGATACTACGATTACGGCGGATACGCTGACGTATAACGGCAATGAAGATACGGCACAGGCGAAAGGCAATGTCGTGATTACGCGCGGCACGGCGAAAATGACCGGCGCCGAGGGCATCTACCATTTTGCCGATCAAAGCGCGACACTGTCCGGCAGCGTTTCTTATGTTGACGGCGCGACTTCGCTCACCGCGGCCACGGTGACGGCCTATGCCGATCAATCGCTGGCGGCGTCGGGCGGCGTGGAAATGCATGCGGATGACCGCATCTTGCGCGGCGCCACTGTCACCTATCGTCCGTCGGACGGTTACGGCACGATTGACGGCAATGCGTACTTAGCCGTACCGGGTACGGAAATGACAGCGGACCACGTCGAAGCGTATGTCAATGAAATTCGCATGATCGGCACGGGCGGAGTCAGTCTTTCCCATCCGGAGCAGGCGTTTACAGCCACGGCGGATGCGATCACGTACACGCAGACGCCGGGCGCGGATGACGGTTTCGCCGTGCTCACGGGCAACGCCCATGCGGTGCAGAACGGTAACACATTGAATGGACCGGCGCTGGAAGTACGCTTGAAAGAGCAGGCGGTCGAAACGAAGGGGCGCAGCACGCTCGTCATCAGCGGTGGGCGATAAGATGCGGCTCGCTACTCATAACCTCACGAAATCCTACCAGAAGCGCCGCGTGGTCGACGGCGTCAGCGTTCATGTCGAACGCGGCAAAGCGGTCGGCCTGCTGGGGCCTAACGGAGCGGGGAAAACCACTACCTTTTATATGATGGTCGGCATCGTGCGTCCGGACAGCGGCACGATTACGGTCGATGACACGGATATCACGCGGGAACCAATTCATAAACGGGCGCGGTACGGCATCGGCTATTTGCCGCAGGAAGCATCTGTTTTTCGCAAGCTCAGCGTGCGCGACAACCTCTTGGCGATCTTGCAAACGCGCGAGGATTTGACGCCGAAGGAGCGCGATGAACGGGCGAACGCGTTGCTGAAAGAATTCGGTCTTACGCGCGTGGAAACACGGTTGGGCAGCCAACTTTCCGGCGGGGAGCGTCGGCGGGTGGAAATTGCGCGCTGTTTGTGCCATGATCCGCAATTTATTTTGCTCGATGAGCCGTTTGCGGGCGTCGATCCCATCGCGGTCGCGGATATTCAGTCCGTCATTTCCCATTTGCGGGAGCGCAATATCGGCGTGTTGATTACCGATCATAATGTGCGTGAGACCTTGGCGATTGTGGATCACGCTTACATTTTGAATGAAGGAAAAATTCTTCTTGAAGGCGATGCCAATACGGTGGCGGAACATCCGTTGGCGCGCAAGTTTTATCTTGGTGAGAATTTCCGCTTAACCTAAACGCTGTGGAAAAATGTGATAAGATAAAAGGAGCAAGAGCAGGAGATACGTATGCGGATTTTAGATAAATACATGTTACGGGAGTTTGTCGCGCCCTTTTTATTTGGTGTCGCCGCGTTTACCGCGATCTTCATCGGTGCCGACTTGCTGTTCCGTATCGCGCAGCTTTTGACTTCTTACGGGGCTTCCGTCTGGGCGGTCACCAAGGTATTTTTCCTGGCCTTGCCGAAGATTATTGTCTACACCTTCCCGATGTCGGTTTTGCTGGGGGCGTTAATGGCCGTCGCGCGCACATCGGGCAGCAGCGAGCTCATCGTCATGCGTACGGCGGGGCAAAGCTTCACACGTCTTATCGCGCCGATTATCGCGTTGAGTTTGGCCATCAGCATGGCGACGGTATTATTTAATGAATACGTTGTGCCGGCCGCCACATACGCATACGAATACACCATTGATCACGAAATCAAGAACAACGTCAAACCGCAGGTGCATGAACACATCGTTTTGAAAGACGTCAACGATGACTCGATCGGGCATTTGCTGTACGCGCGTAAGTACGATGATAAACGCGAAGTTTTGCAGACGATTACCATTCAGGAATTTCAAAACAATCAGCTGATGCGGATTGAAAACGCGCCCGAGGCCCGTTGGCAAGACGGTCATTGGATAGTATCCAACGGCACTATCTATGATCTTTCGGGCGGCAACGGCGTCGATCGCATGCTGCATTTTGAAGAACAGGTCTTGCCGTTCACGACGACACCGGCGCAGGTGACGGAAGTAAAGAAAAAGCCGGAAACGATGACGATTCGTGAATTGACGCAGCAGATACAGGCGTTTGAAGCGGCGTACGTCGACACGACACGCCTGCAAATGGAGCTGCACCAGCGGTTTTCATTACCCTTCGCCAGTTTTGTATTTGCGTTGATCGGCGCGCCGCTCGGTGTGCAGCGGCAGCGTTCTTCGTCGTCTCTCGGTTTCGGACTGAGCGTCATTGTTATTTTTGTCTACTATGCGTTAATGACATTTACCGCGGCGCTGGGCGAGGGACATGTGCTCGCGCCGGCGGTGGCGGTTTGGTTGCCGAATATATTGGCGGCCGTGGCAGGAGTCATCTTGATCCGGCGCGCCTCACGATAAAGGAGCAGGTATGGAAATCGGCATTTTAATCTTTTGCGTGCTGGCCGTAATGGGCGGTTTGATCGCTTTCTTGGGCGATAAAATCGGCAGTAAGGTCGGTAAAAAAAGAATTTCGCTCTTCGGCATGCGACCGAAACACACGTCGATTCTGGTTACGGTGCTCACCGGCATCATGATTGCCGCGATGACGATCGGCGTTCTCAGCGCTCTTTCCGAAAACGTTCGGACGGCGCTTTTCGGTATGGAACAGTTGCAGGGCGAACTGAGCCGTTTGGGCAGCGAAGTGCAGCAAAAGAATGCTGAATTGGAACGCAGTAAAGCGCAACTGGCGGAACAAACTACGGAATATAATCACATGACCGAACGCGTGCGCGAAACGAATACGCAACTGGCGCTGGCGCAGGAGCAGGAAAGCTACATGCGCGCGCAACTGCAAGTGGCCGAAGAGGCGTATCGTAAAGCGCAGGCCGATGTGCATGCCTCCGCCGAAGAAATCGCCCAATTGGAAACGATGCGCGGCGAACTGACCGAAAACATTCAGAAACTTGATGCGGAAGCGGAGCGTTTACGTACCAATATCGTCAGCCTGCGGGAAGGGCAAGTCATCTTCCGCGTCGGTCAGATACTTTCCAGCGCCGTTGTCGAAAGTCATTTGAACGCCGATCAGGCGCGGCAGGTCTTGGCGAATGTGTTGAATGATACGAATCGGCGGCTGCAAAAACAGCTTAATACGCAGGAAGACACCACGCTCATTCGCGTGCTGCCGGCGACATTGGAGAAAGCATCGGCGGAGTTACAGAATTCCGCGCAGAAAAAACTGGTTCGCGTTGTGGCGGCGGGCAACATCATCTATGGCGAACCCGCCTGGGTCGACTTTGTCATTCATGACGATCTGCTGTTGTATCGGCAGGGCGAAACGGTGTATGCAACGGATCTTTCCGCCTACAGCGGTCGCGCCAATGTCGAAATGCGCGTGTTGCAATTCCTGCAGGATGTCAATCAGCACGCGACGCAAAAAGGCGTCTTGCCGGATCCGTTGACGGGCACCGTCGGTCAGGTGGACGGATTGCAGTTGTTTAATACCATTCAGGAAATCGCGGCTAAGGGGGGCGACGTCAATCTCCGTGCCGTGGCCAAACAGGACATTTATACGGAAGGGCCTGTGCGAATCGATATTATCGTCACTGCGAAATAAATAATTCATCCCCGCTGCGGCGGGGATTTTTGTGGGGAAAAAGAGGAAGTATGATTTTAGCCATTGATCCAGGTTCGGCGAAAACGGGAACAGCGGTTGTCCGTGAAGACGCTGAACTAATTCATAAAGAAATTGTTCCGACAAACGATTTGGTGCCGTTTTGCCAAACCGTTTTTCAGCAGTATCCGATCACGCAAATCGTCAGCGGTAACGGCACGCGCAGTAAAGAAATCGGACATATTTTAGCGCGGTTGGCGCAGGAGCATGAAATCGGCTATACGACAGTCGATGAAAGCTATACTACGGAAATGGGAAAAACCCGTTATTGGCGGTACACCCCGCGGCAAGGTTGGCGCAAACTGATTCCGACATCATGGCAGACGCCGCCGGTACCGGTGGATGATTTTGTCGCTTGGATTATTGCGGAAATTTATTTAGGCAACGATATGCCGGAACAGCTGGCGCATGCGCGCAGGAGGAAACAATGAAACCCACGGAAACAGGACATGTAAAAAAGACGCTGACCGTTTCGCATTATTTTAATATCGGCTTCGGCGCGATTGTCGGCACCGGCTGGATTTTGATGGTAGGAGATTGGGTCATTGTCGGCGGCGGCCCGCTGGCGGCTATGCTGGCCTTTTTGCTGGGCGCGCTGACGCTTTTGCCGATCGCGGCGGTATTTGGGGAACTTACCTCCGCCATTCCTATCTCGGGCGGTATTGTCGAATACATTGAACGCGCGTTCGGCAGCAAGGCGTCATTTGTCGCCGGTTGGCTGCTCGCGTTCGGAGATGGCGTTTTATGCCCCTGGGAATCGCTGGCCGTGGCGACGATCATAACGCAACTTGTCGCCGAAATTTTCCCGGTTTTACGCGCATATAAGCTGTATACGATCATGGGGTCGGACGTCTATCTGTATCCGGTATTGATCGCCTTGCTGTTTTCCGGCTACGTCATCTGGCAAAACTTTCGTGGCTCACTGCAAATGGCGCGTCTGCAGACCTTTTTAACGCGCACGCTGCTCTTCGGCATGTGCGTGGCGATGGCGGTCTCCTTCTTTAAAGGCAGTCCGCAAAACTTTTTGCCGTGGTTTGAAGTCGTGACCGGTCCCGCGTCGGCGACGAACGGAACGAATTTTTGGACGGGCCTCGCCGCGGTGCTCGTATTGACGCCGTTTTTCTACACCGGCCTGGATACGATTCCCGACCAGGCGGAAGAAGCGCACGAAGATCTCGACTGGCACCAATTCGGCCGCGTTATCAGTTGGGCGCTGTTGGCTTCCTGCGTGTTTTACCTCGTTTGCATTTATGCCTTCAGTACGATTTTACCGTGGACGGAATTTGTTAAAATGCCGATTCCGGCGCTTTCCAGTTTACAGTCGATCCACTTTTATCTGTATGTGGTCATGCTCACCATTGCGACGATCGGACCGCTCGGCCCGATGAATTCGCTTTTCTCGGCGACGGCCCGCATCATGCTGGCGATGGGACGCAAAGGGCAACTGCCCGCCGTCTTCGCGCATGTCGATCCGAAATCGGGTACGCCGAAAGCGGCCAATATTTTACTCGCGGTATTGACCGTTATCGGACCGTTTTTGGGGTACAGCATGCTGTTGCCGCTCACCGAAGTCGCGGCGTTAGCCTTTATCGTGCCGTGCACCATGGTGACGATGGCCTGCTACCGTCTGCGTAATCTTGAGCCGGATTTGCCGCGGCCGTACAAAGTGCCGGGCGGAAAAGTCGGCATCGGCGCGGGCGTTCTCGCCGGCGGCGCCGTGATTGCGCTGCTGGTGGTACCGGGCAGCCCCGCCGCGCTGACTTGGGTCGAGTGGTTGATTTTATGCGGTTGGCTATGTTTCGGCGCGGTTTTATACATGTTCCGTGGCAAGCGCGTGCAGAAAGCGCAGAATTGACACGCCTTGACAAAACTGATAAAATTACCCTGTTATACCGTAGGCTCGGGGCATAGCGCAGTTTGGTAGCGCACCTGATTTGGGATCAGGGGGTCGCAGGTTCAAATCCTGCTGCTCCGACCATTTGTCCCAGTAGCTCAGTTGGATAGAGCAACGGCCTTCTAAGCCGTGGGCCGGGGGTTCGAATCCCTCCTGGGACACCATATAAAAAAAGCACCTTTGCTAACGCGGAGGTGCTTTTTATTATCTGCTTTTTCGGCCGACGGTACAAATGATCGTGCTAAAATAAAAACCAAGGAGGGCGGCATGCTTCGGTATGGAAAATTGGACAGTTGGCGCGGGTTTTGGCTTGTGAATATGATCGTCTACCATGCCGTGTGGGATCTTCTTTTTTTCGGGACCCCGCAACGCTTGGATTTACTTTTCAGCGCGCCGCTGGTCATTTGGCAACAAGCCATCTGCTGGTCCTTTATTTGGCTTTCGGGATTTGTGGTCGGTATCGGTAAGCGACCGTTACGACGCGCCATTACTATCCTGTTGGCGGGCGCCTTGGTGACTCTGACGACGCTGTGGGTATGGCCGGAGATGGCGATTTGGTTCGGCATTTTGACCTGCATCGGTTCGTGCATGCTGCTGACAAGTTGGCTGTTGCCTCTGCTGCGTCGCGTTCCCGCCCAAGCAGGTTGGTGGCTCAGCGCCCTGTTCTTTGCGCTGACATTTCAAGTAGCTGACGGCATATTGGGCAACGCGTTCTTGTTTTCGATTGCGCTGCCGGAATATTGGTACAGCGGAATGATAGCAACGTACTTCGGTTTGCCGGATCCGCAGTTTCAGTCGCTTGATTATTTCCCCTTGTTTCCGTGGATATTTTTATTTTTGAACGGATACTTTTCATTTTGTCATTGCGCCGCGAAGGAACAGCTGTCAAAACTTGTCACGACGAATTTTCCGATCTTGGCGTTGCTCGGCCGGCATACGTTACCGATTTATTTGCTGCACCAACCGATCTTGTATCTTTTGTTCATGATTTTTTTATCAAAGTGAGCGCGAGCCAAGAACATCAACTAAACGAAAACGCGCGGTGAGTGGCAGCGCATAAATCCGTAAAATAGGGGTCTGAAAACAGCCGCCAGCGAGAAAAGATGTGGTAGGCAAGGCGTCATATGACTGGCGCGATGCGGCGCAAAGGAAGACCGGCAATGAGAAAAAGCAAGGCCGAAATACCTGCTACGGTGCGCGCGGTGCTAAATTATTTCTTTACAAAAGGCGCCCTGCGTAATATAATATACTTTGTCATGGACCACTAGCTCAGCTGGCAGAGCACCTGACTCTTAATCAGGGTGTCCAGGGTTCGAACCCCTGGTGGTCCACCACCCTTTTCCCCGCGGCCGTCCTACCGCGGGGTTTTACTTTGTCATGCAATCTTGACAAAAAGACATGATTTCTGTATACTATGAGCGTTACACATGGGGGTATAGCTCAGCTGGGAGAGCGCTTGAATGGCATTCAAGAGGTCAGCGGTTCGATCCCGCTTATCTCCACCAAATCAAAAATCCGTAAACTTCGGTTTACGGATTTTTTCGTTTCGAAGAGACGGAATTTTTACAGGGGAAAATGCGCGCAATAAAAAAAGAGTCGAGCGACTCTTTTTTATTTTTCTTCCTGATCCACAGTGACGATCGGGGGCGACGCCACAAAAGTCACGCCCGGATTGCGTTCGGTGAGCCAATTCGTTTGCCATTCATTGGCGAGCAAAATGACCGGACGTTGCTTGTTGTCGTAGACGATCATCGACGTGCCGAGACCGGTGAGGTCTTCCGGCGTGGCGTTCAACGCCCAACGCGCGACGCTGTACGGGAGCGGGATCAGATCCACCGTGACATTGTATTCGTTTTGCAGACGATACTGCAGAACGTCCCATTGCAATTGACCGACGGCGCCGATAATAAAGGATTCGCGGCCTTCGCCCTGCGTGTAAATTTGAATCGCGCCTTCCTGCGCCAACTGACGCATTCCTTTTAAGAACTGTTTGCGTTTCAGGCTGTCTTTCGGCGCGACGCGCGCGAAAAGTTCCGGTGGAAACACCGGGAAATCGGCGAAGGTGACGATATGTTTCGGATCGCAGAGGGTATCGCCGACGCCCATCGTGCCCGGGTCAAATACGCCGATGATATCACCGGGGTAGGCGGATTCGATAATCGTGCGTTCCGTCGCCAAAAATTGTTGCGGCTGAGTCAGGCGGATCGTTTTGCCCGATTGCCGATGCAAGACGGTCATGCCTTTTTCAAACTGTCCCGAGCAAATGCGCATGAAGACGATGCGATCGTGATGCTTCGGGTCCATGTTCGCCTGGATTTTGAAAACGAACGCGGAGAAATCTTCATTTTGCGGCTGAACGGTTTCTTCCTGCGCCGGACGCGGTGCCGGCGCGGGCGCCATTTTCAAAAAGCTTTCGAGAAACGGCTGCACGCCGAAGTTCGTCATCGCGCTGCCGAAGTAGAGCGGGGTCAGCTTGCCGTGCGCGATTTTTTCCGCGTCGAACGGATCTCCCGCGACATCCAAAAGCTCGATATCTTCTTCCAGCTGGGCGAGCACTTCTTCGCTGAGCAAGGACTGAATTTCAGGCGAAGTGCGCTTGCCACTGGTCACGGCGAGTTTGTTCTGACCGTGATCGCCGGAGCGTTCAAACACGTGCACGGTATCCGTTTCGCGCTCATAGATGCCCTGGTATTTGCCGTTGATGCCGACCGGCCAATTCATGGGGCAGGCGCGAATACCGAGGATGGACTCGAGTTCGGACATCAGGTCGTACGGATTGCGTCCGAAGTGGTCGATTTTATTGACAAAAGTAAAAATCGGAATCCCGCGATCCGCGCATACGCGGAACAGTTTTTCCGTCTGCGCCTCGACGCCTTTCGCCACGTCGATCAGCATGACGGCGCTGTCCGCCGCCATCAATGTGCGGTAGGTGTCCTCCGAAAAGTCCTGGTGACCCGGCGTATCCAAAATATTGACGCGGTGTCCGTCATAATCGAACTGCAAAACGGAACTCGTGACCGAGATGCCGCGCTGCTTTTCGATTTCCATCCAGTCGGAAACGGCGTGCCGCGCCGTTTTGCGCGCCTTGACCGAACCGGCGAGGTGGATCGCGCCGCCGTAAAGTAATAATTTTTCCGTCAGCGTCGTTTTGCCGGCATCCGGGTGTGAAATAATGGCAAACGTGCGGCGACGGTTGATTTCTTGCGTAAAGTTCATACTGTCACTCCTTCATATCTCCAAATTATAACATGATCCGCGTTTCCTTGAAAGCGCGCCGGCGGTTGTTGGGGCGGGCGATAAAAGGTATAATAAAAGACATCAAAAGGAGAAAGGGTGTGCGCATGAAACCGGTTTTTATTCGTGAAGACAAGCGGGATTATTTGCAGAAAATGGGCGCGTTCGCATTTGTCACGGCCGTCTCGGTCGCGGTTTGGCAGATCATGAAAGTGCGCGGCAGTGAAATCTTTGTCGCGGCGTGTGCGATTGCCTTTTTGTATTGCCTGTACGGCTACTTTTTCCCGACCAAGTTGTTGCGCTTGGACAGTAAGGGAGCGAAGTTGCTGGCGAGCAATATTTTAATTCCCTGGAATTATATCTATGAAGTGAATGTGCAGCCTTTTATCGACGGTGAACACGAGAATCCGAAAAAGCGCTACGTCGTCTGTCGCGGTTACAGTCCACGGGCGGAAAGCATTGTCGAATGGTGGCGTTTGCCGATCGGCGCTCGGCGCGCGGATAAAGTGGCGGCGCAAGTCTGGCGCATGAAAGAGTTATATAGCGGCAAGGTGGGGCAAAAGTGATTTTATCCGGAAAAGAAATTGAGCGGCGGCTGGGCGAAAATATTTTTATTGAGCCCTTTGATCCGCGAAGACTGAACCCGAACAGTTACAATTTGAGCTTGGCGAACGAATTGCTAGTTTATGATGAACCGAAGCTCGATATGAAAAAGAAAAACACCGCTCATCGCATTGTGATACCCGAGGACGGTTTGTGGCTGGAGCCGCAGCGGCTTTACTTGGGACGCACGGCGGAATACACCCGCACGGAAGGTCTTGTGCCGATGCTCGAAGGGCGTTCGTCGGTCGGCCGGCTGGGACTTTTCATCCATGTGACCGCGGGCTTCGGCGACGTCGGTTTTGCGGGGTATTGGACGCTCGAAATGTTTTGCGTGCAGCCGATCAAAATTTATCCCAATGTGGAACTTTGCCAAATTTATTACCATTTGATCGAAGGCGATTACGAGCCGTACAAGAGCGGCAAATACCAGCATAACCAAGGCATTCAACCGAGTCTTTTATACAAGGACTTTGAACGCGAGAACGACGCATGAACTGCATTATCTTTGATTTGGAATGGAACGAACTCGTGCCGTACCAGCTGGCGATGCAAAACGAGATCGGGTTTCCGCTTTCCGGCGAAATCATCGAGATCGGCGCGGTTCGCATGACGGGCGACGGCGATTTAAGCGATCGCTTCGATCGCTTGGTGAAGCCGGGTTTTCTGCGCCGAATGCATCCGCACGTCAAGCGATTGACGGGGATTACTTGGGAGATGCTGCAGGAGGAAGACGATTTCAAAACCGTCATGACGGAATTTAACCGTTGGTGCGGCGATGACGCGTTGCTGCTTTCGTGGGGGACCTCCGATCGGCAGGTACTGGCGGAAAACCTGCGCCTGCATCATTTGCCGCGGACTTGGCTCCGACCTTGGTACGATGCGCAAAAAATTTTCGGTCGCTACTGCTTGGATACTTACGAGCAGTACGGCTTGGCGCGCGCGGCCGAGTACATGGGCGTAGCGATGGCGGACGACGCGCATCGCGCGGTCAATGACGCGGCGTATACGGCGCAAATTTGCGAACGCCTGCCCTTGCGGCGCGCCATTCGTGAATACGATTTTCATCGCAACCTGGGCCCGCTCGAATTTCGTCCGACCGTCGAATTTCAATATTTTGACGGTTACCGCGACAGTCAATCCGCTTGGGCGGATCCCGCCATTTGGGAAATTTACCTGCCCGATCAGAACGCGCCGCTGGCCTTGACCGAGCCGGAGCGATTGCGGCGGCACACATTGCTGGCGCTCGCGATGGATCACTTGGGAAAGCGGTACCTCGTTCGCTGGAAAACGTATCAATATAAAAAAGGCCGCGGCACCGTGCATGGCGTCGCGCGCGAAACGTATCGGGCGGTACCTTCCCTGATCGCCTGGTATCGGGACGTCGCCGGCCGCAACACAATGCGCCGTCGGCTGCACGAGGCGAAAGGCAACCCCGCGTTTCGTTGACGCGACAGTCGTATGCGCGACGCGCGTCATGCTATAATAAAAAAGTAAAATAAATATGTATTAGAGGAGATTCATATGGTACCGACAGAACGAATTATCATCGTTGATTTCGGCGGTCAGTACGCGCAACTGATTGCGCGCCGCGTGCGTGAATGCGGCGTATATTCGAAAATTGTTTCCTATACGCGCGATTTGGACGAGATATTGGCGGAAAAACCGCAAGGCATTATCTTTACGGGCGGACCGGCGAGCGTTTACGAAGACGGCGCGCCGCGGCTTGACGCCCGCATTTTTGAAGCGGGCATCCCGATCTTCGGCATTTGCTACGGCATGCAGTGGATGTGTCGGGAGCTCGGTGGCGATGTTAAACGGCCGATTACCCGTGAATACGGCTATGCCAAAGTGCAAAAATTGGCGGACGGCGATATCTTCGCCAACGTTTCCGCGGAAACCGATGTGTGGATGAGCCACGGCGACTACGTCGAAGCGCCGCCGACCGGCTTTGAAGTCATCGGCAAGACCGCGCACACGCCGGTCGCGGCGGTGGCGGACACTCGTCGTAAATTGTACGGCGTGCAATTCCATCCGGAAGTCAACCATTCCAAAGAGGGCATGCAGATGCTGCGCTCGTTCATTTTAGACGTCTGCGGTTGCCGCGGCGACTGGACGATGGAACATTTCGCCGAGACGGCTATTCAGGAAATTCGCGCCACCGTCGGCGACGGTAAAGTATTGCTCGCTCTTTCGGGCGGTGTCGACTCGTCTGTTTGCGCGCAGCTTTTATCGCGCGCGGTCGGCTCGCAACTTACCTGCATCTTCGTCGATCACGGCTTAATGCGTAAAAATGAAGGCGACGAAGTCGAAGCCGCCTTTGCCGACAGCGGCATGCACTTCATCCGCGTCAACGCCGCCGATCGTTTCCTCGCGCGCTTAAAAGGCATTACCGATCCGGAACAAAAACGCAAAACCATCGGGGAAGAATTTATCCGCGTATTTGAAGAAGAAGGACGCAAAATCGGTCAAGTCGACTACCTCGCGCAGGGCACCATTTACCCTGACGTTGTGGAAAGCGGCACCGGCAACGCCGCCGTCATCAAAAGCCATCACAACGTCGGCGGCCTTCCGGACGTTGTCGATTTTAAAGGCCTGATTGAACCGTTGCGCGACCTCTTCAAAGATGAAGTGCGCGAACTCGGTGAAGAACTCGGACTCGCCGATTACCTCGTCTGGCGGCAACCCTTCCCGGGACCCGGCTTGGGCATCCGCATCATGGGCGAAGTCACCAAAGAAAAACTGGACACCTTGCGGGAAGCCGACGCCATTTGGCGGGAAGAAATCAAAAATGCCGGCTGGGATCGCAAAGTGAACCAATATTTCGCCGTACTCACCTCGAACCGCTCGGTCGGCGTCATGGGCGACAGCCGCACCTACGCGTACACGCTCGCGCTGCGCGGCGTCACCACCACCGACTTCATGACGGCCGAATGGGCCCGCATCCCGTACGAAGTCCTTGACATCGTATCCAACCGCATCGTCAACGAAGTCGAAGGCATCAACCGAGTCGTCTACGATATCACCGGTAAACCCCCGGCGACGATTGAATGGGAATAATAGCAAAAAAATTAAAAGCTTTGTAAAATCAACGGTTGCAGAAGATGAAAAACTGTAACTGGGATTAAAATGGGAACATTTGTAAAAAAGAATAAACTAAATAATAGTTCCAAGTGGCTTACATTTGGACAAAAAATTTAGACCGTAGTTTCAAGCTGCGGTCTTTTTGCGTACATATTATGAGGATTATTTTATTTAGACATCTCCAATGGCTGCTTTCAAATGCAACAAATAATATAAACCAGATTGTAAAAGCTACTAATACAACGGGTGTTATTTACAAAGATGAAATTGAATCAATGAATAAGCAGATAGAAAAATTATCAAGAGAAATACGGGATATACATTTGTTATTGCTGAAGAACATCAAGTAATTAAAGATTTAATTTTATATTAAATAACTTTCAGTAGGAATGAAACTTATAAATCAAAACTGATATGTCGAAAATATTAGACTTATTTGGTATAATATTTATACCATTAAGAATGGAGGCAGCTATGATATCAAATTTTTTCGTTAATGATAAATTTAAAGTCCTTGAATGTATGGAACAAAGACAAATTCAAGTTAATGATGAATTAATAGTTAAATTGTCTCAGCAAGAGATAGCAGATATATTAGGTTTTACGAAAACAAAAGTAAATAATATAGTGAGAGAACTAAAGGAAAATGGGTATTTGACTCAGCTTAGCTCAAGAGGAAAATATATATTAACTGATATTGCAACTGAAGAGATTAATAAAATGAAGAATGAGGAGACGATAAAATGAACACAAATACAATGCCATTAGAGGCAGAAACAAGAGTTCTTATTGACAGAAACCTCGAAAATCTTGGTTGGAAATTTGAAGGAAAAGATAAGAATGTATTTTTTGAACAACCTAGAACAGAATCAGAGAGAAAAAAGTTAGATGGAAAGCGTCCGGATTATGTTTTATATTCTAAGGATAGTGATAAGCCGTTAATTGTTATTGAGGCTAAGAAAAAAGGAACACGTATTGATACTGCATTAGAACAAGGTATTGGTTATGCGAGAGCGTTAGACGCACCATTAGTATTTGCTACGGATGGAGTGTTTTGTAAAACGTTCCATACTGTTGCAAATCGTGCACCAATATTAAATGGTGAAGAAGTTGATGAATTTATTCGTGAAGCTCTTGCGATACGTTATTTAGCTACATACGAGGTTAATACTGTAAGTCCTAAGGTTCAGTATGACAGAAAGGAACTTATTAGAATTTTTGATGAAGCAAATAATATGCTTAGAGGTGAAGGCTTACGTGCTGGTATTGAACGCTTTGGGGAGTTTGCAAATATACTTTTCTTAAAACTTATCAGTGAAAGTGAGCAAATTAAAAGAGAAGGTGGTATAAAAACAAATTTTGATAATGCTTGTAGTTGGGACAGTATAAAAAACATTCCGATTTCAACACGTATAGAATATATAAATAAGACGGTATATGAAAAATTAAATAATCTTTATGAAACAGATATATTTACGCCTCTTCAAATACGAGATACAAGCATTCTAAAAGAAATTATGGATAAATTGGATCCATTAACGCTTACTGATGTTGATAGTGATGTTAAAGGGGATGCATTTGAATATTTTCTTAAAGCTTCAACCTCTACCAAAAATGATTTGGGTGAATATTTTACTCCAAGGCATATTGTAAAAACAATGGTACGTTTGGTTAATCCGCAAATAGGTGAAACTATTTATGATCCGTTTTGTGGAACAGGGGGATTTTTGATTGAGAGTTTTAGGCATATTTATAATAATATGGCAAGAACAGAGGCTAATTTGAAAATATTGAGAGAGAAGACAATATATGGGAATGAAATTACTAATACTGCTCGAATAACTAAAATGAACATGATTCTTGCAGGAGATGGCCATAGTAATATAAAAATGAAGGATAGTCTAGCAAATCCAATTGATGGTAAATCGACATATACTGATGAAAAAGGAGAAGAACATCATAAGGGATATGATATTGTATTGGCAAATATGCCATACTCTCAAAAAACTAAATATGGCAATCTTTATGATTTACCGAGTAATAATGGAGATAGCATTTGTGTTCAACATTGTATTAAAGCTGTGAACAGTGCGTCTGAAAATGGAAGAATTGCACTTGTTGTTCCAGAAGGATTTTTATTCCGTAAAGATTTAACTAAAACAAGAGAATATTTGTTAAAAAACTGTCAGCTGCAAAGTGTTATATCACTTCCACAAGGAGTATTTTTGCCTTATACAGGAGTTAAGACAGATATTATTTATGCAACAAAGGTGAATAGAAAAATTTCATCTTCTGAAAAAAGAAAAGATTTTTGGTACTTTGACGTAAAAAGCGATGGATATTCATTAGATAATCATAGGAGAAAACTTGATACCCCCAGTGATTTAAGTAAGTATGAGGAATATCGAAAATTAGATAATGATCAAGTAGACGATATGCTAAAGGTGGGATTTGAAATTATTCCACTTGATAAGGTATATAAAAACTCAAATATTCTAGTTGGGAGTAGATATAGAACTCATACAGTTAAAAAAAGCAAATCTCATGAAATGGTAAAATTAAGAAATATTGCCACTTTTATTAGAGGTGTTTCATTCCCCAAAAAAGCTCAGAAAGATCAGGCTGATGATTTGTTAAACGTAATTACAACTAGAGCAGCACAGGCAGATGGAATAGATTTTGAAAAAGTAGCTCATATTGAAAAATCCTATGCAAGACCAGATAAAATGGTTTCCAAAGGAGATATTTTAATTTCTTTAGCAAATAGCTTAGAGTTAGTCGGAAGAGTAACATATGTTGATGAGAATTATAAAGATGCTACATTTGGTGCATTTATGGGAGTAATAAGAGCAAACTATCAAAAAGTTCATCCAATGTATTTATTCCACATTTTAAATTCTATTGAGGTAAAAAAATATTTTAGATCTGTGGCTAAAACGACTACAAATATTTCTAATATTACTTTTGAAGATTTAGGAAACTTAGTGTTACCTCTACCTGGATTGGATGATCAGCTAAAAATCATCGATGAGCTTAATCGATATCAGGAAATGATTGTTGGAGCGAAGAAGATTGTGAACAATTATTTGCCGAAGTTACCATCATATGAAATTGTTGTTTCAACTTTTTTGAATGATGAAGAGCTATTTGAGATTTTGTCAGGAGGAACGCCTAGCACAAAGAATCCAGACTATTGGGGTGGAGATATTTCTTGGATAACATTAGCTGATTTACCACAAGAAGAGTATGTGACTACTATTGATACATCTATACGAACAATTACAAAAGAAGGTTTAGATAATTCAAGTGCTAAAATGCTCCCAGTTGGGGCAATTGTTGTATCTACAAGAGCGACAATTGGTCGAGTTGGAATAGTCAAGAATCCTTTGGCAACCAATCAAGGATTTAAAAGTGTCATAATAAAGAAATCGGATGTTGTCATACCAGAGTTTTTAGCATTATTATTACGAGAAAAAACAGAAGAAATGGAATTTCTAGCAAGTGGTGCTACATTTAAAGAGATTTCAAAATTTAATTTTGGAAAAATCGAAATAGAGTTACCATCGTTGGATGAACAAAAAAGAATTTTGTTGAAAATTCATGAAGAAGAATCCTTTGTTAAACCAGCAAAAAAAGTAATAGAAGTCTTTAAAAGTAAAATAGAGGCTGTAATTAATAAAGTATGGGGAGAATAAATATGATAGAAGAACTAAATTATGTAGACGTTCCATACTTACAGGATATATTAGCGTACCTTCCAATTCAACCTGATGATGAAGAGGATATAATTAATTACATTAATAATATTACAAATGTTGTTGCAGTAAATTACAAATATGAACAATATCAGTTTGCTTATTTTGGAATACATCTATTGTTTATGACTTATGTTTATTGTACAGCTTGGAAAATTGCTCAAATCGAAGTTGATAGGTACAAAGATGCTATTGTTTTTGCACGTCCTTACAATGGAAGAGAGCGTGATTTTAAAATTGAGGATGCAGATTCTATTTTTGTATATAGCCTAATGCCGGAGAAAGATATTTCTAAGTTGTTTAAAATCATTGAACTTGATAATTCACAAATTTCAGTAATTTCTGATCTTGTAGATACAAGAAATGACATGGCACATGCTTCAGGTAAGTTTTACATTCTTACTGAGGAAGGATTTGAAGTTAAGGTAAATAGTATATTTACTTCAATTCAAAATATTCACAAACATATGCATTGTCCTATTAGGACTTGGTATGGAAAAGTGCTATTGAGTTTTTGTAATGGGGAATATGAAGGATATAATGACCCTAAAGATATAATTGTTGAGCAAATGATTCAGTCGTTTAAGTTATCAATAAAAGAGCTGCTTATTTGCAATGAAATGAGTGTAAGCAACATAATATCAGCACATATAGGATTTAAAGATAAATTAAAGGGTTTTAAAAAAGAAATTGAAAAATATTGTGTTGAATCAGGATATGTACAAGATTAATATTTTATTTGGTCGGTACTGGGACTGGGACGGGACTAAAAATTTGAAAACGTCCTATAATTAGGTGGATTTAGTGATACTCTAAAAAAACAGAGTGTAGTATTTTGAATGGTTTAAGATATATCGTGCATTTGGAAAAGAAGAATGGGAATAATCGAGTTGGCGTTTTGAGATGTTGACTTCAAATAAAGAAGACCGTGAATGTACATTCACGGTCTTTTTTGTATTCATTTGTTGATCCTATAAAAAAGATATGGAAACGAGAAACATGCGCCTAAGCGGTACCCGATTTGAAGCGGCATGCCGGTTTATACATGGATCCTTCCGTGTTCATCGGCGGTAGCGAAGGCGGCCCGAACGATGTCATACAGGCAAAATATCATTTCGATGCCCAATATGATAAAGCCGATGCCCAAAAACCATGTCAGACTCCAGCCGATGATGCCGCAAAGAAGATAGCATATTCCGGCAAAAGCGTGCCCCGCATAGAAGCGATGAATTCCTATCATGCCGAAGAAAAAAGCGAGCAGGATATACACTACACGGTTCACGCCTTTGTTCACGGGGACTTCTTTAATAATAGTCGTTTTTTCGATGACGCGCTCTCTTACGGGTTCCGTATCGTTTGCTTTTTCTTCCGCGCCGACAGCATCCGCTTCCGACCTCTTCGGCGTGGGGGTATCGTTCATTACGAAAGAGTCGACTTCCTCGTTTACCTGTTCAGATTTCCGGTTGTTTTCATCCATGGTAACACCCTTTTCTTGTAACGCTTTGCGCACAAAATGATTTGTTATAATTAGAATACCATAAGTTTTCAATTTGGAAAACTGTTTTCATAAAGAATAAAACACAGGAATCTGTTACGAGATTCTTTTTTATTCTCTCTGATTGCAAAAGCGGCATCTGTTATCACAAAGACGGACACCTTAAATTCTATCGGCGCTTGGAATGCATAATTACAGATCGATGCATTAAGATCATGTATGGCATGCGAAATCCGTATAGATATAGGGGGGGTAATTAATCTGTAATAGATCTATAATGAAAAATGAATATCCATGTATCGCGTTGGGTAGAGAATCGAGATATCAAAAGAGGTGCATGCCGACTCTGGAGGTGGTGCGTATACCTCACTTGCGGTTTATTTGGACGAGAGTTTAGGAAAGGAGAAAACGGAATGAATAAAATTTACAAAGTGGTATGGAGCAAAGTAAGAAGCGCCTGGGTGGTGACTTCTGAAATCGCCAAAGGACACGGGAAGGATTCCTCGTCCGGAAGAAACAGGAGCATGCTGAAGGCCGGAGTCGTCATGGCGCTGCTGGGCGGCTTCATGACCGCGGGCATTTCACCCGTCGCCGCCGAATTGACGCAGGACCAGCAGGCCGTGTATGACGCTGTCATGGCAAATCTCGTAAAAAAGATGAATATCAGGTTAAGCGACAACAACATTGTAGCCGGTCGGGATATAGAGGTTTATGGCGGCCATAACGCTGTATTTGGCACGGATTACAGCAACTGGGATAATAAGCTGACCAAAGTGGCGGGCAAAAACAATACAGTCATCGGCGTAGGAAACCTTGTCGGTTATACAGCGATACTCGATGAGACGGATAATAAGACATGGATTTATAAGAAGAAAAAAGACGGAGATGACCAAAACGTAGTCGTCGGTATGAAAAATACGGTTAACGGGGGCAGCATTGCCATCGGAACCAGCTCGGAAGTAATGTCGTTAGGCACCTCCGTCGGACATGGCAATGAGATCATCAGCCAGTCTGATTATGGTCTCGCTTTAGGCAACAACCTAACTGTGGACGGTGATCAGTCGATTGCCGTCGGCTCGCACTCAAAAGCGATAGCTGACCGGGCGACAGCGATCGGACAGAAAGCTATGGCCAAAGCAAATTATACGACGGCGATCGGACAGGAAGTTATTGCGGAAAAAGCGGGTTCAGTCGCTATCGGAATGGAAACTAAAGCAATAACCATAAACGGAGTGGCTCTCGGCTCATACAGCGTTGCCGACAGGGCAAAGGGCGTCATCGGCTATTTAGCGGGAGATAAGATATCAAAAGCTTGGAAATCCAATGTAGGAGCTCTCTCTATCGGTGGCGGAGAATATGATGTTACCCGCCAGATCACAGGTGTAGCAGCCGGTAGTGAAGATACCGACGCGGTCAATGTTGCCCAGCTGAAAGCCTTGAATGCCAAAATGGATCAAGGCGCGATTCATTACTACTCCGTAACGAGTGACAAAAAAGCGGCGGGCTCCAACTTTGACAACGACGGAGCGAAAGCGGATGACAGCATGGTCATCGGCATCGGCTCGACTTCGGAAGGCATAAACAGCACCGTAATCGGCAACAATAATACATTGAAAGGCGGTCAAAGAGATCGAGACGGTGTTCTGAGAAATAACAGTATCGTTGCCGGTGAGAACATTGAAGTAGACGGTACACGCAATGCAGTGTTTGCTACCGACTACAAAGATGGTGAGCATAAGCTGACCAAAGTGGCAGGCAAACATAATACAGTCATCGGTGTAGGAAACCTTGTCGGCTATACAGCTAAAGCAGACCCGGAAAATCAATATGAATTTATATATGAAAAAACAGATGTGACTGGCAGTCATGACAATGTGGTCGTCGGTATAAGAAATACCGTCAACGGCAGCAGTGTGGTTCTCGGAACCAGTTCCGAAATTAAGGACGGCGCGACGTTGGCCACTTCTGTAGGGCATGCCAATACGATACAAGGTAGTGAGCAGTATGGTCTTGCTTTGGGAAATAAATTGCTTGTAGAAGGCTATGGAGCCATTGCGGTAGGCACAGAGTCCAAAGCGACAGCGGACGACGCGACAGCAATCGGCACGGAAGCGGTGGCGGAACAAGAGGGCTCCATCGCCTTCGGTCATGCGGCTGAGGCGAAAAACAAATATTCCATCGCCTTCGGTTTATTCGCGACGGCGAAAGCAAGAAGCGGCGTCGCGATCGGATCGTCCAGCCTGGCGGACAGAGAAAAAGGATCCATCGGCTATTTAGCGGGAGAAAACACATCCGAAGTATGGAAAGCGACGCGGGGAGCGGTTTCTGTAGGCAATAAAGAAAAGAAATATACCCGTCAAATCACAGGCGTCGCGGCGGGTACGGAAGACACCGACGCGGTCAACGTCGCGCAGCTGAAAGCCGCGGCGAAGAATATCAGCGACAGCATAACCGATACGACGCTGAAAGCAAATGATAAAGCCCTTTCTGTAGAAGGGGGCAAACTGAACCTTTCCATCGAAGATACGAAAGGAACTAAAGTCACGGGAAGTGTCGATCTGAAAACGCTTCAGGGCGCGGTAGATACCAACACGTACACGACCGGCGGCACTTACGACGCGGCGAATAAGAAACTGATATTCACGAGAAATGACAAGCAAACCTATGATGTCGACCTTTCCGGTTTTGTAGGCAACGTGACGGATACGAGAAATACGATTACCGACAGCGACACCGTGACCGTAGACGCGAGCAATAAAAACGCGGACGGAAGCATCAATTACAAGCTGAACGTCAAGACGGACGGTAAGATCGAGAAAGACAATAAAGGCATCGTCACGGGCGGAACCGTTTACAATGAAACCAGAATTGAAAAAGACGGTCACTACATCAAAGCGGGCAACACGGCGGGGAAAAACCTGATCGCTTTGGACAAACAGGTGGACGCCAATACGACCAATATCACCAAGTTGGAAAATAACATCCACAACATGGGCGGTCGTATCGGAGAACTGGGTAACCGTGTAGACAGAGTCGGCGCGGGCGCGGCCGCTCTCGCCGCCCTTCATCCGCTGGATTTCGATCCGGATGACAAATGGGACTTCGCGGCCGGCTACGGCAACTACAGCGGCGCGAACGCCGTCGCTATCGGCGCGTACTACCGTCCGAATGAAGACACCATGTTCAGCGTCGGCGGTTCGTTCGGCGGCGGAGAAAACATGGTGAACGCGGGCGTTTCCGTAAAA
>QWCQ01000291.1_pt1 | contig 53606 bp, 45 predicted proteins | sample 1972701 | NCBI WGS metagenome assembly QWCQ01 (sample SAMN09866704, study PRJNA288562) | Human gut metagenome isolate pre4_stool, whole genome shotgun sequencing... | reverse complement strand
CCTTACCTTACTACAACAAAGGTAAAAACAGCCCGTTCAACTGACCTATTCTCGGGTCGATTTCTTTTCACTCTGCAAACTTAAAGTAGGGACGCACGGCTCGTGCGTCCGTCCCCGTTAAAACCACGGCGCTGTAACCTTTGACACAACGGATTACACGTGTCGCTTGGACACACCAGCCCTGCGTCCGAGCCCTGCGTTTATACTCCATCCTCAGATAGATAGAACTAATTCACTCGAACATTGTCGTACAGCTCTACCTTACTTATCAAAGAATCTAGGGTTATATAAATTGGCATGTTATCGTAATTCTCTAAAGCTTTGGCTATATCGGCTTCATGAAACCTTTCAACGGAGAACTTGATCTTTAAGCCCTCTTCATTCTTTTCAAACAATGAATATTTGGGGTATCCATTTTCATCGCTTGAGTACATGAGCAGAATAGCTGTAAAAGCATATACTAAAGAGCCTGGAGCTCGATTAAACTCTGCATCTTTATTGAACAGCGACAATGGTAAGCATCTTTCGATTTGACTAGCAACCTCTTGCAACGTAGCCCCTTTCTTCTTAATTAAGTCATACACCTCACTATGAAAAGATCTAATGTACACTAGTAGAAAAAGAGCGATAACACGATTGGTATAGTTCTCGTTGTTTACATCTATCGTAGAATATGATAACCTAACCTGGTTCATCATTTTCTGTACCTGACGTAAACTTAAATGTGACTTCTCCGCAAAGGATACCAACATGCTAGTAATAGTCTCTTCCCAATTATTCATCTTCTGACTGCCTTTGAAGAGAGCCTGAAAATCCAACCGTTCTAATTCCACTTTGATAAAGCTTCTATAGTCAGGACTGGGCAAGGTGTACTCTATATCTATAAATCGGCGTAGATACTCCGCTGCATCAATTCTATCACTTCCATAATATCCCTTGATAGAGTTACAAAGTTGTTCCTTGTCTATCGCTAGCACAAATACTATCTGAGGAATTGAGAACAGGTGCTTGATTCGCTCCAAAACCATTACAGCATAGTGAGGATTACATCGATCTAGTTCATCTACGATAAAGATGAGAGGTGCCTTTTCACCTAATGTAGATACGTACTCTCCTAATACCTTTTTGAACCCCTCAGTGCTTTTCTTTTGGTTCTCGTAGTTTTCAATCTCCGCTTCAAACAGTTCTGCACCTCCTTTTGCTACTTCCGCAAGAGTATCTGCACAGGGCTCTCCAAGATATTTTTTTAGAATGTGTTTGATAAGCTCTGGGATCGCTTTCTTTACAAGAATAGGGCCTATTTTCTGAGCCATATCTTTAACTCTAGATTTAGTCCCTTTTCCTTCCAGCTTTTTCATTTCTCCTAGTAGTCCAATGATTGGGTCTGAAATATAATCAGTTTCCCAAGCATTGAAGTAGAGCGTAGGATACCCTTCATTGTTCATCATTTGCTTAAACATCTGGATGAAAGTAGTCTTACCTGTTCCCCAAGCTCCATTTAGAGAGATTACGCAACCGTTATTATTTCCTATAGTCAAGGTCTTCAAGACCTCTGCATATTTTTGACGTCCCAGTTTACAGTTACGGAAAGGGTCTCCAACTGGGATTTCTATATCTGTTGTTCGGATTTGGTACATATTACCTAGTTTTTATAGTTCATATTACACCATAGGGCTAACTTTCTCCTCGATGAAGGCTATTTCGTCGGGAGTGAGGGCGTACTTCTTGTAGAGCTGACAGTCTATCTCGGCGACCGACTGACTCCAGTCGATATCGGAGCCTGAGGTGAAGTCCTGCAGTGGCACGAACCGCCAAGTGTCCTTAGGGTTATGCTGTGTGGCTTTCAATATGCCGAGCATCGTACGGGCGAACTTGGTCTTGATATACTTCAGACACGCCTCCGCTTCGCTACGACTGTCGAATGCGCCAATGCTTATGAAGGTTTGGGTTCCCCCGATTAGGGGTTCCCCGATTAGGGGTGTGGAGAGTACCTCTCCGATGGCACCCGACCCATTGCTCTTGGGGACGAACACTTTATACTTGTTCAAGTTCGGATGGTCCTCTATCAACTGCTTGTCAATGTAACGGAAGCACCTCCTACCATTGAGCCGCCCATAAAAGCCAAAATCACCTTCTCTTCGCTCCTTTCTAAAGTATTTAGGATACTTCTCAAATACTGTAGTTCCTATCATATTGTCAGGAAGTTGTTTTTTGAACGAACTATACTCTTGCGGAAAGACATCCTTAAATTTGTAACTTGCATTCGTATATATAATTTCAGTCAAAGATCTTTGTCCTACAGCTTCAACTTTAGATGCGATTTTATCGAGTTCGGGATAAGCAGTGAATAGCTTAATTCCTCCATAGTCTTCTTGTGCATCGTAATACATAACAGACACTCCTCCCTTCACATCAATGTTGGGGAACACATCTACTGTTGTAGGACGATACCAAATGATTTTCATATGAGGACTATTAAGCGTCTTCTTATTCCACTTCTTTGAAGTAAAGCCTGCATTAAAGAGATATCGAGCTGGTGTGATTAAGCTAACTCGACGAGTAATATCCATCGAGAGGTCTATGAATAGATCATAAATAGGCTTCGTCCGGCTATTATCAGTCTGAGCTTGATAAGGTGGATTGCCTATCGTGAAGTTGAGATTCATCTCCTTAAGTTGTTCCATTAGTTGATCCTTCTTGTTAGGGTCTATAAGGTCATAGGTCGTAAAGTCTGAGATGACATGGTCGGTGTCTAATCCGAGGAGACGATAGACCTTGAGGGTAAATTCGTAACTCACCGTGGAGGTGGGGAGAGCATAGACGTTGCGTCCGACTGCCAAGCCAAACCTGCTGACCAGAGCCCTAGTAAACTCGCCCTGCTTGGACGCTATGTCTAGTATACGAGTGTCTGACGTGATGACACCTTCGTCTAGCGCATCGATTATCTCTAGCGCGACAGCCTGTGGCGTGACTATCTCCGATGAGGAGAGCCGTCCGAACTTCTTCATCGCCACCGCCACACGCTCACTCGGGGTAAGCGTAGTGTCACTCATCAACGTGTTGATATTCGCAATCTTATAGTCCAGAGCTCGCAAGACAAAAGGATTGCTCACTGTCTGTATGATCTGTAGGATAGAGACTTGTAGTCCCACATTGCGGGCTATGCGCTTATTATCTGCAGACTGACTGATCGAAGCTATCAGATTCTCTAGCGAGGAGATTGGCGTCTCTGTCAGAAAAGCGTAAAAGAGTATCTGCGCATAGTAAGTCGCCAGCTGCTTGCCCAGCAAGCGACCTTCATCAGTCTCTGCGGAGGGAGCTACCTGCGTAGAGGTAGCACCGCCTCCCTTAGGCGTGTCATGTGTCTCCAGCTCTATCTCGCTCTCCTCGCCCGTGACTGCTTCTATCTCTATTCCCTTAGAAGCATCTATGGGGTTCAGCTGCGAGATAACAGAGCGCATCCGCTCGTCAGCCAGTAGCGTATAGTCTATCGGTATCTCGGTAGCCTCATCCATCACACTGCGCTCAGCACTGTAGGAGCGTACGGCATCCATTATGTCACTAGCCTCTACACGCTGTAAGCCTTCGGCTCCGATTGTAACTATCGGCGAGTAGCGTAGCTCCGTCTCAATGCGCTCCTGAAGCTTCTTATTGCCAGCTTGATCCGTGTTGACATTGTAGATCTGCGCTCGTTGCTCCTGTAGGCGAAACATCCGATGCGGGTCAAAGTCTACCAAAAGCGTCTGAGGCTTCATATTGTACTTGACCTGCTCCGAGCCATCCTCTGTCGTCAGCGTCCGTATGTACTGATTCTGAAGTCGGAAGATAGCCTGGTCGTACTCCTGTGGCGAGGCACAATCCTTGAGATAGAGCATCGTATCCCACTCGGGGATGGTGCTACCCGTTAGCATACGATTGACCGTTAGGGTGATACTCTTCTCACCACTCCTCTCGCAATCCGCTATCTTAGCTTTGACATCTTCGGTGCTACGATATCGCTTGGGGTCATCGACACCAGCTATATTGACTATGGTGTAGTCAGATAGATTGCGGAAGAGCTCTTTATGCTCCGTCAACAGCTGCTCCATGGCATCGCACGAAGCTCTGTAAGGTAAGACGAAAACGAGATGCCTACACATCTGCCCTCGCTTGATCTGCTCCAAATCAAGGAAAGGCAATAGATGCGCATCTTCCTGCACGCCATCGATCGCCTGAAGAAACTCCAAGATCTCATCCCCGTGGACGAATAGGCGGTGCCGCCCCTCCTTATTGTCTCGCAAGATAGAGCGAGGACGAAAGAGTTCTGACAGACCCATCTCATAGCCATCTGCCCGCAATGTCTCCATAACACGTAGCGAGCTTTCATTAGGTAGGAAGGCAAAGCGCACCATCTGAGGGAAGCCGTAGTAGGGATTGTCCCACTCTTTCACCTCATCCGAGAGTATATGCTCACGATCCCACTCTGCTTGCTCCTCGACAATGTCTGAGAACTGGTAGAAGGCGATAATATCTTCCGCCTCAAACTCACTCCCCATCAAGATGCGATAAGGAGTCCCCGATAGGTGAATACGGACACGACTACGCAACTGCTTTAGCTCTGTACAATCCTCATACTGCTCAGCACTGTCCAGCTCTCGAGTCTCCTGTTTGAGTTCTCTCTTGCTGAGCTTCAGCACACGACCATACTCAGCAGCTCTAGCACCATAGTGTGTCTCATCGATGAGTAGGAGATCTATCTCTCGGTCGAAGAGTGCGTGGTGACGCTCCTTGATCTCACTACCCATCAAGTCTTGTAGCGTTAGAAAGACCACCGCACGCCCTTTGTCTAGCGTATCCTCTAGGGCTGTCTCACTTTTCATGAGATCGTCTTTGGTGAGGAAGCTGTACTTGGCAAACTTCACATGACTCTCAACTGAGCGCTTCCACTCTTCGCAAACATCCGCTTTTGCCGAGACCACAAGGACAAGTTTCGCTTGCATTTCAACCGCACAGCAGAGCGAGGTGAAGCTCTTGCCAAAGCGCATCACCGCATACATCAGCAGGTTGCTACGCCCTTGTGATAAGGCTTTTTTAAATCGCTCGATCGTCTCCCGCTGATTAGGGCGTGGTTCAAAGCTCTCTGTACGCTTATAGGTGTGTTTCATAGGAATACGACTCTCCTCAAACTTGAAGAAGTCATACCGACCCTCCCCACGCTCATACGACTGCTCAATATCTGCCATCGCTTGGCATAAGTCTTCCTCCGTAGCTTCTCGAAAGAACTCCCGCGAGTAGTAAAGCCCCCCAGCTAGGTCGCTCGGACGCAACCGACTACGCTGTAACTGATGCTCTAGATAGCGATGCACCGCAAAGTCTCGGAAGTAGGTCTCCTCATCGACCTTAGCCACGGCACTATAGCGAGAGCGCAGATTAGGGAAGTAGCGTCTCCACTCATCCAGTCGCTGTAAGACTGGTCTGTAAGTGTCCCCCACCTTGAGATAGTTAGGTACACTCTCCGTCGAGAAGGCGTAGATATAGGGCTCCACCCTCCCGACTATCAGCGTATCAATCAACTCTTCTCTCATTGTTGCTTCTTACGTTGCTTTGATTTACGTTGCTCCTCCTCTGCCTTCTTAGCCTCCATAGCTTCGCGCTTATTGCGCTCCTTGCCTTGACGATAGATATCAATAAAATGAAGCACTCCATCCTGCTGCCAGTCTCTTATCTTGGCATAGATGCCGTTGTGCAGGAGTGGGTCATTCTTCTTACAGCCAGGACAAGGGATACGCTTGGTCTCTGAACCGAATAGAAACGATTGATCCTCTACATCATGGCAAGAGTTAGGGATGACAAACTTGAGGCCATCCATCTGGAAGATATTCCACGCTATGACCTCTGCTATCTCCGTCTGCTCCGCCAGCGTAGGCTCTTCGTTCCAGCGGTCACGATAGTACTCGATGAAGGTGTAGAGCATATTCTCACGAGCTAGGAGGATATTGTCCCCCTGCCACTCGTAGCCGTAGACACTCTGGAAGGACTTAGTCACCCAGACGAGCCAGTCGGCACGGTCTGAGACGTTTTCGCAGACGACACGTAGCTTGCGGTCAAGGAGCCCGATGCGCTTATATATAGGTATCGTCTCGCCCGTGACCGCATCATAGCGACTCGCCAAGTAAGGAGCCTCGCCACAAGTTATCTCCATGCAGGTCCTAAGGATATAGTCCTGCCACGTCACCCCCTCGGCAAAGCGGATAGGCTCAGTCGTAGCCTCCCACTCACGCCCCTCGGCATCTAGATTGTAGTTGAAGCTTACCCCCTCAGCGAGATACCCATCGTCGCCACAGTTACACTGTAGGTTACAGACCCACGCTGGGGTAAATATCTCTGCCTTCTCCTTGGTACGACGTCGCTTCAGATCACGATGCTTCAGAACACGAGGCATGATAACCCGCCCATGTTCCCCTCGGATAGCGTCCAGGGTGATAGGGTCGGAAAAGGCGTAACCCGCCCCGAGCTCCTCATAGTCATTGCACGCCCAAAAGATATTCTCCCCCGTAGTGTGATCCTGCAGGAGTATCTCTAGGAGAGGCGTGGGGAGCTTGTCCTCTGATATGTCTACCTCAATCTTATCTTGTGCCATACCTATCGTACTACTCTGCAAAGATAACATTAAAAGAAAAGAGTAGCGTGTCCGAACAGATCTATTTTGAGGAGGGATGCGAGGAGAAGTCGGAAAAGATACCAGTGTCACTCTTTGGGGAGCTGACGAAGCAGTGCTGGGTGCGTTCCTACAACCGTTACACGTCTTGCTGTACTACGACAGACGCCATAACCTTTGATACAACGGACGCCCTCCGCTAGACACGGGCCGGGCGTTCCTACATTTTTGCTGTTCGTCTCTTCTCGGGAGGAATTTGCGATTTCCTCGGAGGGGGGATTTGCGGTTGGCTAGAGTGATCGGAGCTATCTGAGTGATCGAACTTCTAACCTCTAACGTCTAGTCTCTAACTTCTAACGTCTACCTAGCTATCGAATTCCTAGGTAGGAATTTGCCAAATAAGTACCTAGGAATTTTTTATTTCCTAGGTAGGAAAGAAAAAATTCTTCGGAGGAATCAAATGAAACTTCGGAAGAATCAAAAAATAAGTCCGAAGAATTTGGCCATTTCCTAGGTAGCTATTTGATCATTTCCTAGGTAGGAATTTCGCCATTTCCTAGGGGGGGGGATTAGAGGTTAGAAATTAGAGATTAGAGGTTAGAGATTGGGGGGGAGATTAGAGATTAGAGGTTGGGGATTAGAGATTAGGAATTAGAGGTTAGATGAGACGAGTAAGCGGTGTACGGGAGTTGAGATGGGGGCAAGGGCTTTGCTTAGTTGGACAAGTTTTGGTACATTTGGCATCACGCAGTGGTACCGTATGTGACGACGCTGTACGTACAGTGTCGCTGCATACATACTAAGCAAGTACACAGACTAAACAAATCACTTATATCTTATGAAATCAAAACTACTTCTATTCACCCTGCTGGCTCTGCTCTGCGCCGTCGGTGCACGGGCTGACTACCCAGCGGAGTCGTACCAGCTAGATGGTACCCGCCTCCTCAAGTGGCGAGGCAATGAGCAGGAGATCGACTTCACCTCTGATGCTAAGTTGCGTCAGGTGACCGAGATCGCGCCTAAGGCGTTCGCTTACAAGGGCAACATACAGCGCATTGTCCTCCCCGCATCGCTACGCAAGATCGGCTTCAATGCGATCTATGAGTGTGGCGGTCTGACAGAGATCGTCTTTGCGGAGGGTCTCGAGGAGATTGACTCGGAGGCTTTCTACCGCTGTCCTCAGCTAGAGACTCTGCGCTTGCCAGCCTCTGTAAAGTCTATCGGTGAGGCTTTTGTGGTCAATTGTCAGGGAATCAAGAGCTATCAACTGGCGGGGTCCAATAGCTACTACAAGGTGGTGGACGGTGTCCTCTACAACGCTACTGGCACGACACTGATTGCTTACCCCTCCGCGACAAGTGGCGAGAGCTTTACGATCCCTGAGAGCGTGACCCGCATCGGGGACTACGCGTTTGCCTACTCACAGTATCTAAAGTCTATCAAGTTTAGCAAGAAGCTGACTGAGATGGGTCGCAAGGCTTTCTTTGAGAGCAAGGCTCTAGCGGGTTCCATCACGATACCCGGCACTATCCGCGTGGTGGCTGACTCTGCATTCTACCAGTCTAACTACATCACGGAGGTGACCTTCGAGGAGGGCATTGAGGAGATCGGCCAGGATGCCATCAGCCACTGTGCCAGCATTGCGAAAGTCTCTGTGCCGTCTACCATTACGAAGCTCGGGGATGGTTGCTTTAGCTATATGAACTCGCTCCTAGAGTTTCGCAATCATATGACTACTCCACTAGGGGGACGTATGATCTTCTATCAAACAAAGAAGTACAATGCGACGCTCTATGTCCCTGCTGAGTCGGTCGATACCTACAAAGCTCAGAAGACTACGTGGAATGCTTTCAAGAACTACCTCCCTCTAGAGGATAATAGTCAGATCAACCCTACCTCTTACAAGCTCGAGGATGAGGGTCGCACTCTGGTCTCTTGGAGTGGCCCTGAGACGGATATAGATATGTCTCACGACAAAGTGCTGAACCGCGTACGGACGATCAAGTCGTTTGCTTTCCTCAATAAAGATGTCAAGCGTGTCGTACTCCCGGAGGCTCTAGAGACGATCGAAGAGGGTGCCTTCCAAAACTGTGAGGACCTTGCGGAGGTGGTCACTAACGAGCGTCTCAGATCTATCGGCAGTCGTGCTTTCTGGAACAACTTTGCGCTACAGAGCTTCACCTTCCCGCAGAGCATTGAGTCGGTAGCGAGCGATGCTTTCGGCTACTGCACGGGGCTCTCTAAGTTTGTCATGGCTTCGGCCAATGAGTACTACAAGGTGGTGGACAATGTCCTCCTCTCAGCCGATGGTACGCGTCTCGTCTGCTACGCAGCACTGCGTGGTGAGAGCTACACGCTCCCAACGAGTGTGACGAAGATCGAGAAGGACGCCGCTGCTGGTGCCGTAGGTCTTGTGACGCTGACGCTGCCCGAGGGACTCAAAGAGATCGGTGAGAGTGCTTTCCAGGGGTCGAGCAAGCTAAAGAAGGTCGACCTGCCTGCTTCGCTAGAGATCTTTGGACCAGGCGCCTTCATGCGCTGCAAGTCGCTCGAAGAGTACACGGTCGCTACAGGCAATACGCACTACGCCGTACAGGGCAAGACGCTCTACTCGGCTGATCTGAAGACGCTCGTGGCATATCCTGAGGCACTTAGCCCTCTTGCAGCTATCCCAGCGCAGGTGACAGCTATCGCTGCACGTGCCTTCCAGCGCAATGAGTCGCTCACAGAGGTGATCCTGCCCGCCAATCTGAAGGAGCTGGGTGACTACGCCTTCTACCACTGTGCTAACCTACGCAAGGTGGTCGCTCTGATGTCAGAGCCTGTCAGCGCAGACTACACGGGCGAGAGTCCTTTTGGAGAAATCAATCTCAAGCTCGCTACGCTGGTCGTACCTGTTGGCTCAGCTAATAACTACAAGAAGGCAGCTATGTGGAGTGACTTTGGCACCATCATGGAGGGTGATACACCTGTGACTGAGGGTCTCATCACGATGACGACTACGATACCGGTAGGAGAGAAGATCTTCATCGTTGCTCTCAACGTAGACAACAACGCCTCCAAGATCGAGGGTGTACGTATCGAGGGCAAGGATATGATCGTCGAGCAGCCTACGATCACGATACGTGGCGACATTGCTACGCTCATGGCTACTCAGTGTCACCTCACCAAGATCGATGTGACGGGAGCTCCTCACTTGACGACGTTATACCTACCAGAGAACCAACTCACCAAGCTAGACCTCTCCAAGTCGGCGCTCCTCGAGTCGGTCATCTTAGCTCATAATAAGCTTAACACTATTGAGTGGACGAAGATGCCGAACCTGACGGCTCTCTTCCTCTATGACAATGATCTCACCTCTGTAGATGTGACGGGTATGCCAAAGCTGACCTCACTACATATCTACAACAATCAGATCGGAGCTAACGCTATGGAGCAGATCGTCAACGCACTGCCTCAGCGCAATCCAGAGGACCAGGCAAACTTTATGGCGATCGATACGAAGAACGCCAAGGAGGGCAATCGCTTTGAGGATCGCTTCCTCAGCGTCACCTCGTCTAAGAACTGGACCGTCTACGACTACGCCGGAGGTGCCAACGAGGGCAAGGGTGTCGTCTACACCTCTATCGAGCCACAACCTCTGACGGGTGCTCTACGCCTCATCGTGGAGGGTGCTATGCTACAGATCACGGGTGCTGCCGATGGCCAGATCGTCAGACTATACGATCTAGCTGGAGGACTCCTCTACAGTGGTCTATGCAGTGCCGAGGGTAGCTGTACGCTCTCTCTAAGCGACTACCCCGCAGGTGGCTACATCGTCATCGTGGGCGATCACGCTGAGCGTATCTACATAGCTAGATAAGCGACACTACTAGGCTAGCGCAATACACTATGAGAGGGGGCTCCCACTGCTGGGTGTCCCCTCTCTCTATATATAAGGTGTATCAAAGCGAAACGTGTATCCCTACACTCTTCGAGCGTCCGTATAGAGTGCGGTTGGCAGTTAGCTAGAGGCACTAGTGTCACTAGGAATACTAGCTAATCTCTAATTTCTAACCTCTAAAGTCTAACATCTCACCTCTCTCCTCACTAATTGCTATCTTTGTATGCATAACGACAGATGACTATGGATACAAGAAGACAACAAAAGATAGCACGACTGATACAGAAGGAGATGGGAGAGATCTTTCGTCCGCTCACGCAGCAACTGCGTGGTGTGCTGGTGAGCGTCACCCTCGTACGGGTTACCTCCGATCTGAGCAGAGCTCACATTTACCTGAGCATCTTTCCCTCGGAGCGTGCTGACGAATTACTTAAGTACATACAGGACAACGCCGGTAGCTACCGTTACGAGCTGGGTCAGCGCACGGGCAAGCAGCTACGTGTCATCCCCGAGATGGAGTACCATATAGATGACTCGCTAGACTATCTGGAGCGCATCGACAAGCTACTAGAGCAATAAATTGATTCGCTAGCTCCACACGATGCGTCTGCCCCTCTTTATCGCCTGGCGGTACCTCTTTGCCCACAAGAAGCTAGGTGCCATCAATATCGTCACCCGCGTGAGCGTGCTGGCGATTGCCGTGGTGTCGATGACGATGATCTGCGTGCTATCCATATACAATGGCTATGAGCAGATGATCCTCGACAAGGTGGTCGGGCTGGATCCTCAGCTACTGATCACGAAGGGGGACGAAGCACCCTTTGACCAGAGTGTGGTGACCAAAGAGATCCATTCGATAAAGGGGATAGAGGCCATCGCTCCGCTCGTATGGGGCGAGGGGTTGGTGAGTCGTAGTGAGGGAGAGAGCTTCTCAGCGGCGCATCTCTATGGTGTCGACAGCGCTTATCTGGGCATCTCTCAGATGGACAAATATCTCTACAGTGGCGACATAGCGATACATCCTGGGCAATACAATCTGGGTGCCTCAATAGCGATCAACCTAAACGCGATAGCACACGACACAGACCCGCTCGTCATCACGCTCCCGAAGCGCAAGGGATACATCAATCCGATCATGCCTATGACTTCGCTGAGACGGTCGCAGGGGGTGCCCGTTTCGGTGCTTTTTACGGACAATGTCGTCTACGATAACTCGATCTTCATACCGCTCTCTGAGCTACGTTCGCTGCTGATGCTGGACGAAAACCAAGCACACGGTCTGGCTCTGCAGCTAGCTGAGGGAGCCGACGAAGGGGCCGTACAGAAAGCCATAGCGACGACACTGGGCGATGAATACATCGTTCGCAACCGACCTGAGCAACAGCCGCACTTGATGCGCCTCGTATCTATCGAAAAGTGGATCACGTCGCTTATCTTTGCCTTTATCCTCCTACTAGCTGCCTACAATGTGATGGCAAGTATCTCTATGCTCCTCATCTCAAAGCAAGAGGATATAGCGATCCTACACGCTCTCGGTGAGACTCCACGAGAGATCAGACGTACCTTCCAGCTGGAGGGGCTGATGGTCACGCTTATTGGTGCCGTCACGGGCATAGCTATCGGCATCACCCTTTGCTTGCTACAGATGCGCTATGGGTGGCTTACGATGGATCTAGCTTTGGAGTCGCAGCCTTATCCAGTAGCTGTACGTCTGACGGATCTACTCGTCGTGCTTTTGCTGGTTTTTGCCGTTGGTTACCTAGCGGCTGTCTACCCTGTACGCAAGTTGATCGCTCACCGCAAAGCTTAATTCCGATACTATGACCAACGAATCCAATACTCCTGGGCTACTGCCTGACGTACCTGAGTACACCGCTCAGATCATACATCTATGGATCGCCGAGGAGAGTATACGTATCCTCACTCGCCAGCAGCAACCGCTCGAACTATTGCAACAGCATCTGATGCAGTCAGACCCTTGGCGACAAAACTTGATGAAAGAGCTACTCAGCGAGGCGTCGGTAGCGCAGATCCTCAGCGGTCAGCACGCTCCTGTCACGAAGCAACTAATGGCTGAGTGCGAAGCGATACACAAGAAGGTGAGCCAGGACGAGCGCAACATCGTCTACCAAGGGTGCTACATATTGGTCCTGCCGACGATCGTCGCCTTTAGAGCGAAGGATCCACAAGCCAAGGAGATGGGCGAGATAGAGATCCTCTGCACCATATTATATAATGCGACGGTACGTGGACTGGCTCAGGGAAGTGGAGAGGGAGCTGAGCACTCCCCTACCGATACTCGTATCTACCAGCAGATTAGCGCACTTTTTGCACTACTTGATCAGGAGTATCATCGCAAGCATCACAAGGAGGAGTCACAAGAGAAGCCACGGTCATGAGCAGAGGGCGTATCATCTTACTCGGAGCTTCGGGACAGCTGGGACGAAGTCTGACACGAGAGCTGGCAGAGCGGGGCAATCCTTACGAACTGGTCAGCTATACGCACGAGCAGCTCGACTATACCGATACGGAGTCTGTAGCCCGAGCGATCAAGCTTTGGGAAGAGCAAGCTGTAGCTCACGACTGGACCATGATAGTCAACTGCGCTGCTTTCACACAGGTGGACCTTGCCGAGGATAAAGCACAGTATCGTGACCTTCTAGCGCTCAATGCACTATTGCCGGCACAGCTTGCCGAGAGTCGTCTGCCGATCATACAGATTAGCACCGACTATGTCTTCGATGGGTGCCAGGGGACGCCCTATCATGAGGAGGACGCTACCAATCCTCGTAGCCTCTACGGTCGCACCAAGCGTCAGGGTGAGCTGGCTCTCCTGATGCACCCGACGCATCCCGCCGAGCAGCATCTAGTCATTCGTACACAGTGGCTCTGGGCTCCCTGGGGACACAACTTTGTTCGCACCATGCTACGACTCGCTCGTGAGGGGAAGGCGCTACGTGTCGTCAACGATCAGATCGGTTCGCCGACCTCGGCACTTTCGCTGGCACGAGCCATTTGCAAAATCATTGATTGCTACGATAAGGAGCGAAGCTTTCGCACTTCCCTACTCCACTACGCCAACGGCGGTGTCTGCTCGTGGTACGACTTGGCCCATGAGGCGATCGCTACGCACGTTCCTACGTACGACTTGTCGCAACTGACTCCGATCCCAACGGCTGAATACCCCACCGCAGCCGAGCGCCCCGCTTACAGCGTACTGGCGACCGACAGGATTACCGCTTGCTACGGCATCACGCCTCCTCGGTGGCAAGACGAACTACAGATAGCTATAGACTGAGATGCACGCTAAGGTAGAGGATCCACAGCTGAGCCGTCAGATCAATCGCCAGATCCTGTGGCTCACGATCCCAAACATCATCTCCAATATCACCGTCCCGCTGCTCTCGCTCATCGATGTAGGGCTGGCGGGACACATGGCTCACCCCGAAGCTATCGGCTCAGTCACCGTAGCCGCCACGATTACCAACACGATCTACTGGCTCTTTGGCTTCATACGTCTAGGCACGACGGGACTCGTGGCTCAGGCTTATGGTCGGCAAGACAGCTCCGACATCAATCGTCAGCTGGCTCGTGGCATCACCATGGCACTCCTCTGCACCATCGTCGTACTACTCGTCTCTCCCTTCGCCACGCTCCTAAGCGGTCTCGTCACAGGTGGCGCTACTGAGCGACTAGGCGTAGAGGCAGAGCAATATATCCAAATCATCTTCTACGCAGCCCCTGCGGTAATGCTCATCTACGCCCTCAACGGCTGGTTCATCGGAATGCAAAACAGTCGTGTCCCGATGATTGCCTCCATGAGCGCACTGGTGGTCAACTTCCTCGTCTCCTATACCCTCGTCGTCCATTACCAGATGGGTGTCGAGGGACTTGCTATCGGTACCTGCGTAGCGCAGTATAGTCAGGCTCTGATACTCCTCACTACCCTACTCATTAGGTATCGCTATCTCGTGCGACATCTGCGGTTCAGTCACTTCACCGATACGAAAGGTTACGGACGCTACCTTATCCTCGGCCGGGATCTGATGCTCCGCTCCTTGCTAATCAGCAGTATCACGCTCTTCTTCACCTATGCAGGTGTCCGTGAAGGTGCCATAGCCGTAGGAGCGAATGCTTTGCTCATGCAGTTCTTCAGCATCTTCAGCTACTTTATGGATGGATTCGCCTATGCAGGTGAATCACTCTCAGGACGCTTCTACGGCGCTGGTCGTATGGACCTACTCAGGGCAGTTATCCTTCGACTCTTTGCCATCGGCATCGTCTTATCCCTTCTCGCCACCCTCCTCTTTGCGCTCTATCCCGATGGTTTGCTCCGCTTCTTGAGTAGTCATGACGAGATCGTCGCTTACGCTAGGCAGTATCATCTCTGGGCAGCGCTAATCCCGCTGGTAGGCTTCGGCGCCTTCCTCTGGGATGGTATCTACGCTGGCACGACCCGCTGGGCAGGTCTCAAGTGGTCCATGATCGGATCAAGTATTGTCTTCTTCGCCCTCTACTATCTGCTCTATAATTCACTCGGTATGACCGCCTTGTGGATCGCTTTCGACAGCTATCTACTCGTACGTACGGGGATCCTCACAGGGATCTGGTACGGGCGTCCGATGAGGGTGTCAACAAGCTGTTCATAACCCCCCTTTTCCTGTTGAAAAAGCTGTTCATAACTCGTCAATAACTCAAGGCTAACTTATTTGCTTATCTCGGAAAGTTGTATAGCTACGAAAAGATTTCAATTATCCAAATAAGTTACCGCTGAGTTATCAACCAGTTTTGATCAAGTTATGAACAGGTACAGATAGAGAGCGAGACGACCGTAACTGCTCACGATCGTCTCGCTCTTTTATATCCTCTAAGTAGCCAGCAGAGCCAGCTAGAGGAGTTCAGATGTTAGCGTCATTAACCCCTGCACAGTGGAAGTTATGAACAGATTTGACGCACCATCATCATCATCATGAGTAGATATAGATAATAAGCTATACAGATATCATATATAGATGATGATATATGGGCTGTCGAGAGCGTCACTAGAATTTGTACTGCGCCCCTACGGTCACCATGTGTAGTGGCTTGGCAGCGACCAGTGCCTGCTGCTCAATCTGCTGACGTAGGAAGCAGTCGTACTGAAGCGACAGACGCAGGTGATCCTGCTGGAGGAAATAGTTGACTCCAGTCGAAAGCTGATGTGAGCGTCCCTCGGTCAGTGCGGTCAGATTGCTCAACTTGAGATCTTGCTCAGCCTTTGGGTCAAAGTGTCTATTGCGGTCATAGTAAGCGTACCGACCGAAGAGCTCTAGGTCCACAGGTTTGATACGCTCCACAATCTGTGCCATGCCAGCGATGAAGGGGCGCTGTACGAAGATATTGTTTTCAAAAGTAGCAGGAGCCTTGGGACCCACCGCTAGGTTAGCGTTTTGCCATCCAGGCTGTAGACCCATGATCCCCTCAGTCGTGAGCATCAGTTGCCCGCCTCGATGCTTGATCGTGCTCGTGAGGAAGGCACCGCCGTAAGCACGTAGCATGCGATCTTTCTTAAGGGTAGCCGTCTTCTTGTCAAAGGCATAGTATTCATCCGTCGCTGGTAGATATCCACCATATCCTGATAGTCCGAAGCTGATGTTGTGGTTACTACCTTGCTCGGTCAGAGCTAGGCGTAGAGCTAGGTCTGGGCTGTTTTTCATCATTCCTTTGCCTCCATTGCCGGCTAGGATAGAGAGTGTTGACTCAAGTTGCCACCGCTTGCTCGGGTCTAGAGCTCCTTTGTATCCGACCATCAGTCCCATGTCGGTATCTCCAGGGAAGAGATCGGCCATATAGAGTGATCGCTCGAAGGCTGCTCGCTTGCTAGAACTATAAGGTAGCTCATAGCCGAAATCGATCGTTGCTAGTCCCCCCTTGACGAAAGCTCCCTCAGCCCAGTGGGGCTTGTACTCGGCATAGACGTTGAAGATAGAGATCTTTTGGTCGCTAGCATTGATCTCGATCTTGGCGCCTAGGTCACCATAAGTTGCTTGAGTAGCGAGTCGTCCACGACGTATTCCCATCCTCGTGGTGGGCTGGTCGTAAGGAGGTGTGACATTGCCAACCTTGATATAGTCGCCCTCGGAGCCATACTGAGCGATAGCCTGGATGAATCCTGTGAAGGTAAAGCGTACCTGCTCCTGAGCGTAAGTAGTCGTACTACTGAGGAGTAGAACGAGAGCGAGTAGAGAGAAAAGTCTTTGCTGCTTTTTCGAAGTCATAAGTCTATGAGATTAGAAGTTTGTGCAAAGGTAGGGATATTCGCATTGACTGACTGCTACTAAATGGAAGCTTAATCGATAGTTGGCGTTTGGTCTAAAGCGACCATTTCGCTAGAAAGCTATATATTTGTAGCATCGGAACTATAGATTGACATGATAGATGACGAGACTAAGCGTTAACATCAACAAGATAGCGACCCTCCGCAACGCTCGTGGCGGTGATACGCCCAATGTAGTACTGGCAGCAAGACGCTGTCAGGAGTATGGTGCTGAGGGGATCACAGTACACCCTAGACCTGACGAGCGACACATCACTTATCAAGATGTGAGAGACCTCAGAGAGGTGGTCACCACAGAGTTCAACATCGAGGGCTACCCCTCCGACTCCTTCCTCGATCTAGTCTGCTCGGTACATCCTGAGCAGGTGACGCTCGTACCGGACAAGCCTGATGCGCTCACCTCCGATAGTGGCTGGGCTGTGGCTGATTGTCGTGACTTCCTCAAGCCGATCATCGAGCGTCTGAAGCAGGCCGGCATACGTGTCTCGCTCTTCGTCGGGACTGATCCACGACACATCGAGGCTGCTGCTGAGATCGGCGCCGATCGTGTGGAGCTGTACACGGAGCCTTACGCGTCTCAGATGGCGCAGAGTGGCGATCCGAAGGTGATCGTTGCTCCCTTTGCAGAGGCTGCCCGGGTGGCTCAGCGTGTTGGTCTGGGAGTCAATGCGGGACATGATCTAAGTCGTGACAACTTAGCTTACTTTGTCCAGCATGTGACACCACTAGATGAAGTTTCCATAGGACATGCGCTCATCAGCGATGCCCTTTACCTAGGTATCAAGGAAACCATCGCACAGTATCTCAAACAAGCTCACTCTAACTCATAAATATACCTTTGCAAGAATCACTTATGTATCCTATACTTCAGATTGCCAATACAGTAGTTGATCAGACAGCTACCGAACCCGCTACGATGTCTCTATGGGAGCTGGCGTGCGCTGGTGGATGGATTATGATCGTCCTCCTGCTCCTCTCGCTCGTCGCTATCTACGTTTTTGTAGCTAAGTATATCGAGCTGCGCAAGGTCAATCGTCCTGACGACTCCCTTATCGCACGCATCAAAGACTATCTCCATATGGGGCGCAAAGATAGTGCGATAGCTCTTTGCAAAGAGAAGAACACCCCCGAGGCTCACATGATCGAAAAGGGACTCAAGCGTCTCGGTCAACCCGCCTCTGAGGTACTCCCCGCTATCGAAAACGTAGGCTCCTACGAGGTGGGACGTCTCGAGCGTGGACTACCTCTGCTAGCGACGATCGCTGCGGGGGCTCCGATGATTGGTTTCCTCGGTACGGTGACTGGTATGGTGCAGGCTTTCTTTGACCTAGCTAATGCACCTGGCGGTATCGATGTGTCGCTCCTCTCAAGCGGTATCTACCAAGCTCTCGTCACGACGGTGGGCGGTCTGATCGTCGGTATCGTGACGCTCTTCCTCTATAACTATTTGGTCGGACAGATCAACCGCATCGTCAATCGTCTAGAGGCTAATACGCTAGACTTTATGGACGTAATCAACGAACTGTAAGCGATCGTGCTACACCCCTTAATCTAAGCTCATGAGTATCAAGAGACGCAGTAAGCATATATCTGTATTTAGCATGGCATCGATGACCGATGTCATCTTCCTGCTGCTGATCTTCTTTATGGTGGTCAGCACGCTGGTGGTACCCAATGCGATCAAGGTGAACCTACCCTCCTCGCAGTCTACCGCCACAACGCAAGAGCCTGTGGCGCGCGTCACGATCGATGCGGAGGGCTACTACTACATATCCACAGAGAGTGCGCCTGAGGCGACGCTACTACCTGTCGAGGAGCTGGAGGCTAGACTCTACGAGATAGGGGCTGCACACGACGAGGAGGAAGATCCTTACGTAGTCCTCTATGCCGACAAATCAGTGTCGTATGGTGAGATCGTCAAGGTACTCAACGCCTCGGCTACCGCTGGGCTACGTATGATCTTGGCGACGGAAGCTTTACAAGATAATAGTACGGAGACAGATGTCTAAGGTGCGCTATGATAGATGGATCGCTGGAGGTGTAGCTTTGCTGCTACATCTACTCGTCGTGGGCTTGCTCTTTTTGCTCAGTATGGGTGCCTCTAAGCAAGAGCGTACGAGAGACAAGGAGATATGGATCTCCGTCGGTGTAGATCCAGACTTTGGCGACAAGATCGAGCAGCAGGGCGACCTAGTCGCAGCATCTACCTCGGCTCGTCCAGCCTCTGCCGCCTCTGAGAGCGCACAGCCTACGCCTCCGCAGCAACAAGCACCCAAAGCTCCTGAGGCTACGCCTACGCCACGTCCTACGCCTACGCCTGTCCGCTCTATAACGACCAAGAAGACGCCAAAGCCTGTGCAGAAGCCGGCAGCTCCTTCCGAGCGTGAGGTGGATAACAAGGTGGCTGGACTATTTGACCGCAAGAAGCCGACTGGCTCTGAGTCTGGCACGGGCAAGAGTGACGCGGGTAGTGGTGTCGCTGACAAGGGAAAAGTGGGTTCCTCGGCTGGATGGTCGCTGGAAGGGCGCTCGATCGTAGGCAATGGCGGACGACCTGTCATGCCGACACGCGTACCCGACATACGTGGTACGGTCGTCGTCGAGATTACGGTGAATGCCGCTGGGAAGGTGACCAACGCTGAGGTGCGCTTGCGTGGTACCAACGTGGTGGATAGCAAGCTTCGCTCGGCAGCTCTTCAGGCGGCTCGTAAGACTCGCTTTAACGCTGTGGGAGGAGTCCCTGACCAAAAGGGGACGATCACCTATCACTTTGATGTCAAGGGGTAGCTTCCTGAGCAACCTGGACAAGAAACTCTTAATTACCTAGGAACTTTAGAACAAACAGTATGAGTAACATGAACAATATACTAGTCTTCCTCGCGGAAGGCTTCGAAGAGGTTGAGGCGCTCGCCATCGTTGACGTACTAAGACGTGGCAATCAACCCGTTACCACGGTATCTATCACAGGCTCTCTCGCTGTAAGAGGCTCACATGACGTAACTATCCAAGCGGATATGCTGATTGAGGAGCTACAGAGCGGAGCGCTCCCCAAGGCTATCGCACTACCTGGCGGACTAACCAAGCTCAACGAGTGTGAGCCTCTGCTCGAGTTGATACGTCGTCAGCACGAGGCGGGCGGTACGATCGCTGCTATCTGCGCCTCCCCACGCGTACTAGGCGCTGCTGGCATAGGCGATGGCAAGATGCGTGCGACCTGCTATCCAGGCTGTGAGGAGCAGGTGCCAGGCTTTGTCTTGACTGGTGCCGACGTAGAGGTGTGCGGACACATTATCACGGGACGTGGCCCAGCGTTGGCGCTACCTTTTGCCTTCAGACTACTCGAGGAGGTAGCGGGTTGTAAGACCGCCGAGCAAGTTGCCGAGGGCTTTCTGTACAAACTCTAGTCATCTAGTCTCCTAGTGGCTCTAGTGCCACTAGGAGCACTAGTGCCACTAGCTAACAGCCAACAGCTAACGGCCAACAGCCAATCATGCGCGTCTTCTTCAAGTTCGTCCGTAAGGAGTTCATCCACATCTTCAGGGATCCGCTCACGCTGATGCTCTTGATAGGTATGCCCATCGTCTTGGTGCTAGCCTTCGGCTTTGCGCTCACCTCCGAGATGAAGCAGATCGATGTGGTCGTGGCGACCCCGACGCGCACCCCTTTCGTTGAGAGCCTTTTCACGCACCTTGACGAGAGCGATGCGGTAGGCTCCGTCAGCTTGATCACTCCGCACAAAGATATGGACGAAGCGCTACGCACAGGCGCAGCGCACGTCATCGTCGTCCTTCCGAACGACATAGACAAAGAGCTGCTCGCAGGCACCGAGCCTACGGTTCAGCTCCGCCTAGATGCGAGCGATCCCAATACCTCGGCGCTTATCAGTGCGCAGATACAGGGGATCATCTACACGACCGTGCAGCAGTATCTCGAGCAGTTTGGCGCGCTCATAGCTATGCGCATGGCAGAGCGAAGACCTTACCAGATAGAGACCTTTACGACCTTACTCTACAACCCCGAGATGCGGGCGCCCTACTACTTCGTGCCAGGCGTCATGAGCTTGGTCCTGATGATTATCTGCGCCTTGATGACCTCCGTCTCGATCGTTCGGGAGAAAGAGTTTGGCTCTATGGAGGTCCTACTCACTTCGCCCGTCAATCCGATCACTATCCTGCTCTCCAAGACCGTTCCTTACTTTACGCTGAGCATCTTCAACGTGGTCACCATCTTACTTTTGTCACGCTTCGTGCTGGGAGTGCCACTGCTAGGGTCAGTGAGTGCCATCTTCTTCGTGTCGCTCCTCTTCATCCTCGTGTCGCTCCTCCTCGGTATGCTCATCAGCACCATCACGGACAATCAAACCGCCGCCATGCTCATCAGCGGTGCCGGACTACTCCTCCCCGTGGCGATGCTCTCGGGCATGTTCTTCCCGATCGAAAGCATGCCGATACTGCTACAATACTTCGCACGAGCCATCCCCGCCACCTGGTACTCCATAGCGGTCAAGAAACTGATGATACAAGGGCTCGGATGGTCCTCGATCCTTTGGGAAGCCCTCATCATGATCGGCATGAGCGTCGTGCTAGTCATCCTAGCTCTGCTCAACTTTAAGAAGAAATTAGAGTAAACCCTCCCTGATATCCTATGCTACTAGCTCTCATACGCAAAGAGATATACAACCTCCTCCGCAATAGGTTGCTACTCGGGATGGTCGTCATGTACCCTATCGTCGTCTTGATGCTCCTCCCCTTTGCCACGACTACGGATATCAAGAACCTTCAGACCGTCGTCATCGACCACGACCACACGTCGCTGTCGCAGAGGTTGCAAGAGCAGTTCTTCAGCTCAGGTTACTTTGTCAATGCTTGGCAGGGAAAGCTTCCCCCCACCCTTCAGGAAGGTATGAAACTCATAGAGGACGGTCAGGCGGATCTCATCATCACCATCCCGCCCCGCTTTGAGGAGCAGCTCATGCGCTATCAAAAGTCTCAGATCGAGGCAAGGATCAACGCCTTTAACGCTACAAAAGGTGCCGTCGCTGGGGGCTATACGCAGCAGATCGTACAGCAGTTCGTCACTCAGCTCAACGAGTCAACGGGAATAGAGGAGCTAGCCACCATACCGATCCGCATCGTCGAGGTCAATCGCTACAATCCTCAGATAAACTACAAGAACTATATCATCCCAGGGCTCGTCGCCATGCTCATTACGATGACCGCATTCATCCTCCCAGCGCTTAACATGGTGCAGGAGAAGGAGGTCGGCACCATCGAGCAGATGAACGTCACGCCGATCCACCCGCTCATCTTCATGCTCTCCAAGGCACTCCCCTATATCGTCATATCGATATTTATGGTCTTCCTAGCGCACCCGATCGTCGGACTGCTGTACGGCTTGTGGCCCCAAGGCAATGTCGGGATGATGATCGTCGGCACCATGCTTTACGTCCTCGCTATGAGTGGGCTCGGACTCTTCATCACCAACTTTGCGCATACACAGCAGCAGGCGATGTTCTCCTTCTTCTTCGTCTTGATGTTTTTCATCCTGCTCGGCGGGCTCTTCACCCCGATCGAGGGAATGCCGTCGTGGGCACGCGCCCTGGCCGTGTCGCACCCCTTCACGCACTACAGTATCCTGATGCGCACCTACTACCTCAAGCCAGTCGGCTTCACCGAGCTGTGGCGCGAGCTGACGGCGCTCTCCGTCTTTGCCGTGGTCAACGCTACCGCCGCCATCCTCACCTACCGCAAGCGCGCCTAGCCGCCGAGGCTTAAGAGTTTCTATCCCACTTTCTTTTTGTATCTTTGGAAGGCTAACTCTGATACAGACTAATTACTACAGACACTATAATCATATGAAGAAAAACTACACTTTGCTCCTACTCCTCGCTATGGCACTGCTAGGAGTAGCCACACAGACGAAAGCTCAGGCACCTCTGACTGCGCCAAGCATTGATCTAACCTTCACCACCGAAGACGAAAACGCCGCTCTGCTTATGCGCGTCACAGCTCCCGAAGACGGCTGCTGGATAGACCTCAATGGTGACGGTCAGTGCCAAGACAACGAGAAGATTCCGAAGGGAGTTGAGAAGAGCATTATCAACTTTCCCAAGAGTCTAACCAAGACAACGATCTACGGTCCTATCACCTATCTCAATCTCAGTAAGACCGCTCTCACATCCATCGATCTCTCCAAGATCAATACGCTCAAGGAGCTATGGTGCTACCAGACGGTCATTAAGAAGCTCGACGTAACTGGTCAGCCTAACCTCGAGATGCTATTCTGCTACTCAACCCTGATCTCAAGACTAGACCTCTCTAAGAATCCTAAGCTCAAACAGCTTGGCGTACAGCTTTGTCAACTCACATCCATCGATCTCTCTCAGCTACCAGAGCTTGAGGTGGCAGTGCTTTCAGGCAATAAGCTTGGTACACTCGATCTAACACACAATCCCAAGCTAAAGGAGCTTCTCTGTGAGAAGACAGACATCCAGGCACTAGACCTCTCTAAGTGTCCCGAGCTTACCTTCATACAGTGCAGTCAGAATTATGATCTCAAGACCGTAGATCTCTCTATGCTACCTAATCTAGAGGTCTTCAAGGCTGACCTAATAGGACTGGAGTCACTAGACGTCACTAAAAACCCTAAGCTCAAGAAGCTACACCTCGGGGGGAATAAGCTGACCACGCTAGATCTGTCTAAGAATCCGCTACTAGAGGAGCTGAACCTCAATAACAACAAGAAGATCTCTTCAATTGACTTCCTCTCGGGTCTTCCCGAGCTAAAGATGTTTACCATCAAGGGCATCAGCGGGCTAAAGGATCCAGACTTCTCGAAGAACACCAAGCTGGAGTATATCAATCTAGCGCGCTGTGGATTTAAGAAGGTAGATCTCTCTCATAATCCGATGATACGTCGCTTCTACTGCGAGAGGAATGAGCTCACCGAGCTAGATCTGACGAAGACACCCAAGCTACGAGACTTCATCGCCTTTGAGAACAAACTTACCAAGCTAGACTTCTCAGCTTGTAAGGAGCTTCAGTACGCTGACATCTCTGTCAACGAAATCGCTGAGCCAGCTATGCAGGTGATTGTGGAGTCTATCCCTAAGTTCGAGCTACTGGATGCAAGCTTCCTCGCAGCTGGTCGATTCATCGCCATTGACACTATGGAGGTCGATGAGAAGAACATCATCACAGACGATCAAGTAAATATAGCAACCGGCAAGGGATGGGTGCTTATGACTGGTAATGCAGGTGACCCACAGCCATACCCCGTAGCGCAACCAGTCAAGGCTAAGACAGCAGTCTACTACAGCGTCCTGGATCAGTGCCTCCATATTCGTCTCGCTGAGGAGCTTCCCGCTACTATGCTCAAAGTTTATAATCTGCTAGGCGAGGAGGTTATGAGCGAAGTGTACGACCATGAGGACAGCTCAATCTACGTAGGCTATCTGCCTCAAGGCGCTTACATCGTACAGCTAGGAGACGCCACCTACAAGTTTGTCAAGAGGTAACATCCCGCACCGCCTATCGTGCCAGTCGCACCATAGGCACTAGCTCTCTAGAGGGCACCATCGAGGAAATCGAACAATTCCTCGGTGGTGCCTTTTCGTTTTCCACCGAGAAAATGGCCATTACCTCGTGAGACTGTTGCAAAAGTCAACAGTCTCCTCGTGAGATTTCGCGGGCGATTGGTAACGGCTCATTTGTTTTTGCTGGGGGAAATTAGTACCTTTGTCCCGAATGTATAGCTATCCGTAGCTACAAAAACATACTGGATGAGTTATAAACCTAGATCTATCAGACTGCTCCTAAGCACCTTCCTGCTCGCATTGTTCCTAAGTCAATGCGCAGCCAAGAGTCCCAGCGGTACGACCTCTAAGCGCCCTATACTGAAGCGCCCTCCCATACAGCGTGTGGTGGGGAGCAAGGCTCAGACGGCTCACGATGAACTGGTCGCTGACTTGATCGACACAGGCAAAGAACTACTAGGTAAGCCGTACGGCTATAGAGGCAATTTGCCCTGGCGGATGGACTGCTCGGGCTTCGTATCATACGTCTACTCACGATATGGCATCACGGTGCCACGTGGCTCTGCTACACAGGCTAAATATGTCAAGCCAGTTAAGAAGGAGGATGTACTACCAGGAGACTTGCTCTTCTTCACAGGGCGTAATCGTGGTAGCGGTCGTGTGGGTCATGTGGCGATGGTTATCGATGTTGTCGATGGCGATCTTGTCATGATGCACAGTACCAATAGCCGTGGTATCATCATCGAGCGGCTCGGACGTAGTGCCTACTTCTCTAGTCGCTATCTCAGTGCTGGGCGTGTGCCTGAGATGAATAAGCTGATCGAGGAGGGGTCGGTTATGGTGCCCGAGCCAAAGCTCTCACCCATTGCGCCTAACCATAATATCAATCCCGTAGATATAGACCGCGAGAGCCTCCTACCAGAGATACCTGTAGGTGGCCCTATGCAGTGGCGCAGATAGGCTCTCTGTGAGACTGAGCGATGCGGTCTCGCGCTCATTGATATCTATCGCAATATGAATCAATATCTAATCGTCGGGCTCGGTAATCCTACAGAGGAGTATCGTGGCACGAGACACAACATAGGCTTCCGTATGGTGAGCCATCTTGCTGACCAGCAGGGATGGACCTGGTCTACGGCTCGCCATGGGGAGATAGCCTCGGGACGCATTAAGAATGTCCAGCTGACGCTCCTCAAGCCATCTACCTATATGAACCTTAGTGGCACAGCTGTGCGCTACTGGATGCGGGAGCTAGGCTTGCCGATAGAAAACATACTCATCTGTCTCGATGATCTGGCACTCCCCTTCGGCACGCTTCGTATGAAGCCGGGCGGTAGTGCAGGCGGGCACAATGGTCTCAAGCATATCACCGAGCTACTCGGCACGGATCGCTATCCACGACTACGCTTTGGCATAGGACATGACTACCCGAGGGGTAAGCAGATAGAGTATGTGCTGGCGCAGTTTCCCGAGGGGGAGCTGGCCGACATGCCTCGCCTCCTAGAGCGTACCGATGAGATGATTCAGAGCTTCTGCCTGATAGGTGTGGAGCGGACGATGAATAGCTTTAACTAGTCAAGCTATGAGCAGACCTGTACGGATCGATAGCTTCCTCTGGGCGGTGCGCCTCTTCAAGACGCGCTCCATAGCTCAGGACGCCTGTCGGAAAGGTCGTGTGGCGATCAATGATGTGACCGCCAAGCCCGCCAAGATGGTCATGATGGGCGACATCATATCGGTGCGCAAGCCTCCGGTGACGCTATCCTTTAAGGTGCTACAGACCACAGCCAACCGTATGGGTGCCAAGCTCGTCCCTGAGTATATCCTCAATGTGACGCCACCTGAGCAATATGAGCTACTGGAGCTCAAGCGCATGTCGGGCTATGTGGATCGAGCTCAAGGGCTCGGCAGACCGACCAAGCGTGAGCGACGTGATCTAGAGCAGTTTCTCCAGGCGCCTGTCGTCGAGACAGAACCCTTAGAGGATTGGAGCGATGAGCCTCTGGACTATGATGAGTCTCTCGACTATGATGAGGAGCAAGACAATCCCTCATCAGATCTCCTCGACTGGGACAACTGGTAAGCTCCTTAGGACAAGATGCAGCACACGCCTCGCATACTGATCATCCACAGAGCGCTGGCTCCCTATCGGATAGACCTCTTCTCTCACCTGACGAAGCGGTACGACGCTGAGCTATACTTGGAGTATGGTCAGCCGTTGGAACAAGACTTCAACCTCTCACTGCAAGGCGGGCGAATACAGTTTGACTATAAGCTATTAGCCCCTGGGAGCCGTCTCCTACCCAATCTGCGCCCCGAGCTACTGCGCATCTTGCGCAAGCCGTATGACTTGATCCTCTGTAGCGAGTTCAATCTCCTGACGGGGATGCTCTACCTACTGCGTGGACGCTCCGCACGTCCCCTACCACGTCTCGTCTCTATGTGCGATGACAATATGGTCATGGCTGAGGCTACGCTGCGGGATTCATCATTTTGGTCTAAGCGCTGGCTCCTAGATCGCATTGATGGGGTGATACTCTGCAACGAGCAAGCGAAAGATCTATACCGAGATATGTGCCGTGGGGAGCTATCGAAGTGGCACTACTTGCCGATCGTCCAAGATGAGCAATACTTGCAGCGACAGGTGGCTCTAGCGCAGGCAGAGACCGCAGCACTGCGCTCTCGCTACGCTATCCCTGACGGGCGGGCGATAATCCTCTACGTGGGGCGGCTCGATAAGGTAAAGAACTTGCCGCGCCTGCTAGACGCTTTCAAATTACTTATCGACGAAGGGCTAGACCTCCAGCTGCTGATGGTGGGCGATGGACCGATGGACGCAGAGTTACGTCAGCAAGCTACGATGCTCAAGCTAGAGGAGCGGATTACCTTCGCAGGAAAGCAACAGGGGAGAGACCTCTATGCGCACTACGGCCTCGGGGATGCGCTGGTACTGCCTAGTACGTACGAACCTTTTGGCGCGACGGTCGCCGAGGCGCTCGCTCTAGGCATGCCCGTAGCGGTAAGCGAGGTGGCCGGCTCTTGTACGCTCATTCGCTCTGACGAGGAGGGTTATCGACTGAACCCGCTAGATAAGGAGGATATAGCACGAGCTTTGCGGCATCTCTATAAATTGATAGGGGAGCGCCGAGATGGGGTCACGAGGCATTCGCTACTACCCTACACCTTCGACCAATATATGTCGCAGCTAGATGGCTATCTAGATAGTTTGATCGCTGAGCGCTATAAGTAGATGATACAACGCTATAAAAGTTCGCTCCCTGCACCACTGGCACTCCTTGTCTCGATAGTCGTGTGTCAACTATGTACCGCTATACAGTGGTACCTAGGTGATTCTATAAGCTTCGAAGTAAACAAGACGATGGCTCTAGTCCCTCTAGTGGCAAACGATCTAGCACTCGTAGCTACCCTAGTACTATCAGACCGCATAGCCATACAGCTCCTCCTCATCACGCCCCGTCAGCGATCGCTCTTACTGCTCCTGCAGGCATTGCTCTTGGTGCCACTGACCACATTCTTTACGCTCAGTTGGTCTATCTGGGCGCTCCCCGCACTGCTCATATCGCTCTACCTGCAGATGCTCTGCTACAGTCGTCCTGACCGGCTCCAGACGCTCACCCTCGCAGGACTCATGATGGGCATAGCCGTACTACTCTATCCTCCTTTACTTCTGATCGTACCGCTGAGCTTGTCGCTCCTCGCCTTGATGAAGGTGCGTCGCCTGCGCGCCTACCTCGCCTATCTCTGCGGCTTCATAGCGATCCTCTGGCTCGTACTGCCTACGCTCTATCTCTGGCAAGGCGCTACGCCACTGCTAAACCTCTACGCACAGCTACAGATCAGCGTAGAGACGCTTCTAAGCCCCGCTACGCCTTTCGAGTGGATAGGGTGGGGTGTCATAGCCCTACTGCTTATTATAGCGCGTATCGGGCTGGAAAGCATTCGTGGGGGCAGTCACGTCGTCACCTGGTACCGACAGAGAGCGCTACTCCTGATGACTACCTTCGTCCTCCTGCTGGCACTGGTACAGGCAGAGACGATGCGCTCCACGCTTCTCCTGGCCGTGCCGCTGGTCATCATACCGATCACTCCCTGGGCGGGTCAGCTCTCCCGCTATGCGTGGCGCTACCTGCTCCCGCTCCTCGTCCTCCTCGTCACGACGCTGCAGCTCCTCCTCGCCGGCCTCGTCGTCCTCTAGCTCCAACTTAGTTTGTCGTGCCCCACTTAGCGGAGCGAAGCTGATATCATAAGCATCGCTCCTATCGTCCTGTCTTAGTAGTATATACGAGTTCCAAAAATAGTTCCTCTCTTGGAACTTTTTAGTTCCAAGGGAGGAACTCTTCAGTTCCAGCGGAGGAACTTTTCAGTTCCAGCGCAGGAACTGTCCTGTCCTCTTCCTGAAAAAGTACACAGTTGGGGAAGGTGTTACTGAGACAGTACACGGGTCATTTGAAGAATGGAATTCCTACCTAGAAATTCCCCAAATAAGTACCTAGGAATTCCTCCAATTCCTACCTAGGAAATAAAAAATACTTCGGAGGAATCAAATGAAACTTCGGAGGAATCAAAAAATAAGTCCGAAGAATTTGGCCATTTCCTACCTAGGAATTTTGGAAATTCCTAGGTAGCTATTTAGGGAATGGTAGGAAATCAGACGAGCTCGTTTTTTATAATGCATCAGAACTCGCTGGTGAAGTGGAAGCGGATGTGCGGGAAGTCTTGCTGTGCCATCTGCAGGATGTAGCTGCTCTCCGCTAGGTAGACGTCTCGACCGGCGTTGTCTAGTGCCATATACTGAGCTTTGCGATGCTTGAAGTTGGCCAGCTCCTCGGCATCATCGCTCTCGATCCAGCACGCTTTGTAGAGGTGCAGCGGCTCCCAGCGACATTCGGCACCATACTCGTGGAGTAGTCGATACTGGATCACTTCGAACTGAAGTTGACCGACGGTACCGATGATACGTCTGCCGTTGAACTGATTGACAAAGAGCTGCGCTACGCCTTCGCCCATCAGCTGGTCGGTACCCTTGATGAGTTGCTTCTGCTTCATCGGGTCCGCATTCTCAATATACTTGAAGAACTCAGGACTAAAGCTTGGCAGCCCCTTGAAGTGTAGCATTTCGCCTGAAGTGAGGGTGTCGCCGATACGAAATAGACCCGTGTCGGGGAGTCCTACTATGTCGCCTGCATAGGCGTCGTCGATGACCTCTTTCTTATTGGCCATAAAGGCGGTGGGGGAGGAGAAGCGGACCTGCTTGTCGAGCCGTGTGTGACGGTAATAAGCGTTGCGCTCGAAGCGCCCTGAGCAGACCTTGACGAAGGCGATACAGCTGCGGTGGTTGGGATCCATATTGGCGTGGATCTTGAAGACGAAGCCGGTAAAGCTCTCTTCGTAAGGACTCACCTGACGCTCCTCGGCCTGTACGGGCTGGGGCGAGGGTGCGATACGCACGAAGGTGTCTAGTAGCTCGCGCACACCAAAGGTATTGAGCGCTGAGCCGAAGAAGACGGGTGCCTGATCACCAGCAAGATAAGCGTCGTGGTCAAACTTGGGGTAGACGCCCTCGACCATCTCGACCTCCTCGGCGAGTCGCTCGGCAGCGGCAGCTCCGATATGCTGGACGAGGTCTGGCGAGTCGAGGCTTTCGATATGGTGGAGGTCCTCGACGACGTGCTGCTTATTGGGCGTAAAGAGGTTGAGCTCGTGGTCGAAGATGTTGTACACGCCCTTGAAGCGGTCGCCCATGCCTATAGGCCAAACCATCGGCGTGGTCACGACGCCGAGCTCTTGCTCGACTTCATCGAGGAGGTCGAAGGGGTCTAGTCCCTCACGATCTAGCTTGTTGATGAAGACGATGACGGGCGTGTGGCGCATACGGCACACCTCCATGAGGCGACGGGTCTGCTGCTCGACACCCTTGGCATGGTCGATGACGATGATGACGCTATCCACAGCGGTGAGCGTGCGGTATGTGTCTTCGGCAAAGTCTTGGTGACCAGGAGTGTCGAGGATGTTGACTTTGTAGTCCTTATAGTTGAAGCCCATGACACTGGTTGCCACGGAGATACCACGCTGACGCTCTATCTCCATAAAGTCACTGGTGGCGCTCTTCTTGATCTTGTTACTCTTGACGGCGCCAGCTACGTGGATGGCGCCTCCGTAGAGGAGTAGCTTCTCGGTGAGGGTGGTTTTACCAGCATCTGGGTGCGCTATGACGGCAAAGGTGCGACGACTGCTTATTTCTTTTTCTAAAGGGGTGGACATCGTAGGATGATTAGCTATTGTACTTGTAAACGAGCTGACGGATGACCTCGACAACCTCTAAGGTGCGAGCGCCTGTCAGCGTGCTATCGTTGGGCAGGTAGAGCATATCGGGAGCCATGCTCTGAGCTACGCCGCTGACTACACTGCTGTAAGTGTGGAGTGCGGGCAGCTCGCTGAGACTCTCGAGTGGCGGTAGGAGCGGGACGAATCGCTCCTCCTGCAGAGCCCTCCCGAGCTCGTGACGAGAGAAGTGAAGCATCGTGGGCTCGATATGTATCGGCTGACTACTATAATTAGGGCGATAGCGGTGCGGTGCGTCTTCTGGCCAGCCTAGGTAGCGGAGTCCGAAGGCTTGCGTGAGGTACTTGCGGTAGAGCTTAGCCATGAGGCGCTTTTTATCTATGGCCTCCTCTAGATGCGCGATCTGAGGTAGTAGGACTGCTGCCTGCAGGGGGGCTAGCGGATAGGGACGTAGCCAGGCCTCGATGGAGAGCTTCTCCTGAGCACTCCAGCTATGATAAGGTGCCGTGAGGGAGAGGCTACGATTCTCCGACCACGTGAGAGCGCCTGCCATGCCAGCCTGTATGATCTCGCCCGTGGAGAAGGAGAAGAAGGAGAGCTGACCCCACGTGCCGCAGGCTCGCTCGTCGATAGAACTCCCAAGCGCTTGCGAGCAGTCCTCGATGAGGGTCATATTGTACCGCTGTGCCACTTCGCAGAGGAGCTCCATATTGGCGGGGATGCCGTGAGCGTGCGCCACGATGATGACGCGGGGTAGGGGAGTGCCCGCATTGGTCATGCGCTCGAGATGCTTGCCAAGGAGGAGCGGATCCATCGCCATATTGAAGGAGGTGACCTCTACAAAGATCGGACGTAGCCGCATCGCGAGCAAACAGTCGACATACTCCTTGCGCCAGTAAGCTGGTACGAAAAGAGACTCGCCTTCCCGCATTTGCAGCATGCGCAGTGCGGCGGTAAGTGCCACTTGTGGCGAAGAGGTCAGATGGATCGTGCGCTCGACCCCCAACAAACGGCGCAATGCTTGCTCAAATCCCGTACAAAGTCCCGAGTCGGTCAGAAAATCGTCAGGAATTTGCGCTTTAATCGCCTCTTGTGAGGGGTAAACGCCTTGATAGTTAAGTTGTTCTGTCGATATTGGAGGCATCTTCTATAGTTTCTCGTTTGGACTAGTTTCGGCCCGTTTGGCTCTTTTGGCACTCTCTTGAGCTGTGCGGTGAGGAGATCTGGCAAAAAAGCTATGCCCCTCTCCACTTTCATTCGTGTGGCGGGGCATAGCTTCCTAATTGGTCTCTTATCCCTCGATCGCCTTGAGGAGATTCTTGCCAAGACTGCTGGCTCCTAGACGGAAGAGCTCGGGGCTGAGCCACTCCTCGCCAAGGAGCTCCTTGACGATGCAGTAATACTTGACCACGTCCTCTGGCGTGCGGACACCACCGCTAGCCTTGAAGCCTCGACGCTCACCGTGGAGCTCGTAATACTTGCGCAGTGTCTGACACATAACGTAAGCAGCCTCAAGCGAAGCGCCGGGATACTCCTTGCCTGTGGAGGTCTTGATGAAGTCAGCGCCTGAGTAGAGCGACAGGATCGATGCGATCTGTATCTGACGTGGGTCAGCGAGCAGACCGGACTCGATGATCACCTTGAGGTGCGCCCCACGAGCGGCATCCTTGAGCTCCTCAATCTCGGTGCATACACCTTCGTAGTCCTCTGATAGGAAGCGATTTAGGTTGAGGACAACGTCTACTTCGTTGGCTCCTTCAGCTACTGCCATAGAGACCTCAGCGACTTTGATCTCTGGGAAGGTCTGGCTGGCGGGAAAGCCTGCAGCTACCGAAGCGATGCGTACATCGGGACAGGTGAGCGTGGCCTTGACCGTAGGCACCAGAGCGGGATAGACGCAGATGGCGGCTACGTTGGGGATGTCGGGATGATTGGTCTCGAAGTCGTTGACGCCTGCAACCATCTTGGTGACGCTCTCGTCGGTGTCTCCACCCATCAGCGTGGTCAGGTCGATACAGCTATAGAGTAGCTTGAGGACTTCTGGTGTGTAGCACTCCTTATAGTGCTTGTCGATGATCTCTTGTACCTTGGCGGTAACATCTCCCTCGATAGGTTCGTAGAGAGAGATTGCTTTATGATACTTGTCTATCTGATGCATCAGTTTCTATTGTTTGATTGTTCGTTATTCTGTTGTATCTAAGGGGCGAGCGGTCAGCTTGCTGTTGTTTAAGTGGCGAGTAGCGTCGCGATTTGTCTTCTTCTGGAGGTTTTTCTCCAGCGCCTCCTGCAGGTTAACTCCGCATTGGTTGGCAATGCAGGTGAGTACCCAAAGCAGGTCTGCTAACTCGTCCGCAAGATCGAGATGATCGGACGCTTTGGCACTCTGCTCGCCATAGAGCCGCGCCATAACACGCGCCACCTCGCCCGTCTCCTCCGTTAGGATTGCCATATTGGTCAGCGGGTCAAAGTAGCGTACGCCGTAGGTACGTATCCACTCGTCGACAAGCTGTTGCAGCTCGTCTAGCGTCGTCTCTTTTGTTTTGTCAGTAGCTTCCATTAGAGCGTATCGGTGTCTAGGATGATGGTCACAGGTCCGTCATTATGTATCTCCACCTGCATATCGGCTCCAAATTTACCGGTTTTAATTGAATCTGCGCCCATGAGAAGGCGCATCTTAGCGACAAACTGCTCGTAGAGTGGCTCCGAGACCTCTCCTTTGGCAGCCTCGATATAGCTCGGACGGTTGCCTTTGCGACAGTTTGCCATGAGCGTAAACTGGCTTACGACGAGCGCTTCGCCACCAATATCCAGTAGCGAACGGTTCATCACGCCCTCCTCATCGTCGAAGATGCGTAGCTTGCACACCTTTTGGCAGAGCTTCTCGATCTGCTCGGGACCATCCTCGTAACCGATGCCGAGGAGGAGGACGATGCCTTGCTGAATGCTCCCGACGCAGTCGCCGTCGATCGACACAGAGGCATGGGTGACTCGCTGTAAAAGTGCTTTCATACTCTTTCTTCTCTAGGTGGTTTCTGTGGTTTCGTCAGGATGTAGGTGATTGTATAACTTGCTTCCCTTGCTAGCTCCGAGGGTCTCGATCAGTTCGGCGCGACTAGCTTTGACGACCCGCTGAGGCGTCTTGAAGGCTCGCATCAAAGCTTCCTTACTACGTGCGCCAATCCCAGGGGTCTCGTCCAGGATGCTTTTCGTCTGCTGCTTCGAGCGGCTGTCTCTGTGGAAAGTGATGCCAAAGCGGTGCGCTTCGTCACGTATATGACAGACCACCTTGAGCGTTTCCGACCGACGATCCAAGACCAACGGCTCTGACTCGCCCGGACGATAGAGCTCTTCGAAGCGCTCCGCAAGACCGAAGACGCACACCTTGTCGTAGATGCCCAGCTCTTTGAGCGTCTCGCAAGCAACATGCAGTTGACCCTTGCCACCATCTATGATGATCAGGTCGGGGAGCGATTGCCCCTCGTCCAGCACACGCCGATAGCGCCGGTAGATGATCTCACGCATCGTCCGATAGTCGTCAGCGCCGACCACTGTTTTCACATGAAACTTACGATACTCGCTCTTTGCTGGCTTACCATTCTTAAAAACCACGCACGCAGCCACGGGGTTCGTGCCTTGAATGTTTGAATTGTCAAAGCACTCCATATGGCGGGGCAGGCGATCGATGCCGAGATCCTTCTTCATCGTGGTGAGTAGGCGTGTGGCTCGTTGCTCGGGGTTGAGCTTCTCCTGACGCTTGTAGCAGTCCCAGCGATAACCTGAGACATTGACCTGAGCTAGTTCGAGGAGATGCTTCTTTTCGCCCCGCTGTGGCACCGTGATCCGATAGCTGTCGCTCTCCCATTCGCCAGGCTCTGCAAGAATCACCTCACGAGCCGTACTACCGAAGCGCTGCCTCAGCTCCTCGATCAGGTAGGCGAGCAGGTCGCTCCGAGAGGAGTCGACCGTCTTCTTGAAGGTCAAGTTGTGCGCTAGGACGACCGCCCCGTGGCGCACCTGCATCATACAGACGAATCCGTTGACGTCGTCCTCGTCGTAAGCAAAGACATCGGCCTCGCGAATGTTTGGCGCGACGACATGCTTGCCCGAATAGCGACGTAGCACCTCAATATTCTGACGGTGCTGCTCAGCTCGCTCGAACTCCAGACGCTCGCTCATGCGATTCATCTCCTCCACCTCCTCCTCTATGAGGATGCTGATTTCTCCCTTGAGGATACGTCGTGCCAGTTGCACAGAGTGGGCATATTCCTCCGCAGATACCAAGCCTTGGCACGGGCCTCCGCACTTTTTAATGTGGTACTGCAGGCAAAGGTCCACTCGTCGCTCTCGAACTACCTCAGGAGTCAAAGCATAGCGACACGAACGCAACTGAAGAACCCGGTGAATTAGGTCAATCACGGTGCGAGCCATCGCCACGTTGGGGTAGGGACCGAAGTAGTCCCCCTTGCCCACCTCTTTTCTCGTGGCAAAGATGCGGGGAAACGGTTCGTCCGTGATGACGATGCGTGGATAGGACTTGTCATCCTTGAGTAATATGTTGTACTTCGGCAGGTGGGTCTTGATAAGGTTGTTCTCCAAGACCAAAGCTTCCGCCTCGGTATTGACCACGAAGTACTCTAGCTGGCGAATCTCGCTGACCAGTCTCGTTGTCTTCGGATCCTTTGGCGAATTATTGAAGTACGAAGAGACACGATTGCGCAGATTCTTCGCTTTGCCCACGTAAATAATCGTCCCGTTCTTGTTGCGGTACTGGTAGCATCCCGGATTTTGCGGAATGGTTGGGAGGATAGCTTTGATTTCGTCTCGGTTCATATCGGTTGTTTCACGTGAAACGGACGCTTATCGTCCCAGCAGGACGAGGAGTATGTTGATGTCGCTCGGAGAGATCCCAGGGATGCGGGCAGCCTGAGCGATGGTGGCGGGGCGGATGCGAGAGAGCTTCTCGCGAGCCTCTATGGGGAGCGCAGAGATCTGCTGATAGTCGAATTTGTCGCCTAGCGTTAGCGACTCCAAGCGATGAAGCTTCTGAGCAGCTTGCTCTTCTCGCTCGATGTAGCCCCGATACTTGATGGCGGTTTCGGTGCGGGTCAGAGCCTCCGTGTCGTCGCCAATGATATTTCTCACCAGCGTGGCGAAATCGTCTAGCTGAGCGGTCAAGTCGCTGAGCGAAACGTGCGGACGAAGGAGTAGGGTCGTGAGTTTGGTTCCGAAGTCTAGTGGCTTCTCGCCTAGAGTAGTAAGGTAGCTGTTAACCGCTTCAGGCTTAACGGAATAGTCGGCGCAGAGCTGTTCTAGCTCGGCCATCCTTTGCTTGATTTGCTTGAGGCGATGTAGTCGTTCTGCGGTCGCTAGTCCCAGCCGCTCCGCGTAGGGTGTCAGTCGCAGGTCGGCATTGTCCTGGCGTAGGAGTATACGGTACTCAGCGCGTGAGGTAAACATGCGGTATGGCTCGTCGACCCCCTTGGTCACGAGGTCGTCAATGAGGACGCCTATGTAGGCTTCGTCTCGACGTAGGACAAGGGGCTGCTCACCACGTAGCGATAAGGCGGCGTTGATGCCTGCGAGGAGGCCTTGACCAGCCGCCTCTTCGTAGCCAGTGGTGCCGTTGACCTGCCCTGCTAGGTAAAGGCCAGAGACCACCTTGCTCTCCAGCGTGTGGTGCAGGTCACGAGGGTCGAAGAAGTCGTATTCGATCGCATAGCCCGGGCGGTAAAGCTGCACATGTCGCAGTGCAGGGATCGTCTGTAAAGCTCTGATCTGCGTATCAATAGGAAGTGACGAACTAAACCCGTTGAGGTAGTACTCGTTCGTCTCCTCGCCCTCCGGCTCGAGGAAGAGCTGATGTCGCGTGCGGTCGGCGAAGTTGACGATCTTCGTCTCTATGCTGGGACAGTAGCGGGGTCCAATGCTCTGTATCTGACCGTTGTAGAGTGGCGAGTCGCTGAGCGAAGCGCGGAGTATGTCGTGGCAAGCTTCGTTCGTATAGAGGATATAGCAGGAGCGCTGTCGTAGCGGGGGCCTTTGCATCGGGAGGAAGCTAAAGTGTCCCGTCTCGTCGTCGCCTGGCTGCTCCTCTACGAGCGACCAATCTACGGAGCGACCGTCGATACGAGCTGGCGTACCCGTCTTCATGCGGTCGGCATGATGCCCCGCCGCTACGAGACACTCCGTGAGGCCGTGGCTAGCCGGCTCCGAGATGCGTCCGCCTGGGATCATCGTCCTGCCGAAGTGCATCAGCCCTCCGAGGAAAGTCCCAGCCGTGATGACCACCTTCGCAGCTGTAAAGGTCATGCCCAACTGCGTCACTACTAGATGTTTGCCATCCGCTGCACCAAACTTGATGTCTACAACGAAGTCTTGCCAAAGATCCAACCCGTCCGTCCTATCTAGCTGACCACGCCACAGCTCCATAAAGCGCATGCGGTCTAGCTGCGCTCGTGGGCTCCACATGGCAGGCCCCTTGCTTCGGTTGAGCATGCGCCACTGTATGGTAGCCGCGTCGGATAGTTGACCCGTATAGCCGCCGAGTGCGTCTATCTCTCTCACTATTTGTCCCTTGGCGATGCCACCCATGGCGGGGTTGCAGCTCAGTTGCGCCACCTTGTTCATGTCTCCCGTGATGAGGAGCGTCGAGGCGCCCATGCGAGCCGTAGCGCACGCCGCCTCACAGCCAGCATGCCCTGCGCCGATTACGATAATGTCAAAGTGAGTAGTCATTGTAGATCCGTAGCCACGGCCGACGCACGTCAGCCTCATGCAAAGGTACGAATTTAGAGGTTAGAGATTAGAAGCTAGAGATTAGCGTAGATTCAACGATCAAATGCAGCGTGCCAGCCTCCACCTCTGAGGAAGTCTGAAAGGATCTGCAGGGGTCGCCATATTGCCAGAATAAAAAACGAGCTCCCGACGGGGCTATACCTCATCGGGAGCGTGTCTGTGTGTGTGCGCTCTAGGTTAGGATGAGCGCAGAAAGTCTATGGATGTGCGGATCTAGTCCATCGCCCAGATCTCCTCGTCGGTCGGCACGTGGACGTGTGGCGACATACGAGCGATGCGGGAGATGTTGAGTAGATGCTTGTAAGTGAGGTTCTCTGAGATAGAGTTGTTGCCCCAGCTACCGCAGCCTAGGGTTGTGGTCACGGAGAGTCCGTTTTGGATAGATCCACCAGCGGTGATCGAGCAGGGAGCGTTGACGATGAGACGCGAGATGGTGATCTCGTCGCCAGCCTTGATGATGTTACCCTGATTGTTCGAGTGGATGCCAGCCGTGTGGCCACGACCCTCCATCTTGAGGTTGGTATTAGCCAGCTCGATAGCCTCGTCAAAGTGACGGTAAGGCAGACAGGTCATCACGGGGCACATCTTCTCCTTGCAGATAGGATCGGCAGTACCGACACCCTTGGCAGGCACGATGAGCATGCGGGTACCCTCAGGTACGGAGATGCCAGCGAGCTTAGCGATGTGCTGTACGCTCTTGCCGACGACGTCACGGCTGATGGTGCCATTGACGAAGAGCGTATTGACCATCTTGTCATGCTCCTCAGCAGGTACGAAGTAAGCTCCGTGATCCTTGAAAGCCTGGAAGATCTCCTCCTTATGCTGCTCAGGATAGATGAAGCACTGCTCGCCAGAGCAGATGATGCCGTTGTCGAAGATACGTCCGCGGATGATGGTCTCGGCAGCCTCGTTGTAGTCGATATGCTCATCGAGGATGACCTGTACATTGCCGGCACCGACACCAAAGGAAGGTTTGCCCGAAGAGTAAGCAGAGTGTACCATGCCCATACCACCCGTAGCGACTACGACGTCGACGGCTGCCATGAGGTCTTGCGTGGCTTGGATGGAGGGTTCGGTGACGCACTGGATGAGGTGCTCGGGTACGTTGAAATCCTTGAGGCGCTCCAGTATGAGCTGGATGGTATGTGCAGAGCAGTTCTTAGAGCGAGGGTGTGGAGATACGATGATAGCGTTGCGTGTCTTGAGTGCGAAGGCGATGTTTGCCATCGGAGTGACGATCGGATTGGTCGTCGGGGTGATAGCCGCGACGACACCTACGGGCTTAGCGATCTTGATAAGACCGGTTTTCTCGTCGATGTCTAGTACGCCCACACTCTTCTTGCCCTGGAGGTTGCTCCATACGCCTTTTGACTTGTTGCGGCACTTAGCTACTTTGTCTTCATAGACGCCCATCTCGGTCTCGTCGACAGCTTCACGAGCGAGCATCTCAGCATTGTCATAGACGACACGACAGAGAGTCTTGACCACCTGGTCTACAGCGTCCTGGTCGAAGCGTGCTTGGCTGTGTTGCTTTCGGGATTCGGCTTCGGTCACATACGGAGGTATGCTCCCTTCAGACCTCACCCTCAGCGCCTTGCGCTTCATCCTTTCTGCAAAGTCTGGACAATCTTGTTTGCAAGATTGTGAGACTGTTGACTTGCAACAGTCTCATGATAGCTTTATTAGTAGAGAGCCTTGTAGATGTCTCTGATCTCGTCCCGTGTGAGGGGGGTGTAGTTGTTTGCTAGGAGGCGCTGCTGCGTAGCGATGACCGCATCGGCAAAGCCTTCGACCTCCGCCTCCTTCATACCGTAAGTGTGAAGCGGGTTCTTAGCAATCAAAGCTGAGAGTAATGCGTCGATCTCGTCAAAGAGCGTGGCGGGTGTGCAACCCATTAGCTTGGCGAGCTTCTCCTTGAGGAGCTGCATCTGACCAGCTGGAGCTTTGCGCTCGTAAGCCTTAAAGACCTCGGTGAAGAACTGATAGTTTGCCTCTCCGTGGGGTACGTGATAGGTACCACCAAGCGGATAAGAGAGCGCATGGACGGCACCAACACCCGCATTGCCGAAGGCGATGCCCGCGAAGTTGCTCGCCATAATCATCTCGCCCATACATTCGAAGCGGTAGTCGGGGCCCTTGTCTCGTATCTTCTGGAAGACCGGGATGATGATCTGCCACGCAGCTTCGCTAAAGATAGCGGTGTAGGGATTGCACTTGGGCGAGAGGAAGGACTCCACAGCATGTATCAGCGCATCGATGGCGCTACAGGCGTAAAACTTGAAGGGTAGCCCCCTCAGCAGCTCAGGGATGATGACCGCATTGTCAGCTACGATGGCATCGTCGGCGAGTCCCATCTTCGTCTGGCGGCTCTTGATCTCAGCGATCGATATATTGGTCACCTCGCTACCTGTACCGCAGGTTGTGGGGATGATGATGAGCTGCTTCTCCTTGACGAGCGGGATCTTCTTGTCGAAAGCGTCCATCACGTCTGTCAAGCCACGTAGCACAAAGAGCTTGGAGATGTCGATGACCGTGCCACCGCCTACGGCTATGACACGATCGTAGTCCGTCCCCTGGAGGTCGTGGAGGATCTGATTCATCATCTCCTCTGAGGGCTCTCCTGTGCCGTAGTGCTCCTGCATGACGAAGTGGCAGGGTAGCTGAGAGGCTTTCATAAAGGGCTCGTAGAGGAAGTCATTGGTGATGACTAGGTCCCGCTCCCCGAGTGCAAAGGCTTTGGCAAAGTCTGCAAAGGTCTCGAACTGGTCGATGACCGTCTTGAGCTTGAATAGTTGCATAGTAAGAATGTATTGTTATAGTTTGAATCTTCTCTTGCACTCCGCCTCTAGCTCGGGGCGGAAATTGGGATGAGCGATAGCAGTCAGTGCTAAGGCTCGTTCACGGAGCGACTTGCCCTTGAGGTGCGCCACGCCATACTCGGTGACGATGTAGTCTACGTCATTGCGAGAGGTAGTGATGGCTGCGCCCTCTGTGAGTAGCGGTACGATGCGGGAAGCGGTACCTCGGCGAGCTGTGGAGGGGATAGCGATGATGCTACGTCCGCCCTTAGACCAGGCGGCACCACGTACGAAGTCTACCTGTCCGCCGGGACCGCTGAACTGTCGTAAGCCCATCGCCTCCGAGACGACCTGTCCCATGAGGTCTACCTCGATACAGCTATTGATGCTCACGAGGTGGTCGTTTTGGGCGATGATGCGCGGATCGTTGACATAGTTGACGGGGCGCATCTCGATGGTTGGGTTATTGTGTGCAAAGTCGTAGAGCTCTTGTGTACCCATGAGGAAGGTCGCGACCACCTTGTTGGGATGTAGCGTCTTGCGCCGGCCCGTTATGGTGTTAGCCTTGATAAGCTTGACGACACCGTCGGAGACCATCTCGGAGTGGATACCGAGGTCCTTCTTATCCTTGAGGAAGAGCAGGACAGCATCGGGTATAGCTCCGATGCCTAGCTGGAGCGTGTCGCCATCCTGTATGAGCTCTGCGCAGTTGCGTCCGATAGCCTCCTCGACCTCTCCGATGCGAGGCAGGTCGAGTGCATAGAGCGGGTAGTCAGCCTCGACGATATGCGTGAGCTGCGAGATATGTATGAGGTTGTCTCCGCCGACGAAGGGCATCTGCTTATTGAGCTCTCCGATGACGACTCGCGCTTGCTCTGCGGCAGGCTTACTATAGTCACAGGAGGTCCCGAAGCTACAGTAACCCTCCTCGTTGGGATAGGATAGCTGCACGATGGCAACATCTGGATGAAAGACTCCCCCCGGCTGCATCATCGAGGGAACCTCGTAGAAGTAGGAGGGGACGAAGTCCGCGCGCTGCTCATCGACAGCGGGACGCGTGTTGGCACCGACGAAGTTGGTCACGAGTCTGAAGTGTCCCTCCATCTCGGGTGCTGTGTAGGGGCTTTCGCCGAGAGTGACCATGTGGAAGATGCGTACGTTGTGAAAGCGCTCATAGTTTCGCGCTAAGGCTGCGACGCAAGCTTGCGGTACAGCCGCCGCATGAGATAGGACGACGAAGTCACCGTCCTGTATGTGAGAGACCGCTTCGTCGGGAGTGATACTGCTAAATGGGATAGACATATAGAGAGGTTAGAGATTAGAAATTAGAGGTTAGCTGTTAGCTGTTGGCTGTTAGCTGTTGGCCGTTGGCTGTTAGCTGTTGGCTGTTAGCTAGTAGCTCTAGTGACTTTAGCCAACGGCCAAGAGCCAAAAGCCAAGAGCCAAAAGCCAATGGCCAGCAAGAGTCACTTTCGTATGATCCGAAGCGCCTCGGCGATGAGTTCGTCGCTGACGCTGTCGTCTACAGTTACCGTTAGGGTGGGGAGCGCGAGCTCGCTGCGCAGAGTCTCCTGCACGACCTCTTGGATCGTACTACTCAGCGAGGGGCAGGCCTGACAACTCCCCGAGACCTTGACGAAGACCTGCTCGCCAGCTACTCTCAGCAGAGCTATGTCGCCCCCGTGTGCCTGGAGCTGGGGACGTACATAGCTACTGATGATGGTAGTGATCTCGTCTACCCTAGAGGATAGATCTGTCATAATCGGCTAGGACTACTTGCCCTGAGGCTTCTTATCCAGAGAGGTGTCGATATGAGCTATCTGACGAGCCAGCTCCTTCTTTGCCTCCATATTACACTGACGCGAGATCATGATGCGCTGAGCCTGTGGCGATCCAGCACCGTGTAGGCTCTCCGTGCGGTAGCCTACGGCAGCGGTACCGAGTGTGAGGTTCTCGATCAGACGTAGGATGCGCATCCGATTCACCGTGTCCGTGCCCTTAGCGCCAGCAAGGTATTTACGTACGAGCGGGCCGACCTCCTCGTGCTGCAGGTCAGCTTGGCTAGGCATCGTAACCATCAGACCGCCAGCTATGTCCTCAGCGAGACGAGTTATTTCGTAAGGATAGCGGGTTACATTCTGCTTACATACGTTGGCGAGGAGCATATCGATCAGATAGTTGCCCGACTTCGTCTTCTTGCCCTCAGCCGAGCAAGCGATACCACAAGCGTAAAGCGTCTCATTGAGGTGAACCATCTCGATCAGCTTGTCCTTGATGTGCGAAGCTTTAGGTACGCCATTGTAGTCAGCAGCGAGGGCAGCCGCACCGATGAGGACATCGCCCACACCTACCTTACAGCCACCATAAGACTGACGGTGATAGCCAGCGAAGCGCTCGACGAGCATGTTGGAGAACTGGTACTCACGGCACATGAAGACACGCTCCATAGGTACGAAGACGTGATCCATGATGAAGAGCGTCTCATGACCTCCGAAGGTTGAGTTCCCTAGATCAATGTCGGCACCCTCCTCCATCTTGCGCGTGTCGCAAGACTGGCGACCGTAGATGATGGTAACACCCTCAGCGTCACTAGGGATAGCAAAGGAAACGGCGTAGTCCGCATCCTCCTCACGCATCGAGCAGGTCGGCATGATCAGGTGCTCATGTGAATTGACCGAGCCCGTCTGGTGAGCCTTGGCACCCGTGACGACGATACCGTCAGGGCGTATCTCATTGATGTGTACGTAGAGGTCGGGATCCTCCTGCTGTGAGGGAGAGAGACTGCGGTCGCCCTTAGGATCGGTCATAGCACCGTCCACGACGAGGTCGTTGTCCTGGCAGTACTGGACATAGTCTCTGAAGCGCTGGTGGTAGTTGGTACCGCACGCCTCATCCATCTCGTAGGTGGTAGACCAAATAGCGTTGAAGGCATCCATCCCCACACAGCGCTGGAAGCAGCTAGCGGTCTTCTGCCCGAGGAGACGCTGCATCTTGACCTTCTTGACGAGGTCCTCGGCACTCTGATGAATGTGGCAGAAGCGATTGATCGTCTTGCCCGTAATGTTGGAGGTGGCGGTCATCAGGTCTTTGTACTCCTCCTGCTGAGCCAGCTCATAGGTCATCGCTAGCGAATTGAGCGATGGGCGGATCATGGGGTGGTCGACAGGGTTGTCGATCTTCTTGCCCATGAAGTAGACGTTTAGATGGAGAGCTCTAAGGCTCTCGATGTACTCTTCGCGTGTTTTCATAACTTCTTTTCTGTATAAAGTGAATAGAATCGTCGTGTGTCCGAGTAGGACCCTCGAGATACAGAGCAGAAGTCACGGGCGAGGTCGCTCTCCTACAGCTTGAAGCTGGCAGTAGGGTGTGGCTGATGGCGGTAGATACAACGAGAGCGAGCCTCATAGTCAGTTTCGCTGCTATGAACTCTATCATACGCACTATGTGAAGCCATATATGTCCCGCTGTCATTCTTTTTATTTCCTAGCTCTGAAAACAAAAGTCCTATGGCACAGGCAGGTCTTCTGACTTCTCCCTAGTTCGTATAGCTCACATCGAGTCGTACAAAACGGGCAATACCCTGGGTCTTCCCATAGCTACCTACGGAACCTTCACGCGAAGGCTAGTAGGAGTCGTGCTACAGTGACATCATTATGCAGGGTCGCACTTCAGGAGTTACAGCTGAGAGTACAGTCTTGGCTTCGCACCAAGTTCCCTATTCAGACGGGGTGACAAAGATTGGTTGTTCCTCGTGCACCTATGCACCGCAAAGGTACATAATATATTCTAATTCCAACTCATAGGTGCCATAAGAGACAGGGCTGACGTATGATAAAAATGAGCTCGTTTCATTTCCTACCTAGGAATTCCCAAATTCCTCCGTAGATATTTCTGATTTGCTACCTAGGAAATGGGCAAATTCTTCGGACTTATTTTTTGATTCTTCCGAAGTTTCATTTGATTCCTCCGAAGAATTTTTCATTTACTACCTAGGAATTGGGGAATTCCTAGGTACTTATTTGGGAAATTCCTAGGTAGGAATTCGATTCTTCGGGAGGAAGGCATCATTAGATAGCTCCCGTAACCCCTGAGTAGTGATGCTCGAACGGGGTATCCCTAGTTATCGTCATGAGCAGCTCCTAAGTGGCTGATTATAACGTATCAGCCCTAATTGGGTGACTCAAGAGTGTGTACCTTTGCTGAGATAAGCTTATCTTTGCAGTATGAAGTATACGAAGCGGTTAGAGCGGTGGTTCGTTTCGCTCAGCGAGCAGCTACGAGGTCGGGGGCTGATGAGGCGCCTTGCCGTGGTCGGTATGTCACTGGGGTTGCTGGTCAGTTGTGCTGGGGGGAGTACCACAGCGCAGCAGCTGCCTACGCACCTTGGCCCGATGAGCGAGCGTGCCTCGGACTCGCTCGTTCGTGCGGCTAGTGACTGGCTGAGCACGCTCACCATCGAGGAGCAGATCGGTCAACTGATCATCCCGATTTGGGAGCCTCGCTATGACTCGGCTTCGCGTGAGCGCTATCTGCGACTCATTGACCAGATTCATCCTGGGGGCATCCTCTTTCGCAAGGGGGAGCCCTACGATCAGTATCGGCTTACACATCTTCTACAGGAGCGCTCACGCATCCCGCTTCTGATCACGGCTGATGCGGAGTGGGGGCTGGCGATGCGCCTGCAGGGAACTATACGCTATCCGCGTATGAAGTTGCTGGCGGACCACTGCACGCCTGAGGAGATGTACACGCTCGGGCAGCATATGGCGCAGCAGTGCCGTGTGATGGGCATTCACGTGAGCTTTGCGCCAGTGCTGGATGTCAATAATAATCCGAAGAACCCGGTCATCGGTACCCGCAGTCTAGGCGCTACGCCTGACATTGTCATTTCGCACGGCTTAGCCCTAGCCAAGGGACTGGAGGATGGCGGGGTGCTGTCAGTCGCTAAGCACTTCCCGGGGCATGGCAATACGGACAAGGATTCGCACAAGACTCTCCCCACCGTGTCGGGTAGTCTAGAGGAGCTCGAACGGGTGGAGCTAGCCCCCTTTCGCGCTTACATAGAGGCTGGACTCGGGGGCATCATGGTGGCGCATCTGTCGGTGCCAGCTCTGGAGCCTGACGTGACCTGTCCCACTTCACTGAGCCATGCCGTCGTGACGGGGTTACTGCGTGAGCAGTTGAGCTTCAAGGGGCTCGTCTTCACTGATGGACTAGAGATGCGAGGGGTGCAGCGTGCGGAGGGTTTACCTATATCTGTAGCTGCTATCCTAGCGGGCAACGATCTGCTCCTAGGCCCTCTAGACCCGCTAGCGAGCTACAAGGAGCTACTCTCGGCTTATCGTGCGGGCACGCTCTCGGCGGAGACGATCCAGGATCGCTGTCTGCGTGTCCTCTGCTACAAGCTCCTACTCCATGCGGGCGAGACTAGCGAGAGACCATTATATAATAAGGAGGAGCTCTACGAGGCGCTGCATACGCCAGAGCTAGTCGACTTTGCCGAGTACCTACAGAACAAAGTATCTAAGAAATAACATTCACAGCTGCCTAAACAAGCGTAGTATGATAAAGAAGAATCCCACCCAGACGACAAATACAGCCTGTCTACCCCTACAGTTTGACACTGCCTCATGGTTTGCTCCCGAGCTGACGAAGCTTGCTGAGCACCTCAACGACCAGATGGTCGAGATGATGCGCTACTATCCTGAGCCAGACTACAAGACGCTCCGCACGATGATCGCCAAGCGCAATGGGCTACATGCGGACAATATAGTCATCACGCCAGGACGTACGGCTGGCTTCTACACGATTGCGGAGGCTTTTGCGGGGCGGCGTGGTGCTATCCTGGTGCCTTCGTATCAGCACTATGAGTTAGCCGCCAAGCGCTATGGCTGGCAGCTGACCTATATCCCTGAGGATGTAGAGACGCAGGAGATCAAGCTCGAGGGAGAGGAGTTTTGCTGGATCTGCTCGCCCAATAGCTCGACGGGACGCTTTCGCTCACGGGCTGAGCTGCTGGAGCTTATCAAGGCACACCCTCAGGTCTCCTTCATCGTGGACCAGTCCTATGCGACCTTTACGACGCAGCCGACGCTTACGCTGAGCGATGTGAAGAACCATCCCAACATTATTTTCGTCAGTTCGTTCACACAGACGTACGGTCTGCCTGGTCTGCGCATCGGCTATGTGACGGCCGACAAGAAGGTCGTCAAGGAGATCCAGAAGGTGATCGACCCGTGGTCGGTTAGCACGATGGCGGTTGAGGTGGCGAAGTATATCTTGATCCACCCCGCACAGTTTACCCTGCCGATACGCAAGTGGCAGCGTAACGCGCTCGAGCTAGAGACTAAGCTACGCCAGATAGATGGTATCGAGGTGATGCCGAGCGATGCGCCATTCTTCCTCGTACAGATACACTGCGCTACGGCAGCTGAGCTCATCAAGTATCTGCTGGAGGAGCACAACATTGCGGTCTACGATGCGACCACGCAGCGAGGTGTCAAGGGCGAGATGATCCGTATCACCGCTCGTGACACGGTAGACAATGCAAAGCTCCTGGAGGCTATCGCAACCTTTTGCGCAGGGCGGTAAAACTTCCTGAGAACGAGCGCAAGACACTCGCTAAGGAGGGGGGCTTTGGAGAAATTCATACCCCGATACCGAACTAAGACTAATTATTTATTGCTACCTTTGCGAATGCAAAGGCTGTTGCAACTGTAATAATAGTGTCCATGCAATCTGAGTGTATAGAGCGAAGTGCCACCATAACAGCCATCAATGGCGGAGAGGTGTGCCTCACGGTACTACGTCCATCAGCGTGTAGTAACTGTGAGGTGGCGGGGCATTGCCACGCTTCGGAGAGTCGTCTGGAGACGATCACACTCGACCGCTCGCAGTTCCCTAGCGATATAGCTCTCGGTGACCAAGTCTCTCTAGAGATGCGGAGCTCGCTGGGCATGCGTGCAGTACTCCTCACGATGGTTGTCCCTACGCTACTCATCATCGCTGTAACCATCCTCCTCAGCTACCTAGAGGTAGGTACGCTGGCTCAGATATTGATCGCCTTAGGTGTAGCCGCCGCATATATGCTCCTGCTATGGCTCTTACGTGATCGGTTTGAGCGCACTTTCACCTTTACCGTGCGAAAAAAGTAAGTTCATACACACTTCTATGACAATACTATCCACCATCCTTGTCCTCGTAGTGATAGCGCTCTTGAGTGCCATCCTACTCTTTATCACCTCTAAGAAGTTTGAAGTCAAAGAAGACCCACGCATCGGCGAGGTCGCTGAGGTCCTACCACAGGCGAACTGCGGTGGCTGCGGTCACCCAGGCTGTGCGGGCTTTGCGAAGGCTTGTTGCGAGGCTTCCACGCTGGAAGGTCTCTGGTGCCCTGTGGGCGGAGAGCCCGTCATGACGAAGGTCGCAGAGATACTCGGTCAGAGCGTCGCTAAGAGCGATCCACTCGTGGCGGTCGTACGCTGCAATGGTACCTGCGAGGCACGCCCTCGGACGAATACTTATATAGGAGCTCGCAGCTGCAAGATCGAGTCAACACTTTATAGTGGCGAGACGGGCTGTAGCTACGGCTGTCTAGGCAATGGCGACTGCGTCGCTGTCTGCGACTTTGATGCCATCCATATGAATCCCGAGACGGGTCTTCCCGAGGTAGACGAAGATAAGTGTACCGCCTGTGGGGCTTGTGTCAAGGCTTGTCCGAAGATGATCATCGAGCTGCGCAAGAAGGGACCCAAGGGTCGCCGCCTCTACGTCAGCTGTGTCAACAAGGACAAGGGTGGCGTGGCTCGTAAGGCTTGTGCGAATGCTTGTATCGGATGTAGCAAGTGCTTTAAGGTCTGCCCGTTTGAGGCGATCACGTTTGAGAATAACTTGGCTTACATAGACCATCAGAAGTGTCGTCTCTGTCGCAAGTGTGCGGCCGAGTGCCCGACGGGAGCTATCCACGAGGTCAACCTCCCGCCACGCAAGGAGCCTGCTGAAAAGCCAGCGCCTGCTGACAAACCAGCGCCTGCCAAGGCTGAACCCGCAGCACCTGCAGCTGAGACCTCTTCGACAGCATCTGTACCTCAGAAAGATTAATACGAAGCTATGGCAAAGACATTTAGAATAGGGGGCATCCATCCCCACGACCATAAGATCAGCGCAGGGGTACCTATCACCGTGGTCGCTCCTCCAGATGAGGTGGTCATCACATTAGCACAGCATATCGGAGCGCCGGCCACTGCAGTCGTCAACAAGGGCGACAAGGTGCGTGTGGGTACGCTCCTAGGCAAGGCAGGAGGCTTTGTCTCGGCAAACATTCACTCTTCCGTCTCTGGTACGGTCACCAAGGTGGACCAGATCACGGATGCCAGTGGCTTTAAGAAGCCCGCCATCTTTATCAAGGTTGAGGGCGACGAGTGGGAGGAGTACATCGACCAAACCGATACGCTCATCACTGAGACCGACCTAGACGCCAAGCAGATCATCGATCGCATCGCTGAGATGGGTATCGTCGGTATGGGTGGCGCGACCTTCCCGACACATGTCAAGCTGTCGCCTCCTCCTGGTCAAAGCGCTGACTACGTCATCATCAACGCCGTCGAGTGTGAGCCTTATCTGACTAGCGATGATGCGCTCATGCGTGTCAAGGCGATGGAGATCATGGTAGGCTGCTCCATCATCATGAAGGCTGCCAACGCTCCCCGCACGCTCATTGGCATTGAGGTCAATAAGCCAGACGCTATCCGCATCATGCGTGACGCAGCGGAGCGAGCTAAGGAGTTCCTGCCCGAGGGACAAAGCATCACCGTCGTACCGCTCAAGAAGCGTTACCCGCAAGGTGGTGAGAAGCAACTCATCGACGCGCTCATTCGCAAGCAGGTCGCCTCAGGCGCACTGCCTATCTCCACAGGAGCGATCGTGCAGAACGTCGGAACGACCTTCGCCATCTACGAGGCGGTCATGAAGCACAAGCCACTCATCGAGCGTATCATCACCGTCACGGGACAAGCTATCACGCATCCCTCCAACTTCAAGGCGCGTATAGGTACCTCTATGCAGACGCTCATCGACGCTGCGGGAGGTTATGCCGAGGAGCCAGGCAAGATCATTGGCGGTGGTCCTATGATGGGTCGAGCACTCGTCAGCACCGACATACCCGTTGCGAAGGGTTCGTCAGGACTACTCATCCTCTCCGCCAAGGAGTCGACACGTCCCGAGATGCACGACTGCATACGCTGCGGTAAGTGCGTGTCGGTCTGCCCGATGGGTCTCAACCCCGCCTTCCTCATGCGTGACACCATCTACAAGGACTGGGAGAGTACCGAGCACAACTACATCGCCGACTGTATCGAGTGCGGCTCATGTAGCTATACCTGCCCAGCAGGTCGTCCGCTCCTTGACTACATACGTGTGGGCAAGCAGACCGTCATGGGCATCATGCGAGCCCGCAAGAAGTAATACATACTGAGATAGATCACCGATCCTCATCATCGACTACGATATATAGCTTATGGCACAACAAGTCATCGTATCACCCTCACCGCATATCCATAGCGGTGACACCATTAGCAAGAATATGTATGGGGTGCTGATTGCTTTGATACCAGCATTCCTCGTCATGCTCTACCAGTTTAGGACAGACGCTCTACTGATCACCGCCATCTCTGTAGCCTCCTGTATGCTCACGGAGTGGGTCATCACCCGATTCTTCCTGCACCGCCCCTGTCGTCTGCTGGACGGCTCGGCACTGCTGACGGGCGTCATCCTAGCCTTCAATCTCCCCGCCTCGCTCCCCTGGTGGCTCGTCCTCATGGGTGGCGTCGTTGCTATCGGCATTGGCAAGATGGCCTTCGGAGGTCTGGGCAACAACATATTCAACCCCGCACTCGTCGGGCGTGTCTTCCTCCTCATCTCCTATCCTGCGCAGATGACCACCTGGAAGCTCCCCGCTCGCCTTGCTGAGCAAGCTACCGATGCCGTCACAGGAGCGACTCCTCTAGGCATCCTCAAGTCAGGAGCTATCGACAAGCTCCCCGACTCGCTACAGCTCCTCGTCGGCTTCAACTTCTCCTCCATGGGAGAGGTGAGTGCCATCGCCATCCTCATCGGCTTAGCTTATCTACTCATCCGACGCATCATCACCTGGCACACGCCCGTGGCTATCATCGTCTCCGCTTTCGTCCTGAGTGGCATCATGCACCTCTACAACCCAGCGATGTACGCCAGTCCCTTCTTCCACCTACTGACTGGTGGTCTACTCTTTGGTGCAGTCTTTATGGCGACCGACTACGTCACCTCGCCTATCTCGCACCGTGCACAGCTCATCTACGGCTGTATGATCGGACTGCTCACCGTCATCATTCGCTTGTGGGGTTCTTACCCTGAGGGTATGTCCTTTGCCATCCTCATCATGAATGCGCTCACCCCACTACTCAACACCTACATCAAGCCACGTCACTTCGGTCATGTGGTCAAATCTAGAAAGGAGGCTAAAAGATGAAGAAGCTACCCTCTACACTCCCTAACATGATCCTCTCACTCGGGATCATCTGTCTGATCATCGCTGGTATCCTAGCCCTGGTCAATGTGGCAACAAAAGATACCATCGCGCAGGCCGAGACGAAAGCTAAGGTCGAGGCAATCAAAGAGATCGTCCCTGCCTTTGACAATAACCCTTACGAAGAGCGAGACACCGTCACGCTCGAGGGCGAAGACCCCATCACCGTCTATCCCGCCACGCAGGGTGGTCAGCCCGTAGGCTACGCTATCGAGACCTATACAGATAAGGGCTTCGCTGGTCACATAGATATTATGGTAGGCTTTGATATGCAGAGCCAGATCGTCGGCTTCAAGGTGCTCAAGCACGAGGAGACCCCCGGTCTAGGCGCTAAGATACAGGAGTGGTTCACCTCTCCCGCACCCAATGCTGACCTCATTCGTGATGTTCGCGGGCTTGATATGAGCCAAGCTTCGCCACTCAAGGTCTCCAAGGATGGAGGTAAGGTCGACGCCATCACCGCTGCGACCATCTCCAGTAGAGCCTTCATCGATGCCATCGAGCGAGCTTACCGAGTCTATCAGAGCGTCATCGGCGAGGGTGCCCCCACGGCACAGCCCACTGCGAGCAACTGTGAGCTCCCCGAGCGAGAGGTCATCGACAGTCTATTCAATACGCTACTCCCCGCCTATCGTCTGGTGGATAAGGCGAAAAACGGCACCTCTGACGACGGCTCTCTTTGGCTAACTCAGAGCTACGGCACCAACGATATGAGCGAGACGACCGGTTTGCTCGTCGTCACCATCAGTGGCGATGACAACGAGGGGCATTGCGCACCAATGCTCGTCTGCTTTGACAATAGTGGTACACTGACAGCCTTTGCTGTAGCTGATGTCGAGGCTACGGATCAGCTCGTCTCTATTAGTAAAGAGTACGGAGGCAACCAAGACCCCGCTACCGTCAAGCCCTCAAAGAAGTCACTCATCGGCAAGAAGGTCACTCCCTCTAGCCTTAAGCTACGCAAGGACGGCGGATCTGTAGACGCTACCTCAGGTCCTACGGCCTCTTCGCGAGCTGTCCTCCAGGGCATCGCCCGTGCGCAGCGCATCTTTGTAGAGGCCAATGCTAACGAATCAACTAAGTAATGCACGACCATGAATAAGTATATCAAGACAATTACCAATGGTATCATTACGGAGAACCCCACCTTCGTGCTTCTCCTCGGTATGTGTCCTACCTTGGCGACCACTACGTCAGCCATCAATGGACTCAGCATGGGACTAGCCACCACCTTCGTGCTCATCTGCTCCAACGTGATGATCTCCCTCCTGAAGCGACTCATACCTGATGCGGTACGTATCCCAGCCTTTATCGTCGTCATCGCAGGCTTCGTCACCGTACTGCAGATGGTCATCAAGGCATACATGCCAGCACTCGATCAGAGCTTAGGTATCTTCATCCCGCTCATCGTGGTCAACTGTATCGTTCTCGGACGTGCCGAGTCGACTGCCTCCAAGAGTAGCGTCGGTATATCTTTCTTCGACGGGGTCGGCATCGGACTAGGCTTCACCATCGGACTAACCCTCCTAGGCACCGTCCGTGAGATGCTCGGAGGCGGTTCATTCTTTGGCATGACGGCCTATCCCAATGACTTCTCAGCACTACTCTTCGTACTGCCTCCAGGAGCCTTCATCGCTCTAGGACTACTCATCGGCATCTATCACGCTATCACCAAGAAGCAATAGGTCAAACCCATGAGACGTAACGGCTAGTCCCTAGCCACAGCTCATCACACAGACACTTACTACTATGGAATTTATCATCATATTCATCGTTGCGGTCTTTGTCAACAACGTAGTCCTCTCCCAGTTCCTCGGCATCTGCCCCTTCTTAGGCGTATCTAAGAAGGTCTCCACCGCCACAGGCATGGGCGCTGCCGTCACCTTCGTTTTGCTCCTAGCGACGATGGTTACCTGGCTCGTACAGACTTATATATTAGTTCCCCTGGGACTCGAATTCCTGCAGACCATCGCCTTCATTCTCGTCATCGCTACACTCGTGCAGATGATCGAGATGATCATCAAGAAGATCTCCCCCGCGCTCTATCAGGCGCTCGGTGTCTTCCTCCCGCTGATCACGACAAACTGCTGTGTACTCGGTGTCGCTATCCTCGTCATCCAGAAGGAGTTCACCTACGCTGAGTCACTCGTCTATGCCGTCTCCATCGGTATCGGCTTCCTCCTCGCCATGGTCATCTTCGCTGGTATCCGCGAGCAGCTAGCCAAGACGGGCAGCACGCCACGAGCTATGAAAGGCACCCCCATCGCCCTCATCACCGCTGGTATCCTAGCGATGGCCTTCATGGGCTTCTCTGGTCTAGCAGCTATCTAGTATCCCATAGCCTCCACCTCTTTAGCGAGGCCGAGCTGACGCCAGGGGGCTTGTTTATTGGGGAAAATGTCGTATCTTTGCAAACGCATTGATTGAGATGCATGCTTACAGACAGGGGATGTCCCTTCAGTCGGCAAGCAAGGAGAGGTGGCAGAGTGGTCGATCGCGGCGGTCTTGAAAACCGTTGACCTTCACGGGTCCGGGGGTTCGAATCCCTCCCTCTCCGCTTTAAGTACTCTGGCAGCACCGCCAGATAGCACTACTGAAAAAGTATAAGTATCGTAATTCCAATGAGTTACGATACTTTTGTTTTATAGTCCTCTACCTCTTCAGAGTAGTTACAGAGATCGCCGAAACGCCCAAAATACTCTCCAATGGCTACAATCTGGCTACACTTTTTTCTCGCAAAAAATAATTGTAGCCAAGAGTACGTAGAGAGTCTGTTTAG